>Ga0233425_10000634_pt1 | contig 88691 bp, 102 predicted proteins | sample Watercolumn_Towu_2_FD_181712 | JGI IMG/M metagenome (GOLD analysis project Ga0233425, IMG submission 181712) | Freshwater microbial communities from Lake Towuti, South Sulawesi, Indonesia - Watercolumn_Towuti2014_140_MG | ecosystem: Environmental > Aquatic > Freshwater > Lake | place... | reverse complement strand
ACGGCAAAACCCCCACGCGGGGGTTTTGCAAGATTCCAAAACTAGTTTGCTCCCACTCCCACCAATGGTCGAACGACGGGGAGGTGGATGAAGTTACTTCACAGCATCTTTAAGGCCCTTACCAGCTTTGAAAGCTGGGGACTTAGAAGCGGCGATGTGAAGAGGAGCTCCAGTCTGTGGGTTACGACCCATTCTGGCCGCTCTCTGGCGAACCTCAAAAGTTCCAAATCCAGTAATGGTAACTTTCTCGCCTTTGGCAAGAGCCGACTCAACACTTCCAAGCAGGGTGTCCACAGCACGACCGGCGTCTGCCTTGGTTAAGCCAACTTTTCCCGCGACGGCATCAATAAGATCCATTTTTGTCATCTGTAATCACCACCTCTCATAATTAAATCCAAATATCTAATATCGAAACAAAGTCAAAATCGAATGTTTAAAGATTTGAATTTAAATATTTAGATATTGTTTCGAATTTTGAGATTCGGATTTAGAATTCACGCTTCTATTACCTCATCTATTCTTTCTATTGACTGTGCTTCTCCGGTCCACTCATTAATTTCTATGAGTACGCTATTAAATACGGCCCGCCCGCTTCTGACCCACTCAAAGGGCCTAAGATCGTTTTTCAGAAAGCGGTCTATGATAATGTCCCTTTTTACCCCAATAACCCCCTCACTGCTCCCCACCATACCTAAATCCGTAATGTAGGCTGTTCCATTAGGTAGGACACGGAAATCGCAACTCGGGATGTGGGTGTGCGTCCCGCAAACAGCGGTCACGCGCCCATCCAAAAACCACCCTAAGGCCACCTTTTCACTACTAGCCTCGGCATGAAAATCCACCAAAATCACCTTGTTATTTTCTTTTTCCTTATGCTCCTTAAGAAACGCGTCCATATAGGAAAATGGATTTTCCGCCTCTTCTCTTATAAAAGAACTTGCTGTTCCAAGCACCGAAATAACTAGAATCTTAGCCCCAAGAATCTGGGTTTCCACAAACCCATAGCCAGGATATTCTTTTTTGAGATTAATGCATTTGAGTACAGGAAGCTTGCTGATTTCATCGACAAAATCTCTTTTCCAGAAGGTGTGGTCCCCACCAGTAAACAAATCGACTCCATATCTTATAACCTCATTGACTGCCTCGCTTGTCAGCCCACGCCCACCTGCCAGGTTTTCGCCGTTGGCTATACAAAGGTCTATCTTACGCTGTTTCTTGAGGTTTGGCAAGATTTTTCCTACAGTGGCGCGACCCAAATGCCCCACCACATCACCGATAAAAAGTACCCTAATCATAGAAGTACGAAGGTGATAGGTACAAAAGCACAAAGTCTAGGCCTGTGTACTTCGCGCTCTTTACTTATTGTCCTCACTTGGCAACTCCTGTAGCCCGTGTTTCACGGATAACCGTTACTTTGACCTGCCCGGGGTAAGTTTGTTCCTTTTCTATTTTGCTGGCGATTTCGTGCGCCAAATTGACCGCGGTTGTATCGTTCACCTCCATAGGCTCAACAACTACCCTAACCTCCCTTCCGGCAGATATTGCAAAGGCGGATCTTACACCCTTAAAAGATAGGGCAACTTCCTCTAATCCCCTCATCCTTTTAACGTAGGCTTCTATGTCTTCGACACGCGCGCCCGGCCGGGCACCGGAGATGGCGTCAGCAATATAAACCAAAACAGATTCGATTGACGAAAACGGCTTGTCTTCGTGGTGCTCGGCCACAGCGTTAATAACCTTTTCTGGAAATTTGAAACGGCGTACCAAATCTGCTCCCAGCTGGATGTGAGTCCCTTCGTCTTCGGTAATAATCTTGCCAATATCGTGGAGTAAACAACCAAGACGTACAACCTCAACATCGGCGCCCACTTCATAGGCCAATTTAATACCGATTCTGGTTTCCTCCAAGGTGTGGGCAATCATGTTCTGACCATAGGAAAATCGGTACCTAAAACGCCCCAGAAGGTCAATTATTTCCAAGGGAAGGTTATACGCCTGTACAGCGTGAGCCAGCTTTTCCCCCTCTTCATGCATAATTCTTTCCACATCCTTTTTTGTCTTGGCCACAATTTCCTCTATTTTGGCCGGTTGAATTCGCCCGTCAGCGACTAGTCTCTCTAGTGACACCCGAGCGATTTCCCGGCGTACCGGATCGAAGCAGGAAAGCCTAATCTCCTTGGGCTCATCTAAATCAACGTCAACGCCGGTTGCTAGCTCGAAACTGCGAATATTGCGACCTTCTTTCCCGATAATACGCCCTTTCATTTCCTCGTCGACCAGCTTAACAACAGAGACTGTATATTCGGCCACGTAATCGGTGGCCCCAAGCCTCATTGCCTCAACTAGAATTTCCTTAGCCCGCTTATCTGATTCCTCCTTAACACGCTCCTGCGCTATTTTTATTCTTTTGGCGGTTTCTTCTGCAAGGTCTTTTTCTACGTTTTCCAGAATTTGTTTTTTGGCCTCTTCCCGAGTTAGGGAGGCAATCTTAGAAAGGGCGTCGGTCTGATCGTTCCTAATACGCTCTGCTTCCGCTTCTAAGTCCCTCAAACGAGAACGGGACACCTCAAGGTCCTTCTCCTTAGCCGAAAGCTCTTGGGCCCGACGAACCACCTCGTTTTGGTCGGATTTCAGCTTTCTTTCCGTTTCGGAAAGCTCCAGTTTAATTTTGCGGCTGTATTCTTCTGCCTCTTTACGTAACTTTAGGGCCTCATCTTTGGCTTCAAAGACAATCTCACGGGCACGGTTACGGGCATCTACCAACTGTGACTCGTCTACCACCCGCGCGCCCTGTGGGAAGGGGATGGGTCGTGGGTTCGCCACTGCAGACTCTAGTACGGTGGTGACGCTCGTGGACGGGGACACAGACGACTTCTTTAACTTTTCCTCTAACTCTTTGGATTTCTTAAACTGAAGGTACAGTACGGGGACAAGAACGATAAAAGGGACCAAAACGGCCAATATTAATTCCATAGGTTTTCCTCCAAAACAATAAATTTATACTATACACCATTGTGTTGATTCTACGCCCTTTTTAGGTATTTATCAACTGATACACGGACAATATCATAACTAAAACCCCGACGAAGTAAAAAATCGTAAAGTTTACGTCTTCGCTCGAAAAGTGTCTTATCCCTAAGGGACCGACCTTTTTTAGCCAATATTTCCTCCAAACCAACGGAAGAAGCGGAAGCCCCGTAATCTTCGAGGGCCGACTCGATAATCGCCTTATCCACACCTTTGGCAAAGAGTTCTCTTCTAATAAGAATAGGGCCGCAGAGCTTCTGGCTTTCCCTTCTTTGCTGTACCCACCAACGAGCGAATTCCTTGTCATCAAGATACCCCAGGGACTCAATTTTGGAGAGGACCCGGCTCTCCAATTCAGTCGATAAATCCAAGTTCTCTTTTCCTAAGAGTTTATAGATCTTTTCTTTAAGATTTTGGGACATCTCCTTTTTGGACCGCGGTCTAACGGAAAGAAAATTAAGAGCGCTATTTAGCAATTTTGAGTAGATTGAGACTTTATTTAGGTTGGCAACATCTGCATCACTCAAGGACCTTCCTACGGAAAGCTTTTCCTTGACCAAAGTTTCGGCGTCTAAGCCAAAGGCAAATTTTCCGTCAATCAAAATGTTAAAAAAATCCCTTTTCCTTTGGGGCGTGATTTGGGTAATTTGCGGCATCAAACGTTATTTTATTCCTCTTCTTCCTCCGTGCCAACGACAATGGGGGTTGGGGCTGTACCTTTTTTGATTAATTGACGAATCTTCTTATCTAGTTCCATCATTACTTTGGGAGTCTCTTTAAGGTAGGATACAGCGCCCGCCCTGCCTTGAGCAATTTTTTCCCCATCCATTTCGAACCACGATCCTGATTTTTTAACTAACCCCATTTCTACCCCCACATCAATTAACCCGCCCTCTTTAGAAATTCCCTGGGAAAATAGTATATCGAACTCGGCTGTCCTAAAAGGCGGGGCAACCTTATTCTTAACAACTTTGACGCGCGTACGATTGCCTATGCTCATGTCACCTTCCTTAATTGTCTCAATTCGGCGAATGTCGAGACGCACCGATGAATAGAACTTTAGAGCTAGACCACCGGTGGTGGTTTCTGGATTTCCAAACATAACACCAATTTTTTGGCGGATTTGGTTGGTAAAAATAACAGTTGTATTCGACTTGGAAATCGCACCCGTCAACTTTCTTAGAGCCTGGCTCATAAGCCTGGCCTGAAGCCCCATAAAGGAATCGCCCATTTCTCCTTCTATTTCGGCTTTCGGAACCAAGGCGGCGACACTGTCAATGGCCACAATGTCCACAGCACCGGAACGAACCAAAGTTTCGGCAATTTCCAGAGCCTGCTCACCGGTATCCGGCTGGGAAAGCAAAAGCTCCGTAGTATTGACCCCAATTTTCTCGGCGTACTGGGGGTCAAAAGCATGTTCAGCGTCAATAAAAGCGCAGGTGCCACCCAACTTTTGGGCCTCGGCAATAATGTGGGAAACGAGAGTTGTCTTACCACTTGATTCTGGACCAAAAATTTCTATCACCCGGCCGCGGGGAATTCCACCTACTCCCAAGGCTAGATCTAAGGCTATAGATCCGGTAGGTATAACCTCGATATCCGCCCTCTCGCCTTTATCACCTAACTTCATAATAGACCCCTTGCCAAAATTTTTTTCTATGGTATCCATAGCTACTCTAAGGGCTTGGAGTCTGTCTTTGTCCATCTTTTCCTTTTCTTTCTCCGAGGCTTTATCACTCATAGAGTGATTGTAAAATTTTGCGGACGGCTAGTCAATACGAGTTTGTTGTGTGCACGTTCCAAGAAACATGAGTGGGGGCACTGCTAGGTAAAAATGTTCTGAAAGCGGAGTTAGGGAATAAAGTAACCCAGCTTAATAAGCAGGTTTCGGTGTTCTTCAATTATAGGCGTCGGAAGTGTCTTAAAGAATGCTAAGTCTTTACCCTCGGCACTTCCACGGAGTTTTTCGCTAACGGGACGGGCTAGAAACACTAATGATACACCATGACCAACTATACTATTACCGGTAAACTCCACAACTCCCAAAAGCTTATTTATACGAACTTCAATACCTATTTCTGCCTTGGCAATTCTGTGAGTCGCATCCGCTAAATCTTCTCCAAATAGAACACCGCCTCCGGGTAAATGCCAGCACCCCTTTGAAGGCGGGATGTCCCGCTTCACTAAAACTACCCCTAAATCGTTACTCGCCACCAACAAATCGATGCAAAGCCTTGGGACTTTAGAAAAAACTGATTTGAAAACTTTGAATGTTATACGCTCCGGCTTAGGAAACGACTTCTTTTTGTTACTTTTTACTAGGAGACCGTCGATTGATTCTTTCATAAACGGGCGGACACCTTTACGGCCTCAGCTACAGCTTGAGCAACTCCTTCCTCAAAAACGGACGGGACTATTTTTTCGGGATTTGGATCCTTTACGAAACCCGCGATTGCCTGAGCGGCAGCGATTTTCATTTTGTCCGTAATCTTTATGGCTCTAATATCCAAGACCCCCCTAAAAACCCCCGGGAAAGCCAGGACGTTGTTTACCTGGTTCGGAAAATCTGACCGGCCGGTGGCTATGACCGCGGCACCTCCATTTTTGGCTTCTTCAGGAAAGATTTCTGGAACTGGATTAGCCATAGCAAAAATAATAGCTTTTTCGTTCATAGTCTTCACCATGTCTGAACCAACTAAATTCGGTTGGGAAACACCAATAAAGGCATCAGCTAGTTTTATGGCTTCTCGGATAGAACCTTTGACCAACCACCTATTGGTAACTTTAGCTATATTCTGCTTAAATGGGTTTAGCTCCGCTCTACCTTCGTAGATCGCCCCACCAGAGTCGCAAAGAATAATATCTTTTATTCCGAAATTTAAAAGTAATTTTGCTATAGCCATCCCCGCGGCCCCAGCCCCAGAGATAACAACCTTTAAACGCGTGATATCTTTGCCGACAACTTTTGAGGCGTTAATCAGCCCGGCCAGAACGACAATGGCAGTGCCGTGCTGATCGTCATGAAAAACAGGAATGCTCATTTCCGTTCTGAGCCGCTCTTCTATTTCGAAACATCGGGGCGCGGAAATATCTTCTAAATTTATTCCGCCAAAGGTCGGCTCAAGGAGCTTGACCACTTTGATAATTTCTTCGGCATCCTGAGTTTTTAAACAGATAGGAAAGGCGTCAACATTACCAAATTTTTTAAATAGAATAGCTTTACCTTCCATAACTGGAAGGCTGGCCTCAGGACCAATATTGCCAAGGCCCAAAACAGCCGAGCCATCGGTAACCACGGCCACCAGATTTCCCTTGCTGGTGTATTCGAAAACCCGGCTAACATCTTCAGCTATCTCCCTGCAAGCTTCGGCTACCCCCGGCGTATAAGCCAGGGAAAGATCCTGTTTGGTTTCTATCGTTACCTTAGACTCAACCTTTATTTTTCCTTTATATTTTTTGTGAAGGTCTAGAGCCGCTGTTCCCATAATTTTATTTTAACACCACCAAAGGATTTTTCCTTCTAGTTCCTTTACGGCCGAACGTTACTAACTCGATCTTTCTCTCCTTTGGCCAGCTCTTTATTTCTAATTCGCGCTTTAAGGCAAATGGGCGGGACTCCTGAACCTCCGAATAAACAAGAGTAATTGGAAGTCTGGATCTAGTGTATCTAGCGCCGACTCCGGCGCCGTGGTCTTTGATTCTTTTTATTAAATTGTTGGTGGAACCACAATACAAACTGCCATCGGAACACTTGAGCAGATAGACGTACCAGCGCCTGCTACTAGGATCAAAATATTTCACTAGTTTAGAAGTATGTAATCTTCCTAAATAAAACTATAACTATGACTAATAGAAGCAACAAAAGCCTAAATATCATTACCACAAATAACGGAAGGTGAACCCACCCTATCTTTGGAAGAGAAATAGACGGTGTGTCGGCAAACCATCCGCCAAAAACGATCTTTCCAAAGATAACGTCCCACGGGATTATTAACAATATAACTAAGTAGAGTAAGACGTACTTAAGACCACCGACCATAAAGGATGTGAGAAGTGGAATAATTATTGGTAAAACAATTAGTAGAATTAAACCAATAACACGCCACTCAAATTATTTGTAGATTGCCTGCTTTTCCGAAGAAAAATAGGAGCTCTTTTTATTTTCCCTAAAGACCAGACGGTTAAAAAAACCATCAACTACTGCGAGGGATATTACGTACAGTCCTGAAATTAGACTGAATACGATATCTTTCATACTAGCTTGATATAAAGCAAAGCGGAACCAAACCGCGAGACGAAATACTTGTATCCAAGCTTTTCCTGGCTCTTGGTCGCAATTGCTGAACGAAGCGCGAACCTTTTTTGAACAGAACTCTTGATTGCCGCGCTCCGCGCGGCAGAACCAAGACTTCCCGCCCCCGAATTTCGTGCCAGTGAAAATAGCGCGCCGCCTAATTATACAACCCTACATTCGCAAAGCTTCTTTTTTAAAATTTCTTTTTGCTCTTTGACGGTGTTAATAAACACTCGCTGATCACTTGAACCCTTAGCCAGCTTTTTATTAAGCGGTGAGTGATGTTTATATCCGCGCTGAATAAATTCCGCAATAAGTGCCCCGTGCCTTTCATACAGTGCTTTTGTTTTTTCGACCCAGCGCAGTGTTTCTGGATGGCGCGAATATCCGCCCTTACAGCCGTGCTTGATTAAAATATTCCACAATCCATGAAGCTCTCGGTGTTCAGCGAGCAAATGTTTTCGACACAAATGTTTCGGATGTATGTCCCACACTCTCATGTGTTTTTTCTAAACCGCGGGATAAATCCGCTCGTTTTTCTTTTGTATTCCGTGAACTCGGGATGCTCGCCCATTTTCTTCTCGAGTATGGGAATACCTGAAACCTTTAGAATTAAGAAGGCGACGGTAATGGGTCCCAGAATACCGGTCCATCCATTTGGCGCGGAAAGTGCGATAAGCCAAATACCCCACCACAGGGTCACCTCGCCAAAATAATTCGGATGGAGGGTATATGCCCATAATCCGTTTTGCATGAGTTTTCCTTAAACCACAGGCTCATGTAGCCAAATAGTACCAAGGCTAACGTAAGGAAATAGTCCATAATCCGAGCTTCGTGGTAATGAAGCATGTTATGGTGGAAACTGTGGCCGCCAGTACCGCGCCCCAGACTAGATCAACAATTGTGACCAGTATCGACCAGTCTTTGGCAACCGCCAAATTAGTCAAATCATAGGTGGCATAGCAAACCAACCCGAACAACGCGCCAAATAAAAGTGCGTGGACCCACGAACTTTTTTCCATTGCAGGTGATATAACAAAAACCACCAGTCCGGCAATAAAAATCAAATAAAAAATAATCGCCGCCATCCAATTGACATCCGGCTTCATCAAATGACCCATTTGTTTTGCGTAAAAATTTTTAGCTATTAACCCCAGCCAGACCATATCAATGGCAAAAAATACCGGAAGCGCGATAAGATAAAGTTTTGCAAACATATTTATTTCTCCTTATTTTTAAAACTTATAAATACAGTTATTCCCAAGAATACAGCCAGACACAACACCACTGTCCAAATGACGCTCGGGTATTGCCCACCAAAACCGCTGGCCGAAAGGTGTTTAGCAAGAATCGCGCCATAAGCCCATATCAGCACCAACCCATAAGGAGCAAATCGATCACGAAGTATACGCCATGAGCCGATCAGAGCTCCGGTCAAAAGCATCACCATAGTCCAAAAGCTTTCCGGCAAACCAAACCCGTTCCAGTCTAGGCTTACCAGAAAAACAGTTATGTTGGCAATGGTGGCAACCGTAATCCAACCAAAATAGACGCTAAAAGGCAGTCGAATCAGCCAACGCTCTTTTTGGGCAAGATTACTCACCCCCAAAATATCGGCAATGCGAATGAGTGTCGCCAACAGTCCAATCATAATCAGAACAGAAAGCCAAATTAGGTCATAGTGCCAGGCAGACATCCAAGAAGCATTGAGTAGCGCGTTTACGACAAATAAACGGTTTATACTCCCGACCAAAGAATCGTTTCGCCAAAACTGATAGACGGTGTAAATCAGAAGAAGCGTATAAATCAGTCCCCAAATGGAAAACGCGTACCCAGCCGGAGCAAACAAATTGCGATAACTATCGGAAATTGCCCCGGTATCACGACCGGCAAGCGGTAATGCCACTGCCAGATAGTTGACAGCCACCATGACCACATAAGCCAAAGGTGTTGAAATTTTAAAAAATTTTGTGTTCATAGATGCTTTTATTCTATTCGTAACTTATTTATTTAGATCATAACTTTGATTAATAAGCACAAAGACTGCTCCCAATTAATTGCGGAATACAGGGATTTTTTGCGAAGCGCGACCCGATCCTTCAATCCGGCGGACAGGCTCCGGCGGGGCGAGCGAGCAACAAAACGCCTCTGATTTTGAAAAAAGTTTAATCTGGTCGGGGTGGGGGGAATTGAACCCGCCTGCCTCACGTACCCCATACGTGCGGTCTGCCGATGACCTACACCCCGCGAATAAGTGAAATTATAACAGACAATTATTTTATCTGCGTTTACAATTCATGGATAGTCTCACAAAAGAGCCAGAAGTACTTAGTAGATTAAATTCGTGGCTATTAGCGTTTGGAGAATTGCTGGGCGCGCCTGGCCCCGTGATGATAATAGGTTTTACTTTGTACCATCCTGGAATCTCGTGTCAAAAGGCCTTCCTTCCTAAGCAAAGATTTATAGTTTTCATCCTGCTTGGCCAAAGTTCTAGCGATGGCCAAAACGACACTATCTAGCTGGGCGTTTTTACCCCCACCCGAAACCCTTGCAGAAACCGCGTATCTCCCAACTACGTTACAAACCTGAAAAGGCCTCGTCAGCCTAGAATCAGCCGTCGTAGTCTCGTGAAAATAGGCACCCGCCTCTTTACCATTTACAGTAATACCAGAAACTGGTGCTTTAGCTTTTTCCCAGAGCCACGCCGAGGCTAGAGCGGTCTTTCGACCACCTTTGGAACTTTTGAAACTGGATACTTTATTCGTCCTTGGCATAACTAGCTTACTTTTGCACCGCTAAATTGGGCCGAATGCGGATGCTCGGATCCTCCATAAATATATAGCCTCGCCATTCTAGGTCTTACAAGTTTATTTTTTGGAAGCATTCCTTTTACGGCTAAGCGGATAACCTCATCGGGTTTTCTACTTTTAAGACTGCCCAAGGTTTCCGATCTTAAACCCCCAGGGTAACCAGAGTAACGATAATAAACCTCCTTATTGTCCTTGTTGCCAGTTGTGACGAGCTCCAAGGCATTTACAACAACCACAGCATCACCTTGATCTAAATTCGGTAAATAGGAAACTTTACCCTTCCCACAGAGTAAGTTACTTATTTTTACGGATAGTCTTCCCAGCGGCAGCTCTCGGGCGTCTATTAGATGCCACAGGCGTTGGTCCTGCCGGGACTTCTTTTTTTCCACCATTATTTTCCTCCTTCACAAACTGTAAATATATGTTCTCAGCCCCATCATTTCTAATATCTCCTGTCCTAACTAGGTTTAGATAGCCTGAACTGCGGTTGCCAAATTTCGGCAATACCTCCTCAAACAACTTTAGCCCAAGTTGTTTTCTTGAAAGTAAACTGAAAATCTCCCTTTTGATCGTAAAATTATTATGAGCGACGGCTCTTTTAGCTAAATTTACCAAGAGATCAAATTCCCTTTTGACCTCCTTGGCTTTAGAGACAGTGGTCGTTAGGTAGCCGTGTTCCACCAGACTCATTAATAAACCGTTAACTAAAGAGTTCCTCTGTCCGGAATTCCTGCTTAATTTTCTTCCTTTTTTTACTCGATGCCGCATACGCACTACGACCTAACAGCAAGAGGTTAGAAGTTTAACCCTATACCTTAGGCCTTTTGACCCATTACTATTTCCACTCTTGTTTGCTTAAAAGTTCAGAAATCTCGTTAATACCCTTTTGTCCGAGCCCTTTTATTTTGCCAAGATCTTCCTTTTTCCCAACTAAATCTCCGAGAGTTTTTACTTTAGCCCGAAGTAGAGCGTTGGTAGTTCTAGTCGAAAGCCCCAAATCCTCTAACGAGACCGAAGCTTCATCGCCATTTATTTTAACTTCTTTGGAAGGTTCTCCAGAAGCCGCAACACCATCCTCCTTTTCGGTCTCAGATCTAGGAGATCCAAAAGCGGTAAAGAAGTCCCTTAAAACATCACACGATGTTTTAAGCGCTTCCTGGGGCACCACGGTTCCATCCGTGGTTATATCTAAGGTCAGGCTATCTAAGCTTGTAACTTGTCCGAGGCGTGCTGAACCAACTTTATAAGAAACGCTCGTTACGGGAGTGAAGATACTATCGACTGGAATAACACCGATTTTGTTACTAGCGTGGTCCTCGGAGGGCTCGTATCCGACTCCAGATTCGCAAGTTAACTCGAGTGAGAGCTTAGATTTCTTGTCAGACAAATTGGCTATAACCAGATCCTTGTTGATAACCTCCCCATCTCCAACCACTTCTAAATCGGAAGCCGAAACCTTGCCGGAGCCGCTAGCGGAAAGTTTAAGGATTACAGGCTGGTCATTGAAAATCTTGAGCCTGATCTTCTTTATGTTTAATAGAAGCTCGACTACGTCTTCGCGAACACCAGGCACGGTAGTAAAGGGGTGAGTTACGCCTTCGATCTTGACGTGAGTCACGGCCGCTCCTTTAATAGAGGACAGGAGAACTCTCCGCAGAACACTCCCAAGCGTGTGTCCAAAACCAACTGGCAGGGGCTCAAAGGAAACCCTCGCAAAGTTTCCTTTTTCTTCTACAACCTTTAGAGCAGATTTTTCTAGCAGTTCGTTATATACGCTCATAGTTCCTCCAAAAATATACAAAAATACAAAAATTTTACCGGGAATAGAATTCAATAATCAACTGTTCCCTAATATCCTCCTTAATCTGATCGCGCTTTGGCGAGTTATTAATCGTGGCCGTCTTCTTTTTCGCATCTAGAGTAATCCAATCTGGAACGATTCTTTCAGAAAGAATCCCCTTCTCGAAACTTAATGCATCCCCAGGTTTAACTTCATAAGAAGTGTAGGTTACGGCACGACCAGAGACCTTAACCTCACCGTGAAGTATCTTCTGACGAGCCTGGGTCCTAGAAACGGCTGCTCCAACACGGTAAACAATATTATCCAAACGCCGCTCAAGAATAGACAATAACTCTTCTCCGGTGTTCAGCGAACTTTTCCGCGATTGTTTATAGTAATTCTGAAACTGGGATTCTTGCACTCCATATAGCCTCTTGACCTTTTGCTTTTCCCGAAGCTGCAGGGAGTAATCTGACGTTTTAGGCCGCCTTTTTCCTCGTGGCCCCGGGACCGATTGGCGAATGGTTAGAGCACACTTAGGAGACTCGCAACGCGATCCTTTCAAAAACAACTTTAAACCTTCTCGGCGACAGAGTCTACATTTTGGACCAATATATCTTGCCATAATTAAACTCTCCTTCTCTTTTTGGGACGACAGCCGTTATGTGGAATAGGTGTCACGTCCGCAATAGAAGTTACGTCTAGCCCTCCCGCTTTTAATGACCGAATGGCGGCGTCCCTTCCGACACCAGGACCCTTAACGAATACCGAAACGCTCCCGATTCCAAGTTCCACGGCTTTCTTGGCGACACTCAAGGCCGCAGTCGAAGCAGCAAATGGTGTTGATTTCCTGGCACCCTTAAACCCGGCAACGCCACTTGAAGTCCAGCCTAAAACATTGCCTTCGTTGCTTGTAAGCGTAATAATTGTGTTATTAAAACCGGAGCTAACGTACACCTTAGCCACGGACGATTGTTCTCTTTGGCTCTTCATACTGTAACCGACTTCTTGGTCCCTCCAATGACCGATCTTCTACCTCTTTTGGTTCTTGAGTTAGTCTTAGTTCTTTGCCCACGAGACGGCAAATTTTTAATGTGGCGGGCACCTCGGTAACTCTGAATATCCTTAAGCCTTTTGACATTTAAGCTAATCTGGTGCTTTAAGGCCCCTTCTACCACATAATTCTTTTCTATAAAATCGCGGATCCTAGCTATTTCCTCCTCTTTTAAATCCTTTACACGAGTACTGGGATCTATTTGCGAAGCAAATAAAATTTTTTGGGATAGGGTCGGACCAATGCCGAATATGTAAGGCAGGGCTGCTTCTATTCTTTTTTCCCTCGGTATCTCGACTCCAGCAATCCTAGCCATAATTAACCCTGACGCTGTTTGTGTTTAGCGTTCTTTTTGCAAATAACAAAGAGTACGCTGTCGCGCTTTACCACCTTACAATCCTTACACATTCTTTTAACGCTAGCCCTTACCTTCATAATAAAGTTAGGTCAGCAGGCAACAGTCAAAAGGCGAAGCCAAATCCCGCCGCACTTCCGGCCTTTTTACCCTTAGACCTTCTGACCTCAATCAAGTTACCGATATCTATAAACTACTCTCCCGCGCTCAAGATCATACGGGGTCATTTCAACCTTGACCTTATCCCCCACCAGTATTTTTATAAAGCCCCTTCGCATCTTACCTGAAACCACTGCCAAGATCTTGCGGCCATCTGGGGCTTCTACTCTAAACATAGCGTTCGGCAATGTTTCCAAAACCGTACAGTCTAAAAAGTAGTTTCCTTCGCGACTCATAAAAACACAAAACCTCAACCTGCCGTAAGTAACTTCGGCCCACTTCGCTCTATTACCACTGTCTGCTCAAATAACCCAGATATACTACCATCTTTGGTAGCCATTGTCCAGCCATCGGCCAAAACCCTAAGTTTTGGGCTACCTGAGGTGTAGATAACCTCAACGGCAAGGGCTGTTCCCTCTCTAAGTTCAGGGCCAGTTGAAGGCCTCCCGTAGCATGGCACCTGGGGATCCTCGTGAAGTTCCAGCCCAACGCCGTGTCCGACTAGATCACGCACAACGTTATAACCAGACTTTTCTATTTCAACCTGCATGGCACAGGAGATATCACCAATACGATTACCGACTTTACATTTACTTATGGCTTTTTTAAGGGCCCGCTCGCCGGCTTCTAAAAATTCTTTGCTTTCTGGATCCCCGTCCCCGGCAATAACTGTCCACGAAACGTCGGTATTAAAACCACCGTAAATAACGCCAAGATCTATGGAAACCAGGTCGCCATTCCTGACTTTGTAGGAACTTGGCGTTCCATGAACAATTCCATCGTTAATATTAATGCAGGTTGCGAATTTGTAGCCGTCGTATCCCTTAAATGCTGGTTTCCCGGAGAGACCGATAATCCTTCCTTCGGCGAATCTGTCCAACTCCAAGGTACTAATACCGGGCTTAACTAGCCCTAAAACTTCTTTTAGAACTTGGGCCGAAATTTTGCCGCCGCGGGACATCAGCTCGATTTCCTCTCGACTTTTTATATGGATCATAAAAGACCTAATTTCTGGCAGATTTCGTGGTGAACGGCCTCAACAGACTGTTCGTTGTTGATAAGGATAAGTTTTCCCTGTTTTTGGTAATAGTCTTTTATCGGCTGGATCGTTGTGGTGTAGGAGTTAAAACGGGCCTCAATAGCCTCGTCTGTATCGTCCGACCGGACTCCTCCAACTTTGGTATCATCGGCAACACGACCCTTAATTCTTCTAAGAGATTCTTCTAATGTGGTCTCAAGATGAATTACTTTGGTTATCTCAAAATCACGGCTCCTGAAATATTCATCCAACCAAGGAACCTGATCGACGGTTCGTGGTGTACCGTCCATCACCAAACCTTTATTTAAGTCCATTGCATCTAACTCCGATTTAACGATGCCCGTAATTATTTCAAAGGGCGGCCACTCGCCACGATCCACAAACTCTTTAGCCTTTATGGCTCTTGGATCCCCGGCAATAGCCAGTCGGCGAAGAAATTCTCCCGATGAAACCACAGGGGAACCGATTTTTTCCGCCAACACTCTTGCCTGAGTTCCCTTTCCACAACCCGAAGGACCTAACATTATAAAAATCATACGTTTATTACATCTGAACGCTATGTACCCTCCTGCCAAGTCGAAAGGTATCTTTTTTGTTCCGCAGTTAGTTGATCTATCTCCACTCTTAAGGATGCAAGTTTAAGGTCGGCGATCTCCTGGTCTATTTCAAGTGGCAGGGTATAAACCTTATTTTCTAATTTCCCCCTATTCTCTACCAAATATTTGGCTGCTAGAGCCTGATTGGCGAAGCTCATATCCATAACCTCGGCTGGGTGACCTTCGGCGGCAACAAGATTTATTAAACGGCCCTCCCCAAGCGCATAGATCTTCTTGCCAGATTCTAAAGTGAGTTCTTCCACAAAATTTCTTAGTGTTCTTCGCTTTGACGCAGCTTTGACTAAGCCGTCATAGTCAAACTCCACATTAAAATGACCGGTATTAGCCACAATTGCGCCGTCCCGCATGGTCTTCATGGTAGAAACGGAAATGACGTGCTTATTGCCAGTAGCCGTAACAAATATATCCCCAATTTTAGCTGCTTGAGAAATATTCATAACTTCAAAACCGTCCATTATTGCCTCCAGAGCTTTAACGCTGTCAATCTCGGTAACAACGACATGAGCACCCATACCGCGAGCCCGGTTGGCTAAACCACGGCCGCACCAACCGTAACCACAAACAACAAAATTCTTACCCGCGAGCAGGCTGTTGGTCGCTCGAACGATGCCGTCGATAGTCGACTGCCCGGTGCCATAGCGGTTATCAAACATGTGCTTTGTCTGGGAATCGTTAGCGGCGATCACTGGAAGTTTAAGGGCCCCATCTTTCTGCATAGCTTTAAGTCTAATGACCCCGGTGGTGGTTTCCTCCGACGACCCAATTACCTCGTGCAACTGTTTGGACCTATCTGAATGTAGTAGTGATACTAGATCGGCCCCATCATCCATAGTTATTTGGGGGTGGAATTCCAGAACGCTTCCGAGGTGAGAATAGTACGTCTTGTTGGTTTCGCCTTTAATTGCAAAAACCTGAATACCAAAGTCTTTAACCAGACTGGCAGCAACGTCATCCTGAGTAGAAAGTGGATTACTGGCACAAAGAGCAACGGAGGCCCCGCCCCTTCTTAGGGCAATAACTAGATTAGCCGTCTCGGCCGTTACGTGTAAGCACGCCCCAATAGTTATCCCCTTTAACGTCTTTTGCTTGGAGAGCCTTTCGCCAATAAGATTTAGAACCGGCATATTTCTACCGGCCCACTCGATTCTTATTTTTCCAAGCCTAGAAAGAGAACGATCTTTAATGTCGCTATTCATAAAAACTTTTATGTAAACTATTATACACGGTTTGTGAGGCAAGCTTTAGATACTGACAAGCTTCGAGAACGAGCTCAGTTTTTCTTGATTTACTCTTGGCTCCGCCCTTGGACATAATGGCGATTTTGGCGCGCACACAAGCTCGATAGGATTCATAAAAATCCAGAAGGCCGGTTTTCACCATTTCAAGATCATGTGATTTTCTAAGATAACAACCTATAAAAAGTTTTGCTAAATCTTGACGTCCGTGGAACTTTAGGTCCATCGACAAAAAAGCCAGCTCAGCGGCAACGTCGCAACAGCTCAAATCTTTATTAAATTCCAGAGAGTCAAATATAATCGGGACTCGGGTGCCGCCACGTTTAACCAAAAATATATTTCCGGTGTGTAGGTCGCCGTGACCATCTTTAACCCTGCCGGATCTAACACGTTCAGTTATGAGATCCTGATGGTTATTAAGATATTCGAGGGTACTAGTTTTAACGCTATTAAATAAGTCCTTTGGCAGATCGCCAGGCACGTATTCGGACATCTGCAAAAAGTTCTGGTTGCAAAAAAACCTTACTCTATTAGGGCCCCAGAACGATCTTTGCGCTTTAAGAGTCTCATGAAACTTGCCAAGGTTTTCGGCCAAGGACTCAATTACCCGAGCAGAGATGGGCACGCCAGTAAGATTAGAAAATTTGTCTGATTCGGCAAGACGCCGCATTTTTACGGCGTAGTCAACGACTACCCCCATCTTTCCGTTAAAAATCGCGGGCTTCCCTATTTCTGTACGCACGGGCACGACACCAAGGTAAAGACCGCCACTAAGAATTTTATTTTTCTTTAGCTCCTCAAAGCAGAATTTTTTTCGGAGTTTAAGAGTAGAAAAATCGCAGAAACCAAGGTTGACGGGCTTCTTAGTCTTGTAGACGAAGTCTCCAACAAAATAGAGTTTAGAGATTAGTGTTTCGATTGTGCTTAGTTCTTTAGGCTTCTCTGGAAAAGATGCGGTCGTAATCTCTTTTGAGTAATCAGCCATCACTTAAGTCCGGGAATACCTAGTTCACCAAGTTCGCCCTGCATTTTTTTAGCCACCTTTTTTTGCACCTCTTTAAGGGCTTTATTAATGACGTCCTTTACCCGCGTGTCCTCACTACCATCAATAATTACTTGCTCAAGATGATTGTCTCCACGAAGTTTAAGCTTGATACCACGATCCTCGAACTCCAGATGTATTTCTTCCATTTGGTGCTTCATAACATCTGCCTTCTTCTTCAAATCGTATAATTCTCTAAATTTGTTCAACATAATGGATTATGACAAGAACCCTTCATACGACCTGGTATCAATTTGGGATTTTACCTGCTTTAAAGTTTCCAGCACAACCGAGACCACAATGAGAATGCTAGTACCGCCCAAAGAAAAGGCAGTTACTCTGGTAAGGTTTTGCGCAAGAGTCGGCAGAACAGCCATGAGACCCAAAAACAGAGCCCCAGCTAAAGTGATACGCTGAATAATTTTACCTAAGTAATCAGCGGTAGCCCGCCCCGGACGAATACCCGGAATAAAACCTCCGTATTTTTTAATATCTTCCGAGATTTTTTCGGGATTAAAAGTAACCGCTGTGTAAAAATAGGTAAAAGCCACCACCAGCAAAAAATAGAAAACATTATAGAAAACGCTAGAAGGGGAAAAAAGATTAACCAAAAAGTTCGACACCTCCAGAGCTCTGGCATTACTAACACCTTTTAAATATTGGGCAACAAGGGTAGGCAACAGGACAAAAGAAATAGCGAAAATAATTGGAATTACCCCCGCCTGATTAACCCGTAACGGAAGGTAAGAAGGTGTTGTTCCTAGGCTTTTTCCGCTCCTGGTTCTGCGCGCGTATTCTACAGGTACCTGACGTACAGCCTCATTAATGAAAACAACTCCGGCAATAACAATGAGACCCAAAAGACCAAAAATAGCCACCCCAGAGAACCCCTCCGCGGTAGTTGAAAGGAGTGTCCGGCCTAAAGATGTAGGAAAATTAGCTACAATTCCGGCGAAGATAAGCATAGAAATACCGTTGCCAATTCCGCCCTCGGTGAGAAGCTCACCCAACCACATTAAAAATAAAGTACCCGCCGAAAGAGAGACAATTAGTGTTATTAAGGAGAGGGGCGCCAGTTTACTCACAACCCCCTGTGATGAGAGTAAAAAGTAAGTAGCGTAGGCCTGAAGAAGTGTCAGAGGGAGGGTCAAAAATCTAGTATATTGATTTATTTTTTCTCTTCCATATTCCCCCTCCTTAGAAAGCTCCTCCAATTTTGGATAAACCATTGTCAATAGTTGCATAATAATAGAAGCATTTATATAAGGGTTTAGCCCTAGAGAGGCCACCGAAAAGTTCTGAAGTGCTCCACCGGAAAACAAGTCAAAAAGACCCAAAAATGGGTTAGCCGAAAAGAGCTTCCTAAGTGATGCTGTATCAACGCCGGGAATTGGAATATGGGAAACAATCCTAAAAACTCCCAAAATAATAATGGTAGCGACGACTCTCCTGCGCAGGTCCGGTAAGCGCCAAATTTTTGCAAAATCCCAGGATTTCATTTAGAAATAGTGCCTCCGGAGGCGATAATAGCCTCCCTAACTGATTTAGAAAATGTTACACCGCTGTAATTTATTTTGTTATTTATCTTTTCCGACCCTTTAACAATCTTTACACTACTGTATTTAAATGATTTTTTACCAAAAACCCTGACCAAGGTCGTTTTATTAACCGTTTCTCCATCAGGAAACCGGCTGAGCTGGTCCGCTCGTACCTCAAGAACCCCGTTACCAGACTTGAAACCGCGAACCTTAGGAATACGCTTATAGAAGGGGTTTTGCCCGCCCTCAAAATGAGCGGCAACAGCTCCCCTAACCTTTTGCCCTTTGGCACCGCGCCCGGACGTGTGCCCCCCTTTACCACTACCGATACCGTGGCCCACACGTTTTTTGGGCTTACGACTCTTAATAGAAGGAATATTAGAAAGGTCCATAATCAAGACGAAAGACTCCTTAAAGCCTCGAGAGTTGCGTAAACATTACTTGCTTTATTTCGGCTACCCAAAACCTTTGAGGAAATATCGGTTATGCCAGCTAGCTCAACAACAGCTCTAACCGGACCACCAGCAATGAGCCCCGACCCTTTAGGGGCTGGCTTTAACATTATTTTAGCTGCTCCGACTTTAATGCTGACATCACGAGGTATAGTCGTGCCCTTTAGAGGAACGTTAATTAGCCTTTTTTTAGCAAATGAAATAGCCTTCGCTACAGCTGAAGGGACCTCTAAGGCCTTACCGAGACCAACCCCAACCCTTCCCTTTTTGTCCCCAACGACAACTAGTACAGAAAAGGAAATGCGGTTCCCACCAGAGGTCTTTTTTGAGACCCTGTTCACCTGAATAACTTTTTCGTTAAATTCACCACTTCTTTCCATCATAAGAATTAAAAATCTAAACCCCCCTCACGAGCACCACGGGCCAGCTCCGAAACCCTACCGTGATAAATATAACCTCCGCGGTCGAACACAACTTTACTAATTTTGGCCTCTTTAGCCAAATGTGCTAAGTTCAGTCCAAGATTATACGCCTTATTTTTTTTATTACCGTCCTTAATATTTAATGTCGAGGCGCTGACCAAAGTTACACCCTTAATATCATCGATTATTTGGCCATAGATCTCCTGATTGGAACGGAAAACGGAAAGGCGGGGGCGTTCGTTTGTCCCAGTAATTTTTCCCCTAATTCTTAATCTAATTTTAGTTCTGGTTCCCTTTACTTCTCTTAACATATTATTTGGCCGCCCCAACCTTACCAGCTTTACCAGCCTTACGCCTAATTATTTCACCAACATATTTTATCCCCTTGCCCTTATACGGCTCCGGTTTCTTGAGCTTCTTTATTTCGGACGCTACCTGTCCGACCAGCTCCCTGCTATTACCGGCAACAGAAATGCGGGTGTCATCCGAAACCGAAATTTCGCAACCAGTCGGAGGAGTATAGCGTACCGGGTGTGAATAACCGATAGTTAGAACAAGGTCGGGCCCCTCCTTCTTTGCCTTGTAGCCAATACCGACCATCTCTAAATCTTTTTTAAATCCGACCTTCACCCCATTGACAAGGTTTGTAATAAGAGCCGCGTATAAACCAAATGTTGTTCTATTGCTGGATATCGTAGACACGGTAACCACCCCATCCGCAACGGTCACTTGGATATCACCAGGAAAATCCAGGTAAAGTTCCCCCTTTGGTCCAGTGACCTTAAATTTAGCTCCGGAAACATTGGCCTTTACAGACGGATCTAATTTTATTGTTTTCTTCGAAATCTTAGACATAATAATTTGTGTGAGTTACCACAGCAAATAGGTATCTTTTTCCTACTCACACTCGAAACAGTAATTCCCCGCCCAAATTCTTTTTAACGGCATCCCTAATACTAAACACGCCCTTGGAGGTGGAGATTACAACACCGGCCTGACTTTTGCTCATCATAAACTTAAGTCTTGTACTGTTACCATAAATTCTCCTTCCTGGCTTTGAATAGAAATGTATTCCTAACATTCTTCGGCGGGAGTTAGAATCCTGGGAAAGGTCTACGTGGATTTTCTTAAAGGATCCCCCTTCGTCCTTAAATACCCTATACGTTAAAAGGTTCATTTTAGATAGAGTTTCTAAAACACCCTCACGATATTTTGAATGCCTAATCTCGATAGAGCTGGCACCAGAGAGGTGGGCGTTCTTGATCTCTATTAGCAGTGAAATAATTGGGTCGAATCCTGAAGTCATAGTTACTTATTGCTCTTTCTTACTCCGGGTAAAAGGGCGGAAAGCGCCATCTCCCTAAAACAAATACGACAAATGTTAAACTTCCTCATATACCCATGCGGACGCCCACAAATCTTACAACGATTATGAGCACGAACTTTGAATTTTGGCTTCCGATTCGATTTTTCTATTGCTGCCTTTCTAGCCATACAACAACTACCGTGTTTTACTAAACACAAATCCTATACATTCAAAAAACTTCTGGCTCTGAGTAGAATCAAAAAGCGACGTAGTTAAGGTAACACCAACACCCCTAAGTTTGTCAATTTTATTAGGATCTATTTCTGGAAACGGAGTTTGGTCCTTAAAACCAATACTTAGATTTCCCTGATGATCGATGCTCCTAGGATCGGTCCCAGAAAAGTCCCGGACAGAGGGTAAAACCACTTTAACCAATTTCTGTAAAAACGACCACATTCTGTCACCCCGAAGGGTCACCAAAAAACCAACCATGTCACCGCTCTTTAATTTAAAGGAGGATATCGATTTTTTAGAAATACGTTCGGAGGGCCTCTGTCCAGTAATTGTCCGAAGCTCCTCCCTAGCCGATTCGATACTCTTTTGGTCTTCCTTATAACGCCCGACTCTAAGAGATACCGATATTTTAGCAAGACGTGGTAAGGCATTCACATTTTTTACGGCGAACTCTTTAGCTATTTTTTCTTTTACTCCGTCTATAAATTCTTTATTATTCATAATTCGGACTTACAATTTTTGCAGAGTCTGTTTTTTTTACCGCCTTCCAGTTTTTGGTAAACCCGTGTTTCTTTCTGACATTTTTGACAAATAATGGCTACCTTGCTCGAGTGTACAGGTCGCGTTATTTCCACAATACCTTGAGACTTGATGGATTTTTTTGTCAGGTTCACCCCACTTACTAAAACGGACCCCTTTGCACCAAGAACCCTTTCAACAGCCCCAACTTTTCCCTTTTGTGATCCGTATATTACTTTGACTTTATCACCTTTCTTAATTTCCATAGTGTTACCAAACCTCTGTGGCCAAAGATACTATTTTTGAAAATCCTCTGTCCCGCAGTTCCCGAGCCACCGGACCAAAGACCCGGGTACCAACGGGCTCATTATTAGCGTTAACAACGACAGCCGCGTTGTCATCAAAACGTATATAAGACCCGTCGCGCCGACGCACCTCCTTTTTAACTCTCACAACAACAGCCTTGACCAGCTCGTGGTCTTTTACCAAACCAACGGTCGAAGCGCCTCTTACCACCACGTTAATAACATCGCCTAAAGTAGCGGTGAGTGTGTTAGACCTCCCCGGAATACCAATACAAATTAGGGATTTGGCGCCGGTGTTATCGGCTGGTTTTAATACTGTTCTTCGCTGTATCATAAACTTTAACTATTAACCAAGATTTCGTCGCTGACTTTGGTGATGTTCCTCTTATTTCTACTTCCTGACCCAATAGTGGGTTAAATTCCGACGGCAGGGAACAGGTAAAATTTTTGTGCCGGGTAATTGTCTTAAAAAGTTTTGGGTGCCGGAGAACTCTTTCGACTTTTACGACGGCCGTGTTTTTGCTTTTTGTGGAAACAATAATACCTCTCATAGTTTCACTCAGCGACTTCTACTAAAATATTCTTTTGCGAAATCCGTGTTTTGTAAACAGCGATCTTTCTACGGCTGAGTTTAGAAAGGTGGGTCTTCTTCTCTTTTCCCAGGGAAATCGCTACTCCCAATTTTCTTAGGTTAAGCTTCTCTGCCCCAATGGACTTCAATAAATCGGCTTGGTTACCGAGGATGTCCTCACGATCTGTTTTTTTCATATTTTAGCCCCTTCAACGAATAAAGTCCGAAACGGTAATTTGGTAGACGTGACTTTGAAGGCCTCTGCTGCTGTGTCACGGGACAAACCTGAAACCTCAAAAATAACTGTACCCGGTTTAACAACCGCGGAGTAATGATCCACAGCAGCTTTACCCCCACCCATTCGAACCTCTGGGGGTTTTAGGGTAATCGGCTTCTGCGGAAAAATCCTGATCCAAAATTTACCACCCTTTTTTGTGTAAGAAGATATTGTCTTTCTAGCGGCTTCGATTTGACGCGAGGAGAGTAGTCCCAAAGATAGCGACTTTAACCCATATTCGCCAAAAGATAAGGTGTTACCACGGCTCGAATTACCCTTCATAACCCCTCTCATAGCTAATCGATACTTCACTTTTTTTGGTTGCAACATAATTTCTTAACTAAGCCGCGCTAAATCTACGCGATCTCGCCTAAATAAACCCAAACTTTAATTCCGAGCGTGCCGTAAGACGTAAAGGCAGTTGAGCGGGCGAAGTCTATCTTTGAACGGATAGTTTGGGTCGGAACGGAACCCTTAACAACTCTCTCGGTACGATGGATGGAAGACGGTCCCCCAATCACTCCAGAAACAATCATTTTTACGCCTTTGGCACCGCGTCCCATAACCCTCTCGCAAGTTTGGTGCATAATCCGCTTGACCGGCATTCTACGAAGGATGGAACGCACCACTTCGTCGCTCACAAGTTTGGCGGAGAGTTCTGGTTTCTTAATTTCTTCAATTAAAATATCAACTTTGCTTCCGACGGCTTTACTTAGAAAATCACGGACTTCGGTAAGACCTGCCCCACCGCGACCAATAATTACTCCAGGACGAGCAACACTAACAGTAACCTTTATATTTGGACTGCGCTCAATCTTTATGTCTGAGATTCCAGCTTCCTGTGCGTGCAACTTAAGTAGATCACGAATTTTTTTGTCTTCTAACGTTAACTTCCCGTATTCCCTACTAGAAAACCACAGTGATTTCCACTCGACGTTGTAACCGGTACGGAACCCAACAGGATTAACTTTTTGCCCCATAATCTTTTTCCTTCAAAGTTAAAGTAATATGTGCCATTTTCTTTATAATGGGATGGTAGCTACCTCGTGCCACCGGACGACCCCTCTTGAGAGAGGGTCCTTGATCGGTCAGAAGTTGTGAAATAAACATTTTCTTCGTGTCTAAACCCTTAAGCCCCGCCGCGGCCTTACCGCTTTTTAGAAGTTTTCCAATTATCTTAGCGGCCTTGGTTTTTGAAAAATTAGTAAACTTTTCCCCAAACTGTAGACTTTGGGCACGCAAAACTTTGGCTGCCAAATTGAGTTTCTGCGCCGAAATTCTGGCATATCTAAGTCGTACTGTCACAAACTTCTTGTTATTTCGGTTTTTCGCCGCTGAAACGGACCTGTCCCCGTCTGATACCTTTAAGCTTCGTTTATTTTCTATCATACTCTACCCTCCGAAACAGACGCCTTTAAGCCTTTCTTGCTGTGCTTTCTAAAAACGCGGGTTGGAGCAAACTCTCCAAGACGGTGCCCGACCATTGATTCAATAACAGAAACACTAGTGTGGGCATGGCCATTATGCACACCAAAAGTTAGTCCTACCATCTCTGGACTAACAACGCTAGATCTTGACCAAGTCTTTATAATCTGACTGAAACTTCCAGATGCCTTGGCCTTCTTGACCTTTTCCAAAAGTTTGTCACCTATGTAAACTCCCTTCTTGAGCGATCTACTCATTTTGTCCTCCTTGACAAAATATACCTATCAGTACGGCTACGTCGACGCGTTTTCCCGCCCAGAGCAACCTTTCCCCACGGCGTTTTTGGGTGTGACATTCCAATCCCGGAACGACCTTCACCGCCACCATGGGGGTGGGAATGGGGATCCTGAGCAATTCCCCTGACGGTCGGCTTTATTCCAAGGTGTCGGCTACGGCCGGCCTTACCAAGCTTTATATTTCGATATTGCATATTAGCGAGCTGTCCTACAGTCGCGAAGCAGTCCGAAAGGATCCGACGAACTTCTCCGGAAGGGAGCTTTATTTGTACATAACGTCCGTCTTCTTCCTTTGAAAGCACCTGAGCATACGTCCCAGCAGAACGGACAACGGCACCACCAGCCCCCTTATTGATTTCGACGTTATGGACCGCGGTACCAAGCGGTATCTTTGAAAGGGGCAAACAGTTACCCACCCTGATAGGGGCGCTCTCGGAAGACTCAATAACATCCCCGATCTTCAACCCCTCCGGACAAAGAATATAGCGTTTTTCTCCATCAGAGTAATTTAGCATCGCGACGTTTACGGTCCTGTTTGGGTCGTATTCAATTAATACGACACGGGCCTTGACATTAAACTTATTCCTTCTGAAATCGATAACCCGATAATACTTTCTGGCACCGCCGCCCTTATGTCTAACTGTAACCCGACCCAAACTACGCCCAGGGGCCTTCTTAACCATTATTTTCAGTTTTTTGGCCCGACGTATACCCCCATTGACCATTTCAATGCTCCTTGCCAAAGAAACACGACCTCTTAGGGTTGGGGTTACTGGTTTGTGAAATCTTAGTTTATCTGACATTATTTGCTACCTCCAGATTTAACTTTGTTGGGTTCGGCCTTTTTTTCATTACTCTTTTCCGGCGAAACATCAAAAATGTCTATTTTGCCTTCCTTCAACGAGACGATAATTACCTTAGAGGCACTCTTTTCCATCTTTCGGCGACTGCGCGACATAAACGACTCTCCTGGATGGTTAATAGTCCACACCTTACGCACCTTAACAGAAAAGGTCGATTCAATGATGTCCTTTGCTTTTCCAGAAGTAAAAGATTCGGGTACTACGAAGGAATACTTACCTATTTTCGACCTGGCCAAGCTTTTTTCGGTAACGAGCGGTTTAATTTCCATAAAATTATGCTTTAACTCTTTTCTTCAAATTTTCAAAAACCTCTTCGCTGGTTATGAGCAAACTGGACAGACCTATGTCCTTAGGGTTTAGGTCTTCCACCCTGGAAAGGCTTAAACCACTGATATTTCTAAACGCCCTTCGGGGCGCTTCGTCCCCAGAAACGAATAGAACTCTCTTTCCAGCTTTATCGAATTTTTTAATAAATTCGAAAGCTTGTTTTGTCTTTATGTCTTTTCCGTCCGTTTCTAAAACCAACCAACCGTCAGCCCTCTGTGCAACTTTTGATAAAATAAAGCCCCAAACTTTCGTCATATATCCTTTATTAAACTTAAGCGAGTAACTATGAATAATAGGTCCGTGAGCGACACCGCCACCCTTCCAAATAGGAGATCGTATCGAGCCTTGCCTTGCCCGCCCAGTACCCTTCTGTTTCCAAGGTTTCTTTCCTCCCCCAGAAACCTCCCCACGAGACTTTGTTTTGGCACGCCCGGTCCTAACAGCAAAACTCGAAACCCTCAAATATTGAGCGAAAAGCCTAGTTCGGTCTTCTTGTGACACCTCTAAAGGTAATCTCCTTAGCTCCTTCCCGCTAATATCTACCACTTTAACCTCAGTCTTCATATTTTTTTAATTAGAACGTTACTTCCAACACTTCCGGGAACTGGGCCATAAACTAGGAGGGTTTTCCCGTTATTTTGAACTTCCAAAATTCTTGTCCTTAAACTAATCTTTTCGACACCCATATGACCAGACATTCTTTTTCCTTTATAAACTCTGCCCGGGGTCGTCGTCTGGCCCATTGAACCAGCGTGCCGCCAGCGATCAGCCTGACCATGTGTCTTGGGACCACCAGCAAAATGGTGCCTCTTAACCACACCAGCGTACCCACGACCTTTTGAGACCCCGGTAACCCTAATTTTATCGCCCTCAACAAAGTTGGCCCCGGAGCCCTTTAGGTCCAAATAGGTAACCGGTAATACCGCTTCCTCGCGCCAAATTTGTCCCATTCTTCTTTTTTTAGATGCCACTTTCACTTCTACCATATACAAACAAAGAGGCGCCGGAGGCGCCATAAACTGGTACGTCGATCGATAGAGATGCCAGCTAAACTGAGAGCATTACCTCAAAAATCATCATCTTATGATACCACAGACCACGAAAATCCAAAATCTGGACCCCTCTAAAATCTGACAACCGAGAATTACATCTTTATTTCTATATCCACTCCGGCTGGTAAATTTAAATGCGAAAGGCCCTCGATAGTTTTGGCGGTGGGTTCTAAGATATCGATTAATCTATTGTGGTCCCTCATTTCAAAGTGATCTCCGGATCTCTTGTCGATGAAAGGGCTCTTAATGACCGTAAAATCGTGGCGCCTTGTGGGCAGGGGCACCGGACCAGAAACCTTAGCCCCGGTTCTAACCGCGCTATCAATAATCATTTGGGCCGCTCTGTCAATGACCCGACTATCGTATGCTTTTAAACGTACTCTAATTCTTCCTTTCGGCATTGAAAAAAATTGGCAGAGATCTAATTACAACCAAACTCAGGCGATTATTTTTGTAACAACGCCCGCTCCAACCGTGTGCCCACCCTCGCGGACAGCAAACCTTAATCCCTCCTCAACAGCGACCGGGGTAATTAGCTTAACCTTAACTTTGGCGTTATCTCCAGGCATAACCATTTCCACACCAGGATTAAGGGTGACCTCTCCAGTAACATCGGTCGTTTTGACATAAAATTGTGGTCGGTACCCAGAAAAGAACGGGGTGTGTCGACCACCTTCCTCTTTGGTTAAGACATAAATTTCTGTTTCAAACTCGGTGTGGGGATTGATGGAACCGGGCTTGGCTAGCACCTGACCCCGTTCAATATCTTCTCGCTCAATACCCCTTAGGAGAATTCCCACGTTATCACCGGCCTGACCTTCATTCAAGGTCTTCCTGAACATTTCAATACCGGTCACAACGCTCTTTTTAGTTTCCCTGAGACCAACTATATCAACTTCCTCGTTAATTAGTACTTTACCCCTCTCTATCCTTCCTGTTGCTACCGTTCCACGACCCTTAATAGAAAAGACGTCCTCGACAGACATGAGGAAGGGCTTCTCTAAATCTCGGACTGGGGCCGGAATATACTCATCCACAGCCTTCATAAGCTCTTCTATGGAAGCGATCGCGTTAGGGTCTCCCTCAATGGCTTTAAGGGCACTACCACGGATCACAGGAACTTTATCGCCAGGAAACTCATACTTTGAGAGGAGCTCACGAATTTCCACCTCTACTAGGTCAAGCAATTCCTTATCAGCTACCATGTCCGTCTTATTCATAAAAACGACGATGGCTGGAACGTTGACTTGGTGGGCTAAAAGAATGTGCTCTCGCGTTTGGGGCATCGGACCATCTGGTGCGGAAACTACCAAAATCGCACCATCCATCTGCGCCGCTCCCGTAATCATGTTCTTGATGTAGTCTGCGTGGCCTGGGCAATCGATATGGGCGTAGTGACGGGTAGAGGTCTCGTATTCAACGTGAGCAATATTAATTGTTACGCCGCGTTCGCGCTCCTCGGGCGCACTATCGATGGATTCGTAGGCTCTAAATGATGCTCCCCCTTTTGTGGATAGCACCTTGGTAATCGCCGAAGTTAAGGTTGTCTTCCCGTGGTCTACGTGACCAATGGTTCCAATATTGAGATGGGGCTTCGTGCGCTCAAATTTTTCCGCCATAATTATATAAAATAAGGAACAGACACCGCCGATCTCTCAGAAAGACCCGCCGTGCTTCTACCTTAAAGTCAATAAATCAATACAATACAGCCTTACATTTATACTATAAAGCGGATCTCCGCGTCAACCCCCTTTACCGCTTCCTGCCTGAAATTATTTCCTCGGCCACGTTAGCCGGAACTTCTTGATAATGACTGGGCTCCATACTGTAACTACCACGTCCCTGGGTCAAAGACCTAAGGATCGTTGTGTAACCAAACATCTCCGACAGGGGGACGGAGGCTGTAATAGCCCGCACATTTCCACGTGCCTCACTACCATCTATTTGCCCACGTTTACTGGATATGTTGCCCATAATTTCGCCCATGTACTCATCTGGTACGGTTACTTCTATTTTCATAACCGGTTCCAAGAGCACTGGGCTTGCGGACTTAGCGCCTTCTCGCAGACCCTCGGCGGCGGCCATTTTGAAGGCCATCTCCGAAGAATCGACCTCGTGGTAAGAACCATCAAAGAGAGTCACCTTCATATCAACCAATGGATATCCTGCCACGATCCCCTTTTCTAATGCTTCCTTAACTCCCTTTTCTACCGCCGGAATATATTCATTGGGAATGGCCCCACCTTTAATAGCATCAATAAATTCGTAACCAAGCCCTCGTTCCACAGGCTCTAATCGTAAATAAACGTGCCCATATTGACCACGGCCGCCCGACTGACGAATATACTTACCTTCAATTTCCACAGACTTCCTAATGGTCTCCTTGTAAGCGACCTGTGGAGTACCTACATTGGCTTCGACTTTGAATTCTCTTTTAAGTCTATCGACAATAATTTCAAGGTGGAGCTCGCCCATACCGGCAATTAGAGTTTGGCCGGTTTCATGATTGGTGCTGACTTTAAAAGTTGGATCTTCCTCAGCTAACCGGCTTAGGGCTAAGCCCAGCTTTTCCTGGTCAACTTTAGTTTTTGGCTCAATAGAAACTGCGATAACCGGCTCGGGAAAATTTATAGATTCCAAAACAATTGGGCGGGCGTCGTCAGACAGAGTATCCCCGGTTGTCGTCCCGGAAAGCCCCACAGCCCCAACGATCTCCCCCGCTTCGACTTGTTTAGTCTCTTCACGGTCGTTGGCGTGCATAATCATTAAACGGCTGATTCTTTCTTTTACGCCCTTAGTCGAGTTAAGAACGTAGGAACCAGATATTAGGGTTCCAGAATAAACACGAAGGTAAGTTAGTCTTCCTACGAACGGGTCGGCCTGGACTTTGAAGGCCAGGATGGAGAGGGGTTCGCTGGCGACTGGATGCCTCTCCTCTTCCGAGTTCGTCTTGGGATTAACCCCCCGGACCGGTGGCAAATCAGCCGGTGAAGGCAAAAAATCAACAATAGCATCAAGCATCTGCTGAATACCACGGTTTTTCAAAGCTGTGCCAGAAAGGACTGGAACAACCTCAAAGGCCAAGGTACGCTTGCGAATGCCACGAATAATTTCGTCGTTGGACAATTCCTGTTTTTCAAAGAATTTTTGCATGAGTCCGTCCTCGGATTCGGCAGCGGCCTCCACGAGCTCTTTACGATAACTCTTGGCCTTTTCCAGAACTTCTTCGGGGATCTCTTTTTCCTCCATGATCGCTCCCATCTCATCTTGCCAGGTGATGAGTTTCATCTTGAGAATATCGACGATACCAACAAAGTCCGATGAGCTACCAACTGGAAAGTTTATGACTACTGTTTTCACGCCCAGCTTTCTTTTTATTGAATCGTGGGAGAAGTCAAAATTGGCCCCCATGCGGTCCATTTTGTTAATGAAGCAGAACCGCGGAACTTTGTATTTTTCGGCCTGACGCCAAACCGTTTCCGATTGGGACTCAACCCCCTCAACCCCATCAAAAACCACCACCCCACCATCCAACACCCGAAGCGACCTTTCCACTTCGGCGGTAAAATCCACGTGACCAGGAGTATCAATAATGTTAATACGATAATCTTTCCAAAAACAGGTGGTAGCCGCCGAAACAATTGTGATTTTGCGCTCACGCTCTTGGTCCATCCAGTTCATTTGTGTGGTACCTTCGTGAGTTTCCCCGACCTTGTGGATACGGCCTGTATAAAACAAAATTCGTTCAGTACTCGTTGTCTTACCAGCACTAATGTGAGCAATAATTCCTATATTTCTGATTTTGTCGATCGGATATTTCTTGTTATCCATAAGACCTTCCTAAATCACAGGCCAAACCACAAGGGTCAATAAACCACGACAACAGCGGGCCGTTTGCGATTTATGCATAGGGCTCTACTTACCACCGAAAGTGGGCAAAGGCACGGTTCGCTTCAGCCATTTTATGCATTGTTTCCCGTTTCTTGACAGCATTACCAATCCCACTAGCAGCGTCCTTGAGCTCCAGAGATAATTTTTTATACATGGGTACACCCTTACGAGCACGGGCACTGGTAAGTATCCATCTAATGGCTAAAGACTCGGCCCGGTCGTGCCGTACCGGACCCGGAACCTGGTAGGTTGCTCCACCGACGCGTCTGGCCCGCACTTCCATCTTTGGTGTAACCTCGTCCATTGCCTTTTTGAGGATTTCTAGAGCATCCTTTTTGTTTTCCGAGGCGGACGCCAGCGCCAAGTAGACGATTCTTTGAGCAATTGACTTTTTGCCCTGTTCCATTACTTTATTAATAAAACGAGCAACTAAAGGAGAATGGTAAGAAGAATCCGGTTTGGATAATTTTTTTCTTTCAGTTTTAGAAGCTCTAGACATAATTTTCAGGATCTTTTTGTTCCGTACAACGACCTACCTTGCTTACGATTTGTAACCCCGGCCGTGTCAAAATGCCCACGGACGATGGTGTACTTGACACCGGGAAGGTCTTGAATCTTTCCACCCTTAACCAGAACAACGGAGTGCTCCGCGAGAGAGTGACCTTCCCCGGGAATGTAAGCCGTGACTTCTTTTCCATTTGAAAGTCTAACACGAGCCACCTTTCTAAGGGCGGAGTTGGGCTTACGAGGTGTCATCGTTTTGACAATCAGACAAACGCCCCTTTTAAATGGGGAGGTTCTATCACGGTAAACCCTATCAATACTTGAGTAAACAGTACCCAGAGCCTGAGACTTGCTCCTGTTCACTTTCCTTTTTCTTTTCCTTTTAATAAGTTGATTTATAGTTGTCATAACCAAAAGGGAAACCTTCTATAGATGTTCTCCAAGGATTCCCACTTGCTGTTTTAATCAGTAAGGAAAATCAGTAAAAGGTTACCCAATTTCAGTCTATTTTAGCACGCTCCCCCACCGGAATCAGCCTACCAATAATAACATTCTCCTTAAGACCAAGTAAGCGGTCAACCCTTCCGGAAAACGAAGCCTCAGTAAGTTCCCTTGTTGTTTCAATGAAAGATGCCGCTGCTAGGAAACTTTCGGTGCTCAAGGCCGCCTTAGTTATGCCCAGGAAAATCGCCTCCGCTGTGGCCGGCTCGCCCTCCTTGTCCAGAATTCTCTGGTTTTCCTCTTTAAATAACGACTTGCTCACAATTTCTCCTGGTAAGAACTTTGTGTCACCACCGCTCTCAACCTTTAGCCTGGAGAACATTTGTCTTACAATTACCTCGATGTGCTTATCATTTAAGGACACTCCCTGAGATGAATATACCTTTTGTATTTCTCCAATAATATACTTTGAGGTTTCCATGAACCCCCGAGTTCTTAGAGATTCAGATATGTCTAAATAACCTTCTGAAAGCTGAGTACCGATGCCAACGAGATCGCCATCGGAAACCAGAAGGGCCATTTTTTCGTCAATTTCGTAGGTTTTGTCCTCCAAACCGCTACCCTCTTCCGCCTTAATAGAGACAATCTTTTTACTTTCTTTACCTATAATAGACACCTTTCCAACAGTTTCGGAAAGCGTACCCAAGAACTTCGGCATCCTACCCTCAAAAACCTCTTCGACTCGAGGCAGCCCCTGGGTCACATCCTTGGAAGTGGCAATTCCAGAGAAGTGTTTTGTTCTAAGGGTTAACTGGGTACCAGGCTCACCTATACTCTGCGCCGCAATAATACCCACAGGTACCCCAATTTTAACAAGTTCCTTTGTAGACAGATCCACCCCATAGCAGTGCGCGCAGATGCCGTAGGACGCCTCACAAAGAATTGCGGAACGGACTTCAACCTTATTGACACCAAACTCCTCAAGGAGTTTTAGCTCTTCGTCAGAGAGGAGTGTCCCGGCTTTCAGGAGCACCTTACGCCCGTTTTTGGGATCCGATATATCCTTACTTAGAAATCGACCGTAGAGCTTTCCTGTAAAAGTTGTAAGAGGGTGCTCTTGTCCACGAATAACCTCGACTCCCTCAGTCGTGCCACAATCACTGCTACGGACAATGATATCCTGAGCAACGTCAACCAACCGGCGAGTCAAGTACCCGGCGTCAGCCGTCTTAAGAGCCGTATCAACTAATCCTTTACGAGCACCTCTGGCTGAGGCAAAATATTCGAACCCTGAAAGCCCTTCCATATAATTGGATTTTATTGGTAGTTCAACCAATCTACCAAGAGGGTCAACGATTAGTCCCCGGGCACCACAAATTTGTTTCACTTGGTCCCAAGTGCCACGAGCACCAGACACAACCATAGCCCGAAGTGGGTTGTCAGAAGACAAGGCCTTTCTGGAAAGCTCATCCAGCTTGTTGGTTACACCTGTCCAAATACCTTCAGCCAGACGGAGCTTTTCCCTCTTTGTAATAAGCCCCCTTCTAAAGTTCCTGTCAATCTCAGCAACTTGACTGTCTGCTTCAGCCACAATTTCCACTTTTTGTGAGGGTATGACACAGTCCGGCAGACCCATGGAAAATCCGGCCACGGTGGCAAAATGGAAACCCAGAGACTTAACATTATCGATTAGCTCTACCGCAGCATCCCGACCTTCAGTTTCCAGTGTCTGCTCAATCAGTTTTCGCAGAGCGTTATTCTCTTTGTTAGTTTCCTGATTAAAGTAAGGGGTACCCTTCGGTAAAAATGAGTTGAGAATAACTCGGCCAACGGTTGTTTCAACAACCTCACCGCTAACTAGAGCCAACTTTATTAGCTGCCGCAAACGCAACTTTCCAAATGAGTAAGCCAAAAGGGCTTCTTCGGACGAACCATAGATTGTGTCGGTGATCTCTGAATTTTCCTCGACCGACGTAAGGTAATAACAGCCCACGAGCATTTCACGGTTAGGAAGGGTCACCAAAACCCCAGAGGCCGGGGAAAGCAAATTATCAGTCGAAAGCATGATCTCTTGACACTCCTTACGGGCATTGCCCGACAAAGGTAGGTGTACAGCCATTTGGTCGCCATCAAAATCGGCATTGTAGCCGGCACAAACACACGGGTGTAACTGAATGGCACTACCGTCAATGAGTAATGGATAAAACGCTTGTATACCCAACCGATGAAGGGTCGGAGCACGGTTTAAAAGAACGGGATAAGAAGAAACTAAGCTCTCCAAAATATCCCAAACCTCGGCACCACGTTCATCCAAAATAAAACGGGCGCTCTTTAAGTTCGGGGCGAGGCCTCGACGTAGAATCTCGCCAAGAACAAACGGTTTAAATAATTCCAGAGCCATTTCTTTTGGCAAACCGCACTGGTCGAGCTTTAAGTGAGGACCAACAACAATAACGGAACGTCCAGAATAGTCAACTCTCTTTCCGAGCAAGTTCTTTCTGAAACGCCCCTGCTTACCCTTTAACATATCCGAAAGGGAGCGCAACTCCTGCTTGCCGCGCATGGGCTTTGTGGTAGCCCTCTGCTTGCTGCTGTCAATCAACGAATCGACTGCTTCCTGAAGCATACGCTTTTCGTTTCGAATGATGATTTCTGGCGCGCCTAGGTCGAGAAGCTTTTTGAGTCGGTTGTTACGATTGATTACTCGACGATAAAGATCATTAAGATCGGATGTAGCGAAGCGCCCACCTTCAAGCTGCACCATTGGACGGAGTTCGGGAGGAATAACAACGACGTGCTTGAGGACCGTCCAGAGAGGGCTGACACCAGAACCCCTAAGTCCCTCAACAACCCGCAACCGTTTGGCAATCCTAACTCTTCTCTGACCCGTGGCCTTAACTATTTTGCGCCTTAAATTCCTCGAGAGTTCATTGAGATCTAGCGAACCCAAAACGTCGGAAACAGCTTCGGCTCCCATCTTAGCGGTGGCGAAGGAACCGATATAATCGGATAAGTCAAAATACTCTGCTTCGGAGATGACCGAAAGAAGATTTACATTTTTGACACGGGTTATTAACGCCTTAAACTCAGCTTCCTTTTTCTCCTGACCCTTTAGTAGATCTTCGCGCAAAAAATTCAATTCCTTTTTCTCCCGGAGGGACAATTCCTCGAGAACTAATTCCAGTTTCTTTTTTGCCTCTGAGCTATCCGAAAGCTTCTTTCTCTCATCTTCGCGCTCCTTGTTATACTTTGCAGAAACTGCCTGGGCTTTGCTTTCCATTTCCACCTTAAGTAGGTTTTTCTCTTTCTCCAAAAGTTCGGCTACCCTAGAAAGCTCCCCCACCTTCTTATCGTTATCAATTGCAACAATAAAGTAAGACGAGAAATAGACAACTGACTCCAGATCTCTCGGACTCACCTCTAAAAGTATTCCCAGTTGTGAAGGAATACCACGAAAATACCAAACATGCACGACAGGGCAGGCTAAACTAATATGACCAACCCGCTCACGACGAACTCTTGAATGAGTAACTTCCACACCACATTTGTCACAGATAACGCCTTTGTAGCGAATCCTCTTATACTTTCCGCAATAACATTCGTAATCCTTGGTAGGACCAAAAATTCTCTCGTCAAAAAGGCCGTCTTTCTCGGGTCTAAAAGTTCTATAGTTAATAGTCTCAGGCTTAGTAACCTCACCGTTAGACCACGAAAGGACTTCCTCGGAAGAGGCGAGGGTAATACGCAAGGCCTTAAAATCTGAAAGTTCGTTAAGATTCTTCATCCTTTTTATCCTCCTTTTCTACTTCTTTAGACAAAATTTTAGCTTTTTCGGTACTTTCTTTTTTATCGTTTAGCGTCTCCATTTTTAAACCCAAACCGTTGAGCTCGCGGACCAACAATTTGAACGATTCAGGAATATTTGACTCAGGAATTTCTTCACCCTGAACAATAGACTGATAAGCCTTAGTTCGGCCCATGAGATCGTCTGATTTAATAGTTAACATCTCCTGAAGTGTGTGGGATGAACCATAAGCCTCAAGCGCCCAGACCTCCATTTCGCCAAACCTCTGACCCCCAAACTGCGCTTTACCACCTAATGGTTGCTGTGTAATTAAACCATAAGGTCCTGTGGACCGCGCGTGCATTTTGTCCTCGACCATATGCATAAGCTTTAATATGTAAGAATTTCCCACCACAACCTCTTGGTCAAAATATTCACCAGTACGCCCATCAATAAGTCTCGACTTTCCAGAAACAGGTACGCCCGCTTCGACCAACTCATTTTCGAAGACTGCAGGATCATATCTAACAAACTGCTCAACGGCAAATTTCTTACCGAGCCTGTCGGCCGCCGAACCTAGGCGCGCCTCAAGAAGTTGGCCAACATTCATTCTGGAAACAACGGAAGCCGGAGATATAATAATATCGATCGGGGTTCCATCATCTAAGTGCGGCATATCTTCCAACGGAAGAATTTTAGAGATAACCCCTTTATTCCCGTGGCGTCCGGCGAGTTTATCGCCAACCATAATTTTGCGGACCTTTGCCACAAAAACCTGTATTTCTCTTATAACTCCAGCAGGAAGCTCACTATTGCTGGTACGCTCAAGCGTCTTAATATTAATGACTGTACCAAACTCCCCGTGAGGCATTTTTAAGGAGTTATCCCTAACCTCTCGAGCCTTTTCGCCGAATATGGCTCGGAGTAGCCGTTCCTCCGCTGAAAGTTCGGTCTCACCTTTAGGCGCGATTTTACCAACGAGGACATCCCCGGGCTTAACATTAGCACCCAAATAAACGACGCCGCTTTCGTCGAGATTCCTTAGGGACTCTTCGGAAACGTTGGGAATGTCTCTGGTTATTTCTTCTGGTCCAAGTTTCGTTTCCAAAACCTGCATAGAGTGTCTGGTAATCTGTATAGAGGAGAGCACGTCTTCTTTGACTAGTCTCTCAGAAAGAACAATGCCGTCCTCGTATCCGAAACCCTCCCAAAACATATACGCGATTTTTAGATTAGCGCCTATAGCCACCTCACCATTATCGGTAGCCGGACCATCAGCCAAAACATCACCGCGCTTGACGACATCACCAACCTTAGCCAGAACCCTTTGGTTGTAGCAGGTTTCCTGATTCGACATCCAAAATTTTTTGAGTTTATAGACGTCTTCCTTCTTGTTATCCTCTCTCTTTACGACAACCTGGGCACCGTCGGAATAAACTACCTTTCCGGAATTCTGTGCAATGACCAGTACCCCAGAATTGTAGGCCACATCTTTTTCGAGCCCGGTTCCTACGTTTGGGGACTGAGGCTTAATTAAAGGCACCGCCTGGGTCTGCTGGTTAGAGCCCATAAGTGAACGGTTCACGTCGTCGTTTTGCAAAAATGGTATAAGTGATGCCGACGCACCGACAATCTGACGGGGAACGAGATCCATATATGTAGCGAGGGTTGCCTGACCAACAAAGAACTCTCCACGGTTTCTTAAGGGGACAACACTCTTAGTAAAAAATCCATTTTCATCGAGGGGGGTAGAAGCATCAGAAATATAATATTTGTCTTCGTCATATGGAGCCAAGTAGTCGATACGGTTGGTCGCGTGTAGTTTTTCGACACCATCAACAGTTACTTTTTCTAATTTCCGATAGGGTGTTTCTAGGAAGCCGTACTCATTGACCCGGGCGTAGAGAGCCAAATAAGTAATAAGGCCGATGTTTGGACCTTCTGGAGTTCGCACCGCACAAATTCTCCCATAGTGACTGTAGTGGGCGTCACGAACCGAAAAAGAAGCTCGCTCGCGTGTAAGTCCGCCCGGACCAACCACGGAAAGACGCCTTTGGTGATCCAAACCAGATAATGGATTAACCTGCTCCTGAAACTGAGATAGCTGACCTGAGGCGAAGAATGAATGGACCCTGGCGGTGACGGGTCGGCTGGAAATAAGTACAGAAGGAGCGCAGAGCTCACCCCTCGGTTGTAAACTCATTCTCTCCTTGGCCACTCTCTCCAACTGGAGAAACCCAAAACGGATCTGGTTGGCTACTAACTCTCCAACGGAGCGAACCCGTCTATTTCCCAGGTGGTCAATATCATCGAATTGCTCAGCACCCTCATTGAGCCTAACCAATTTTTCAAAAACCTTTATTAAGTCTCGCCTCTCTAGAACTGGGGAGGAATTAGAGGATTTTTCTTCGTGTAACCGCTGGTCAAGTTTAAACCTGCCACTTTTCCCTAGGTTATAGCGACGGGAATTAAAGAAGGTGTTTTCGACAACTTGTTTCGCGTTCTCCAAAATTAAAGGGTCGCCCGGTCTAATTCTCTTATAAACTTCGAGTACGGCTTCGTTGTAACTCTTAGATACGTCCTTTTCCAGGGTCCGGTCTATGTAAGATCCAGAAGAAGCACCGCCCTTAAACAAATCCGAAAAGGCCTCTCTGATTTTTTCGTCGTTATCTAGACCGAAAATACGAAGAATGGTTGTCCCGGCCAGCTTTCTTTTTTTGTCTATCTTTACGGAAATAAAACCGGAACGGGAGGTTTCAAATTCCAACCAAACACCATTCTTTGGCAAAATCTTAGCTCCGGCCAAAACGCCTGTTGCCAGCGGATCCTCAACAGGAACAAAAAAGACGCCCTCGGAACGCGTCAACTGGTTAACAACCACCCTCTCAACACCATTAATAATAAAGGTACCGGAAGGAGAAATAGCTGGGATTTCTCCCATGTAAACCTCCTCCTCGATAAATTTCCCGCTGTTTGATTCCGAAAGCCTCACGGTTAGGTACCAAGACAATTGGTAAGTAAGCCCCCCATCAAGAGCCTCTTCCACAGAGACAGCAGGAGCATCAAAGCGGGGGTTTTTAAAAGAAAGCTCCCAACCGCGCCCAGTATAATCCTGGATAGGACTAACTTCCTCGAGTAACTCCGAGATGCCCTTGTTAACTAACCAATTAAATGAGTCGTGCTGAATCGCCGAGAGATTCGGCAATTTAAAGTCTGTGAAAGTTTTTTGCGGGTTCTTTAAGTAATAGCGCATGGGAAAAATCTGGCAGATTTGGTCAACAAAAACATCGCGAAAACCTAAAACAGCGCACACAAAACATGCGCCCTTTACCCAGACGTCATCCGAAAGCTACCTAATTCTAGGTCACTTTACCACCAAAAAAACCGACTGTCAAGGCCTTAGGTACTGATCAATGTTACGGTTATGCTCTGTAATTGTCGCAGCGTAGCGCATCGTCCCATCTGTTCCAGTTAAATAAAACCAATATGGGGTTTCTACCGATTTAAATATAGCTTCGATCGAAAGCAACCCCGGATCGCAAATTGGTGTCGGTGGTAGGCCCAGACGTTTACGGGTGTTGTATGGGGAGTCCGCCTTCAGGGCGTCGAGCGTAATCTCTCTTGGCCAAAAGTCAAAGGTTTCCAGTTTGGAAAATGAAGAAGATGGTAGTTGCCTCGAGGCCATAGCATATTGTACGGTCGCGTCCACCTCAAGCGGCCACCCGCTCCTGAGCCTTTTTAATAAGATGCCGGCTATTATTGGTCGATCTTCATCACGTCGGGCTTCTCTCTCCAACATCGAGGCCACGGTAATTATTTGGCTTTTCGTAAGTGCGTCCACGGGACCAGAGGCGTTCGCAATAATTCTATATTTCTTTTCGAAGGTTTCGTTCATGACTGTAACTAGTTCCTTTGCTGTAATTTCGCGAGGAACTATGTAGGTTTCCGGAAAGAGAAAACCCTCCAAACCAGATGCCTCCTTCAAGAACTCTCTGTAGAAAGTTTCGCCACCACCAAGCTGATTTGCTGCGTAAAAGGCCATTTCTTCTATTCGCCAGCCCTCCGGGAACGTGAGCTTTAAGTCGAACTTGCCGTGCTGGAGAATATAAACCAGATCTTTTAGAGATAAGTCGCGAGGAATTCGATAGTATCCCGCTTGGAGCTTTGAACCCAGATTATTTAATCGCACATATAGTTTGAACGCCGTAGCTGAATTAATAAGCCGCGCTTTTTTTAAATTATCGGCGATCTCGTAGACACGTTGGCCGGACGTAATTACAAATTCGGCCTCTCCCTTTCCATCATAGTTTTTTCTATTAACTGCAGCCTGATAATAGACGTAAACGAAGCCGCAAAGTAAAACGACCAACCCCAAACATACCAAGATAATTTTAGGTAATAACTTTTTCATAATATTACTTAATTATTATTCTATCGTAATTATCTTCGACCGACTTTTCGACGAGCTCTAGAACATTCTCAACCGTATGATTAAGTATGTTGGCCCCACAGGCATCGGGATGACCACCGCCGCCGAGACTTTGGGCGATAGCTAAAAGGTCCACCTTACCGGACTCCCTACTGCGAAAACTGATTTTCACGTTACCTGGCTCTTTCTCTGTCACATTAAACGCGAAGTCTATTTCCTCGATAAGTTTAAGGTTCCCTTCTAGGGCCTTATGATAGGCCTCGCGATAATTCTCATACCCTAAACCAGAACCTTCCCACTCCTTATTTGTCACTGTAAAATAGCCGTATCGATATTTTCTATTTATGACTATCTTTTGGCACAAATAGCCTACGAATTTAACCACCTTTTCGTTTGTCGTGTAATACAAATTTAAGGCGACCTTAGCCAGGTCTACCCCCCTGTCGATTAAGTCGGCGGCTATCATCAAAGTTTTTGCCGTGCTATTACTATAACGAAAATTACCCGTATCGGTAGATATACCGGCTAGGAGATTAAAACCGATTTCGGAATCGAATTCGATCTGGTCTTTAAAAAGATCGTAAATGATTTCAGCGGTACTGCTGACGTCAAGCCGTCTTAGAGTGATTCCGGCAAAACCCTCGTTAGTTAAATGGTGGTCAATATTAACAATTTCGTTATCTATAGGTAAAACTAATCTCTCAGGATGAGTCGCCTGATCATAGAATTGAACAAGGCTCCCGCCGTCCAAAAAAATAGAGGCGTCGTACTTCGACAAATCTAGGTTATAAATATCCAGAACGTTAATAAACTCGAAACCGGGCAAAAACTTAAAACGGCTAATGTGTTCAAAACTATAATTAATCGTGGCATTCTTGCCCAGCTTTTCGAGTATACGCTTGAGGGCTAAGCCTGAACCCAACGCATCACCATCCACAGGCGAGCTCGGAACAATATTAATGTTTTTAGAGATTCTAATCTTATTCAAAACCTTTTCGGCATTTTTCTGATCAACACCCATAACGGAAATTATAACAACCTATGCTAAAATTAGCACTTGTATGACCATATTAACCCACGTTGTTATTGGAGGCTTGATGGGATCACAGGCGCCAAACTTGATTGTGGCTGCCGTCGGCGGTTTGTCCTCCCACTTTATTTTTGACGCCATTCCCCACAACGATTATCTATACTATTTTTATAAACCTAAACGAAATCCCTATACATCGATTGTTAGCAAGACCGTTCTGGTTACTACAGGCATTTATCTACTTTCCGTTGTAATTTGGATGCCGAACCAAAAGCTAATGTCATCGTTAATCGGGTCTTTCTTTACTTTCTTGCCGGATGCTCTAACCGGACTTTGGGCAACGCTCAATTTGAAGCTGTCTCCATTTGACAAGTTTCATATCCTGGTACACAACCATTTAACAATTTCCGAGTACATACATAATCGGTTAAATCCAGAAGATAAAATCAATAGGAGTGACGAGGGGCCGGTAAACTTCAAGAAAATGAAGAAGTTTAAAGCGGTCTGGTTTGGGTGGTTTCTGGAAACTTCTTTAGAACTAATAATCCTGGGGTGGTGCCTAGTTAAACTCTGGGTGTAAGTCTAAAAAATTCCGCAGTATTAAGCAGGCCGCCAGGCTATTTTCTAACCTTCTTTTTCCATCGCGGGTTTTTTTTACGTCCTGAATCAAGACACCTGCCTCAAACGAGGTTAACCGTTCGTCGGCAAAGTAGATCCTAAACGGGGGACCTTCCCTATTTTCTGCCCGCTCCGAAAACTGGCGGGCGAAAATTCGAATTTCACCAGCTAGATTGGTCTCGCCGACATTGGAGAGTAATGGAAGGCCGAAAACAACAGTATTAACCCCATACCGCTTGCAAACCTTTATAAGATCATCAAGAATCTGTTTGGAACCCCTAAATCTCAGCGCGGGGAGAGGCGCGGGAAAGGATATGTTAACCCCCAATCCGGATACCAAAGCCAGACCGATGTACCTCTTTCCATAATCAATTCCTAGAATGGTCACCGTCGAACAACCTCCACTTTTAAGTTGTCAGGCCTAAACGGCAAAAAGGAGAAAGGACCAACTTTAATCGGGCTTTCTATTCTATGGGAACTAATATTGGAAAGGCCACCCAAATAGTTCTCCGCATACCTTGTGCCCTTCCCAACAAGTTTTCTCTTGACATCCTCGGTATCAACGTTGGGGACAATGAACCCCTTACCACGAGCTGAAATCTTAAGTACCCGACCGTACGCCTTGGCCTCAATAATTTCTACATCGTAACCCTTACCAAAAAGTTTATAACCATCTGGGATATAAGTTAACAACTTTCCGTAAACAACGTTTCTAAGCTCATCCTGGGAAAAGGCTACAACCGAGGCACTCATTTCCAAGGTTAAACTAAGCTGCTGAGCCTCCTCCGAAACCCCGTGATCGAAACTTTTGCTGGTGGTCTTGTAAACTACGGAATTTTCGTCTACCACCTGTCCGCTTACTAGTTTCGCCAAGAGATCCGCTTTTAATTCACCCTTAATGGAGGATACCAGGTTGTCAAGCAGATTTTTTTGGTCCGCCGCCGTGACAATTACTACCTGCCTCTTTGTTCCCCCAGTGAAATTTGAAGAATTCTGAGCAACGAAGTCGTTTGTAGAACGTGTGCCGACCAGAAAGGTATTGCCAGAGGCTAGATTATATTCGTCACCAAAACTTTCGGCCGTGACTTCTGCAGTACCTGTACCTGGGTCGTAACCGGATACCATCAGAGGGTTTGGTGTCCTAGCCGAAACCGTTACGTTTCCGTTAAACAGAAACTTTAGATCGTTCCCGGAAACTCGGGCATAAGTTATTAATGTACCGGCTGGAAAACTGACACTGCCTGCCGTCTTATTGTAAATGGTGATATTTCCGGCGGCCTTTTCCCCAACATCTTTCTTTCCACTACTGGCAGTACTCTCTGACCTTTTAGATGTGGCCGAAATCTCCAGTGCGGGAATAACAACACCGTCGGCCACTCCGGCTGAGGCAGTGGCACTGGCCGTAACATCGATTGCTCTAATTAATGGCTCGGAATCAACGGTCAGGCTTACGGCGGATTTGGGAACGAAATAAACGTACAGGGCTAAAATCAACACTAGCACCAGAAAAGAAACCGAAACTAAAAATGGAATGGCTAAGGATATTTTTGGCCTAAAGTTGAATTTGAAACTTGGTAATTTTATTGTCAACTTTAACGAACCCTTTTCTGGAAGAATGTTTGAGGAAGCCACGCCTGAGGAGGAAACTGACAGAACTGGAACCGCCGAGGCCGCCACACTTTCCTGAGTTGGCGTCGCCAACTGATTAAGGGCTTCGGACAAATAAGCAAAGTTCTTGTCCTCAAATTGGAGTGATAGCTTTTTACCAAGGGACTCAGCCGCGTCTATAAGTAATTTAAAGGCCAAAAGATTTTCCAGAAGTGGGCAGCTTTCCGATACAACTAGTTCAACGTCAGTATCTTCAATATTTTTTATTTTTTTTACCAATTGCCAAAGGCTCAGGTTGTCAGAAGCCGTTCGAAACATAATTTTCTAAAACCTGTGAGGAGACGACTAATAACGGCTCGAAGCCGTCTATTTTTTCCTCCCCTATCGCGAAAACGTCTCTAACAAGCTTTGAGTTATACTTTTCAAACTTGTCATCAGTAAAACTCGGGCCCACCTCACTTTTGGTGTATTCCTTTAGGGCTTCCTGTAGGACGGGTAGTAATGAGGACCTACCGTATAAAATAATTGGAACTTTGGGAATAGAATTCCCATCGGAAATACTAGAGAGAGCTTCGTTAACTCCCCTTATCCAGAAGAACAATAAGTCCTTTGTGTCCTCCAAGACGAATTCTCCCTTTACCTTCTTGCTCTCGGCCTCCTCCTCTGAAATTCTGAATCTATCTTGAAGTTCCAAGGTCACGTCGCGACCTCCCAGGGGTAACGTTCTGGTCCCAATAATCCTTCCGTTTATAACCAAGCAAACGTCGGTAACTTGACCGCCAAAATCGACTAGCACCGCCGAGAAGTTGCCATCAGATTTTTTTAAAAAGCTGACCGTACTAGACATTTGGGAAGTCTTAAATAAAAGGTTCCTCTTAATGTCCCCGACCACTTTCTGCAAAAGACCCTCAGTCTGGTGCGAAATGAAAGAGACTAAAACGGTGGCGGTGAAATCTTGTTCCAGCACTGAACTTAGGTTTTCCAGCCGGACACCAGTTAAGGATTCTAAACTTAAAACCCGGCGCTCAATGTGACGAAAGCTCTGATTCGGATTACCAGTAATCTTTGGAAACTCCAAACCTATCTCTCTGTCTACCAGACGGCCCACCTCTTTAATAATTTTATCCTGTTCGGACACCCTTATTGGACCTGAAACCTCGCGATGAATTTTAAGGTCGACAGTTAGTGTTTTTACGAACTCCCCAGAAAGAGAAAAAACAAAATCTCGCGGTGTGAAACCACAGGAAAATGACGCCTTTCTAATAGAATTTCTAATGGTCTGCAGATAGTCGTCCAGATCCGAAACTAGTCCCGAGAGTATAGTGGTACTTTTAAAAGGCTCCTCCCCTAAACCTAATAGGGTTGGACGGAAGGTGGTCAAATCAATAATCGCGGACTTAACACTACTGCTACCAAAATCCAATACGGCCACATTTTGAGGACGGTATTTAGTGCTAACCGGTTTAAATAAATCCAGCATAGGCAGTTGTAGAAAGCTAACCCTCGACCTCGCCCCTGATCCTTCTGACTCCAGCCGAAACGGCCTCCTCTTTAATAATTTTAAACCTTTTTAGCTCCCCTGTGGCAAACACATGAGGACCGCCACAAAGTTCCTTGGAAAAATAATCTCCGGTAGCTTTTTCTGGACCAATTTTGTAGAGAGTGACCTCGTCGATACTCTGATACTTTTCTTCAAACAGGGCCTCGGCCCCTTCACTTTTTGCCTGCTCGAAAGATGTTTCCACACGTGTCACCGGAAGGTTTTGTGAGATGGCGTTGTTTACCAAACCCTCAACTTTTTGGAGCTCTTCCGGCGTAAGCTTTCTTAGAAAATTAAAGTCGTGACGAAGCGATTTCTCGCCGATCTTTTGCCCCATTTGGTGAACGTCTGTACCTAGAATAGTTTTTAGAGCAGAATTCAAAAGATGGGCGGCGGTGTGGGCCGTTTTTATTTTCTCTGGATCGTAGGCTAAACTTTGTCGCGCCTCACGAGACCTATTTTTTTGCTCGGACAGGTTTCTCTCGTACGCAGGTATATCGACTATAAACCCTTTGGTTCTAGCTATATCGACGGTGAGGTCGATAGGAAATCCCAGCGAATCGAACAGCTTAAACGAAAAATCTCCGTCTACAATTTTATCTGTTATTTTCTGGAAATATTTGTTTAGCTCCGAAATTCCCATTTTTAATACACCGCCAAATCTTTTCTCCTCATCCTCTAAAACTTCGTGAATGACGCTGTGCGCCTGAGCTAGATTCAGATACACATCCTGAAATTGCTCCACAACCGCCTCGGATAGCCCAGAAACAAAATAACCTTTAATTCCCAAGAGTTGACCATGAGCCACTGCCCGACGAATCAAGCGACGCATCACATAACCAGCCTCAACATTGGAAGGCAGTAGACCGTCACTGGCTAAAAAAGTGGCAGCACGTACATGATCGGCAATAATTCTGACGGACCTTTGATTGACTTCGCCGGCGGTAATCTTCGCTAGTGATTCTATCTCGGAGATGAGGGTTCTAAAGATATCGGTGTCATAAACACTCTTACCACCCTGCAATACTGCTGCAAAGCGCTCCAATCCGGCACCGGCGTCGACACTCCTAAATGGGAGTTCTGTAAGAGTTCCGTCCGCCTTGCGCTCGTAGGTCATAAAAACCCCGGCGTTCCATATCTCCAGGAAACGTCCACAGTCACAAGTCGGGCCACAGGTTGATTTTCCGCAAGCGTATTCCCGGCCTAAGTCGTATAAGACATCGGTGTTGGGGCCACAGGGACCACTTTGGCCGGAAAACCAAAAAGAGTCTTTACCGGAAAGAGCTACAATACGATCTTTTGAAACACCTAAAGAAAGCCAGGCATTTTTGGTTTCATCATCAGACGGAACCCCCGGCATCTCTGGATCCCCAGCAAAGATACCAAAGTACAACTTATCCTGATTAATACCAAACTCATTTAGTAACTCAAAGGCGAATTCGCAGGCTTCCTTCTTAAAATACGGGCCCCGACCTTCTCGGCCAAAAGGCTCCGCCGACGAACCGATACTCCAATTACCCATCATTTCAAAAAAAGTGAGATGATGAATATCGCCAACGGCATCGATATCACCCGTGCGAACACATTTCTGAACATTAACTAGCCTAAATGAGGGAGGAGTCTTTTGACCTAAAAAGTATGGCTTGAGAGGAGCCATACCAGAGTTGGTTAGAAGCAGGGTAGGATCGTATTCCGGAATAAGCGAAGAGGAAGGGAGCCTAAAATGTCCCCTCTTTTCAAAAAATTCCAGAAATTTATTTCGGATTTCGTCATGCGACCACATAAGTTTTTGGGTAACCGTATGGAGGCGCGGGAGGGAATCGAACCCTCGCATCGAGGTTTTGCAGACCCCAGCGTTTCCACTTCGCCACCGCGCCTTGTACCTAAAAGGATAGCAATATTAAAATCTAAAGAAAAGCGGAGTTAGCTACTTAACCTTGCGTTCGGCACAGGCCTGAATAAAGGAAACAAAAATTGGATGTGGGTTTAAGGGACGAGATTTGTATTCTGGGTGATATTGAGTACCAACAAAGAATGGGTGTATGGATTTAGACAGTTCCAAGGCTTCGACCAATTTTCCGTCCGGCGAAAGAGCCGAGAACACTAAACCTTGTTCTTCAAGTTTCTTTTTGTATTCGTTGTTCACTTCGTACCGGTGACGGTGCCTTTCTTCTATTCTACTTACTTTTGTCCTTATCTCTTTTGTACCTGCGCCCTCATAGATCTCTTCCAGAAAGCTCCCTTCTTTTAGTACTGCCGGCCAAGCACCAAGCCTGATGGTGCCACCATACTGATGGGCTTCCAGATACTTCTTTTGGTCCGGCATTACATGGACTACCGGGTAAGGAGTTTTGGGATCGGCCTCTTCGGAATTGGCGCCGCTCATCCCGCAAACGTTGCGGGCATATTCAATTACAGCCATTTGCATACCAAAGCACAAACCCAAGTACGGAATTTTATTTTCCCGAGCAAATTTTATAGCTTCTATTTTTCCCTCTGTTCCCCTGGATCCCCAACCTTGGGGAATAACAATCCCGTCAAATTGTAATTTCCTAACCCCCTCAGCTGTAAGCTCTGTGGAATCCACAGCAAGAACACTGACCTTAACCTCATTAAACGAAGCCGCGTGCTTTAAGGCTTCCAATACGGAAACGTAAACGTCTTTGTGACTGCTGTGACCGTGAGTCACATATTTGCCAACTAAGGCAACGTTAACTTCTTTTCTGGCTTTTTTTAGATTAAAAATAAAGTTTTCCCACTCCTTAAGGTCGGGCTCTTTTTCCGGGAGTGAAAATTTGGAAAGTATCTTTTTGGTAAGGCCATTTTTATTGAAGTTAATAGGAAGGTCATAGATTGAGTCTAAGTCCGGGTCGTCAAAAACGGCGTCATTATCCAAAAAGCATCTTTTGGCTAATGTTTCGCGACGGGGCCCATCCAGTGGAACTTCGTCACGAGTAATTAAAATGTCAGCGATTATGCCAGCCTGCCTTAGGTTGGCCACAGCGTGCTGTGTAGGCTTGGTTTTAAGCTCTCCCACGTTTCTAAGGAACGGAATGTAAGAAACAAGCACATACAAAGCCTGCCGTTCTCGACCCATTTCCCGGGCAGCATATAGGAATGGCAAATTTTCTATATCCCCCGTGGTTCCACCAACCTCCACCACCACAAAGTCAAAACCCTTTTCCGCTTCAACAAACCTTCTTTTGATCTCGTTTGGAACATCCGGAATCATTTCCACGTCTCGGCCTTCATATTTAAATGATCGCTCGTTGGCAATAATAGTGCTAAATATTTTCCCGGAAGTTAGGTTGTTTTCCTTGGAAAAACTTTGATTTAAGAAACGTTCGTAGTTACCTAGATCCTGATCTATTTCCCCACCGTCATCGGTAACGAAAACCTCACCGTGCTCAGCTGGCCGCATGGTCCCGGCATCAACATTTAAATAAGGATCAATTTTAATTAAATTGACTTTATAACCGCAGGATTTTAAGAGGAGCCCGATGGAGGCCGTCACGATCCCCTTTCCAAGGCCAGAAAGAACACCGCCAACCACAAAGATGTATTTAGAGGAAGACTTATTTATGGGCACAATTAATTCTTAACAATATATAGCCCTTAGTCAAGAATACTAAACGAAACTAACCCGATAACTTATCTTGTTACACACAAACCAGATAGAGATAAAATGTAGCCAAAAAGCCAGAGGCTGGCGCTCCAACCCAATGAATCTTCCAAAAACTCCCTGTTCATAGTCCGCTATACATTAACTCCTAAAGAACGCAGCCGGTCAATAAATTTGTCGAAGCCTTCATAAACAAACGCGGTGATTCCCAGCTTTCGTGCGGCCGTCACATTTTCCTCGTGGTCATCGGCAAAGACTATTTCTTGTGGCGCCACCCCAGACCGCTTAATGAGCTCACGAAATATTTTTTCCGATGGTTTACTCTCGCCAACGTCAAAAGAAAAAACCCAAGCGTCAAAGTCTTCTAAAAACTTGAACCGGTTATTAAGACCATTTACGCGCGCCGGAAAATTATTGGAACAGATGAGCGACTTATACCCATTTTCCCTGACTCCCCGGACAATACTGGCAACTTCCGGGCTAACGTCATAGCCGCTGACCATTAAATCTGGTAATTCCAACCAAACGCCCGTAAACCCCCACTCCTTGGCGGCCCAAGCCCAGAAATCTTTGTCGGTCATGAGTCCATTCTTATAAACCTTATTCATCTGGTCGCTCTGCAAAAAGACGCGACGGGCTTCGGACTCGGAAACACCAAGAGAATCCAAATTTTTAATGAAGTTAGCTTTGCCGTTTGGGAAATAAACACCATCCAAATCAAAGGTGATCGCCTTAATCATAACCATATATTATCATTAAAACATGAGGCTCACCGAAGTCTACAAAAAGTTCGGCTCCCCGCCCAATCTGCAAGAGCATATGTTAAGAGTCTATGGGGTTGCGACTTTTGTACAAAAACACTGGTCTGGCATGGAAACACCTGACTGGGCGGTGGTTACAAAGATCTGCCTATTTCACGACGTCGGTAATATTGTGAAATTCGATTTCGATAGGTATCCGCGATTTTTGGGCGATGAGGTAAAGAACACGGCTTACTGGAAATGCGAGCAAAAGGAAATCATAAAAAAATACGGAACAGACGACCACATAGCCACAGATAAAATGCTCACCGAAATTGGCGTAGAGAGAGAGTTAATCGAAATTATTCTTAATAAAAGCTTTGGTAATTCCGTTTCTACTAAAAACTCCAACAACTGGCCACTAAAAATTTTGTATTACGGCGATCTTCGAGTTCTTCCCCACAGAATTGGAACTATCCAAGAACGCCTAAACGACGTCCGGGAAAGAATGCCAAAATACACGAACCGACCGGACTTTGAAGAACTCGTTGACGCCTGCGTGGAAATAGAAAAACAGATACAGGAAAATTTGGATATTCCAGTTTCGGAAATCAACGAACGAAACGTAACCGTCGACAAGTCCCTGCTTACTAATTTTGAAATATAAAAACTGCGAAATTATTTAAGGTTTTTAAAGAAGGATTTTCTTTTGGGTTTGGGAGGGATTTGGCGATCTTGGGACGCGGGAGTTACGTGCCCCTCTTTGGGCAACTCCAATTTGTGACCGGAGAGTGATGTGTCTATAGGCAGCCCTTCCTCCTCATCGAAAGCGTCCGCCAATTCTTCCTTAACAGTTCCTTCGAACTCTTCCAGTTTTTTAATACCGGAAATTATGGAGCCTGTTCCCTGTGACACCCGATCTACAACCGGGGCCACCCTCTCACGAATATTAGTTAGGGAGGGCTCGAGTTTATCCTTAAGTTCGGTCGTTTTTCGTTTTAACTTCCTTCTGGTAACCTCCCCTTTTTCGGGGGCAAGTAGAACTCCTAGAACAGCCCCTGCCAAAAACCCAAGAATGAATAGACCAAGATTGCTGTGGGATTTATTTTCCGTCATAGATCAACTAGTCTTCATCAAACTCCTCCACCTTCTTAGTATATTTTTTTGTCTTGGCTAAACCCCTTATCGCCTTAAACGCCTTAACCCCCTCCGTAAAGGCCGAAATAGCTCCCGAAGCCCCCGCGATGGGGGTCGCAACCGCGTTCGAGACGGTCGCGGCACTGTCCAAAATTTCGTTTATTTTCATCACCGTCGTTTTTACTTCTTTGAGAATTAAAACGATGTAGATCCCAACAAAAATTAGATTGGCGGAAAGCAGCGCAATAATTATTACTAGCAAGGTTTGAGTATCCATAGGCAGCACATTAATTCTCAATTCTCAACCAAAAATTGTCAATACATCGGTAGAACCCAGTATCGATTACGGAAGAAATAAAAGAACGGTCAATTAAGTTCTTATGGCTCGGAAATTATATTTCTGACTACCTGCACAACGCGACCAGCTTTATTTGTGGCCGTAAAAATTAGCGTGTTAGCTCCGATTTTTAAGGAGATGTTCTCAGAAAACGACCCGCTACCGCCGGCGTTAATTTCCTGCCCGTTAATCTTCAAAACGGAACCCGGCGAGGCCCGCCCGGAAACAACTATCTGCACAGATTTTACTTTTGCGTCAGATGGCGGGTTTTCGACAATTAAAGTTGGTAATTTTACAAAAAGCGAATACTGGTAAATCAAGTATGAAAAAAAAGACAAGAAGATAACAACGACTAGGGCTCCGGCTATCTTGTCTGGCGTTGCCCAAGGCAATCTAACCCCCAAAGGTCTCACTGCGCTTAAAGTCTGGTGGATGTTCCCAAAATCCCGGCGGTAAAAAGCCGACACCTGTTTGGCATCTAAACCCAAATACTCACTATAGTTTTTAAGAAATCCTGTTATGTGAACCTGAGATGAAAAGACGCTAAAATCTTGGGCCTCAAGGGCCTCCAAAAATTTCTGATGGATTTTTAAGTCCTCGCTGGCTTTTTCCAGATGAATATTACGATCCTCCCGAGCTTTCTTTAATAAAGTACCGACAGCAGTGGCCATACATCTAAAGTCCAAAATTTAAAAATCAAAATTACGATGAGAAATCTTAATTCTGTGAATACACTTCGCACCCTAAGTTTTGTACCTTAAATCCCAGGCTTTGGCACTTTAGTACTCAACGTCGGAGGATCCGCCCGTGTTGAGACCCGAATCTGAAGAGGGGACCTGGGAGGGATCATGTATTAGAACATCTCTGGGCTTACTGCCGTCAGCCGACCCCACGATTCCACGGCTTTCCATTTCATCCAGAAGCCTTGCCGCTCGAGCGTAACCAACTTTGAGACGGCGCTGCAAAAGTGAGGCCGAGGCCCTATCCATTTCGCAAATCACCTCAACCGCCTGTGAGAATAGCTCATCTTCGGATCCGGCGAATCCGGCATCCCCTGGCGCAGCCTTAATCGTGGTAACTTCCTCCTGATACTTTGGTTTCACGTTAAGCCTCTTAATAAAATCTATCAAAGCGTGAAGTTCCTTTGGGGAAACATAAACACCCTGAATACGCCTGGGTTTGGAAGATTCCGGCGGTAGATAGAGCATGTCACCACGACCAAGGAGTTTCTCAGCCCCGGTTTGGTCAATGATGACTCGGCTGTCTATTTGTGAAGTCACGTTAAAGGCGATCCGCGCCGGAATGTTGGCCTTTATAAGACCGGTCAAAACGTCAACGGAAGGCCGCTGCGTTGAAAGCACCAGATGAATTCCGGTCGCCCGTGCCATTTGTGCCAACCGGCAGACGGCTTTTTCTACTTCAACGGGAGCCATTTGCATCATATCCGCCATTTCGTCGACCAAGATTAAGATATAGGGTAGTGCCTGAAATCCCGAAAGTTCATTGTAGGAGTCGATATTACGGACCTTGGCATTTTGAAAAAGCTTATAGCGTCGTTCCATTTCCGCAACACACCATTTAAGGGCGGCCAACACTTTCTCTGTTTCGGTGATTACTGGAGTTAATAGATGAGGAATTTCGTTGTATTCCGTAAGCTCTACTCTCTTGGTGTCAACTAAAATGAGTTTTAGCTCTTCCGGACTGCACCTAAATAAGAGGGTGGCAAGCAGAGCATGGATTAAGGTACTTTTTCCAGAACCGGTGGAACCTGCCACCAGAACGTGTGGCATACGGGCAATATCCGCCACAACCGGAGACCCAGAAACATCCAACCCCATTGCTATAGCCAGCTTACTTTTTGTTTTTGTCATTAGTTCGGAGGATAAGATGGCTTTAAGGTTAACCGTGGAAGGTGAGATATTTGGGGTCTCCACACCGATTAGCGACTTCCCAGGAATTGGTGCCTCGATTCTGACAGCTCCAGTCGGGGAAGCTAAGGCCATAGCCAAATCATTTTGTAAATTTTTAATGCGCGCGATTTTTGTCCCTTCAGCGGATTCCAGGGCATACTGAGTAACAGCAGGACCCAGGTTAACTTCTACCACGTGGGATTTGATACCAAACGAACCGAGCGTCTTTTCTATAACCGAAGCATTGTAGGAAACATCTCCACGATCAGCTTCGGCGCCTTTCTCATCGGAAAGCAGCGAAATGGGAGGATATTCCCAAACGACAACTTCTGATGGCAGATTCTTAACCGTTTCCTGCACAAGGCCCTCTTCGGAAACGGCCGGCTCCTTTTTAGCTTCCGGTTTTAGCTTTTCAGGAGTAACGAGCTTATTCTCGATGAACTTCTTTGGCAGGACCTCAACTGTCAATTTCTCCTTCTTTGGTACCTCGACACCGCCTTCACTAGCTGGATCAAGCCCTAAGGGTTGCTGCTGATTAACCTTAAAGGTTTTTGGCGCAGAAGCCACCAAAGGAAGCTCTTGAGACATTCCTTTGGGTTCATCATTATTTCTTTTAGAAGGTAATTTTATACTTTTTAAATATCTTATGGGTAAAGAGATAATTGTTCCCGTTACGTTCAGCGCTCTGTTTAGAGAGGCGTTGAAGGCCACAAGCAAGGAAATTATCAAGATCGAAAGCAGGATAGAAAATGCACCGATAATCGTAAAAGCCCCGGCTAGCCACGACGAAATCTTATAACCCATTAGACCACCTCCCTGACCTAAAGCTGCTAAGCCTTCGGCATCTGGTCCGCGATAAAAAATGAGGTGGGAAATACCGGAAAATGAAATAAGAAAAAGGACTAATCCAAAAAGCGTGTTGGTCTTAGCAAAAGCAAGTCCGCGTCCAAGCATAAGTAAACCGGAAACGGCTAGGATAAATGGTATGGTTATAGAACCCCAACCGAAAAACCTGTTTAGAAGCTCCTGCAGTAAAGTGCTGCTTGACGCTGCCTGAGCAAAAAAGGAAAGGAAGGAAAGAACGGCTAAAAGTATTAGGACAACGGCCGCTACCGAAACTAAACTATCCCTCCTAAGTTTAAGCTTAAATAGTTTCCTCCGCCTGGACATAACTTCATTTTAACATCAAAAACTTGTCCAAGGTAAGTTGGGGCGGTCAACTGTTTAAGTTTATACTTCAACAACGATAGGAAGAATTAGTGGGTGTTTAGCCATTTTTTTGAGGAATGTTCTGGAGATTACCTTCTCTACCTGAATTCTAAATTGCTTACGATCTAGGGCGTCATTCTTCATTTGGGCTATGATCCCTTCTATTTGTGAATCTATCAGCTTCAAAATATCTACAGGGATGTGGGTCGCGGAAAAAGCCCGACTTACTATCTCTGGGCGGCTAATCATCTTAGTGGTTCCCCTTTTTAGTGGGATGGAGATAACGACAATACCATCGTCAGCGATCCTTTTTTTGTCTTTAATTACCAAATCAGAAATGTTGGAACTTCCAGAGTCGTCCACATAAACATCTTGAACATCTATTTTTTGCCCAAGGTTAGCGTTTCCATCATAAAACTCCAAGAACTGACCCGTGGAGAGCTCAAAAACCCGACCACTATCGACCCCAGTTTTTGAGATCAAACGGCTGTAGGCACGAAGGTGACGCGCGGTGCCCCCGATCGGTAAAAAATACTTAGGGCGGACGAGTGAGGCTAAAAGTAGCATATCCCCCTGACTACCATGGCCGGAGACGTGGAGGTCGTCCTGAATTTCGTAGTTATGGACCTCGGCGCCGATATCTGTAAGTTTGTCTACGACGACATCAACAGCTTCTGACACTCCAGGCGGGTTTGGATCCGCGCTAAAAATAACCGTCGCCCCTCGACGTATTTGCGCAAATTTATGCGTCCCACTAGCCATCCGTGAAAGGGCTGACTCGGCCTGCCCGTAGGCTCCGGCCACTATATAAGTCAACTGGTTCTGGGGCAAACTTGCCGCCCTTTCTACCTTTACTAAGTCTCTATTAGAAACATTTAAATAGTTTAACTCCTTGGCAACCAGAACATTTTTGGAGATACTTCGACCAACAATAACTACTCTACGATTAAACTTCAAGGAGGCGTTGATGGCTTGCTGTATCCTCGATATATTAGAAGATATCGTGGTAACGACAACCTGACCAGAAGCTTTCTCGATAATGTTCTCGAAAACCGCCTGGATATTCGCTTCGGATTGCGTATAACCTTCAGAGTTAGCCCCCAAACAGTCTGAGCATAGAAGCAGCGGCTGTTTTTGGGCGAGAGCCACTACTTTAGCTACATCAAAGGGTTTGTCAAAAACTGGCGTCCAGTCAAACTTGAAGTCCGGGGTATGAAAGATTGATCCCTGTGGGGTCTCTAAACAGTATCCCACGGAATCCGGCACCGAGTGATTAATACGGTACGGAGTAATTTTAAAACTACCGATTGTTAAAACGTCCTTATCTGGATCTATCGTACGGATGTCGAAACGCCCTGTCATCTCGTAATCCTCTAGTTTTGCCTTAATGAAACCGGCTACAAGCGGGGTCGCATAGACCGGTACAGAAATCTTCGGCAGAATGTAAGGTAGCGCGCCAAAGTGGTCCTCGTGACCGTGGGTTACCAGAATCGCCCTAACCCTGTCCAAGTTTTTTTCCAGGTAAACTGTGTTAGGAATAATGACATCCACCCCCAACAGCTCCGAGTCCGGAAAACCAATTCCACAGTCCACAATAATAATGTCACTCCCGTACTCGTAGACATACATATTCTTGGTCACGTCACGAACGCCTCCTAGGGAAAGAAATCGCAATTTGGGTTTTTCTGACGAGCCTGATGTATTCGGTTTTAGCCTGAATTTAAACATAAATTAAAAATTGAATAGCAACATTTGGGCATCGCCACCATCTGGCGCCTCCGACTTCCCCCACCGAGGAAGGCTTTCCAAAGGCGCCTTAAAAGCTGGAACTATCCTACGAAAATCCGCTCTGAGCTCACGTAAGACGGCCTCCGACCGCAGGGCGGCGGCAGGATGGTAGAGGGGTAACACTGCGTACTCTAAAACCCTAAAAGTCTTCCCATGCACTTCAGAGATTTTAGCATCTATTAGATATTCCGCCATAGCGAACCTTCCCAGGGGTACGATAAGCCTGGGGCTAATGGCCTTAATTTGGTCACTAAGATAGGGCCGACAGGCGCGCAATTCGTCAACCATTGGATCCCGGTTATCTGGTGGCCGGTGCTTAATGACATTCCCGATCCAAACATCTGACCTCTTGAGGCCGATGTCTCTTAGTAAGTCATCTAGAAGTTGCCCCGCCCGACCAACAAAAGGTCGCCCCTCTCTGTCTTCGTTAAAACCTGGAGCCTCACCAACAAAAACTATTTTTGCGCTGGGGCTGCCCTCCCCCGGTACCACCCTGCTTGCCGTTCTGTAGAGACGACACTTCTTACAAGTAGCCACAGTTTTTTCTATTTTTTCCAATATCTCTTCTTTTTTCATTGCGTTTTACCAGGTTGGTAAGAATTCCTTAATATTATTCTCGTTGAGTATAAACTTTGTGCCTTTTCCCTCAACCACCCTTCGGGCAGCCTTTCGGCAGATACCATCGATAGTCCGCTCGAGGGTTCTAATTCCGGCGTCATAACCCAAAGGTCTTATTATCTTTGGCCACAAGGAGTCCTCTATAGTTACTTGGTCTGAATCAAGTCCGGTAAACCTCGATACTTTTGGAAAAAGGTAGTTTCTCCCAATGGCAATTTTTTCTTCATCGGTATAGGACGGCATGTCTATTACTTCCAGTCTGTCCAACACGGCGTTGGCAATTCCTCGCGTATTATTGGCGGTGCAAATGAACAGAACTTCGGAAAGGCTGAACGGGTAGTCAATGAAATAATCTGAAAAAGCTGAATTCTGTTCAGGATCAAGTAGCTCTAAAAGGGCGCCCATAATAGCCCCACGGGACGTCTCAGCAACCCTGTCGATCTCATCGAGCAAGATAACAGGATTTAAACAACTGGCTCGTCTCAATCCCTTTATGATTTGGCCCGGCTCAGACGAGGGTAGGTACCTAGGCAACCCTCGAATTTGTGAAACCTCCCCCAGTCCCCCAAACGGAATTCTCACAAAATGACGCCCTAAACTCTCGGCGATGGAAGCGGCCACTGAGGTTTTCCCTAGTCCTGGAAGCCCAGTAAAACAAAGTAAAGAAGATTCCTTACGGGCGTGACCCTTAGTGAGGTTGAGAACAGAAATATACTCCAAAACCCGCTCCTTTACCTTTTCCATACCATAATGATTCTTTTCTAAAACCTGGCTAGCCCATTTTAAATCCAAGTTATCCTCTGTCCGAACGTCCCAAGGAAGGCTCACCACCCAGGAGATATAACGCTCGGCCGTTTCTGACTCCTGCAGAAAGCTCGGGAGTCCTAAGTTTCTCTCCAGGCCACCTAATATAAGGTCCGTCCTAATTCTTAGTTCTGGTGGCAGGTTGACTTTTCCCAGCTGCTCTCTTATTCTTTCGATTTCCGTTGGCGCTTTTTGGTTAGTTTGCATTTAGTCCTTTAATTACTGTACTACCTGAGACTCCATTAATAACAAATGATGTACCTGAAAGTGATGCTACGGCCAAATTCAGTTTGGAACCGAAATAGTACTTAAAGGCAGCCAGAGTGGAATCTAGACTTTCTGAATAAATTAGAACTTGGCCGGAGGTCGGTAAGTGTTTTACGGTTTCCTGAAATTTAGCTGTCAAAGAAAGCGGAATGGTCACCTTTTTATAGGCGTTTTCGATGCCCCTGAGCAGGTCGTCCGAGCTGGAAACTATAAAAAATTGGTCTAGAACCAGCGTCTTAACTTTTTCTCCCGAAAGTTTGGTGGACCTATTGCTTAAGAATTCTAGGTCCTTCCCAACCCCAAGAACAGCCGCCGAACTGGAAGACTCAACATAGGCGAACTCTGGCTCAAAAAATGAGGTGATTTCGTCCAAATTTAGTCCAACCTTTGATTCCAGTATTTTTTTATCCCCAGCAGACAAGACCCGCTCTAGAAAAAGCTTTGGATTACTGCTTTCCAAATACAAATCGACGGAATTTGGAGTAATGGAAGTGAAGTTTTGTTTACCAAAACCAAAGGGGGAAATTGGAAGTGCCGAAACGGTCGATACAAATTCGTTGGATGATGGTCTTATTATTGCTTTGTAATTTTCGGTCTTAAATGCTCCAAAATAGACAAACGAAGCAAAGAGGAGGACGGTTAGCACCGACGTTAACAAAACCAAAAAAAATATAGTTACTCTTTGGCTAATAGCTTTCTTTGAAGATTTTGAATAACTTGATGCGGATGCCAGCCCCCCGCTTGGTATGGATGCCCTACTTAACTCCTGACCACAGTTATAACAGAATATAGCGGACCGGCTTTCGATTAATGTCGAGCATCTTGGGCAAATTCTGACGCTCATAGTAGCTATTAGTGACGTTGATACGACGGGCGCTCGTAAGATGGAGTCCTAAATCCGGGACCACCGCTGTAGTTGCCCCCTCGGCCCCCTTCCGGATCCAAGGCCTTTTTGGAAAGGTTTATTCTTCCTTGCTGATCAATACCAATTACCCTTACTTTGATTATGTCACCAACATTCACGACATCTGTTACCTTATTCACCCGGTGCGCCGCAAGCTCACTAATATGAACTAGCCCGTCTTTACCGGGGAGAATCTCTACAAAGGCACCAAAATCTAGAATCCTCGTAACTGGACCTTCATAAATCTCTCCGACTTTAGCTTCTTTGACAAGGTTCTCGATTATATCTCGCGCTCTTTTAGCCTCTTCGGCTGTTGAGCCAGAAATATAGACGGTACCGTCATCCTCAATATCTATAGCTGTATTGGTTGAGGTCATGATATTTTTAATAATTTTACCGCCAGACCCAATCACTTCGCCTATCTTCTTAGGATCGATTTTTGTGACGGTAATACGCGGCGCGAATTTGGAAAGTTCAATACGGGGAGACGCTATGGCTGTCTGCATTAAATCTAGTATTCTGTGACGTACTAGACGAGATTTAAGCAAGGCTTCCCCCAAAATCGAAACGGGAATTCCACCCTCGAGCTTAGCGTCGAGCTGTATGGCGGTGATACCCTGCCGGGTTCCGGTAGACTTATAATCCATGTCCCCATAGAAGTCCTCGATACCAGCAATATCTGTCAAAATCCTGTAGTCTGTGCTGTCATGATAAACAAGCCCCATGGAAATACCAGAGACAGGAGCCTTAAGGGGCACTCCCGCGTCCATTAGAGAAAGGGACGACCCGCAGGTTGAAGCCATAGAAGTCGACCCATTCTGAGAAAGTATTTCCGAAACAACCCTAATTGTGTAAGGGAACTCCTCACTGGTCGGAATTACTGGACGCAAGGCTCTTTCAGCCAAAGCACCATGCCCTATTTCACGGCGACCTGGCCCTCTAACTGGACCAATCTCCCCGGTCGAGAACGGCGGCGCACTATAGTGGTGCATATAACGTTTGGTTTCTTCCCCTTCTGGACCCTGAATGAGCTGCTCAAGAGAGGTTGAACCTAAAGTCACGATGGACAGGGCTTGGGAAAGACCCCTCGTAAAAAGCGCACTTCCGTGGGTTCGAGGCAGGATTCCGACTTCGATGGAAATTTGTCGAAGATCGTCCAGGTTCCGCCCATCAACTCTTCTTGATTCTTCCAAAATTAGATGACGAACCGCCTCCTTTTCGATTTTGTGTAAAGCGGCTTCCATTTTGGATTTAGTGTACTTTCCCTCGAATTGTTTATAAGTTTCCTCTAGGATCTCGTCGTACTTAACTCCGTAGTGCTCCTTTTCGAGGTTCATCGCACAGAGCTCCAATATTTTGGTTTTGGCGAAATCAGAAATTTTTTCAATGATTTCCGTATCGAGTTTAGAGGAGACGTAATCCTGCTTTTTCTTACCAGCCTTTGAGGCGAAGTCCTCAATAAAAGAAATTATTGGCTGAATTTCTTTTTGGGCGAACTGCATAGCCTCAATAAACTTCTCTTCCGGCATTTCATTGGCCCCAGCCTCGACCATGACGGCACGGTCACGAGATCCAGTGAAAGTCAGATCCAGATCCGAAGCTTCCATTTGTTCGTGCGTAGGATTAACCGCAAATTGGCCGTTGATATAACCAACCTGTATCGTCCCCAATGGGCCGTTCCATGGAATATCTGAAACTGTCAGAGCAGCGCTGGCCGCGACTGCGCCGAGGACGGCAGGGTCATTCTGTAGGTCCACAGAAAGCACCGTCACAACGACTTGAGTCTCATTCTGATAATCTTTGGGGAAAAATGGGCGAATACCCCTATCAATCGCTCTGCCGGAAAGAATTGACTCCTCCGAAGGCGCGCCCTCCCTTTTAACAAACCGCGAATTCTTAATGACGCCTCCGGCGTACAACTTTTCTTCGTAATCGACTCTCAAAGGGAGTCCATCGGCATCCTCGTCGAATTCGGTGGACGTTGCGCTGGCCAGTACAACGGTCTCGCCGTATGTAGCCAGTACACTGGCATTAGCCTGAAAAGATAATTTCCCCACCTCAAGGGTCAATTTGCGGCCTGCAAACTCCATTTCTGATTTTACTGAGTTGCCCATAAATTTGTCTGGGGGTAAGGTGTAGGCTACAGGAAAAAGCTAAAAAATGTTTACAACTTTTTCTTGTCTCCTACAACTCCACCCTAAAAAAATAAATACTACTTATTAGTTAATCTCTTTTAATTATAACCTATGTAAAGCACCGCGCCAATGGCGCTCCAAAACCCTGTCACTTTACCAAACCAATCTTAAGGGTTAAGGCTCGGTAGCGCTCCTCACTAACCTTGCGCAAATACAAAAGCAGTTTTCTTCTTTTGTTGACCATCTGCAAAAGCCCCCTCCGACTGTGAAAATCCTTTTTGTGGTTTTTTAAATGCCCCGAAAGGTTATTAATTCGCTCAGAAAGTATAGCCACTTGTACTTCTGGCGAGCCGGTGTCTGAATCGCTTGTCTTAAACTTTTCGATGGTAGCCTTTTTGCTATTCTTCTCGTAGACCATATATATCCATTTTATAACAAACTACAAACCACCGATAGCCAGAAACTTATCCGGACTCTCGGTAGCACCCTTGTGGAAAACTGAATTTAGCTGGTTAGGGGTTGAACTTTGGAAATGGGCAAGACCGTTCAACAGGCAGAGGGAAACGTCCCTATCAAAATTCAACTTCCAGTATCCTATCATTTTGAATAATATCTCGCAAATTGACGGGCCGCCGCTGTCAATAATATTAATGGACCCGAAGGATTCGTTGCTGGCGCGAGTGTCAAAGTTTATTGAAGCATTCTTATAGACCTCGCTAAAATCGTAGTTAAATAGCGGGCCTACCCTTCCCAAATTCTCGACGCCGAAGAACATAAATAAGTCAAACGAAAACCCCAGGTACTCATAAGAAACCCGCTCGACTTCAAACGATCTAGTTTGCGGATGTAAAATCATTTTGAAGGTTCTCCCTTCCATAAGATAAGAAACCTTTTCCAAAACGACCCCATTCGTATCAAGATTAATAGAAAGTTTCTTAGGCCCTAGGGTTCTTTCGATAATCGAGGACTCCGGGAGGCTATGGCAGTGCGGCGGCACCTCTTCTGGAACAACAATCCGTATCTTTTTGTATTTTTTGAACAAATGGTAAAAGGCTAACATGGCTGACACACTATCAACGGAACCGCCACTGTCGGTAATTAAACAGAGGCTTTGGCTTTCATTAATGACATCCAATGCCTGCTGTGGCTGAGGACTTATTTGCATAACTAAATGGCCACGACTTTGTCTCCGGGCTCAATACTACTAACATCCTTTGCAAAGAGTAATAAACCACACTCGCTCGGAGCCGAAATTTTCTCCGAACTTTTTTTACCAATCTTTATACTCTTGATAGATGATTTAAAAAGGTCGGTATCTTTCCTTTTAACCAAAACACCTTGCCCGACTCTTAAAGCACCGCTTACCACTTTACAACCTAAAACCCTGTCCCCAGACGGGAGTTCAAAGATCTTAAGAATATCTGCTTCTGGCCTAGACGTTTTCTTTTTCCATTGGTTGAGTCCCAAAAGACCAAGCTTTATATCCTCGATCAATTTATAAATAATTTCATAGGTTTGTATTTCGACTTCCCTTTCCCTAGCCAAATCAGCCGCAGAACCAAGCGTACGAACTTTGAAACCGATTACCGGAGCCTTGCTATCTATGGCCTTGTAAATATCGCCGTCATTGATGTCGCCCACACCAGAAGCAACAACCTCCACGCTACCAGAACCTTGTAATATTTGGGCGAGGCTGGTTTCGAGCGCCTCTAGACTTCCCAGGCTATCCGCCTTAAGGATCATCTTTAAATTGGCGGCCTCTTCCAAACTGCTTCCCTCGTTAACTGGCACCTGCCGTCCGATGGCAGCGCCAGAAACCGACGGTTTATTCGGGTCATCCAGCTTACCGTCGGAAATTTGTTCACCAACTTTTGGGACCTTATTAAAACCCATTATCCAACCGGTTTCCCCCGCGCTGATTTGTAAAAGAGACTCCCCACCATTACGAAAAAGGCCACGGATACGAGCCGAAACCGTGGGCGTATGGATATCTTGTCCCGGGGTAAGAACCCCGCTTCTAACAACACAAAGAGTCATAGGGCCCTTTTGACGATCAACAACAGATTCAACCACAATAGCCGTTACAGCTTCATTGGGAGAACCTAATACCCCGCTTAAGTCGGCGGAAAGCAGGATTAAATCCAAAAGCCTTTTGATGCTGTCGGGATCCTTAATGGAAACCTCAACTACAGGAACTTGACCGCCGAATCCTTCAACCAAAACACCGTTATCTGCCAATTGCCTCTTAACCTTTTCGACGTTTGTCTCCGGAAGGTCCGTTTTTGTAATAACTACAATCAGGGTCGCTTGGCTATCCTTAATATGAGCGATGGCCTCCTGGGTTTGAGGTTTAACACCCTCGGGTCCAGCAATGATAAGTAATATAATATCGGCGACCTTCCCACCTCTTTTTCTCATGGATAAAAAGGCCTCATGACCAGGAGTGTCCACGAAGGTAATTTTTCGTTCCTCATATGGAACAGTAAAAGCGGAAATTCCCTGAGTGATTCCACCAACCTCCTTGGCGGCGACGTTGGTCCTGGCGATAGCATCCAAAAGAGAGGTCTTACCGTGATCAACATGCCCCATAACGGTCACGACTGGCGGCCTTTTTAGGAGGTTGTTATTTATTGATTCAGCCATAGTTAATACCATTATAGACTAATGGTACCTAGAAAGATTATTTTGTAATTTAGTTCTCTTTGGAAACTGACTCGGCGTCTGTGGAAACAGGCACATCGGTGGAGGCAACTTCCTCCAAAGTTTTCGGGCTTGGTTCAATCCCCTTATCCTCCGTCAAAACACTTGTCCCCTTGGAACGGATATCTATTTTCCACCCGGTCAACTTCGCTGCCAAACGGACATTTTGTCCGTCTTTACCAATAGCTAAACTTACTTGACTTTCGTCAACTGTAACCTTGGCTTCCTTCTTCTTTTTATTCAAATCAACCGAGTTAACCTTGGCTGGGGACAGGGCGTTGGCCACAAATCTTTCGCTGTCTTCGGAATAGGAAACAATATCGATCCGTTCGTCTTTCACTTCAGCGATTACTGACTGCACACGAACACCTTTCTGCCCAACGCAACTACCCACCGGATCGATCTTTGGATCACTTGAGGAAACAGCGATCTTAGTGCGAGACCCCGGTTCTCTAGCAATGGACTTGATTTCTACAACCCCGGATGTGATTTCCGGCACCTCTAAGCTAAATAGGACCGAAATAAATTTCGGATCCGCACGGGAAAGAACTATTTCCGGGCCGCGCTCAGTCGGTTTGATCTCTTTAACTAAGGCCCTAATCCGCTGATTAATGTGGTAGTCCTCTGTCGGTATTTGCTCGGCCTGGGGAAGGTTTGCCTGGGCCCGTCCGAGATCAACAAAACAGTTTCCCTTTTCTATTCTATAAATATGCCCAGCCACCGTGGAACCGACCTTCTTAACGTACTCATCACCAATAGCTGTCTTTTCTGCCTCCCGAAGCCTCTGAATGAGGACCTGCTTAGCCGTTTGGGAAGCAATACGACCAAATCCAGCGGGGGTTACATCCTCATCACCTTTAAAAACCCGGGCTTCGCCTGTTTCTTTATCAACTTTAGCCGCTATCTCTTCGACATTTCCACCGTAATCCTTGCGATAAGCCGAAACGAGGGCCTGCTCGATAGTCGCCAAAACAGCTTCCACCGAAAGCCCTTTCTCGCTGCAGACCTGGTTTAAAGCGGCGCTAAATTCTGATTGAACCATAATAAAAATGGGTGGATTTTACTCCACCTACCCACAGATCATAAACGAATACGGTCTTCTAGTCAAATACCACGCTCTGCGCTAGAATCATGATATGCCCGATGCTGCCACACATTTAGAGAATCCCCTTTTTAACCAAAACGAACGGGCAGTCGTGCCGCCACCAACCGGGGAAGCTATAAAAAACGAGCCTCTAAAAGCTATCGAGCCGGAAAACCGCAGGGAATATAAAACCATAAAACCTCAAGAAACCGCGGCTCGCTTTAAGGAGGAACCACAAAAAATCGCCCAGGAAAACCAGCTGACTGAGAGTAAAAACGACTACAACCTTCCCCTAACTGAAACCGAAATAAAGCAGTATGTTAACTTCCCACTGTCTTCTGAGATCCGTTGGCTTGCCGAATGGAGCCTTAGACAAATAAGGAAGCTCAATCCATTTTCCGCCAGAAATGAGGTGGAGTCACTCAACATGACCTTCTTCGAAGTTATTCTACCTAGGGACAATGAAATAGAGATCCCAGCCGCTGAACAAATGTTTGGGGCCCTGGCCGGCCTCTACCGAGGGGGAATATTGCATTTTTTAAAAAGGCAGGTTTCCTTAAGTCTGGAACTCGTCGCTGATTCCAAAGAGATCAGGTTCTTTGTCGGATGCCCCAGAGAAGTTAAAAGCTACGTAGAAAAACAGATTCACGGCTCTTACCCTGTGGCGGAAATCTCCGAAATCCCGGAATATAACCCGTTCGAAAAAGAGGGCTATGTCTCTATGGCTAAGCTTATCACTACTGGCCCCACCTATTACTCAATCCAGACTTACAAGGATTTGGAAGAGGATGTGGACCCGCTAAACAATATTACCTCGGCCCTCTCCAAGCTTAATGAGGACGAATCGGTTGTCGTCCAAATCTGTATCTCCCCCGCCGGGCCCCACTGGCAGGCCAGCGGTCAAAGAGTTGTCTTTAAATCTAAAAATGCGGATCCAGAAAAGCAGCGCTACGTTCTGGATGAAAAAATCGTTGAGGGAATAAATAAAAAGATTGCCAAACTCGGTTTCTACGCCGTCGTCAGGATTGTCGCCACGGCCAAGGATGCCGTTATCGCCGAAACGCACTGTCTAAACAGCGCCCAATCCTTTGAACAGTTTTCCGTTCCCCATCTGGCATCGTTTAGGAAAAGTCGCGTTTGGGTTAAAAAGTGGTTCATGCACGACTTTCTATATCGGCACACCCCACGCTTTTTACACAACACCGTACTTTCTACTGAGGAGCTGGCGACTCTATTTCATTTTCCAAATAAGAAGGTGCCAACACCAAATATTAAATGGCTGCTCTCTAAAACTGGGTCCCCGCCTCAGAACCTGCCCACACAGGGATTATATGTTGGCATCTCTGCCTACCGTGGCATTGAAAAACCGATCCGGCTTAGAACGGACGACAGACGCCGGCACTTGTACATAATAGGGCAAACGGGAACCGGTAAATCGGAGCTACTTAAGATGTTAGCCCGACAAGACATAAATGAGGGTCGGGGTTTGGCTTTCATTGACCCCCACGGTGATGCGGTGGAGGATTTACTAAAAACCATTCCGGAAAACAGAATTGATGACGTCATTTATTTTGATCCGGGAGACATCCAAAGACCTCCAGGACTAAACATTCTGGAAGCTGAAACAGAACAGGGGAAACACCTGGCTATCAACTCTTTTATCGCCCTCCTTTATAAGCTCTACGACCCCAATCACACCGGAATAATGGGTCCCCAGCTAGAACGGGCGATACGAAACATTATGCTGACCGCTATGAGTGAAACCGGCAATACCATGGTAGAGGTACTACGCCTCTTAATTGACCCGGCTTTTGCTAATTCCAAACTTCCCATAATTCAAGATCCGCTGGTTAAAAGGTACTGGACGGATGAGTTGGCCAGAACCTCTGATTTTCACAAGAGCGAAAAGTTGGGTTATTTTGTTTCTAAGTTCGATCGGTTCGTGACAGAAAAGTTAATGCGCAATATTATTGGCCAATCCACCTCCTCGTTTAACTTCAGAAGAGTCATGGACGAGAGGAAGATTCTACTAATTAACCTTTCTAAAGGACGGGTTGGGGAAGAAAACTCTAACTTTTTAGGACTCATTCTAGTGCCAAGAATACTCGCTGCGGCTATGACCAGGGTTGATATCACCGAAGAAGCCCGGCAAGATTTTTATTTGTACGTCGATGAGTTCCAAAACTTCGCCACACCAGATTTCGTACAAATTTTATCTGAGGCCAGAAAATACCGGCTTAACCTCACCGTGGCCAACCAATTTATTGGACAGCTAGACGACAAAATTAAAGATGCCGTTTTTGGCAACGTGGGTACGACTATCGCTATGAGGGTAGGGGCCGACGACGCTGAATACTTGGAACATCAATTTGAGCCATTCTTTAGCAAGGCTGATCTTTTAAATAGCCCTACTGGGAACGCCTATATGAGGTTATTAATAAACGGACAGCCTTCCACGCCGTTTTCGATGAAAGTAGATTGGAAGGTCGTTTCCGCCGTCGTAAAAAACTCTGAGCTGGCAGAAAGAATTAAATCGGTTTCTAGAATGCGTTACGGCCGAGATGCAACCTTAGTGGACGAGGAAATAAGGATAAGGAGCGGCCTTTAAAGATTTTCAACCCCAGGCCCCAACAGCACTCCTACTTTTTGTCTCTGCCTACATATTAGTAGTGAATTTGTGAAAAATTTTAACAAATTAGGCACCTATGACGACCATAGATAACGTGACTAAACCGGGTTTTTGAGTTCCTCTAAAAGTTCCCTCTCACGTTTGGAGATGTGTTTGGGGATGGCAAGATCAACCCGCACATAATGATCCCCGGCCCCGCGGGAGGATCTTATTCCCTTACCCTTGATTCTAAAAACAGTACCACTTTGGGTGCCGTTGGGAATACTCAATTTAACTGGGCCGTAAACTGTTTCCACATTAATCTTGTCCCCCAAAACGGCTTGAGGAAAGCCGATCTCGGTTTTTGAATAAACATCATCGTCTTCGCGCTGAAAACGCGGATGTCCGCCGGCCCGCAAAGTAATATAAAGATCGCCTTTAGGGGAGGTCTTCCCATCTCGCCCCCTGACGGACCCCCCTTCACCAGCAAACTTTATTTTCGTTCCGGTTCTGGCGCCTTGAGGAATTTTGACGTGTAAGGTTTTTCCGTCGACACTGACCGTCTTTTCTCCACCATTTATGGCCTCCATAAAGCCCACGTCCATCACGTAACTGATATCGCGCCCGTGTTGTGGCTCGCGCCCCCCGCCAAAACCCCTGAACCCAAAGACGGATTCAAAAATATCAAACGGGTCGACGTTCTCGTCACCACTGAAACCGCCTGGGCCACTAGAAGAATAGGTATAGCTAAACGGGCCCCACTGACCGCTTTGAGCACCTCCCCCAAAACCACCAAAGGGATTAAATCCCTGCCCCGCCCCGGCCTGTCCAGACTGAAAGGCAGCGTGTCCATATCGGTCATAGGCAGCTTTTTTCTGAGGGTCGGAAAGAATCTGGTAGGCCTCATTAATTTCTTTAAAACGTGCCTCGGCCCCTGGACTCTTGTCGACATCTGGATGGTGTTTTCGGGCCAAATCCCGATAGGCCTTTTTAAGTTCATCGCTGGAAGCTCCACTAGAGAGCCCCAATATTTCATAATAATCTCGGTTGGTTGGCATATCGAACTAAATTATAGCAATTTATTAGATTGAGCCTAGGATTTTATTAAGGGGGTAACAGGTTTGACGTCTCTGCTTTCGCAGATCATACATTCAAAATTTTGTCCCTCGTGTAAACATTGTGGGCAAATAAACATACCCTTTGTCTCTATTAAATCCTCTTCTGGACAACTATTGCACAAAAAGGCTACCGATTCGGAGGAAATGTTACCACAATTGGGACAACTGAACCTCAGATCTTTATTTTTTTGCATAGGTTATTTATACATCAAGTGGTGTAGGTCCACAAGGACAAACCTCAAAGTACAGGATTTCGATACTGATTTAACGGACGCCCACGATTTGGGACTGGTGATGCTTAACCTTACGACCAAGATGTAGCCCCTTTAAGCTTTTGCTAAGACGCGTTTCCAAAAGAGCCCGCTCCTCTTCGGAAAGAGCTTGGCCGTGACGCTCCTTTGCAAGATCCAGCGCTCTTTTCACTTCAATGTCAACTTCCCCGGCACTAACAACGGCGGTTTCGCAGCTTAAAGTCAGTAGGTTATCTTCAAACTTAGCGTAACCAGAGGTAATTAAAATTTGTTCAACTTCCTCATTTAGGGAGATAGAGACTATGCCTTCTCGTAGGGAAGTTACATATGGTTCGTGATCGGCCAGAATCGTAACTACACCGTCATTCGATGGAAGGGTTACAAAATTAGCCTCAGCCTCCCTTACAACACCTTCGGGAGAAAGGACGCGCAGCTTAAACATTTTCATTTTTTGGTCTCCTCGATTGTCCCTTTCATGTAAAACTGGGCCTCGGGGATATCATCTAGATTGCCGGAAACGAGCTCCTTAAATCCTCTAACCGTTTCTTCGATTTTCAAATACCGCCCGGGATAACCCGTAAAGGCTTCGGCTAGAAACATCGGCTGGCTTAGATACTTCTCGATTTTTCTGGCTCTGGCAACTGTTAACTTATCCTCATCGGTTAGCTCATCAACCCCTAAAATGGAAATAATATCCTGGAGGTCTCTGTACTTTTGTAGAACTCTTTTAACCTCATTGGCCACAAAAAAATGTTCCGGCCCAACTATGTCCTCTGTTAAAACATTAGACGTTGAAAGTAACGGATCCACAGCGGGATATATTCCCGATTCAGCTAACGATCTTTGTAAGGTAATAACTCCATCCAAATGGGCAAAGGTGGTCGCTGGGGCTGGGTCAGTGTAATCGTCGGCGGGCACATAAACTGCCTGGACAGAAGTCAGTGACCCGTGCGTCGTCGAGGCAATCCTTTCCTGTAATTCTCCCATTTCTGAAGCTAGGGTCGGTTGGTAACCAACCGCCGAGGCAGAGCGCCCCAAAAGGGTAGAGACCTCTGAACCGGCCTGAGAAAATCTAAAAATATTGTCAATGAACAGCAGCACATCTTCGCCTTTGACATCTCTAAAATATTCGGCCATTGTTACCGCCGTCAAGGCCGTTCTTAACCTGTTTCCAGGAGGCTCATTCATTTGACCAAAGACCATAACAGTTTTATCCATAACGCCGCTCTCAACCATTTCCAAATATAGGTCGTTGCCTTCGCGAGACCGCTCACCAACCCCAGCAAAGACGGAGTGGCCATGATGAACACTGGCCACATTTCTAATGAGCTCTTTAACAACAACTGTTTTACCAACACCTGCACCGCCAAAAATGGCAATTTTTCCACCCTTGGGAAAGGGGCAAAGAAGATCAATAACTTTCATACCCGTCTCCAAGATTTCGGTACGAGAGGCCTGCTTTACGAAACTCGGCGGCAACTCGTGAATGGGACGACGTTTAGCATCCTTTGAAACCGATCCTTTTGAATCGATCGGCTCACCCAAAACATTAAATACCCGCCCTAAGGTTACTTCGCCCACAGGAACAGTGATTGGTTCGTCGAAACTTGTAACTTCGACACCGCGAGCCAAACCAAGGGTCTCCCCTAAAGCCAGCGCCCTCACCAAACCATTTTCTAGATGAGATTCCACCTCCAAAGATAGTTCTCCGACCTTCAAGTGGCCGTAAATCCTGGGAAGTTTCCCGGGTTCAAATTTTATATCCACGACCGGTCCCAAGACTGAAACAATTTTTCCCTTATTCATTGTTAATTCCCCCCTTAAGCTCCAATATTTCCGTAGTTATTGACTTCTGCCTTTCCTGGTTCAGGACATGAGTTAACTCCCCACCAAGTTCTACTGCGTTGCGGCTCGCCTGGGTCATTGCGACCATGCGGGCAGCGTTTTCTGACAAAAATGACTCTACGTATTTCTGATAAACATAATTTTTTACAAACGTTAACTCTAAACTCGTCATAATTTCCTCTCTGGGAAGATCTGTCACCAACCGATCCTGGCCAATACCCCCAAAACGCATAGGGTAAACGCTTTCTAACGTCACATCAATTTTTTGGATGTTTACAAACTTTGGATACAGGCAATAAATATTTAGTGCTCTATTCTTTTTTATTTCCTCCATAACAAGCTTCGAGATCGGTAGTGTCTTGGTGAAAGTGGGGTAACCAGAACCGAAATCAAAAATTGCCAAGGTCTTTTCGGCTGAATACTTGGTTAGCCCCCGACCCTTCTTTCCAACAAATATATATAGCGCTCCGGGATTAATTTTTGTGATACCCAAAAAACCGGCGGTTATTTGGTTAAGTAACGATCCGCAGAGTCCGCGTTCCGGAGTAAATATTAAAAAGAGGCTAAGGCTGCTTGGCACTTTGGTTTCCGCTTTTTCTACCCGCCCGGTAAACTCCATCAGCGAATCGAGATAGATCAAATTACTCTCATGAAGTCGCTGCGCCCGCCTAATTTTATTGGCGGAAATTAGTTGTAGGGCCCTAGCCACCGAGGCAATACCTTTAGAAGCTTTAATTCTTTTTTTAATTTCTCTCTGTGTGGCCATATTGCGTTTTGTAAAATTCTTCCCAAGCCAGCTTCACCTTCTGTTTTAAACTCTCTTCTAAACTTTTAGCCAGATTAATTTCCGAAATTATATTTTTTTCTTCGTTTAGGCGCTGCAGAAAGTCCTGGATAATCACGATAACGTGGTCTTTAGAGATGTTAGACAATAGATCCATGCCAATTAGTAATAAAACGACTACCTGCTCCCCCGTCGAATACACTTGATACTCTTTCTGTGTTAGAAGCTTAGTGATAAGCTCGCCTTTCCTTAGAGAGCTTTTTGTTTTTTCGTCTAAGTCGCTACCAAACTGCGCGAAGGCGGCCAAATCACGATACTGGGAAAGGTCGAGGCGTAGCGTTCCCGCAGCCTTTTTCAAAGTCTTCCTCTGGGCGGCACCGCCAACGCGTGAGACAGAAAGGCCAACGTTAATAGCCGGCTTAACACCAGAATTAAAGAGGTCGGATTCCAAGTAAATTTGGCCGTCGGTAATGGAAATGACATTGGTCGGAATATAAGAACTGACGTCATTGTCCTGGGTCTCAATAATAGGTAAGGCTGTTAGTGACCCCCCTCCTTTGGCATCTGAAAGTTTAGCGGCCCTCTCTAAGAGCCGGCTGTGAAGGTAAAAAATGTCTCCCGGATAAGCTTCGCGGCCGCTTGGCCTCTTTAACAAAAGTGAGAGCTCTCGGTAGCTTACCGCGTGCTTGGAGAGATCGTCATAGACTATCAAGGCGTGTTGACCATTATTTCTGAAATACTCGCCCAGACTACAACCGGCAAACGGGGCCAAATACGACATCGTTGGCCCATCCGACGGAAAGGCGGCCACAACTGTCGTGAACGCCAGAGCCCCGCTCGACCTAAGTTTTTCCACAATCTTGGCAACTTTTGATTGCTTCTGAGAAATAGCCACGTAAATACAATGGATCTTTTGGTCTTGGTATTTTTGATTGATAATCGCGGTAATAGCGAGGGCCGTTTTTCCAGTTGTCCTATCACCAATAATAAGTTCCCGTTGGCCTAGGCCGATAGGGGTAATGGCGTCCACCGCTAAAATCCCAATCGGTAACGGCTCCTTTACCGGCTGACGCTCTATAATTCCAGGTGCCGTTTCCTCAAGTGGGTAAAATTCCGTAGTTCTAATAGGCCCCTGTCCGTCCAAGGGATCCCCGAGTGGGGATATAACCCGACCGATGGTACCTTCCCCAACACCGATACTGAGTCTTTGCGCTTTTAAAAAAACCCTTGTCCCTTTTTTAACCTCATCTGTTTTCGTCAGAAGGACCGCCTCCAAAAAATCTGGTTTCAGATTCATGGCTAGCCCTAAAGCCTTGTCGTCAAAGTTAAGTAGGTGGCCATAAGATGCCCCAGGAAGCCCAGTCACTAGAGCCACCCCGTCTCCAACAGAAACAACTTCACCATACTCCCGAGCCCCAGACTCGGAAATTTCCTGACCGGCTAGCTGTGTTTTTAGTTCACTAAGAAGATTTTTAATGTTATCCATTTCCAAATAATTTATTTATACGGCTTCCCACGCTGTAGTCGTAATACTTCCCACAACCTTCAAGAATAAATCCGCCAATGATCTCGGAATTAATACAAAATTCGGTGACGACGTGAGGACCGAATATTTTTGTCACTTCTTTCTCTATTTCTTGTGTCAAATCTTCTGAGGGTGTGCTGGCCAAAGTAACCCTGACCTTATTTTTTTCTTTCGACACCCTTTCTAATACTATCTTGATTACCTTCTCTAGGCTCTCAGCAGGAACAAACCTTCTTAACAGGTCGAATACTTTGTCCGCTATGTTTTCCTCATTCATGAAATTTTCTTAAGGCCCTCCCTCACCAACCTTTCTCTTTCATCGTCAGATAATCCCTGGGAGAGAATCCTCCTTACCGATTCCCTAACCATTTCTGCGACTTCAAGCCTCAAATTTTGCGAAAATTCCTCCTTCTGTTTAATAAGCCCCGCCTCTCCTCTATCTATTAACTCCTCCACTTCTTTGGCCGTCTTTTTTAGGCTCTCGTCGTGATGTAATCTGGCCCTTTCGGTTTCTTTGGACAGAATATCCTTAGCCTGCTCACGAGCCTGTAAGATAATTTGGTTTTGCCTCTCCTTTATTTCAGCTAACTCCTTTTTTATTTTTTCCGTTTCGGCGAGAGATCTTTTTATGGCCTCGCTTCGTGAGTCTAACATCCGAATAATCGGCTTATAGAGCAGTCTACCTAAAATTAGGATTAGGATAGAAAAGTTTACGAGTTGAAATATTAAACTCTTGATGTCAATCCCCAGACCTTCCATTTTTTACACAAATCTTATTATCAATACCACAACGAGCGCGTAGATTGCGATTGCCTCGGCGAAGGCAATCCCCAAAATCATATTCGTTCTAATAATGTTTTGTGCCTCCGGGTTTCGCCCTAGGGCTTCCAAGGCCTTACCGGCAATAATCCCGATTCCTATACCGGGCCCCATTGCCCCCAAACCAATCGCTAGTCCCATGGCAATACTTTTAAGATCCATAAATTAAAGCACCCCCTTAATGGGCTTTTTCAACAGACATACTTAAAAACACGAGCGTCAGTATAGCAAAAACCAGAGCCTGAATAAACCCCACAAAAAGTTCCATACCTAAAACCGGAATTGGCGAGAACAGCGGAATCAGAGTGCCGGCTACGATTAGGAGCACCTCCCCGGCAAAGATATTACCAAAGAGCCTGAATCCAAAGGAGGCAACTTTGGCAAGCTCCAAAACTAACTCCAAAAGACCTACCATAAAGTCAATGGGGCCTTTAACGTTAATATATTTTGATAGGTATGACAAACCCAAATACCTAAAACCAAAGTATTGTACTGCTGTGATAGAAAAGATCCCAAGGGCTAAGGTCGTATTCAAATCCGCGGATGGGGAACGAAAAATAGGGAAACTTCTACCCGCTTCCTTAATTAAGATGCTGGAAAATCCTGGTAGTAAAGCCAACCAATTGGAAACAATAATAAATAGGAAGAGGGTAAAAATAATGGGAAAGAAGACGCGCGATTTTGAATGAGCGATGGAATCGCAAAAGTCTAGGAAGGCCTCTGTTATAATCTCCACGAAATTTTGAACCGCCCCCGGAATTTTTTTAACCCCAACGACGTTTACACTGATGGCCAAAATTATGATAAGGCCATCAACTAATAAAGTACCCAGCACCGAATTCGTGATATTAAAAGTAAAGATAGTTGTGACCTTTTCGGCGGCCAAAGAAATAAGCATATCTTTAATTTTGGGAAGCAAACTTAATCGGCAAAGCTACTCCTCGACAACTTCGCCCTCTTTAACATCCCCACCCTGCGGGCTCGAACCTTCGGGAGGTACCCCTCCACCAGAACTCCCTTGTGGACCACCCTGGGGACCTTGTGGACCAGTCTGCTGATCTTGACCAGAACCGTACATGGCTTGACCAATTTTTTGCATAACAGCGGACAACGCATCAGTTTTTTGCTTAAGAAGAGCGGCGTCTGCCCCGGCTTGGGAATCCCGCAGCTCCTTTACTCTAGATTCAACCTCGGCCTTAACATCAGCCGGAACTTTATCGCCACCGTCCCGCAGGGCCTTCTCGGCAGCGTAGCACATGTTATCCGCAATGTTTCTTGCTTCTACTAACTCTTTACGAGATTTATCTTCGCTGGCGTGAGCTTCCGCCTCCTTTTGCATTCGAGCCACCTCGTCTTTACTGAGACCGGTAGACCCGGTAATTGTAATTTTTTGCTCTTTGCTGGTGGCTTTGTCTTTAGCCGAAACGTGCAGGATCCCATTGGCATCTATGTCAAAAAGAACCTCTATCTGTGGTACGCCTCTTGGAGCTGGGACGATACCGTCGAGAATGAACCTCCCCAATGACTTATTGTCTGCGGCCATGGGGCGCTCCCCCTGAAGAACGTTGATTTCCACGGATGTTTGGCTGTCCGCGGCTGTGGAAAACACTTCCGATTTGGAAGTAGGTATAGTAGTATTGCGGGCGATCAGGACAGTATCCACTCCGCCCATGGTCTCGATTCCGAGGGAGAGTGGCGTAACATCAAGCAACAAAACGTCCTTAACCTCTCCACCTAAGACCCCGCCCTGAATGGCCGCCCCGACAGCAACGACCTCATCTGGGTTAACTCCCTTGTGAGGCTCCTTGCCAAAAAAGCTTTTGACCCGTTCTTGGACTTTTGGCATTCGGGTCATTCCACCTACCAATACAACCTCTCCCACCCCGCCCGCATCAATGCCTGCATCCTTAAGTGCGGTCGTGCAAGCGGCGAAGGACTTTTCGATGAGGTCATCGGTTAGCTGCTCAAGCTTAGATCTGGAAAGCTTCGTGACCAAGTGCTTCGGCCCAGTTTGGTCGGCAGTAATGTAAGGAATGTTTATTTCGGCCTCCATAGACGACGAAAGTTCTATTTTAGCTCTTTCAGCGGCATCCCTGATTCTTTGTAGGGCCTGGCGATCGTGGGAAATATCCATATTCTGACTTTTCTTAAATTCCTCTACCAAAAAGTCGATGACTCTCTGGTCGAAGTCGTCCCCGCCTAGATGAGTGTCTCCAGCCGTAGACTTAACCTCGAAGACACCTTCGCCAAGTTCCAGAATTGAAATATCGAAGGTGCCGCCGCCGAGATCATAAACGGCGATCGTATGAGAGTGTGATTTATCAAGGCCGTAAGCTAGGGCTGCAGCTGTGGGCTCATTAATAATTCTTTTGACTTCAAAACCAGCGATTTCCCCAGCTTGCTTGGTGGCCTGCCTCTGAGAATCGTCGAAGTAGGCCGGCACGGTAATGACTGCCTGCGTCACAGCCCCACCGAGGTAGGCCTCAGCATCCCTTTTGATTTTGGAAAGGACCACCGCTGATATTTCCTGGGGCGTAAAGTCTTTACCCTCGACCTCGACCACAGCCATCCCGTTTACGCCGGCCTTAACCGTGTAAGGCAACCAACGTAGATCAAATTGAACAGAGGGATCATCAAATTTACGCCCCATGAGTCGCTTTATGGAAAAGATAGTATTTCTGGGATTAACGATGGCCTGCCTTTTGGCTACGTCGCCGACGATGCCTTTGATTGGGTCTACGATGGAAGGCACAACGTTGCGGCCTTCGGAAGAGTAAATCACCTTTGGTGTTCCGCCCTCCATTACCGACACGCACGAATTGGTTGTACCAAGGTCTATCCCAATAATTTTGCTCATATCTTTGAAACTTTTACTTTAGCCGGTCTTATAACTCTCTCTCCCATTATATAACCCGGCGCAACTACTTCCACCACCTTTTTGTCACCTGGGCCGGAAACAAGCTCAACACATTCATGAAAACTAGGATCAAAATCATCTTCAACTTTTACTTCCATTTCCCTGACTCCCTGCTCCGAAATGATATTTTTTAGCTCAGAGACAACAATGTCAAGCCCTTGATCCTTTACATGTTGGGATGCAAGTAATAAATTGTCCAGAACACTAAGGAGCCTGGTCGTCAACAATAAGTTGGAAAACCTTGCGAAGTCCTCTCGCTCCCTTTCCACCCGCTTCTCCAGATTCTTATAATCGGCCACGGCTCGTTTCCAACTATTGGTAAGGTCGTCTACCTGTTTTTTTAGCTCCTCTAATTCATTATTTTCGGGTGTTTGAGATCCAGCAGTTTGAATACCGTCCATGAAAAAAATATATCACACTAAGCAATTAAGAAAAAATTTATGAAGCGGAACCAAGCGTTGCTGCCAAAGAACGAAAGAATTTAAGCAGGGGCAAGGCTTTCTTGTATTCCATCCTTATCGGGCCGATAACTCCAAAGGTGATTGGAGACTTAAAGGTGCTGACTGTACTGAAAACAATAGCGACTTGGGACAAATTGGGGTTACCAAGCTCTTCACCCATTAGAACGTGTAGATCGCGCTTGCCCGAAGATTTTGAAAGAATCTGTGTCAGGACGTCCTCGTGGTCCAGAAGGCCCAAAACGGCTCGAGTGACCTCAATATCAAAAAATTCCGGATGGTTAAGAATGTTGACGGACCCGGCGCTGAAGATGTGTTCATCCCCGGTAGACACAAAGGAAAGATAGCCGGTATTCTCAGCTAGAGCTAAAGTGAGCTTCCTTAAAAACTTTTCGAACTCGAAGCGTTCCTGCCAAAGGCGCTGCTTAATGGCAACTTCGGTCAAAACCGGAAGAGGAACTTCCTCCATAAGGGAATCCAAATATATTCGGAGCCCGGTTGGGGTAGGTACACGTCCCGATGAGCTGTGAGTTTTATAAAGTAGGCCTCTTTCTATAAGCCTCACCATCTCGTTGCGGACGGTCGCCGCAGAAATCTTGAGTCCATGATTAGCAACCATTTCCACTGAGCCAACGGGCTTCGCCGAGGAAATATAGTCCTCGATAACAATTTTTAATAGTTGCGTTTGCCTATCGGTTAACTGATCCATCCTTGGCACTCTAATACACAGCTTGATAGCGTGTCAATAGGGGTATCCCTAAAAATACCGCTTTAGGGTTTTTGTATAAGAGCTCGGGTTATTAAGATTTCTGATATTATCAATAATATGAACACAAACACTAGATCAATACGGGTACTCTGTTATGGGGACTCTAATACTTGGGGATTCATTCCAGGAAGTGGCCGGCGTTATCAGAGTAATGCGCGATGGACGGGGATTTTGCAGACGAAGCTAGGTAAAGATTATGAAGTTGTCGAAGAAGGCCTTAACGGGAGAACTACAACTCTTGATGATCCAGACCCAGGAAGGATTGGCAAAAACGGGAAAGCCTATCTAGTACCCTGTCTAGAATCGCAGAACCCAATAGACATTATCGTTCTGATGCTAGGAACGAACGACGCAAAACTAAAATTCAATTCCACGGCAAAGAGAATCGCCCATGGCCTGGAAGAGTTGGTCGCAATTATGGAAACCTACGCAAAGACGGAAAACGGTACACAATCAAAAATAGTTATCGTTTCTCCACCTCATATTCGCGAAGCTGCCGGAGAAATTAGCAATAAATATAGAGGCAGCCAGGTAAAAATTGAGGCCCTAGCCGAAGAGTATGCAAATATTGCTGAAAGACGCGGACATCATTTCGTGGATATAGCCCAATGCGCGAAGCCTAGTCAAAAAGACGGCCTGCATTTAGAACCTGGCGAGCACTTAAAAATTGCGGAAAGGTTAAGTGGAGAAATCCAAAAGCTAGTTAACTTTTAAGAGCTTAGTAAAAACTTCTTTGGGGATATCTACCTTCCCAAACCTTCTGAGCCTCTCCTTGCCTCGCTTTTGTTTTTCCAGAAGCTTGTCTTTGCGCTCACGATGTCCTCCGGACATTTTGGCCAAAACATTTTTGCGCATAGCCGGAATGTCTTCTCTAGCAATAATTTTTCCACCGATAGCTGCCTGAATAGCCACGGTAAACTGCTGACGCGGTAAGAGGTCCTTAAGCTTGACAACGATGTTCTTGCCCAAAACTTGGGCTTTTCCTCTTATAACAATTTGGGATAACGGATCTACTGGTTCTCCTGCTACCAGAATGTCTAAGCGACACACCTCAGCCAATCTAAATTCTAAAAACTCATAATCAAGGGAGGCGTACCCGGAGGTCGCCGACTTTAGCCTGTCATAGAAGTCGTAGAGCATTTCAGAAAGAGGCATCTCATAATTTACTCTAACGGAGCTTCCAAAATATTCTGTATCGATAAGAACACCTCGATACTCCTGACAGAGAGCCATAATTGACCCAAGATAAGAACCGGGTACAAAGACGGACACGCTTAGCCAAGGCTCACTAATTTTTTGCTGGCCGTAAAGATCAGGTAAATTGGAAACGGAATTTATTAAGACCTTTTCTCCTTTTTCTCTTTCTAAAACGTAGGGTACCGAGGGAAAGGTTGTGATTAAGTCTAGGCTATATTCGCGTTCTAACCTCTCATGAATAATGTCTGCATGCAAAAGCCCCAAAAACCCACAACGAAATCCGTTACCTAGGGCCTTTGATGATTCGGGCTCAAAGGTGATGCTGCTGTCCGTTAAATATACCTTTTCCAGAGCTGTTCTCAGTTTTAGAAAATCCCCGCCATCCATAGGATAAAACCCCAGGTAAACCATCGGTTTTGGCTCCCGATATCCCGGTAGAGGTTCTACGTTACTGGCCGCCTGCCCCCCGTCGCTACGCACTTTTGTGATAGTGTCTCCAGTTCTTATTTTCCGTAGGTCCTTAACGCCGGTTGCCACATAACCAACTTCCCCGTGGTCGAGCCTTTTTACTTTCTCGCGCTGTGGAGAAAAGATTCCAAGCTCGAGGCAGGGGGCGCCAAAACTGTTCGACAAGAAAATAAGATTGTCGGATACACTAAAGGAACCATCGAAAACTCGGATAAAGGCCAGGGCTCCCAAGTGCTCGTCATAAACCGAATCAAAGATTAAAGCCCTCGAGGAAGCGTCGTCGGTCATGGTTTTGAACCCCGGGGCTGGGAGCCTGGACACAAGCGCCTCCAAAAACCCCGCGACTCCGTACCCTGTTTTGGCAGAACCAAAAAATATATCTTCCCTTTTGAATCCAAAGGTATCCTCTACTTCCTTGGCAACCCTGTCAGGCTCTGCCTGAACCAAATCAACTTTGTTAATGAAAGTAATAACTTTCAGTCTTTGCTCCAGGGCCTTATAGACATTAGCAACAGTTTGGGCCTGGATTCCCTGGGTAGCATCAATAACTAGCACCGCGCCCTCACAAGCGGCCAGAGACCTGGAAACTTCGTACCCGAAATCCACATGTCCCGGTGTATCAATCATATTTAGCTGATAGCTTTTCCCACCTAGCCCGTAGCGCATGCGGACAGCCTTAAGTTTAATTGTGATTCCGCGCTCACGCTCCAAATCCATTGAATCCAGAAACTGTTCACGCATTTGGCGCCGAGTTACGGTGCCTGTCATCTCTAACAGCCTATCGGCCAGCGTCGATTTCCCGTGATCAATATGGGCAATTATGGCAAAGTTACGTATTTGCGAAACAGTGTTTTGACTTTCCATCAGTGCCATTCTAACACTAGTAGAGCATAAGACTTTGACACTCGCCGACTTCAGCATCTATATTGAGTAAGTGAAGAAAGTTCTGCCTGTTGTTCTGTTGCTCCTATTTTTTGTTACCTCCCAAAGCCGGGGGGCAAGCGCGGCCACGTTGAACTTATCCCCAAGCTCCAAATCGGTTAAGGTTGGTGATACCTTTACTGTCTCCGTGCTTTTTGATACCGCGAGTGAAACCGTTAATAAAGTGAAGGCCTCTATAACTTTTCCTACCTCTCTGCTTTCGGTCGAAACAGACAGCATTGTGACTACCGGCTCCGCCATTACAGACTTCAAAGAAACTATCTACAGCAATGTCACGGGAACAATAGATATAAGCGGCAACACTTCGGTTAGTGGGACCGGAAAGCTACTAGCCAATATTAAGTTTAAAACTAAGGCTGTCGGCACCGCCAACGTTTCCTTTGACGCAGATTCGCAAATTATTAAGTCATCTGACTCCAAAAACGTTTTCCTTCTAGCCGATTCAATTGGCGGCGCCTACACCATCGCTACAACTATAACCCCAGCGCTGCCACCAGAGAAAAAGCAATCAACACCATCCGAAATTCCTGACGGGGCCGGGTTTACCATGCCAACGTATATACTCGGGTTTATGTCCTTTTCCTTAATTATTCTTGGAGTAGCCCTGATAAAAAGGCCGGGCCGAAGTTCCTGATCCGAGAGATCCACAGAATTACCTTTCTACCTTCGTTAATCCCTAACTTATATGAAATTAGGAGATAGGTAAAACCGCCCAGAGCGAGCGAGAGCAATGTTAAACCCAATAGGTTAGTAAAGTAACGCGTATCAAAAAAGTAAAAACGGGAGTCTAGCTGGCGCACGATAAAGAATGAAACGAATCCAGATATAACTGCCGAAACAGCCATTAAAAAAATTGGTCTTAAAAAGGTGGCGGAAAGTATTTCTGGAAACTTCCTAGACAGCAAAAGATAGAGAATTAGAAAGTCAATAAGATCGATTACAGAGGCGCTGAGTGCCAAGCCCCAAACGTTCCAGTGCCATAAACGGGTAGAGACTATAGCCAACGCGCTACCAAAGACGAGTGCGATTAGAGAAGAAACTAGAGGCACACGCGTACTCTTTAGGGCGAAGAAGGCTCTAGCCAAAAGTCCAGAATGGGCCTGAAAAAAAATTCCAACAGCGAAAAAAGAAAGAGTGTGAGCGGTCAAAACGGTGGCCGGCCAATCGAACCCGCGCGAACCAAAAAATATTCGGACAAGAGGGATACGTAGAACTATTAAAAGGACGCTCGCAGGTAATATTAAAAACGAAAGGTAGGAAAAAGTCCTCTTGAATATTGAAATAAATTCTAAACTATTACCCTGAGCGCTTTTGGAAAGCGGGGCGAAACTTGCCTGAGCGAATGCTGAACCAAATAGGACAACCGGTATCAGCTCAAGGCGTTGCGCAAAACTGAATATAACAACGGAAGAAGCAGACAGACTCAAGGAAAGCGAAGTTAAAAGTAGAGCGGCTAGCTGGTCGATCATCAAACTAAATGTTCTGGGAACAACCAACACACCGACCTCCTTCAGAAGCCTATCCTTAAGATTAACAATTGGCTTATAGGAAAATCCCACCGATAAAAGAGCGGGTACCTGTACTAAGAAATGGCTGATAGCACCAAGAACCGTTGCCAGCGACGCACCTAAAATTCCGAACCTCGGGGCTAGAATCACGGTGAAGGCGATAACCACAATGTTAAAGATCACCGGAGAGGCCGCCACCGCAGTAAAATTTCCAAAGCTCTGTAGGATACCAGAGGAAAACGCACTAAAAAGAAAAAACAGCTGGGCAAAAAATAGTATTCTAAAACTAATATTTAGAAGCTCTGATTCTCCAGCGGACAAGTCCACGCCCCAGGAAAAAGCACCCAGCACGTCGCGAGAAAAGATAAAGAAAATCACAGCAACGAAGGAAAAAACCACGAAGGAAAGGTTAAACAAGGTTGACGCGAGTTCGAAAGCTTTATCCCTTTTTCCCTGGGCTATATTTTGGGAAAATATAGGGATAAAAGCTGTGGTCAGGGCCCCTATGACCAGGACATTGAAAACGAAGTTAGGAATCCTATCCGAGGCTAAAAATATGCCCAAATCGTTTGAGGCCCCCTGAAAAACACTTGAATAGACACGTAATTTTATAAGACCTAAAAGATTGGTTAGGAATAGGGAAATTATGAGAATCACCGCCGCCGAGGAAGTAGATTCCCCAGATCTAAAAAATATTTTTATAACCTTTACTGACACCTTTTTTAAAGGGGGCACGTCTCAATAATACCATTACCTAAAGTTGTTACCGAAGCATAAAGTTTATGGTGTTGCTGGAGGGACAAATAATCTGTAGTATATAGTTGTTATGCCTAACCTTAATTCAGCTAAGAAAAATATAAGAAAATCCCTAAAGAAGCAGGCGGCCCATAAAAAGTCTAAAGAGGAAATTAGCAAGTTACTCAAGACAAAGGGTGCGGACTTGACCAAAGCCCAATCCCTGATTGACAAGGCTGCTAAGAAGGGCATTTTCCATAAAAACAAAGCTGGCAGACTTGTTGCCAAGCTAAGAGTTTCCAAGTAACACACGTTTTTATTTAGCCCGAGCGGCCCGGGTTGGAATGGTGCAACCTACGTCCTGCCGGCGGCACATGATAGCTTGGAGAACGGTCAATGAAAGACAGCATAAATCTTGTATCTACCTTCGTCGAAAGCAAGCCCCAAAGAGTCATCAACCTTGGGAAATTAAAATATTATTTAAAGATCGGAAACTACGCAGTTTTAATTTTTATAACTCTGGGGCTTCTGCTACTGGGACTTATTAGTTGGCAAATAAAGGCACAGTCAGCAGCAAAGCTGGCTACTGAAAAAAAGCTGGCCGCTCTTTCCGGCGATGAGAAGCTAATAGACTCATTATTAACTCGCCAAAAGCAACTTGAATATATCGAAAAGCAACGCCCAAACATAAAGGCCGCCGCCAACCTAATTCAGGGACTAATTCCGGAAGACGTCGTCCTAACCAGCCTTAAAATTTCTAGAGACCGCGTTACAATTTCCGCTAAAACGCCCGGTATTTTATCCTTCACTGTGTTTATTAACAATTTAATTGTATCGAAGTATTTCAAAAAGATTTCGCTGGTACAGAGCGCTTACAATCAGGATCCGGGTACCTACAGTTTTACACTAGAATGTTTAATAATTTAATTTGGGCTATAAGGCGTGGACTAATCCGCGCAAAACAGTCGATCGACAATTTTCTTGCTGATGAAACCTTTCTTTCCATCAAAACTGAACTAATCCTGTCAGCGACGCTTATCGTTCAACTCACCTTTGCCCTTACATTACTTGGAGGTGTTGCCCGCGAAGCTTCAGCTTTGGCCTCCCTAAACGGATCTAGGGAATCAACCGAAAAAAAGCTGGGCCAAGTACAAGGTAACTCGCTACAAATTAAGAAAATGCCTCAGGCGGCAGAAAATCTCCTAGAAAGGCTACCGGGAAGTAGGGATAATTACTCTCTCCTGGAAGGATTAAATGCTGCGGCAGGAACCAGTCAAGTGAGCCTTATAAGCGTGAACTTTCTACCCATAAAGGGCTCTAATCTCGCTGGACTTGCAGAACAGCCTGTTGAAGTTAGACTGCAGGGCAACTACGAAGGCGTCCTCTCCTTCATCTCAGGCCTAGAAAAGATCCAGAGGCCCGTTCTTACCGAAAGCGTTGAATATATTACAAATGATAAGATATTAACGAGTGGGGTTGTTGAAGCTGCCCTTGTTCTTAAAACTTTTCTCTTAGACACTAGTCAATAAGAAGTGCCCGCACCGCGTACTTTTGGCTTTTAAATCCAGGAGGATAACAAGTGAGAAGAGTTACCCGTGACCGGTTGGAATTAAAATCTGAAACTACCGCGTTTCTGTCAACGAGGCCGCCTTTTTCAACCTTGTATCTCAGCACGACGTCGCCGACCTTTAACTCAATAATGTCACCAAATCTAAGCTCGTCTATCTTTGAAAATATTGTTTGAAAATTGCGAGGATTATATAAATAAGGGAGGGCGGAGTGCCCAAAAATTATACTGTTCCCCCGATCGCCTGGTAGGGAGGTGCCAGAAAGCTGGGCGAGAGAGTTTAGCAGGGCGTTTAAATAATTTGGCCTAAGATTATCGACAGCAACGTTGGTGGTGATGGGAGCGTTTTCTACGCCGAGCTTCCTTATTGTTAAATAGAAAGATTCGCTTTTGTTCAAATTACTCCTTAGTCTGCTGTAAACAGGTAATATGGGTGGCCTTCTGTTAGGTTCCTCCGGGGTAGCCTCCTTGTCTTCGGAGAGGTTTAGGAACTCTTTACCTAAAAGCCGACTGTAAGGGATAACAAGAAAAATAAACAACAGTAATCCACCGAAGACAATTAAAAAAACCCCAACAGGTTTTAGTGCTCTATACGACTTCATACAGCAAGAGAATATTCGAAACCAAGTCAACAGAACCTGTCTTAATTTTTCTCTCCAAATTAATTAATTCTTCAAAGATGCCAAGAAGTTTCTTGGTGGTCAACCCGTCCAGGTAGGCCGCCTGCTTTTTTGAAAAACTGCTGAGGCCGAGAAAAGAATTATTTTTAAAGGATCCCCACAATTTTAGGCGCGTACTCCTAATAAGCATTTGAACAAGAAAGACGCCATCGCCCTTCTCGACAGAGAAATCGGAAACAAGCTTATAAAACCGGTTATTAGGGATTTTGGGTGCAAAAAAGAGGTCAACGAGTTTAAAAACCAGCGGGCTAATAGCAAACTTAAGTTCAGTAAAACCGCTTTTTAGGCACTCGGATAAAACACTGCTGGAACCAGTAAGCTCAAAACCGAACCAAAGAATTACAGTCCGTGTCCCACCACTATCTCTGAGACTGTCAAGAAACTTTTTAAGGTTGAGCTTACGTAGGTGTTCCTTTTCAAAAAACTCAAGAATTACGGCCTCCGGACTGGCGAACATCTGATTATCAAACGGAAGGCCTTTCTCTAATAACACACCACTAACTAACTCGGCACCGAAGCTCTCTTTTATTTCGTACAATTTCTGCCTCGAAGCCTGATTATTTTCCCCGTGAAGAATATATAAACTCATAGGATTGATCTATAAATTATAAAGCTGAGAGTGTACTGACGTATATTTAGACTTTAGTTTTGGCGGAGATAATTCGACCGAACCTTTCAGGATCCAAGCTGGAGTGCCCGATTAGGAGACCGTCAAGAAAAGATTCCTTTAGAAGTTCACTGGAGTTTTCCTCATTAACACTTCCACCATAAATGAATTTAGCTTTTACCCGCTTCTCCAACATCTCGTAAAATTCGGTGATTTCGCCGAGCGCTTGAGCCTCCTCTCCCCCAATAAACTCAACCGGCTCGTACACAATAAAGATATCTAAACTGCTGCTAGGAATATCCAGCTCCTCTAGCTGTTTTCTAGAACTAACACAGATTAGCGGAGAGAGCCCTTCCTTCAAACCGACCATAATTTTCTGATTAATATCCCGTGACGTTTCACCAAACCCCGACCGCCTTTCGGAATGACCTAAAAGAACGTACTTTGCATAAGGCTTGACCATTCCAGCGGATATTTCCCCAGTGTGAGCTCCGCCCTCAAATTTTGAAATGTCCTGGGCACCCAAAAGGACAGCACTACCAGAAAGCGCCTGGTAGATTGGGACTAAAAAAACAGATGGAGGAAAAAGTACAATAGTTCTACCAACAATTTTTTCTTGAGCCATTTTCCTTTCAACGCTACTCGCCAAGGCGATCGCCTCTGAATAGTTGGTGTTCTCCTTCCAGTTAGCAAAAAAGAATTTCATAAAATTGCTAGACATGCTGCCTAATGTACTTGATCCTATCTGGTAAAGCTTCCAGATCCTCATGCTTGTAGGGAAGCCCTAAAATATTCAGACAGGAAAATACAAAAGGGACACTCTCATAGATTCTAGCCGAAAAGCCGCAAGTTACTAAACAGTGGGAAAGAATTAAGTCGTACTTCTGTTCCGGAAGGTTGGAAAATTCACAGCCGGCCGGGCAGCCGCCGCAAGACGGCTTTCCATCGAAAGGCACATCCAGTTCCCCACCGCGACCCAGAATCTCCAGATAAAGACTTTTGTACTCCTTCTCTTTAAGAATCGGCAAGACCTCGTTTCCAGAAATAGATAAACCAAGCAAATTGCCAAGAAATAGCTTTCTGGCGGTTTCTTCGTCAATCCCAAAGTATTCGTTTGCCAAACCACCACTTCCAGAAAACACCATTTGACTCCGCCTCCCCATAATACCGGATTTAAGAAACTTTGTGGGGGCGTCCTCCTGATCTAGAAAGTCAACGACACCACCAGGATAAACGGAAAGATATAGAGGAGTGGGGGATGTTCCCTTAATTACAATGGCGTCGATTCCAGCAAAGCGCATCATTAGAGAGCTCTGGCCAGACAAATATGATTCTGCAACCTTCCCAGGAAGTAAAGAAAGGCAACAGACCTTCGAAGCAAAAGGGAAGAGTCCGTTCAACGGCCCAACGGAAAACACCGTTGGATGGGCGTCACGATATAAACGGAGAAGTTCCAGCCCAATACCTAAACCCCCTAAAAGATGTCCCAAATCGGCGAAGGATCCGTAAGAAGCCTCTCTCTGTGAGAGATCAATTGTTAAAACTTGACGCGAAAAATTAGGCATTACTCCATCTCTATTCTTAGACAGTTACGCGGGCAGGCAAGAGCCGCCTGTTCGAGTTCTGGTTTTGATACCACACCAGAGTCAATTTCAGCTTCGAAACGCTCATTATGCTGGACTATCTTTATTGGGGACCCTTCTAAGGAAACGGCGTTTCTCGTCCAACCGGACTTAAGAACACAAAGCAAACACCCTATACAACGATCCATATGGGGAGCACTAAGAACAGCCATATTAAAAAGAGGATAACACAATTGGGGCAAGGAGTAGGAATCCATAACTAAGCAGCGAACTCGTGGAATAAACTCAATGTTTGGGGTTTTTGGTACTTAATTATTACTTCTGGAAATACTTTTACTTCTCAAGCGGCTTGGCGACTAGTTGTGCCAATTCCACTAACCGATTCGAGTATCCCCACTCATTATCGTACCAGGCAATGACCTTTAAAAGATCGCCGTCTATAACTTTTGTTAGGGTTAAATCTACGATGGAAGAGTACGGGGACCCAACTATGTCGCTGGAAACCAGGGGTTCAAAGGAAACGTCGATAATCCCCTTATACAAAGGCGCCTCTTTGGCTTTAATAAAAGCGGCGTTTACTTCCTCGCTCGTTACTTTTCTTTTAAGAAGAAAGGTAAAGTCTGCCAGAGACCCAACAATAACCGGAACACGAAGAGCCAGCCCGTCGAACACACCCTTAAGTTCTGGAATAACTTCGGTCGTCGAAATGGCAGCGCCGGTAGTTGTTGGGACAATGTTAAAGGCTGCGCTACGAGCTCGACGCAAATCTGCGTGAAGGGCGGGCGGTATGCTATCCACTAAATTCTGCTCCGCTGTGTACGCATGAACAGTCGTCATAGCCGCCTTGGCCACCCCAAACTGGGATTCAATTATAGAGGCTACAGGCGAGATACAGTTAGTGGTGCACGATGCGTTAGATATGATTTCTTCGCCATTGTATTTATCGCTATTGACTCCCAGAAGGTAGGTCTGGACTCCCCCACCTTTGGTCGGGGCCGAAACAATAACCCTCTTGGCCCCAGCTTTTATATGGACGTCGGCGGCACCATCCTTAGTGTACCGGCCGGTGCATTCCAAAACGATATCGACGCTAAGATCCTTCCAAGGTAGATTTTGGGGGTCTTTCTGAGCAGTGATTTTTATTCTTTTTCCGTCAATTAGCAAAAAACTCTCTGAAGCTTGGGAGGCTTCTAGATGATCGTCCGCCAACGTATTTCCTTCGGTCTCCACAACTTTCCCATCTTCTTCAACTTTAATGTCGTGGGCAAAAACGCCGTAAGCCGAGTCATACTTTAGAAGGTGGGCTAGGACCCTAGCGCTGGAAAGGTCGTTAATAGCAATAACCTCGACATCAGGTTTCTCAAGTGAAATCTTTAAGGCGTTACGTCCTATTCGGCCGAATCCATTAATGGCAATGCGAGCAGGCATAGTGATTCAAGACAAGTGTGATTCAATCCAGGTTTTAAAGGCTTCTTTACTGCGGCCGCCAACAGTACGATCAATTTCCTTGCTGTCTTTAAGCATCACAAAGGTGGGGATGCTTAAAACCCCAAACTGTTGAGCACGGGCCTGATCGGCGTCCACATTGACCTTTTCGAACTCTACCCTGCCGGAAAAATCCTTTTCCAACTCTTCAAAAATAGGCGCCATTATTTTACACGGCCCGCACCAATCAGCATAAAAATCAACAACTTTGATCATGAATTTAGTATAACACAACGTTAAATAGCGCTTATTAAACAGGTGGCGAGTATCGTAAAAAATGATTGAACCCTTGCCCCGTCGGTCAGAAAATGGATAAGTCCAAAATCATCGACGTCAGGCAAGGGTCTACTAGACAGCGACATTATTGATTCCGGAGCTAACGAGTGGGTACTCAGTTAACGAGAACCAGATATCGCCGGCCATGTGAGCCATTCCCGGGTCGGCTGGGTCGGTGTTTGTCAGCATAATTCTAAATTCTGAACCTGCTGGAAGCGCCACCTCCCCTCGGAAATGCCCGCGCCCCTCCTCGCCTTTGACCAGAAGAATTCTCTGCGAAGGCGAGGGCTTCCACCCAGTATTTGAAGACATAACGTAAAGTGATGTCTGTTTGTGCTAAGTAATTCGGTAACAGATATGGTAAGTTACCGGATATGACAGAAATACAAATATATCTCTCAAAACACTGGAAAAGGATCCTTGAGGACTATGATTTAGTTAAGGCTCAGA
>Ga0233425_10000633_pt1 | contig 88746 bp, 49 predicted proteins | sample Watercolumn_Towu_2_FD_181712 | JGI IMG/M metagenome (GOLD analysis project Ga0233425, IMG submission 181712) | Freshwater microbial communities from Lake Towuti, South Sulawesi, Indonesia - Watercolumn_Towuti2014_140_MG | ecosystem: Environmental > Aquatic > Freshwater > Lake | place... | reverse complement strand
CGGATGACTCGGACTGCGGGGTGCTCGTCCCGGCGGTGAGCCACGCGGCAACCGAGAAGTGCGACGGCAAGGACAACAACTGCGACGAGGCCATAGACGAGGGGCTCGGTGTGGTCTCGTGCGGCAAGGGGGCCTGTGCGCACAAGGTCCCGGCGTGCCTGGGGGGCAAGCTCCAGGCTTGCGATCCGCTCGAAGGGGCCAAGGTGGAGAGCTGCAACGGCATCGACGACGACTGCGACGGGATGGCTGACGAGGACCTGGGCTCGACGACGTGCGGCCTGGGCAGTTGTGCGCACACGGTTGCCAACTGCGTGCAGGGCAAGCCCCAGGTGTGCGACTCGCTGGAGGGTGCGGCAGCGGAAACGTGCGACGGCATCGACAACGACTGCGATGCCAAGATCGACGAGGAGCTGGGCCAGCTTGCGTGCGGCAAGGGGGCCTGTTTCCACACGGTCAAGGCCTGCATCGGCGGCGAGGAGCAGGTGTGCGACCCGTTCCAGGGAGCGGGCAAGGAGGTCTGCGACGGTGTGGACAACGACTGCGACGGCCAGACCGACGAGGACCTGGGCAACGTGACCTGCGGCAAGGGGGTCTGCCAGCACGAGCAGGCCTACTGCGTGGATGGCAAGGTCGCGGTGTGCGACCCGCTGCTGGGGGTCGAGCCGGAAGTGTGCGACGGTGTGGACAACGACTGCGACGGCCTGAGCGACGAGGATCTCTTCCCGGTCACGTGCGGCAAGGGGGTCTGCATGCACTCGGTGGAGGCGTGCGTGGGCGGCGTGCCCCAGGTATGTGACCCGCTGGAAGGGGCCGGCGCGGAGACGTGCAACGGGTCGGACGACGACTGCGACGGCCAGGTGGACGAGGCCCTCGGGTTCACGACCTGTGGTGTCGGCGAGTGTCTGCACACGGTGGCCAACTGCGTGGACGGCGACCCTCAGGTGTGCGACCCGCTGGAAGGGGCCACGCCGGAATGGTGCGATGGGGTGGACAACGACTGCGACGGCCTGATGGACCCGAAGGACTCGGGCGGCTGCAAGCCGTACTTCGTGGATGCGGACAAGGACGGGTTCGGCAAGGTGGGCGATTTCCAGTGCCTGTGCGTGGCGGGGGAGACCTACACTGCGATCACGGGAGGCGACTGCAACGACGTCGATGCCAACATCAGCCCGGCCGTCTCGGAGGTCTGCCTGAACGCAAAGGACGACAACTGCAACGACAAGGTCAACGACGGCTGCGTCTACGCGAGCTGCAAGGAGACGCTCCAGTACAACGCTGCCTCGGCTTCGGGGGCGTACGACATAGATCCGCAGCTCGACGGCTCCAAGATCAAAGTGTACTGCGACATGACCGCGGATGGCGGCGGCTGGACCCTGGTGATGAAGCAGGCCTCGAACTCCGGGTACGGGTCTCCGCTGTCGGTCGCGGTGTGGGCGGGGTGGGGGCAGGCGGACCAGACGGTCAATCCGACGGACGCCACGATGGATGATGCGAACATGGTGAACCTCGCCTACTCGAAGCTGTCGGGGGGCCAGCTCCGGATGACCGCATCCAAGACGTGGACTTCGATTGCCAACGGAGGCTGGGTCCGGACCGTCAACTCGACCGCGTACAAGGCTCTGAGCAACGCAGAGGGCAACAAGACCGGCAACGAGGGGGGCAACTACAACACCCCGTGGCCCGCCGGCGCGTTCACGGACCACACGTGGACCTCGACGACGACCGGAAACGGGCTCTGCTGGCGCAGCGGCCCGTACTTCAACCTGACCAGCTTCGAGTACACCTACGGCGGGATCAAGTGGGGCTACGTGTTCAACAACGAGTGCTACCAGAGCACAACCGACACCGGCGAGGGGCTGGGCTGCTGCGGCAACTCGGGCTGGTATCGGGCAAGTCCCTGGGCCTTGTACGTCTGGGTGCGGTAGACCGTTGACAGCGGGGCCCCGGGCAGCTAGTTTCTGCGCAGGCACCCACCTGGAGAAACGTCCATGCCGTTGCCTCCGTTGCGTCCTGCCCGCCGTCGAATGGCTGCACTGGCCTCGCTGGTCCGTGCCGTCCCGGCCATGACGATCCTCATGCCCTCGCTGTTGCTGGGGAACCTGCTGCAGATGGCATCGATTGTCACGCTGCCGTTCTCGATGCGGCTGTTTCGGGCCATCAACCGGACCATTGCTGCGGCCTGGTGGGGGGGATGTGTGCACCTGGCCCGGTGGCTGCACGGCGTGAAGGTATGCGTCACGGGCGATGCCCTGCCCGCGGGCGAGAATGCAGTGGTCATGGTCAACCACCAGTCCATGTCTGACATCCCGGTGATCCTCGACGTGGCCAGCCTCAACGGACGTCTGGGGGACTTGAAGTGGTATGTGAAGGACATTCTCAAGTATGTCCCGGGGATCGGTTGGGGCATGATCTTCCTCGACTGCCTGTTCATCAAGCGGGACTGGACCGAGGACAGGGACAAGATCGCCCGGGTGTTTCGCAGGATCGTGAAGGGGCGGGTCCCCGTCTGGATCGTGTCGTTCCTCGAGGGGACGCGGATGCGGCCGCACAAGCTCTTGCGCAGTCAGGAGTATGCGCGGTCGAGGGGACTCCCTGTGTTCGAGCACGTCCTGGTGCCTCGGACCAAGGGATTTGCCGCGACGCTGGAGGGGCTCGGGGGGCATGCCCATGCCGTGTACGACTTCACGATCGGATACGAGGAGGCGGTGCCCAGTCTGTCGCAATGGGCCTTCGGATATGTCCGGACGGTGCACGTGCACATCCGGCGGACCCCGGTGGCCGAGCTGCCGGTCGGCTCGGAGGCGCTTGCGGCCTGGGTCGTGGAGCAATATGGGCAGAAGGACCGCCGGCTCGACCGATACTATCGAACCGGGGAAATGGCGCAGTAACAGGCAATGGCAGGAGGTGAGTCTGTGAGAAACACGCAGGGTCGGAGTCGGATTCCGCGGACGTCTGGGGTGGTGCTGAGCGGGATGCTGGTCCTGGCACTCGGGTGCAGCAGCGAGACCACGAAGCAGGCGGATTCCGGTGCAGTCGACGTGCAGGAGGATGCTCCGCTGGTGTGGCCGCCGGTGGGCGATTCCGTGGAAGCGGCCGCCTGCCAGGGGGGCCCGTGCAAGTCCATCGCGGATTGCGGCGAGGTCGGGCAGTGCATGGACGGTGTGGCCTGCGTCGACGGTTGCTGCGAGCCGAAGTTCAAGGAGGCCGGGACGGCGTGCACGGCCTCCTGTCTGCTGGACGCGACCTGCGACGGAGCGGGGAGCTGCGGTGGCGGCGAGGCCCTGGTGTGTGCGGAGGACGACGGCAATCCGTGCACCGCTCCGACGTGCAACACCAAGAACGGTCAATGCGAGGAGGTCCCGCTCGAGGACGATGCCATCGCCCTCACTTCCAACTGCTACGACAACATCCTGTGCCAGGGGGGCAAGCCGGACTACGAGAACGCAGTTCTCACGGAGCTGGCCGCGCAGTGCAAGGCGGAGAACGAGGCTCTGTCTCCTCTGGGGTGCATCGTCTCGGTCATCTGCGTGGACAGCGAGGCCGTTTGCCAGAAGGTGTTCAAGGACGATGGCACGCAGTGTTTCTCCGAGGCCGACGATGCCGAGGGGAACGAGTGTTTCGGCCGGTCGTGCAAGGAGGGAGAGTGCGATCTGGACGAGGCATTCGACCAGGTCTGCGGTGCGGAGGAGTACCCGGATTCGTGCAAGGAGGACTGCCAGTCCTGCACGACGTTGACCTGTCACTGGATTCCCGACCCCGTCAACCCGCTGGCCCCGAAGAAGCTCGTGCGTTACTGCCAACCTGTGGCCGCGGTGGGGCAGGGGTGCGACGATGCAAACGCCTGCACCGGCGGCGATGTCTGCGCGTTGGGAGGGGTTGGCGATGGTCCTCTCGGAAAGGAGAGCGTGGGCCAGTGCGAGGGCACGGGAACGACCAAGGAAGACTGCCTGACCCAGATGGAACTCCCTGCTCTGCCGTGTCTCAAGGCCGGGATTTCGTGCACGGAGGCAACGGGGTGCGCCATCGACCAGGTGGCCGCAAACCAATGGTGCTATCCGCCCGAAGGGGTCTGCTACAACAAGGACAACACGTACTGCACGCACATCGACGTCGGCGACGGCAAGTGGAACTCCGAGACCGGGTGCCACCTGGACATGACGGGGGAGGGAAGCTGCGACGACGGCAATCCCTGCACCGAGGATTCCTGTGTCCCGGGGGGCGGCTGCAAGCACGAACCGATCTCCGGTCTGGCCTGTTTCCAGGTCGGCATCTGCGTCGGGCTTTGCCAGAACGGAACCTGCGCTGAGATGGCGGCCGAGGTCTGCAACGGCCAGGACGACGATTGCGACGGCCAGGTGGACGAAGGGGTCATGAATGCCTGCGGCGGCTGCGGCGCGGTTCCAGCCGAGGTCTGCAACAACCAGGATGACAACTGCAACGGGCAGACGGACGAGGGGGGCAACCTCTGCCAGCCGGGCTTTGTCTGCCAGAACGGCCAGTGCATCCAGGACTGCACTCCGGTGAACGGCGGGTGGACCGACTGGGATTGCCCGGCGTGCACCGGGTGCCAGGAGCAGATCACCTGCTACCGCTCGTGCTCCAATCCTGCGCCTTTCTGCGGCGGTGCGGAGTGCGTCGGCCCGAGCAGCCAGACCCAGCCGTGCGGCGCGCAGCCGGGTCCCCTGACATTTGGTGCAGGGACCAAGGTCTTTGACCAGTGCGGCCAGAACATGACCGGAACGGTTCCGGCCGGGGTGACCAAGCTCCAGGTCAAGCTGTGGGGCGGTGGCGGAGGGGGCGGTGCCCCGGGCGGCGGCGGAGGCGGCGCGTTCGTGGCCGGCACGCTGGCGGTCCAGGCGGGCGATTCCGTCGAAGTGCGGGTCGGCTGCCCTGGCGCCAACGAGGGGGGAGGCGGCGGTGCCAGCTACGTCTTCCGCAACGGAGCTCCGGTGATGGTGGCCGGCGGCGGCGGGGGGGGCGGTGCGGACGGGTGCAGCGGCTGTTCGGACACATGGAACCCGCTGGCAGGGCAGGGGGGCGGCGGCGGACCGGCCGGCGGCAGCGGGCAGCAGGGCCGTGAGAACAACAAGTACGACTGCGGCACGGCCGGCGGGGAAGGAGGCACGCAGAGCGCAGGCGGAACAGGGGGCGGAGTCAACGACAAGTCCATCTACGAGCAGTGCACTCTGCCCGGATTCCCCGGTGGGGCACACGTCGGTGGCTACAACCAGAACGGCCAGTGCGTGCAGGGCAACGCAGCCAGCTACCAGAAGGGCGGCTGTCAGAGCGGCGGCAACGGCCATGGCGGCGGTGGCGGCTCGGGCTGGTATGGCGGCGGTGGCGGCGCGGGCAAGTGGACGTACACGGGCGGCGGCGGTGGCGGCGGCTCCTCCTACACCGCTCCCGGCCAGGTCTCGGGCGTGTCCACCGAAGGGGGCAACAACCGCACACCGGGCGGCACGGGCGATCCTTCCTACAAGGGTAACGCAGGCTGGGGCGGCCAGGGCCAGACCCAGCCGTTCAAGCCCGAGCTTGATTCCACCCCCGGCACCCCAGGCCTGGTCATCCTGACCATCTAATACGGATCCGCCCCCTCACTGCGGCCTCCCACCACCACCTAGCGGCGACCCCACTGTCAGTCTGGCCCCAGTGTGCTGTCCACAGCGACAGAAGTCGGGAGGTGACGCATCACCTCGGCAGTTCGGTCGCTTTTCACGACAGAAGTCGGGAGGTGACGCATCACCCCGGCAGTTCGGTCGCTTTTCACGACAGAAGTCGGGAGGTGACGCATCACCTCGGCAGTTCGGTCGCTTTTCACGACAGAATCCGGAGTGCTGCGACAGGTTGCGATCACACCCCGTGCGCCTCTCACCGTTGCTTTCCCGCCTGTCCTGAGGCATCCTGTCCGGAGCAAGGCGGTAGAAGGAGGCCGGAATGAGGTCTGTCACGCTTGTTATGGCTGCGGGGCTGCTGGCGGGATGCACAAGCCAGGCACCTGCGACGATGGTCAAGGAGATCGAGGACGGTGCGGTCACGGCGGACGTTCCGGAGGTCGTGCTTCCGGTGGATCCGGATGTGTTCGAGCTGCCGCGTGCTCAAGAAGTCCAGGGGGAGCTGCCCGATGTCGACATCGGACCGGCCCAGGGGGAATTCGGGTACCCGTGCGAGACCGCAGCCCAGTGCAATTCCGGCTTCTGCATCCAGACCGCGGATGGAAAGAAGTGCACCGAGGACTGCGTCGAGGACTGCCCGGCAGGCTACACGTGCTCCCTGCACGAACCGTCGCTGCCCGACACGGTCTACATCTGCGTCCCGGGAAGCGTGAGCCTCTGCCGTCCCTGCGAGGCCAATGTCGACTGCCACGTGAACGGCGTGGACCTGGGGGATGTGTGCCTCTCGTTCGGGCCTGCCGGCAGTTTCTGCACGCATACCTGCGGCTCTGATGCCGATTGTCCCGAGGGGTTCGACTGCCGCCCCCCCGACGGCTCGCCGGCGGGCACCCAGGATCACTGCGTCCCGAAGCAGGGCGAGTGTCCGTGCGAGTCCTGGTTCGTGGACGAGAAGGCCACCACGAAGTGCTTCAACGTGAACCAGTGGGGGACCTGCCAGGGAATCCGGGGGTGCGGTACCCTCGGATTGACCCCGTGCTCGGCCGAGGTTCCGGCCCAGGAGCAGTGCAACGGCAAGGACGACGACTGCGACGGAGAAACGGATGAAGGAGCGGGAGGCGCGGATTGCACCCAGGCAAACGAATGGGGCAAGTGCTCCGGAATCCAGGCCTGCGATGCGGGGAAGCTCGTGTGCGATGCTCCCGAGCCGGAGCCCGAGGCATGCGACGGCAAGGACAACGACTGCGACGGTACCACCGACGAGCAGTTCCCCGATACCGACGGTGACGGGCTCAAGGACTGCCTCGAGATCGACAAGGACGATGACGGCCTGCTCGACGGCGACGACAACTGCCCGGGGGTGGCCAATCCCGGCCAGGAGGATTTCGACCTCGACAACGACGGTGATGCCTGCGATCTGGATGATGACAACGACCAGTCCGCGGATGCCGATGATTGTGCTCCGTACGATGCTTCCGTGAACCCTGGGGCAGCCGAGGGATGCAACGGCAAGGACGACGATTGCGACGCCCTGATCGACGAGGGTTTCCCGGACACGGATGCGGACAAGGTGGCCGACTGCGGCGACGACGACGACGACAACGACGGGACCCCGGATGCGGCCGACTGCCAGCCGCTCGACCCCCTTTCGTTCCCTGGAGCTCAGGAGGTCTGCGACGGCAAGGACAACGATTGTGACCAGGCCGTGGACGAGGGGTTTGCCGATACCGACCTGGATGGGACGGCGGATTGCCTGGAGACCGACAAGGATGGCGATGGAGTGTCCGATGCCCTGGACAACTGCCCCCTGGTGGTCAACTGGGATCAGGCCGACTTCGACAAAGACAAGATAGGTGACGCGTGCGACCCGGACAAAGACGGTGACGGGATCCCGGACAACCTCGACAACTGCCAGGAGCTGTTCAACCCGGCCCAGGCGGATCTGGACAAGGACGGGTTCGGGGATGCGTGCGACGGCGACGACGACGGCGACGGTTACGGAGACGGCGATGACAACTGCCCCCAGCTTGCCAACCCCGGGCAGGAGGACCTGGACAAGGATGGCAAGGGGGATGCCTGCGATGAGGATGACGACGGCGACGGAGTGGGCGACCTGCTGGACAACTGTCCCTACACGACGAACCCCGATCAGGCCGACACGGACAAGGACAGCGTGGGCGACGCGTGCGAGCAGGACAAGGATGGCGACAAGGTTCCCGATGCCGATGACAACTGCCCGCTCATCCCCAACCCCGACCAGAAGGACTGCGACGGGGATGGTGTCGGTGCCGCGTGTGACGATGATGACGACGCGGATGGTGTGGCCGAGGGCCAGGACAACTGCCTCTGCCTGGCCAACCCGAAGCAGGAGGACCTCGATCAGGACGGCATCGGAGACGCATGCGACACGGACAGGGACGGCGATGCGGTGCCCAATGGTCTCGACAACTGCGCCGATGTTTTCAATCCCGGCCAATCCGATCTGGACAAGGACGGCGTGGGGGATGCGTGCGACGGTGACGACGACGGCGACGGCAATGGCGACGGGGTCGACAACTGCCCGAACGTGGCGAACCCGAAACAGGAGGACCTGGACCAGGATGGAGCGGGTGATGCCTGCGACGAGGACGATGACGGGGACGGCGACCTCGATGGCGTCGACTGCGCCCCGCTGAATCCGGAAGTGCACAGTGGTGCGCAGGAGGCGTGCAACGGCCTCGACGACAACTGCAACACGCTGATCGACGAGGGGTTTGCCGACCTCGACCTGGATGGCGTCAAGGACTGCGTGGATGGCGACGACGACGGGGACAACGACCCCGACATTGCAGATTGCGCACCGACCAATCCGCAGGTCCACCACGGCATGGCCGAGAAGTGCAACGGCGTGGACGACGACTGCAACGACGCGGTGGATGAAGGGTTCCCCGTGGTGGAATGCGGGCTGGGCGAGTGCAAGCACTCGGTGGCTTCGTGCAAGGACGGGAAGCCGCAGTTCTGCAACCCGTTCGAAGGCTCGGCCGTGGAGAGCTGCGACGGCAAGGACAACGACTGCGATGGCAGCTTGGACGAAGATCTCGGCGTGCTGACCTGCGGGCTGGGCCTCTGCCTCCACTCGGTGCCTGCGTGCACGGATGGCGTTCCCGGAGTCTGCGATCCCAACGAGGGGGCCGTTCCTGAAAGTTGCGACGGCAAGGACAACGACTGCAACGGACTGATCGACGACGGGCTCGGGACGACGACGTGTGGGGCCGGCATCTGCCTGCACACCGCACCCAACTGCAGCAACGGGCAGCCGGTGGTCTGCGACCCGATGCAGGGAGCGGTGGCCGAAGTTTGCAGCGACACGCTCGACAACGACTGCGACGGCAAGACCGACGAGTCGTGCACCGCTTCGTGCAAGGCGGCAAAGGTTGCAGACCCCGCGGCCCCGAGCGGGTACTACCTGGTCGACGTGGACGGCGAGGCGGGGCCGGCTCCGGAATTCGAGGCCTGGTGCGAGATGACCATCGATGGCGGTGGCTGGACCCGCTTCAACTGGCTGAAGGCACCGTTCCCCTACGGCCAGGATCCATTCCAGTACGACGTCTGGCAGTGCGGCAAGAGCGACTCGAACTGCCACGCCGGCATCCCCAAGACGGTGGTCCCGGCGGACCTTCTCATCAAGGATCTGACGGACAACGAGCACGCAGCGTGGCACTTCAACGCGGGCAACAACCTGTCCAAGGCGGTCCTGGCCGCGTTGCGGGACCGGCAGAAGCAATGCGTTCTCGACGGTGCGGCTTTCCAGCCCTACCTGAACACGTCTCCGGACCAGTGGTGCGGCAACGGTGCGGAGGGCGGGTGCGACACGTTCTACTACACCGACGGAACCTGCAGCACCAAGACGGAGAACGGCAAGTGGGGGGTCAACTGGGACGGTGACACGTGCTGCTGCAGCGCGGCGATGAAATTCGGAAACGTGGATTGCTCCGGCGGTGCCTGCTGCGGATGCCCGGTAAACGGGGCGGATTGGGGGTTCATGGAGTCGTGCACCGTGAAATCCGGATGGGGCGAGCTGTACTGGCGGTAGTCCTCCAGGCCGGGGGCGGAATCGGCGTCGGAATCGGGGTCGGAACCGGGGGGCGTGACTGGAATGTTTCGAAGGTTGCCCGCTTATCTGTTTGCACCAACTCCGGCCGTTCGCCCCGAAGGCTACCGGGCTTACGTCCTGTTCAGCATCGGGACGATCTCCGCACTGTTTCTGCACGGTTGCTACACGGTCCTGTTCTGGGTCTCCGGCGTCGACGAGATGGTCTGGTTCAACCTGGCCGTGAGTTTCCCGGCCTACATCGTCGGCTTCCTTGCGAACCGCCGGGGGTTCCACCTGGGCGTGATGGTCCTGGCCGCACTGGAGCTCATTGCGCACCAGATCCTGGCGGTGCGCTACGTGGGTTGGGAGGCCGGCCTCCAGTACTACCTGCTGGTCATTCCCTGCGTGGCCTACTACCTGCCGGGCGGGCGCTGGAGGGTGGATGGGACGGTGAAGCTGCTCATGGTACTGCTGGCCACGGCAACGTTCCTGGGGCTCCTCCTCTGGTCCCGGGAGCTGAGGCCCGTCCACGCCATATCGCCCGTCCTGCTGGATGCGGTGAACTACGTCGGCATCGTGAGCATCTTCCTGCTGCTGGCCTTCTTCGCGTACAACTACTCGAATGCGGCCGAGACTGCGGAAAGGAAGCTGCGGGAGGAGTACGCCCGTGCAGAAGGGCTCCTGCACAACATACTGCCCGTCCCGATCGCAGAGCGGCTCAAGCGCGGCGGTGGAACCATCGCGGACGGTTTCTCCGATGCCTCGGTTCTGTTCGCGGACATCGTCGGGTTCACCGGGCTCTCCGAGAAGGTCTCGCCGCAGCGGCTGGTGGCGCTGCTCAATGAGCTGTTTTCCGAATTCGACGATCTCGTTGCGGAGCGGGGCCTGGAGAAGATCAAGACCATCGGCGATGCCTACATGGTGGCATCGGGAATACCGAGCGAGAGGCCGGACCATGCCGAGGCGCTGGTGGAGCTGGCGTTGGAGATGCTGGCTGTTGCCCACCGGCAGGGGGAGCGGCTCCGCTGCCCGTTCGAGATGCGCATCGGGATCAACTCCGGGCCGGTGGTGGCGGGGGTGATCGGGCGGCGCAAGTTCATCTATGACCTGTGGGGGGACAGCGTGAACACGGCAGCCCGCATGGAATCCCATGGGGTTGCCGGCGCGGTTCAGGTTTCGCAGAGCACGTACGACAAGCTCAAGGGGCGGTACGACTTCGAGCCTCGAGGTTCCATCGCGATCAAGGGAAAGGGGAACATGCCGGTCTACGTGGTTCGTGGAAGGGCGTCCGAGGGGGGGCGGTCGTGAGGATTTCCGATTACCTGGATGCGGAGTGGAGGCCGGCGCTGGGATGCACGGAGCCGGCGTCAATCGCGTTTGCAGCGGCCATGGCCGCATCTCTGGTGGAAGGGGAGGTTCGCAGCGCTCACCTGCTGTGCGATCCCCGCATCTACAAGAACTGCTATGCGGTTGGAATTCCGCATTCCGGAGGGGGGACGGGGATTCTCTGGGCGCTGGCGCTGGGGGCCGCACTGCCCGGTCCGGCCAGCGGATTGGAGTGCTTCCGGGACGTGACCGAGGACGTACGGACGCGTGCCAGGCACCTGGTCGATGCCGGGCTGGTGACCGTCGAGGTCGACACGGGACGCACCGACCTGCTCGTCGATTGCCGCGTGCATCGGGCAGGAGGTGTGGGCAAGACCGTGATCGAAGGGGAGCACACCCGCATCGTCCGGCAGGAGCGGGATGGGCGTCCGGTCGCGTTGCCTGCGGCCGATTCTGCGGCTTCGTCGGCCGATGCTCCTGCAAGGGTTCGCAGGGAGCTGGCGCAGATGTCGTTTGGCGATCTCGTGGCTCTGTCTCGCACCGTGGGATCTGCCGACGTCGAGCGCCTCCGGGAGGGAATCCGGCTCAACCAGGCCATCGCGCACCACGGTCTTTCGCTGTTCCCCAGGACCTTCTTCCACATGATGGGCAACGATGCGGTGACCCGCCTTTCCCGGCTGGTGTGTGCCGGCGTGTATGCCCGGATGTCGGGCGAGGACTTCTCGGTCATGACGCTTGCCGGCTCGGGGAACAAGGGAATCACGACGTCGGTTCCGCTCACTCTCTGGGGGGAGGACAACGGCCATCCTCCCCAGCGGATCATGGAATCGCTGGTCCTGGCGCTGCTGGTCACGTCGGCCACCACGCACAACCTGGGGGCGCTGTCCGCAGTGTGCGGGTGCTCCAACGCAGCGGGAATCGGGCTTGCTGCGGGGCTGGTGCTCCTCGAAGGGGGCGACGAACAGCACATCTCGCTGGCCATGAACAACATGGTGGGAAACGTCACCGGCATGATCTGCGACGGTGCCAAGATCGGCTGTGCCATGAAGACCATGACCGCGGTCGACGCCGCATTCCGTGCGGCTGCGCTGGCCATGTCGGGGATCGGAATCCCCCAGACGGACGGCATCATCGGCCGCGACGGGAGGGAATCGCTTCACAACCTGGGCCGCATCGCACGAAACGGGATGATCGCCACGGACGCGGAGATCCTCCGCATCATGCAGGAGAAGCTCCGCCGCGGCCCGGTGCCGCAGGATCACAAGGAGGAGAGGAGATGAAGACAACTGCATTCCTGGTGGTGCTTTTCTTGCTGTCTGCCACGTCACTGCTGACTGCCGGCGAGCCGGAGCCGCAGCAGAAGGCCGTCCCTGCCGAGCCCTCCCCGGCCGTGTCCGGGCCGACGCTGGTGGTCGGCGTGCTGACGCAGCAGTTCCGTGAGGTCTGCAAGGGGCAGATGAACAGCGAGTGGGTGGACCCCTGGTGGGAGGTGGGTTTCTCCCGGGTGACATTGCCGACAAGCGCAGACCCCGGGGCGCTCAAGGGAAAACCCGTGGTCGCCAAGGGCAAGGTGCCGGCTGACGTGACGTACGGCCCGAGGGAGCCGAGCGGCACCGGATGCGTGATCATGCAGGCCCGCAGTGACTGGGTGGTCGGGAAGGAAGGGATTCGCATGGTGCGCGGTTACCCTGAAGGAACCGTTCTCGTGTCCACGTTCCTGGCCGACTCGCTCGAGCCGTTCCAGGGGCTCGAGGCCAGTCTGGTGGTCAACTCGATGAAGCCAGTGGCCAGCCTCGGCAACAAGCCTGACCCGGAAGAAATCGTGGTCACCTTCACGAACACGCTGAAACGGCCCCTGGAGAAGGTGCGCCTGCGGATGCACTACGAGGGGTGCTACGGCAAGCCGGGTTCCGAAATGCTCGGCCACGATGCCGGAACCGTTCCTGCCGGCGGGAAGGTCACCGCACGTTTCCCCGTCATCGCCATGGGGGACCGATCCGGCGGAAAGCGGCCACCCGAGGCCCACCTGGCCTGGTCCATTCAGGTCACCAGCGGCTCCACCGATACCGTCGTCGACCTCGACGTCGGTCTCCCCACCCTCGGCGTCAAGGTCGATTGTCCCACGGAGAAGGGTTCCAAGTAGATTCGGCACAGCCCCCTCACTGCGGCCTCCCCCCGTGGGGGAGGTTGGGTGGGGGCATCTATCCTCAGGCACAGCCCCCTCACTGCGGCCTCCCCCCGTGGGGGAGGTTGGGTGGGGGCATCTCGCTACGCTGCCTTCCGCCGCAGCAGGGGCAGGGCAAGCAGGGTGAGGAGAAGGGCCAGCAGGCCGGATGCGGGGGAGGCCGTGCTCGATGCCGAGCACCCGCCGTCATCCTTTTTCCCGGGCTTTTCGTTGGGCACGCACTTGCCGAACTCGAGGTGCTGCCACTCGTCGCACTCTCCGGTTCCGTCCCCTTCCGTGACGTCCCCTTCGGTCACGTCCCCGCCGGGGCCGCCGGTGCAGAGGCCCTGTGCGGTGCATGTGCTGCCGCCGCCGCAGTTTCCGCAGGTCCCGCCGCACCCGTTGTCGCCGCATTCCTTGTTCAGGCAGCTCGGGTGGCAGTCAGTCTGGGGCGCGCACGCGAACTTGACCTGGTCGCACACGGTACCGTAGGGGCAGTTGCCGCAGGAGCCGCCACAGCCGTCGTTGCCGCAGGCCTTGCCGTCGCACTTGGGCTCGCATCCGGCAACGCAGTGGCTCTGGGCGTTGCAGAACAGGCCGTCGGAGCAGTTTCCGCACAGCCCGCCGCAGCCGTCGTTGCCGCACTGCTTCGCGACGCAGTTGGGGAGGCAGGCCTGGGCGCAGTGGCCCGGCGCATTGCACTGGTACCCGGGCTGGCAGGCACCGCAGGAGCCGCCGCAGCCGTCATCGCCGCACTGCTTGCCGTTGCAGTCGGGCACGCACTGCGGAGTGCACTTCCCGTTGGTGCAGAAGAACGCGCCGCCGCACTTGCCGCAGGTCCCGCCGCAGCCGTCGTCGCCGCATTCCTTCTGGAAGCAGTCGGGCGTGCACTTGGAGGCGCAGTGGCCCTTGTCGCAGAAGTAGCCTGCGGGGCAGTCGCCGCACTTTCCTCCGCAGCCGTCGTCTCCGCACTGCTTGCCGGAGCAATCGGCCTTGCACACTGGGACGCACTGGTTCTTGTCGCACTTGTAGCCGGCCTTGCAGCCGCCGCAGGTCCCGCCGCAGCCGTCCGGTCCGCACGGCTTCTGGAAGCAGTCGGGCTTGCAGCCGGCCACGCACTTGCCGTTCTGGCAGCTCTGGTCGGCCGGGCAGTCGCCGCACTTGCCGCCGCAGCCGTCGGGGCCGCAGGTCTTGTCTTTGCAGTCGGGCTTGCAGGCCGTGCAGTTGCCGCAGAAGAGGCCCTCGACCGCTGCAGCGCACCACTTGTCCCATTTGGCGGTGCAGCAGTAGGCATCCTGCTTGCAGACGCAACCCTGGATGACGGGGTCCTTGCAGCCGTAGGAATCCTGTGCCTGGCAGCAGTCGCCCTGGCTGGGGCACTTGCCGCAGTCCGCGTCGCAGACCAGGCAGTTCTCGCCGGGGTCGCACTTGCCGTCGCCGCACTGCGGACCGGCCTGGCAGGTACCGCAGCCGAACGAGGTGACTTCCGCGACGCACCACTTGTCCCAGGCGTTCTTGCAGCACCACGGGTCCTGCTTGCAGACGCAGTCGGCGACTGCCGCGTCGGTACAGCCGGCCCCTTCCTGTGGGTTGCAGCAGCTACCGCCGGTGCAGATTCCGCAGTCCTTGGGGCAGGTCAGGCAGCTTTCGTCCTGGGCGCAGGTCCCGTCGCCGCACGGGTCGGGGGTTTCGCACCAGCCGCACTCGTAGGATTCTACGTGGTCGGCACAGGAGCTGTCCCAGACGTAGTTGCAGCAGAAGGAATCGAAGTAGCAGACGCAGGCCTGGACCGAGGGATCGCCGCAGCCCGGACCGCTTTGAGCATCGCAGCAGTTGCCGGTCCCGCCGCACTCGCCGCAGTCTTCGGGGCAGGTTCCGCAGGTCTCATTCCCCCAGCACCATCCGTCGCCGCAGTATTCGAAGCCGCTGCCGCAATCGCCGCAGCCGTACTTCTCGACTTCTTCCGCGCAGGAAGCATCCCACAGGGTCTGGCAGCAGAACAGGTCCTTGGCGCACACGCACGTCTGGATCCAGAGGTCTTCACAGCCGGCCCCTTCCTGGGCCTGGCAGCAGTCGCCGACGCCGTTGCAGGCCCCGCAGTCCTGGGGGCAGTCGTCGCAATCTTCGGTGGCATCTTCGCATTCGCCGTCTCCGCACCAGCCCCACCAGGAGCCGCAATCGGTCTCGCACGACCAGGAATCCTCGCCGTAGCCGCACAGGCCGTCTCCGCACCATCCGGGGCATTCGCCGCAATCGGGCGGGCAGAAGTAGCAGTCCTCGTCGGCATCGCAGGTACCGTCACCGCAGTAGCTGCCTTCGCACTTGCCGCAGCCGAGGGTCTCGACGTCCACGACGCAGGTGTAGTCCCATCCGGTCTGGCAGCAGTAGTTGTCCGCAGCGCACACGCAGGTCAGCACGGCCTCGTCCCAGCACCCCGGGCCGGCGTGTACCTGGCAGCAGTCGCCGGTGCAGGTCCCGCAGTCCTGCCAGCAGGTGTAGCATCCTTCGTCGCCGGTGCACATGCCGTCGCCGCAGTATTCCGGACACTCGCCGCAGTCCTCCGAGCACCAGGTGCAGTCTTCACTTCCGTTGCACTCGTCGTCACCGCAGTAGGGAAGGCACTTGCCGCAGTCGTCCGGGCAACTCTTGCAGTCCTCGTCCCAGCCGCACTTCCAGTCACCGCAGTACTCGGGGCAGATGCCGCAGTCGAGGGAGCAGGTGTCGCAGGTCTCCCCGCCGTTGCACTCGTCGTCACCGCAGTAGGGAAGGCATTCGCCGCAGTCCTGGGGGCACGAATCGCAGTCCTCATACTGCCAGTCGCACTTGTAGTCGCCGCAGCCGGAGGGACAGACCCCGCAGTCCTCTTCGCACGTGGCGCACTCCTCATCTCCATCGCACAGGCCGTTTCCGCACCAGGGGTCCGAGTCACAGGTTCCGCATCCGAGCGACTCGATCTGGCCGACGCAGTAGGCGTCCCACTGCGTTTCGCAGCAGAACGGGTCGTCGTTGCAGACGCACGACTCGACGTACCAGTCCTCGGAGCAACCCGGGTAGTTGGAGGGCACGCAACACGGGGAAGCCGCCAGCGCAGGAACCGCTCCGAGCGCCACCATCAGCATCGCCACCAAAGAGACAGTGATTCTGTTCACGGTACACCTCCTGTGATTCCGTGGGATTCGGGTTGAATGACTCGCACGGATGGGCCCGCCTGTCAAGCAGGATGACAGTGCGGGCGGAAAAGCCTTGCCAGGTGAAGGCTGGTTTGCCTCCCCGGGACTAACGGAGTATCATTGGCACGCAATTGCAGGCGGGAATGGACATGACACGACACTCTGCGATCCTGATTTTCGCTGTGCTCTCCTCATGCGGCACCGGAGGTTCGAAGGGAGATGGGGGCCCCGGGGATGCGTTGCCGGGGCTCGATGGCCGGGGGACGGAGCTGCCGGATGCCTTGGGCGACGGGAGCTCGGGTGACGGGGTTCCGGTCGATGTCCCCCCCGGCGATGTGGAGACGGCGGGGGCGGCGCCTGACGGGACTCTCGATATCGTCGAGGCCGCACTGCTGACGGACGGAGTGCTGCAAGACGTGCCCGCAGACATATCGGATGCTGCGGACGATGCGGAGCTCGCCGTACCCGAAGTGGTGCCGCAGGATCTCGTCCCCGCGTACCAGTTCCCGAACCAGTGGGGACCGTTCGAGGTGGGTGTTCGGACATACCAGTGGTTCGACATGGAGCGGATGCGCCTGGTTCCCACCACGATCTGGTATCCGGGCATCCCGGGGAGCCAGCCGAAGGCGAAGTACCTCGTGCTGATCGAAGGGAACGCCTATTCGAACACGCTGGCGGACACGAGCGGCGCACCCTATCCCATGGTCCTGTTCTCGCACGGGTTTCGAGGGGTGGCGGTGCAGTCGGTTTCGTTCACGGAGTTCATCGCCAGTCACGGGTACGTGGTCGTTGCCATGGACCACACCGGCAACACGCTCACCGATTTCTTCTCGGATGACCAGAAGGTGGCCGAGGTGGCGCTGGAGCGCCCGAAGGACGTGGTCTACGCGTACAAGCAGGCCTGTGCCGAGAGCTTGAAGGGGGGCTCACCGCTCAACGGGATGGTCGACCCGTCGCGGGTGGCCATGTCGGGGCACTCCTTCGGTGGCTGGACCGCGTTGATGATCGGCGGGGGGCAGGTCCCGGTGACCGAGGCCCAGGCCGCGTGCGCATCGGGGGCGCCGTCGAACATCTTCTGCGACTACGTGGGCTACTGGCCGGCAGGCGACATCGTGAAAGTGGACCCCGGTGCCATCCCGGGCCTCAAGGCGCTGGTCGCGCTGGCCCCCGGCGGATACTCCTCCTTCGGGGAAGACGGGCTGGACACCGTGAAGGTGCCGGGGATGATCTTCGGAGGAACGCTCGACCCGACGACACCGGTGCCGATCGAGATCGACCCGATCTACGGTGCCCTCCCGACACCGAAATACGAGGTGGTGCTGAAGGATGTCAGCCACATGAGCTTCACCAACGTATGCGACATCCCCCTGGCCGACCAGGCGCTGTCCGACTACTGCGGAGTGGAGGGGATGCTCGAAGCGGACGATACTTTCGTGATGGTCAACGGGCTGGCCGTGTCGTTCCTTGACTACTACGTGAAGAAGATCGATGCAGCGCACGCCTACCTGAAGCCGGAGTTCGTGGCCTCGTTCTATCCCACGGCAATCTACCATTCGCAGGAGCAATAGGGGGGCCGGGAATGGCCCGTTCGGTGTCCGCCACGCATTGCATCGACTCGATGCCGTCTGCCGATTTGGCCGGCTTGCACGAGAATCCCCAGGGGCACTCCTGGGTCGCCTGGCAGGCCCCACCGGTGTGTGGCCAGGCGAAAGCGTGGACGTTTCCGGAGTACTTGAAATGAACGTAGTCCCGGCCCCCGCTTCCGACAGCTCGCTGGCTCATGGCATCACCTCACGCCGACGTAGTATCGTCCGGCGGCGTCCGCGAATTAAGCGCCCGCATCCCGGGTTCCCGGGTTGCATCAGACGGGCCGAGCCGGTATCCTCGATGTCCGGATGGTACCGGGAACTGGTGTCGTCCGGAGAGAACATGAACAAGGCATTCATCAGGGAAGACGACATCGACACGGATGTCCGGTGGGACGAGCCGCTGGGAGACGAGCCGCGGCTCGTCACCCCGGAGGGCCACGAGCGATTCCGGGCCGAGCTCGAGGGGCTCGAGGAGGCTGCCGATGCCCTGGACGATGTCGGGGAGCGGCGGCTCCGGTTTCTTCGTCGCCTGCTGCCGCTCATGTCCGTAGTGCCTCCGCAGTTCGGCGAGATCAGAGCGTGTTTCGGGGCGTGGGTCACGGTCGAGGACGAGGACGAGCAGACCCGCGTGTACCGCCTCGTCGGTCGGGACGAGGCTGGCGCATCCAACAGCCACGTCAATGTCGGCGCCCCCATCGGGAGGGCGCTGCTGGGGAAGAAGGCCGGTGACGTTGGAGTGGTCGTGCGCCCGAGCGGCGAGTATGAGAATCTGGAGATCCTCGAGGTATCCTGGACCGACCCCGGAGAATGAGCGACGGGCCGCCACAGCCCCACCAGAAGTCCTTGACGGGCATGCATCTCAAACCGCATGATATGTGTAGAAGGAACTCGATTCTCGGATGAGCGGTGGAGAGGTGGGGTATGAGCCACGTGGGGCGGACGGCGGCGCTCATGATGGGGGCGGTCGCGCTGGGGATGTTGGGCCTGTTCGGCGTCGTGCGTCTCCTGGCAGGGGAGTGGGTCCTGGAGGGCCTTGCCTGGCACGCAATGCTCGAGGCGGTGACGGGGCTTTCCGCCGCGTTGGCGGGAATCCTGCTTGTCCTGAGGCGGAGGCAGGCGGGGGAGGCGCGTCTGTTGCCTTGCGCCCTCGGGCTGCTCGGGATGGGAATCTTGTGCCTGTTCCACTCGTCGACGCTGCCCGGAAACGCGTTCGTGCTGTCGCGGTCTCTGGCTGGCGTGGTCGGGGGAACGCTGGCGCTTGCAGGGTGGCTGGTCCCGCGGTTGGGGGAGGAGTGGATAGCACGGAGGACTCCCAGGCTGGTTGCGGCGGTTGTGCTGGCGACGGTGCTGGCCGGAGTGTGGGTCACGGTCGCCGGGGATTCGGGTCCGGCCATGGTGACGGATGGGCGGTTCACGCTCCTGCTGGTGGGAATGGAGGTCCTGGCCGGAGCGGGGTTCCTGGGCGGGGCTGCGCTCGTCTTCCTCGAGTCTGAGACGCTGCGGAAGATGACATGGTTGCCGCTGGGGACATGCCTGCTCGTCTTCGGCGTTTCCGATCTGGTCTTCCCGTGGGGGGCCATCTACGGGGCACAGTGGTGGGCCTGGCACGTCTTCTCGGCTGCGGGGGTCCTGGTCCTGATGGCCGGCCTCGGGGCGACCTACCAGCACGCGCTCAGCAGCCTGGCCGACAGCGAGGTGCGGCTTCGCACTGCGTTCGAGAACGCGACGGTCGGGCGGTCGCTGACGCTGGTGAGCGGGAAGCTGGCCATGGTGAACCAGGCGTTTGCGGACATGGTGGGGTACACGATCGAGGAGATGCATACGCTCAACTTCGCGACCATCACGCACCCGGACGACCTGGAGATAAGCAAGGAGAGCATCCGCTGCCTGCTTGCCGGTGAGCAGTCGACGTTCCGGTTCGAAAAGCGTTACATCCACCGCGACGGGCACGAGGTGAGGACCCACGTGAGCACGACGCTGGTGCGGGATGCCCAGGGCATCCCGCTGAACTTCGTCACCGACATCGTGGACATCTCCGGCCGGAAGGTTGCGGAGCGGGCGCTGGAGCGGTCACAGCGCGAGCTTACGATCGCAAACAGGATCAGCAGGATCTTCCTCACCGCGAAGGCGGAGGATGCCTACGACGAGGTCCAGAAGGTCTTCCTGGAGGCGATGGAGAGCAAGTTTGGCGTCTTCGGCTACATCGATGAGCATGGTGCCTATGTGGTCCCGACCATGACCCGCCACATCTGGGACCAGTGCCAGGTGGCGGACAAGGACATCGTGTTTCCCCGTGGGAGTTGGGGCTACAGCTCGTGGCCCACCGCCATCCGCGAGAGAAGAACCATCTGCCTCAACGAGCCATCATCGCGCACCCCCGAGGGTCACATCCCCATCACCCGACACATCTCCCTTCCGCTCATTCACCGGGGCGAGGTGATTGGACTGCTGCAGGTCGCGAACAAGGAGACGGACTACAGCCCGGAGGACGTGCGGCTCTTCGAGGGCATCGGCAACATCATCGCGCCGGTGCTCTACGAGCGGCTCCAGAAGGAGCGACAGGAGCGCGTCCGCCAGGAGAGCGAGGAGCGGTTCCGCAGCTTCTTCAAGATGACTGCGGATCTGGCCTGTATCGCCACGGTCAGCACCTCGCGCTTCGTCGAGCTGAATCCAGCCTGGGAAAAGACGCTGGGCTACACGCAGGAGGAGCTGACGAGCCGTACCTTCATCGACTTCATCCACCCTGCGGACAAAGAGCCCACGATGCGCGTGGTGCAGGAGCAGCTTGCCCGCGGCCTGACGGTGCTGCGGTTCGAGAATCGGTATGTGCGCAAAGACGGGGGAGTGGTGTGGCTCGAGTGGACATCGCAGCCCTTCGTGGACCAGGACAGGACCTTTGCGCTTGCCCGCAACATCACGGTGCGAAAGGAGGAAGAGCGGCGGGCCGAGGAGCAGGACTGGATCAAGACCGGTGTGGCCGAGTTGAACGACGCGCTCAGGGCGCAGACCGACCTCAAGCGCCTGTGCACCGCGGCGGTGACGCAGATGGCGGGCCGCCTGGATGCAAAGGTCGGAGCCGTGTTTGTGCTGGGTCACGGCCCCCGGGGACCGAGCCTGGAGCTCGGGGGCGGCTTCGCATTTCAGCCCGGGGCGGAATCGGGGCCGTTCAGCCTTGGCGAGGGGCTCGTGGGACAGGCCGCGATGGATCGCCGGATGCACGTGGTGCCGGATGCTCCGTCGGACTACCTCCGGGTCGTGTCGGGCACGGGAGAGACGCGGGCGCGGCACATCGTGGTGGTTCCCCTCCTCGTGGAGGAGCGCGTCGTGGGGGTGCTGGAGCTGGGCTCGCTGGCCCCGTTCGACAACTTGCAGCAGCAGTTCCTGGCTCGGGCAGCCTCGATCCTGGCTTCGGCGCTCGAGTCGGCCCAGGGGCGCGAAGCCCTGGCAGCGGCTCTGCAGCAGTCGCAGCAGCTATCGGAGGAGCTCCAGGTCCAGCACGAGGAGCTGCGTGCGACGAACGAGGAGCTGGAGACGCAAGCCCGGGCGCTGCACGACTCGGAGCGGAAGCTCCGTGCCCAGCAGGAGGAGCTGGAGGCCGCCAACGAGGAGCTTTCCGAGAAGACGCGGCTGATCGAGGGGCGCAACGAGGAGCTGGAGCGCGCGGGGAAGGAGTTGAAGGAAAGGGCGCGCGAGTTGGATGCGGCCAGCCGCTACAAGTCGCAGTTCCTGGCCAACATGTCGCACGAGCTGCGGACACCGCTCAACAGCCTGCTGCTGCTGGCCCAGTCGCTTGCCGAGAACCCGCAGGGGAACCTGGCTGCCGAGCAGGTGGAAGCGGTCAACGTAATCTACGACAGCGGCCGCGACCTGCTCACCCTGATCAACGACATCCTGGACCTGGCCAAGATCGAGGCGGGGCGGACCGAGCTGCACGTGGCGCCGCTGGCCCTGGACGACGTGGCTCAGCGCCTGCGGGCTTCGTTCCACCAGGCCGCGCAGAAGAAGGGGCTGTCGTACCGCGTGGAGCTTGCCGGCGACGCACCTGCGTCGGTAGCGACCGACGGGCAGCGGTTCGAGCAGGTGCTGAGGAACCTGGTCTCCAACGCGATCAAGTTCACCGAGGCCGGTGAGGTGGTGGTGACGTTCGCACGAGAGGGCGGGGGACCCGAAGTCCCGCGCGGCGGGTCCAGCTCCGTCTTTCTGGCCGTGTCGGTGCGCGACACGGGCATCGGAATCGCGGCCGAGCACCACAAGGTGATCTTCGAGGCGTTCCACCAGGCGGACGGGGGGATCACGCGGCGTTACGGGGGGACGGGGCTCGGGCTGGCCATCTCCCGCGAGCTTGCGAGGCTGCTTGGCGGGGAGATCAGGTTGGAGAGCGAGGCCGGCCGGGGGTCGACCTTCACCCTCGTCGTTCCGGTGGCCTGGCCCAGGGTTCAGGCCGGATCGACCGACGCGACACCCGCAGCAGTGGCTGCAGGGCCGCTCGAGCCGGTTTCAAGGCCTGAGCGTTCCGCAGCGGTCCTCGCTGACGATCGCGACTCGCTCAGGAGCGAAGACCGGGTCCTGCTCGTCGTCGAGGATGATGCGCACTTCGCTGACATCCTGCTCCGGAAGGGCCGCGAGAAGGGCTTCAAATGCCTTGTCGCCGACTCGGGCGAGGCGGGTCTCGACCTGGCGAGGCGGTACATGCCGTGTGCGGTGCTCCTTGACATCCGGCTGCCGGGGATGGACGGGTGGGCGGTGCTGGAGGCGCTCAAGGAGGACACCCGCACCCGCCACATCCCGGTGCACACCGTGTCGGTGGAGGATGCCGGCACCGAGGCGAGGCGCCGCGCGGCCATCGGCCACATCACCAAGCCGGTGGACATCGCCAAGATGGAGACCCTGTTCAAGCGCTTGAAGGATCTGGCCGAGCGCGAATTGAGCAGCGTGCTGGTCATCGAGGACCGCCCGGTGGACCGGCGGGCGATCGTCGACCTCATCTCGGAGAAGAACATCGCGGTGGAGGAAGTCGGCAGCGGGGCGGCAGCGCTGGATGCGCTCCGGAAGCGGCGGTTCGACTGCGTCATCCTGGATCTCACGTTGCCCGACATCGGGGGGATCGAGGTGTTGGAGAAGCTGCGGGCCGAGGAGGTGGACCTCCCGCCGATAGTGGTCTACACGAGCCGCGACCTCACGCGCGAGGAGGAGAGGCAGCTCCAGGAGCACGCGGACGCAATCGTGCTCAAGGGGGTCCGCTCGCTCGAGCGCCTGCTCGACGAGGTATCCCTCTTCCTGCACCAGGTGGTCAGCCGGATGCCTTCACGCAAGCGGGAAATCATCACCCGCCTCCATGATTCCGACCAGCAGCTCAGGGACCGGAAGGTGCTGGTGGTGGATGACGACATGCGGACCGCATTCGCGGTGGCCCGGCTGCTGACGTTCCACGGGATGAAGGCGCTCAAGGCCGAGGGGGGGGAGCAGGCCCTGAGCATGCTGGACGTCGAGCCCGACGTGGACATCGTCCTGGTAGACATCATGATGCCTGGGATGGACGGCTACGAGACGATACGGCGCATCCGGGCGCAGGAGCGATTCGCAAAGCTGCCGATTCTCGTGCTGACGGCCAAGGCGATGAAGGGGGACCGCGAGCAGATCCTGGCTTGTGGGGCGAGCGACTACCTCGCCAAGCCGGTGGACCAGAACCGGCTGCTGTCGATGCTGCGAGTCTGGCTGTACCGTTGACGGCACAGGAGGGTGGGCAAGGCATCCATGGACGCGACGGAGCTGGAGAAGATCGAAATCCGCCTGCTGCTCGACGCGGTGTACCAGCGCTCCGGATACGATTTCCGGGAGTACGCGATGGCGTCGCTGGAGCGCCGCTGCCGCCAGTTCGTGGTGGCGTCCGGATGCGAGAGCATTTCCGCGATGGTCCCGCTGGTGCTGCACGACGAGGGGTTCCTTTCGAGGCTCGTTCGGAGCTTCTCGGTCTCGGTGACGGAGATGTTCCGGGACCCGTTCGTCTACCGGGCGCTGCGGGAGAACGTGATCCCGCTGTTGAGGACCTGGCCCTATTTCAAGATCTGGCACGCCGGCTGTGCGTCGGGGGAGGAGGTCTACTCGCTCGCCATTCTCCTGCAGGAGGAGGGGATCTACCACCGGGCCAACATCTATGCGACGGATTTCAACGATGCGGTCCTGCAGCAGGCGCGGGAGGGGATCTATCCGCTGGCCGCGCTGCGGGATGCGACGAGGAACTACCAGCAGTCGGGCGGGAAGCGGTCGCTGGCGGATTACTACCATGCGCGCTACGAAGCTGCGGCCATCGACCGGTCGCTCATGGAGCGCGTCACGTTTGCCAATCACAACCTGGCGACGGACAGCGCGTTCGGCGAGATGCACCTGGTCATCTGCAGGAACGTGCTGATCTACTTCGACCGCACCTTGCAGGAGCGGGTGCTCCGCCTCCTGTCGGACAGCCTGGTCCACGGCGGTTTTCTGTGTGTCGGGACCAAGGAGAGCCTGCGGTTTCAGCCCGTGCGAGACGCATTCGAGCCGGTGGATGAGCCGGCAAGGATCTACAAGAAGAGAGGGGAGGTGCGACCGGCATGAGGGCGGGCGGAACCCATGCAGGAAGGAGCTCGGAAGGGAATCGTTGCATCCCGGCGGGACCGTTTTGTGCCGTGGTCATAGGAGGGTCTTCCGGGGGGCTTGACGCATTGGGGAAGGAGCTGTCGATGCTGCCGGAGGGGTATTCGTTGCCCGTGCTGTCCCTGGAAGACATGGGCAGGTACCTGATCGAGCTGGAAAGGCGGGGGGCGTTGGGGTTGCAGCTGCCTGCAAGGGGCAAGGAGGGGCGGTAATGGACGGCGATCGGCAGCGGATCCTGGTGGTGGACGATCGCGAGGCGAACATCCTATCGCTGACCCGGGTGCTGTCCAAGCTGCCCGTCGATGTCGTGCCGGCGGGCAGCGGCGACGCTGCGCTGCGCGCGAGTCTGCACCAGACCTTCGCACTGGCCATTCTGGACGTGCAGATGCCGGAGATGGATGGCTTCGAGCTTGCGGACCACCTGCGGGGAGACGAGCGTACCCGCCACCTGCCCATCATCTTCCTGACCGCGTACCAGTCGGACGAGAGCCAGGCACTGCGCGGGATCGAAGCCGGTGCCGTCGACTACATCGTGAAGCCCTTCAACCCGGAGCTGCTGCTCGGGAAGGTGCAGGTGTTCCTCGAGCTCGACCGGGCTCGCAACGAGCTGGTCCGGCACCGCGACACGCTGGAGGCCCTGGTCTGCCGGCGGACCTCGGAGCTGGAGGAGAGGAACCGCTCGCTCAGCGAGGAGATCCGGCGCCGCGAGGGGGTCGAGCAGGAGCTCCGCCTGCTCACCGAGGAGCTGGAGCAGCGTGTGCGTGAGCGAACGGCGGAAGCGGAGGCCGCCACCCGGGCGAAGAGCGCCTTTCTGGCCAACATGAGCCACGAGATCCGCACCCCGCTGAACGCGATCCTGGGCTACGTGCAGATCCTGGTGCGAGAAGCCGGCCTGACGCGCCGACAGCAGGAGTACCTGGAGATCATCGACCGGAGCGGCGACCACCTTCTCAGCCTGCTCAACGATGTGCTCGAGATGTCCCGGATCGAGGCCGATCGAGTCGAGCTGACACCCGGTGTGTTCGACCTGCACCGCATGTTGTCCGACCTCGAGATGATGTTCCGGAATCGGACGCAGGCCAAGGCGCTCCGTTTCACGGTACGCTGCGATGAGGACGTTCCCCGGGCCGTGAGGACGGACGAGGGCCGGGCCCGGCAGGTGCTGATCAACCTGGTCGGGAACGCCGTCAAGTTCACGCAGAGCGGGGGCATAGAGGTCCGTGCCAGAGTGGGGGAGGTTGCCTCGGACCGGATTCGGATCGTCGTCGAGGTGGTCGATTCCGGCTGCGGCATTCCGGAAGGCGAGCGGGAGCGCATCTTCCGGGTCTTCGAGCAGACCGGCGAAGGGAGGACTCGGGGGGGGGCGGGGCTCGGCCTTCCCATCAGCCGCCGATTCGCGCGCATGATGCAGGGGGACGTCACGGTCACCGGTGGGCCCGATGGGGGCAGCATCTTCCGCTTCGAGTTCGCTGCGGAGCGGGCGGACGCCGCGGACATCGTTGCGGGGGCCGAGGGACGCCGGGTCATCGGGCTGGCCCCCGGACAGGCCGAATGCCGCGCACTGGTCGTGGATGACCAGGATACCGGGCGGGAGATCCTGACCACGCTGCTGTCCGCCGCTGGCTTCATCGTCCGCACGGCTGGCGACGGGATTGAGGCGCTCGAGGTCATTGCGAGCTGGCATCCGCACGTCTGCCTCACCGACAAGCTCATGCCCCGCATGGACGGGCTCGAGCTGGCCCGGAGGCTCAAGTCATTGCCTCCGGACGAGGTCATTCCAGTGATCATGATCTCGGGGAGCATGAGTTGCGAGGAGGAGCGCGACGTTTCGGCAAGCGGAGTGGACGTGTTCCTGCCCAAGCCGCTTCGTGTGGACGAGATGTTTTCCGAAGTCGGCCGACTGCTCCGGCTGGCATACGTCTACGAAGCCGAGAAGGTACCGGATGCAGCGCGCCCTTTGCCGCCTCGGCTCCGCCCGGCGAGCGGGGCTGACGTGGCGGCCCTTGCCCCCGCCGTGCGGGAGCGGCTTGCGGAGGCTGCGCACAGCGCCAGCCTGGCGTCGCTGCTGGCGGCGGTCGACGACATCGAGGATCTCGACGCAGCGCTGGGGAGCTCCCTGCGCCGGGCCGTTGAGGAGGGGGGACCCGCACGGATCCTGGAGCTCCTTGCCGAGGCGGGGTCTTTGTGAGCGTCGGGCCGCAGGGCCCCCCCGACCTACTCAACCCGGAAGTGATCGGTTACCAGAGGCCTTGCCATCGACCTTGCAATCGCGCGTCTGCCGGGTATAATGCCGCCCGTTTCTTGGATTTGCGGAGCTTGGACAACCATAAGGAAGGGAGGCAAAGCATGAGGCTTTCTCGTATCGTGCTCCTCGCAGCGGCCGTGTTCCTGGCGGCCTGCAGCGCATCGGACGGGGAGAAGACCCAGGACCCGGGCAAGGTGGTCGGGAAGGGGGATTGCCCCGATTGTGACCCGCACGGAGGCAGTGCGTTCGAGCAGGCCAACATGGGTCTGCGGTTCTACGTCACCGGGGATGCCTGGAAGGTGGCGTGGCAGTTCAAGGTCCGCACGGACATGGCCCGTGAGACTCTGCATGCGGACCAGCTCCCGGACGATCCGGGCGAGCTTCCCTCGATCCAGGAAGAGCGCCAGGTGAGCCTGTCTCCGGTGTACATGTTCGACTACGCCGTGGGCCAGGTCGACGAGCAGGTGATCGACAGCGTGCAGCGGGAAGTGGCCCTGATCCGGGTCACGCAGGCCCCCGTTGCCCGGGCCGACCTCTTCTCCCAGGAGCGGCTCGACCAGCACGAGTTCGCGCTCGAATTCGCACTGGATGACCTGCTGCGTCCGACGCGGGAGACCTACTTCAACCGGGAATACCCCAATGGCAAGTCGGTGGAGGTCGATTCCGAGTCGTCCCTGTCCGGGCTCGATTCCGGGTCGAGCCTGTTCCCGCACAACGTCCCCCGGGTGCTCACCCAGGGGATCGAGGTGGATGCCCCGGCCATGACCGCGGACCTGGAAGCCGCGGCCGACGCCATGGTGCCCGGCTGGCGCCAGGCCAAGTACCGGGAGTTCAAGTTCGCCAACGGCGACCTGGTCTACTGGGCCGCAGGGGCGTTGTGGCCGTTCTACGTGGATTGCCAGTCCGGCTATGGCCTGCTCGTGGGCCAGACCCTCGCAGCGCGCTAGGAGGTCACCATGAAGAAAGTCACGTTCATCGCGGGAATCGTCACGTTGCTCTTCTCCCTCCAGGCGCTGGCTGCCTATGAGGACTACAACAAGCGGTACGGGGAGTACCGGTTCAACAAGCTGCCGGAGAAGGCCGCTGTTTCCAAGACCGTCTGGGTCGGCCAGTGGTGGTCCTACAAGAAGGACGGCGTGGCCGCACGGTTCGGTGGAACCGGAGGCGTGTCCGGGTATGAGCCGATCGTGGATGCGGCCAAGGCCGGGTACATGTCGCCGGCCGAGAAGCTCGACAAGTACCTGGGCCGTTACGACAAGATCGACTTTGCGGCCATGAAGGCGTACCTCGACAAGAAGAAGGCGGTCGAGACCGACGTGGACCAGTGGATCGAGGAGCGCCGTGAGCTGGTCTACAAGCTCAACCGGATGATCGAGGAGAAGAAGAACGATCCGGCCTTCAAGTGGCAGGACTCGGAAGAGGGCAAGAAGTATGTCGACCTCGGGAAGAAGATCGAGGAGAAGCAGGCCGAGCTGGAGAAGATCGCCCTGACCGTCGACACGGCCTACGAGTGGGAGGTCATCAACCACGGAAACGGCCAGTTCGGCGTCCAGTACTGGTGGGGCCATTGCAATGCCTGGGCCGGTGCCGCCTGCGTCGAGCCCGAACCCGCCAAGGACGCCACGATCAAGGACATCCCCTTCAATGTCGGCGACGTCAAGGGGCTGCTCACCGAGTCCTGGATGGAGTGCAACTCCTCCTTCTTCGGCAGCCGCAACGAGCACCACGACAACGCCGAGGACCGGGAGAAGATCGACTATCAGGACGTCACCCCCGCCGCGTTCCACATCTTCTTTGCGGACCAGATCGGGAACCGGGACAAGGCTTTCGTCATCGACGAGTTCACCGGCCAGGAAGTGTGGAACCAGCCCGTCAAGGCCTACTGGGCCAAGTGCGAGCCGCAGTACGAGATCGGCCAGGACGGGAAGGCCGTTTCGGAGAAGGTCGACGTGACCCTCACCAACTACGGCGGATGGTATGGCGGGACTCCCGAAGTGAAGAAGCTCGGCGAGAAGGGCGTGTACCCCGTGCTGTGCACCACCACGATCCACTGGATGTCCGACGGCGTGGCGCACGACGCGGTGACGGCGAGGTACGAGTTCGACAAGATGACCCACGACAACTTCACCAGCGGCTCCTGGGTCCATTCCAGCCTCGAGGACCACGTCGACATCCGCACGCTCTCCTACGTGCTCTGGCTGGACAAGCCCATGGCCGACTCGGATTCCCGCATCATCGGGGACGGGAAGTGGAATCACGGGGCCACGTTCGACTATGCGCACGCGCACCCCGACTTCATGTGGCAGCCCACGGCCAACAGCACCGACGGTGCCCGCGACTACGAGAACCCGTTCGTCGACTATGACGTGCTGGTCAAGGAGATCCTCCCCAAGATGCTCAAGGATGCGGAGAACCCGGCCGTGCCCACGACCGGTGAGTATGCCAGCAGCGATACCCCCATCGACATTCCGGACGGGACCGAGAACGGCGACCCGGGCACGGCAGCCGTCAGCGTCATCAAGATCGAGGCGGGCGGCGAGGTCGGCAAGATGGAAGTGGACGTGGATATCACGCACACCTACATCGGCGACCTTCGGCTGACGCTCACCGGCCCCAACGGCAAGGAAGCCGTGCTCAAGAAGTTCGACGAGGGATCCTCGGCCGACGACATCCGCAAGACCTACGACGTGAAGGAGTTCAACGGGCTTTCGCTTGTCGGCGACTGGACCTTCACCGTGGTCGATACCTTTGCCCAGGATACCGGCAAGATCAACTCCTGGAAGATCCGGGTGAAGTAGCCATCGGAGGGTTTCCATGGATTTTGTCGAGCAGATCCGCAGGACTCACCGGTGCGGCGAGCTTCGCGGCAAGGATGCCGGAGCACGGGTGGTGCTGATGGGGTGGGTGCACGGGGCCCGCGACCTCGGGGCTCAACTCTTCGTGCTGCTGCGTGACCGCAGCGGCCTGACGCAGCTTCGCTTCGACCGCGGCTCGGACGCCTACGCCGTAGGGGCATCGCTTCGGCCCGAGTGGGTCGTGGCCGTGGAAGGACAGGCAACGAGCCGGGGCGGCAACGTCAACAAGGACATGGCCACCGGAGAAATCGAAGTCGTGGTCGAGCGGGTCCAGGTGCTCAACCAGGCCGCTACGCCTCCGTTCGTCATCCGGGACGAGGTGGATGCCAGCGAGGAGCTTCGCCTGAAGTACCGCTACCTCGACCTGCGGCGCCCCGTTCTCCAGGACCGGCTCATCAAGCGGGCCACGGTGGCACGGGTCACCCGCCGGCACCTCGATTCCAAGGGGTTCCTCGAGCTCGAGACCCCCACGTTCATCAAGAGCACCCCGGAAGGGGCCCGGGACTTCCTGGTACCGTCGAGGCTCCAGAAGGGCAGCTTCTATGCGCTTCCGCAGTCCCCACAGCTCTTCAAGCAGATCTTCATGGTGGCCGGGTTCGATCGGTACTACCAGGTTGCCCGCTGTTACCGGGACGAGGACCTGCGCGCCGATCGCCAACCCGAGTTCACGCAGATCGACATCGAGATGTCGTTCGTGAACGAGGACGACGTGATGGACCTGGTGGAAGGGCTCATGGCCGACATCTTCAAGGAGATCACCGGCCAGACTCTTCCCCGGCCGATTCCGCGGATCACCTACGACACGGCCATGAACCTCTACGGGCGGGATGCCCCCGACCTGCGCTTCGGCATGCCGATCACCGACGTGGGGGCCTTCTTCCAGGCCACCGAGTTCTCCGTGTTCCGCGATGTGCTGGCCACGGGAGGGACGACGAGGGGAATCCGGGTCTCCAAGGCCTCCGAGAAGTCCCGCAAGGAGATCGATGCACTGACCGCGTTCGTGCAGGGATATGGAGCCAAGGGGCTCGTCTGGCTCAAGGTGCAGGAGGAAGGCGTGGCCGGCCCTGCGGCCAAGTTCCTGAGCCCGGACCAGCAGCGCGACCTCGTGGAGCTGATGGATGCCAAGATCGGGGATCTGCTCCTGTTCGTGGGCGGACCCAGGAAGACCGTGCTGCTCGCGCTCGGACAGCTCCGCATGAAGCTCGGCCCCGAGGTCTATCCGGACCGGGCGAAGAACTTCGCATTCTGCTGGGTCACCGATTTCCCGATGTTCGAGCTGGACGAGGAGGCCAACCGCTACGTGGCCATGCACCATCCGTTCACGCAGCCCAAGCCGCAGGACCTGCCGCTGCTCGAGACCGAGCCGGGCAAGGTCCGGGCCCGGGCGTACGACATCGTGCTCAATGGCGTCGAGCTTGGAGGTGGATCGATCCGTATCTCCACGCCCGACCTGCAGCAGCGTATCTTCACCGCCATGCAGATCTCGCCCGAGGAGGCACGGGCCAAGTTCGGCTTCCTGCTCGAAGCATTCACGTTCGGAGCACCGCCCCACGGCGGACTGGCGCTCGGGATGGATCGGGTCGTGATGATGCTCACCGGGGCCAGCTCGATTCGCGACGTGATCGCATTCCCCAAGACCACTTCGGGAACGTGCATGATGACCGGCTCTCCGTCGGAAGTGGATACCCGCCAGCTCCTCGACCTGGGGATCAAGCTGGAGCCGTAGGCCCGAAGGGCTGCTGCCCCCGGGTCATCCCAGCGCAACGTCCAGGACCATCATCACGGCAAAGCCGCCCATGAAGCCCATGGTGGCCAGGTCGGAGTGTCCTTCTTCCCGGGCCGTGGGGATCAGCTCTTCCACCACGACGAAGATCATCGCCCCCGCGGCAAAGGCCAGCGCATAAGGTAACAGAGTCTGCATCTGCATCACGGCCAGCGCACCGAGCACAGCGGCAACCGGCTCGACGATGCCGGACGACTGCCCCATCAGGAAGCTGCGGCCACGCGAAAGTCCCTCCCGTCGAAGCGGCATCGAGACCGCAAGCCCTTCGGGGAAGTTCTGGAGGCCGATACCGACCGCCAGCGCGACGGCCGACGCCACCGTTGCCGACGGCAGGCCCGCTGCCGCTGCCCCGAATGCCACGCCGACGGCCAGCCCCTCGGGGATGTTGTGCAGCGTGATGGCCAGCACCAGCAGGGTGGTCCGTCTCCATCGAGTATGGATTCCCTCGGCAGCGGCCGTGGGCTCCCGCGCATGCAGGTGAGGCAGGATCCGATCGAGCCCCCACAGGAACAGCCCGCCTCCGAGAAACCCCAGCGCGGCCTGGAGCCAGGGCGGCACCGATCCTCCCGCCTGCTCCGCCATCTCGATCCCCGGGGCCAGGAGTGACCAGAAGCTCGCAGCCACCATCACGCCGCCCGCAAACCCCAGCATCCCGTCCAGGAACCGCCGGTTCACCTCCCGGGCCAGGAAGACACCTGCCGCTCCCAGCGCGGTCACTCCCCACGTGAACAGCCCGGCCAGCAGCGCCTGCATCCCCGGGTGCATTCCTCGAACCAGCTCTTCCATGACTTCTCCTGCCTGCTCCGGGACGACATTCCCTTCTGTGGATACTAGGGCCCACCGTCGCTCGCGGCAACCGGAATCGGGCTGACGCTTCGCGTCGTTGACTTGGCCGCCGCGTTCTGTATCCTGACTCGGTTTCGGGGGTGTTGACCCCCGGGTTTGCCCCGTTTCGCAACCGAGGAGTGACTTCATGAAGAACTGGCTTTGGGCGTTGAGCTGCATGGTGCTGTTGACTGCGTGCGACGAGCAGCAGGAACCGCTTGCCCCGATCCCTGCCGGAGCGGAGAAGGCCGAAATTGCCAAGGTCAAGCCCATGCTGCCCGCATGGCGCACCGACGACGAGAAGCTCCTCGGCAAGGCCGACCAGTACTCCGACTACAAGGATGCCAACCCCAACACCTACGGCATCACCAATCCGCCGACCGTTGCGATCCGCCCCGTTGCCGAGTACGAGCCGGCTTCGATCATGCTCGTCACCTACACCGCCGGGCTCAGCAAGAACGTGGCCAAGACCATCGCTGAGACGGTCAAGTTCGCTGCCGATGTCGTCGAAGTCGGCGTCGTGGTCGAAAACGCTGCGGTCAAGACGGAGTTCACCACGGTGCTCAAGAACGCGGGCATGGCCCAGGCCAAGATCGACTCGAAGGTCACCTGGTACACCATTGACAACGACTCCATCTGGATGCGGGACTACGGCCCCATTCCGCTGGTATCCAACGGCAAGGTGGCGCTCACCGACCTGCGCTACTACCCGAACCGGATTTATGATGATGCCATCCCGACCAAGCTGGGGACCCAGTGGAACGTGACCGTGTACAGGGCCCCGCTCGACTACGAGGGTGGCAACCTGATGAACGACACCAAGGGGACCTGCTTTGCCAGCCAGGGGCTCCTGTGGTTCAACCCGGTCCCCCAGACCGCGGTCGAGAAGTACATGAAGGAGTACGTCGGCTGCGTGAAGACCTACTACACCGAGCCCCTCGAGGACGGCACGACCCACATCGACATGTACTCCAAGCTCACCGACGACAAGACGTGGGTCATGGGCAAGTGCTCCTCGACTTACTGCTCGGCCAAGACCATCCAGACGCTGGACAAGAACGCCGCATATCTGGAGCAGCTCGGCTACAAGGTCTACCGCATCCCGATGCCCAACCAGAAGGACGGCGTCTGGCGGACCTACACCAACTCCCTCTTCGTCAACAACTCGAACCTGATCCCGGTCTACACGATCAACAAGGACCTCGAGGCCGAGGCCATGAACGTCTGGAAGACCGCGATGCCGACGTGGAACCACATCGGCATCATCTCGGACGAGGTGATCACGTGGGGCGGAGCGCAGCACTGCGTCACCATGACCATCGGCGTCGGGGCCAAGTCGCCCATCGAGGCGGCACCTGGGTTCGCGTGCGACGGAGCGTGGGACTGCTATCCCGGCGAGGTCGTCCAGACCGATAGCTGCGCGGGCAAATGCGGTGGTCAGTCGGGTGCGTGCTACTGTGATAACGAGTGCTTCAACTACGGCGACTGCTGCAAGGACGTGTGCGACCAGTGTCCGGACCTGAGCGGCTGCGGCGGGACCCCGACCGGCTGCGACGGCATCACCTACGAAGGTTGCTGCGACGGGCAGATGCTCAAGTACTGCGAGAACGACGCGCTCAAGACCATCGACTGCGCCGGGAATCCCTCGTGCGGCTGGAGCACCGAAGGCGGCTTCTACGACTGTGGCACGAACGGTGCGGCAGACCCCAGCGGTGCAAATCCCATGGAGTGCAACGGCGGTGGCCCGTGCACCCCGAACTGCACCGGCAAGGTGTGCGGCGGTGACGGGTGCGGCGGTACCTGCGGCAATTGTCCTGCGGGCCAGACTTGCCAGAACGGCGCGTGTGTTGCCGGGCCGGCCGGTTGCGGGAACGTGACGTACGAGGGGTGCTGTGAAGGGGAGACCCTGAAGTACTGCGACAACAACCAGCTCCAGGTCATCGATTGCGCCCAGAGCCCCAAGTGCGGCTGGCAGCCCCAGGGGAATTTCTATGACTGCAGCACGCAGGGCACCTCGGACCCGTCCGGCAAGAACCCGATGGCCTGCTCCGGCACCTGCACGCCCAACTGCACGGGCAAGGTGTGCGGCGATGACGGTTGCGGCGGCTCGTGCGGTACCTGCACCGGCGGCAAGGCCTGCCAGAACGGCCAGTGCGTCGGCTGCACTCCGAGCTGCACCGGCAAGCAGTGCGGCGACGACGGCTGCGGCGGGCTGTGCGGTTCCTGCCCGGTCGGCCAGAGCTGCCAGAACGGCCAGTGCGTTGGCTGCCAGCCGGACTGCACGGGCAAGGTGTGCGGCGATGACGGCTGCGGCGGTTCGTGCGGCAACTGCCCGGTGGGGCAGACCTGCAAGGCGGGCCAGTGCGCCAGCGGTTGCACTGCGAGCTGCACGGGCAAGACGTGCGGCGATGACGGCTGCGGCGGTTCATGCGGCAACTGCGCTGCGGGCCTGGAGTGCAAGAACTTCCAGTGCGTCCAGCCGTGCGTGGCCAACTGCATCGGCAAGGCCTGCGGTGATGACGGGTGCGGCGGCTCGTGCGGCACCTGCATGGCGGGGCTGGAGTGCAACGCGTCCAACCAGTGCGTCCAGCCGTGCGTGGCCAACTGCGTGGGCAAGCAGTGCGGCGATGACGGTTGCGGCGGTCTTTGCGGTACCTGCCCCAACGGCCTGCTGTGCGAGGCGAACATGTGCATCGCTCCTCCCGCCGAGGACCTGGGCGGCGAGGAAGACGTGATCGAGCCCGGCGACGATGAGGACACGGGCAGCGGCAACGAGCCGTTGACGCCCAAGAAGAAGTCGGGCGGCTGCTCCGCTACGGGCACGTCGAACCATGCCGGGCTGCTGCTGCTGGCATCCATGATCGCGCTGCTCGGGCTGCGGCGGCGGCTCGCGTAGGCGGCGGCGTCCCATTCGTCCTATTCGTCCTATTCTTCCTAGTGCTCCCATGCCTTCCATCGGCCCCATTCCCACGCTGGTTGCTGCCCTCCTGACAGGCGGGCTGCTGTTCCCGGTGCAACGGATGGTTTCCCCCCCCCATGTTGCTGGCCGAGCGGTTCGTCCCGGGGGCCGGCTGGATCGAGCTCGTCGCCGCGCTCCATGCCGTGTTCCTGGGGCTTGCGAGGATCTGACCTGCCTCATTTCCCCCGATCTTGTTTCTCCTGCCCGTTTGACTATAGTAGCTCGCCGTCCGGAGGAAGTGGCACACCGGACAGGGAGGGAAGGCCGTGGCGAGAGAGTACATCGACGGAACCGAGGCCATCGTCAGAGGGGCGCTGCATGCCGGCTGCGATTTCTTTGCCGGTTATCCCATCACCCCGTCGAGCGGCGTGCTCGTGAGGATGATGCGGGAGCTGCCCAAGATCGGCGGCATGGCCGTGCAGGGAGAAGACGAGATTGCCTCCATCGGCATGTGCATCGCTGCCTCGATGGCAGGCCGGAGGGTTCTGACCGCCACCAGCGGTCCGGGGATCAGCCTCTACTCCGAGAACCTCGGGCTCGCAATCATGGGGGAAGTGCCGCTCGTGATCATCAACGTGCAGCGGCTGGGGCCTGCGACCGGCGGCGCCACGACCGGTGCCGAAGGGGACGTACAGTTCGTGCAGTGGGTCACGTCGGGCGGGTTGCCCATGGTGGTGCTCTCGCCGACCGACGTCGCCACCTCGTACTGGCTCACCACCGTGGCATTCCGTCTGGCTGAGAAGCTGCGCATCCCCGTGATTCTGAACACATCCAAGGACCTGGTCCAGACCATGGAAACCGTGGACGTGGCCGCCTGGCGCAAGGTCGCCGTGGAGCCGCGCACGTCCTACCAGGGGGGAGCACCGTACGTGCCTTACCGGTTCGCCGGACTGGGTGACGTGCCGGAGTTTCTGCCGGTCGGAGCGGACTTCCAGGTCCGATTCACCACGTCCATGCACGACGAGCACGGCAATCTCACCAAGAAGCCGGCCAAGGTGGACCGCACCTTCCGTCATTTCCAGGAGAAGGTCCTTGCGGCCCGGGACGAGCTCGTCATGGTGGACCGGGATCTCCAGGAAGGGGCAACCACTCTGGTCGTGGCATCGGGCGTGAGTGCCAGATCCTCCAGGGCGGCCGTTGGCCGGGTCCGGGCCGGCGGCGGCAAGGTCTCGATGCTGACGGTGTATTCCGTGTGGCCGGTCCCGGAGCAGGCAATCCGGGAGGCGGCAGTCGGCATGAAGCGCGTTGTGGTACCGGAAATGAACCTCGGCCTGTACCGCCGGGAGATCGAGCGCCTCCTTCCCGGTCTCGAGGTTGTCGGAGTGAACCGGGTGGACGGCGAGGTGCTGACTCCGGACGAAATCGTCCGCATCGGCAGGCTGGAAGGAGGGGCGGCATGAGCTTCGACGTGAACGATTACCTGCTCGAGAACTCCAAACCGTACCCCTTCTGTCCGGGGTGCTCGCACAGCCAGGTTCTGGACGCGCTCGGCAAGGCACTGCCCATGGTCGGAGTGGCGCCCAACCGGGTCGCGCTGGTCACGGACATCGGCTGCATCGGGATCTCCGACAAGCACTTCGGCATGCACACGTTCCACGGTCTTCACGGGCGGAGCGTGACCTATGCCTGCGGGCTGAAGCTGGCGAACCCCGACCTGACCGTCGTCGTGCTCGTCGGGGACGGCGGGCTCGGGATCGGCGGCCACCATTTCCTGCACGCGGCAAGGCGCAACGTGGACATCACGGTCCTCGTGTGCAACAACTTCAACTTCGGCATGACCGGGGGCCAGCATTCGGTCACCACGCCGCACCTGGCGCTCACCGCGACCACGAGCGAGGGAAACTTCGAGTACCCGCTGGACATCGCGGGGCTGGTGGACGTGGCCCAGGGCAACTTCGCAGCCCGTGTCATGTTCTATGATCCCAGGCTGCCGGAGATCATCGCAGAAGCCATCCGCTCCCCCGGCTTCTCCGCACTCGACATCTGGGAGATGTGCACCGCGTACTACGCCAAGCGCAACAAGGTCAGCCGGACCGTGCTCGAGGAGCAGCTCAAGGAGCGCAACCTGTCGACAGGGATCGTGGTGAAGCGGGAGCGCAAGGGGTATGTCGAGCAGTACCGCCAATCGATCGAGGTGCTGCAGGGCAAGCCCCTGCCTGAAGGAACACCGCTGGCCGCCGAGTTTCCCCGGCCGGACTATCGCAGACGCAGCGTCCTGATCGCCGGCCGTGCGGGCCAGAAAGTCCGCTCCACCTCCATGATCCTGGGCCGCGCCGGGGTCTTGTCGGACCTGTACGTGACGCAGCGTGACGACTACCCGGTGACCGTCATGACCGGGCATTCGACAGCGGAAATGGTCTTCCAGCCCGACCCCATCAACGCGCTCACCGTCGATGCCCCCGATTACGTCCTGATCACGGCGGAAGAGGGGCGCGACGTCATCCGGGAGCGGCTCAAGGGGCTGCCGGAAACGTCCACCGTCTATGCCCTGGAGGAGCTGCTGCCCCTCGATACCAGGGCTCGGGTCGAACCGATTCCCGCCTCGGCAGTCGACATCCAGAAGAAGAAGACCCAGATCGTGCTGGCCTGCGTGGCCTGGCTTGCTGCCAGGACCGGGGTGGTTTCTCTCGCTGCCCTGCGTCGGGCCGCTCAGTTCGAAGAGAGACAGGCGATCGCGGACGAGAACCTGGCCACGCTGGCCGAGGTGGAGCCGAAACTCGGAGGCTTGTAGCGTGTAGCTCGTGGGAATGGTCCCCTCGAAGGGACTCGGGGCAGGCTATGGTCGATGGCCGACGAAATCACACCGAAGCCTCGCGCAAAGGCGGACCGTCGCAGGTTCCAGGGCAGGGGGGGGGGCGCTCGGGCAACGGTCTTCCTGCCCGCCTGTGGCGGTGGGGCAGGTGGTTCCTGCTGGCCGGGGTTCTCTTCGGTATGGCGGCCGGCGGTTTCCTGGTCTACGTGTTCTTCTACAAGGCACCGGACGAACGGGTGCAACCCGTGTCCGGCCCGCCGGACGACGCCCTGGTACAGCGGCGTGGCGAGACGTTCTCTTGGGCGGATGACGGTTCTCCTGCCTGGCGGTACGTCCTGACCAATGGTCGGGGTGCGGTGCGGTTCGAGCAGGTTGCCCGGCGCCCCTCCGTGACCCTTCCGTACGGGGTGCTCCATCCCTCGGAGCACTACGTGTGGACCGTGTTTCCCGCGTCGGTGGAGGGCAATCGGATCGGAGATCCCATCGTGCGGTCCCGATTCCACACGGCCGGAGAGCTCGTGGTGGATACCTGGCTCGGTCCGCTCACCCTGTTTCCCGCCCGGGTGAGCATCGGTGCGCGAGAGATGACGGGGGACATCGTCGTCGAGGTGTCCTATCCGGGGCTGTTCCGAGTCAACCTGCCCGACGAGCTGGTCTTCCAGGACGGCACCCGGGTCTATGACGGGGACGGGACGGTGCTGCTGTACCTCCGGGTCGACCAGGCGCACGCATCCGATGATCCCGCGGAATGGACCAGCATCCAGGTCTGGGCCGGCGGTGCCACGGCGCACGTCTCGGTGGGTACGGATGGGAGGCCGGGCCATCGACTGCTGGCCTCTGCACACACGGGGTTCGACCCGTTTTCGGACACGCCGTCGTTCTCGAACTTCGAGCGCACGTTGTTCTCCCGGTTGACCCGTGGCACGTGCGTGGGCATTGCCATGGCCGTCAAGGTGTTCTTCGAGCACGTGTCCTTCGATGTCCGGACCGGAGACGAGGTGCCGACAGCGGAATCGCTTGCGCGTCACCTGGCCGCCCGGAAGAAGCTGGCGCTTGAAGCCGAGAGCTTCCGTGAGGTCTCGGAGCGTTACCCGGAGCCGGTCATGGCCGTGATGTCCGCGCTGCACTACGAGAACCTGGACCCGCAGGTGATCACGGAGACGATCCGGGCCGTGCTGTCCCCTCAGAGCGGCGAGGCGGTCTCAGCGAACCTCTTTTCCCAGCTTCGTGCGGGCCGGCTTCCGGTGCTTGGCGGGTTCCGCCTGAAGAGCCGCGTGCTCAAGATCTTCGCCCGCATCGGGACCTACACGATGCTGGACTCGGGACACGCGTTCCTGATCTACCGCGGCTGGCGTTTCGAAGATTGCGACGTGTTTGCCGTGTACGACCCGAACTTCGCGTACGAGCCCGGCGAGCAGCGGAGAACACTGCTCCAGATCCCCCGTGGAGGCCGGCCCGTCTACATCGCGGGTCCTGACCCGGACCCGAGCATGGTCCGTTTCCTCCCCATGGCACCGGATCTGGCCTCCCTCGTGGTTTCGCTGGGAGGGGAAGGGGTGCGGGAGCGGCTCCTCGATGCCCGAGAGGCGTTCGACGACCTCTGGCGCACCAGGCGACAGCGGTAGCTGGCCGAGGTCCGAAATCCCATTGAACTGTGATTTGGGCGGTGCTACGGTGTTGCCAAACATCCGGGCGGTCGGCTGGCGGCCGCCTGCACGGGGAAAGGGGGGGGGAGAACATGACGGACAGATTGCCGACCAAGGAAGAGCTGCTGGCCAAGGCGTACAAGCCCAACGAGGATGCGCTCCGGCTGCATCCGTTCTACAAGGGCAAGATCAAGATGGTGCCCAAGTGCGCCATTCGCGGGGTGGATGACTTCGCGATCTGGTACACGCCCGGCGTCGCAGCCGCGTGCAAGGACATCCACAAGAACCCGGAGAAGGTGTTCGAGCACACCGCCAAGGCCAACATGGTGGCGGTGATCTCGGACGGAACCCGGGTGCTGGGCCTGGGCGACATCGGCCCCGAGGCCGGCCTGCCGGTCATGGAAGGCAAGTGCATCCTGTTCAAGTACCTGGGCGGCGTGGATGCGTTCCCGCTCTGCCTGGATACCAAGGATGCGGACGAGTTCATCCGGACCGTCAAGATCCTCCAGCCCACGTTCGGCGGCGTGAACCTCGAGGACATCGAGAAGCCCAAGTGCTTCCGGATCCTGGACACGCTGCGGGCCGAGTGCCGCATTCCGATCTGGCACGACGATCAGCAGGGGACTGCGGCCGTGACCGTGGCGGGGCTCATCAACGCACTGAAGATCACGAACCGCAAGATCGACAAGACCCGGTTGGTGCTGAACGGTGCCGGTGCCGCGAACATCGCGATTGCCCGGCTGCTGCTGGCCGCGGGCGTGGACGGCGACAAGATGGTGCTGGTGGATCGCAAGGGCGTGATCGCCCGCAACCGTCCAGGGCTCAAGGATGACGAGTACGTGAAGTTCGAGATGGCGCAGAAGACCAATCCCCAGTGCTTCTCCGGGACGCTGGCCGAAGCGATGGAAGGGGCCGATGTCCTGATTTCGCTGTCCCAGCCCGGGCCCGACGTGGTGAAGAAGGAGTGGGTCGCCAAGATGGCACGGGATTCCGTGGTCTTCGTCTGCGCCAACCCGGTTCCCGAGATCTGGCCGTGGGAGGCCAAGGAGGCCGGTGCCAGGGTCGTGGCCACGGGGCGTTCCGACTTCCCGAACCAGGTGAACAACTCCATCGGCTTCCCGGCCATCTTCCGGGGGACGCTCGACGTCATGGCCACCACGATCACCGACGAGATGTGCATCGCAGCCGCTCGTGAGCTGGCCAAGTGTGCGGAGGACAAGGGGCTTCGCGAGGACTACCTCGTGCCCACCATGGCGGAATGGGAGGTGTTCCCCCGTGAAGCCGTGGCCGTGGGGCAGAAGGCCATCGAGCAGGGGGTTGCCCGGGTGAAGCTGTCCCGGGAGAAGGCGCTCCAGATTGCCGAGGATACCATTCGCAGGGCCCGCGCCGAGATCGAGTGCCTCATGCGTGAAGGCCACATCCCCGCTCCGCCCGCGTAGTCGCTATTTCGTGTCCTGCGGCAGCAGTCGATCCAGAACGGCCCGTGTGTCGAACAACTCCTTGTCGGTGAGACCGAAGCGCAGCTTGAGGAACTGGTCCACTTGCGGCTGGAGCTCCCAGTATGGCTTGTAGATGCCTTCGAGCTCCTTGATCCGCTCCCGTTGGGCGCGTGCATCGGAGTAGGACACGTCGACCCGCAGTGCGCGGGAATCGGGACCCGCAGCGGAATCGAACACCACGCCGGCCTGGATTCCCCCCTGGGTTCCTGCGGCTTCGGCCTGGAGCTTCTCGTACTCGGGGCGAAGCTCGAGCGCCTTCTGGTAGAGATGTGCGTTGAGCAGGAGCAGCTCCACGAGCTGGTCTTCCGCCGTGGTCTCGATGAGCCCGGAGTGGTACCGGTCGAGCAGCGTCTTCAGCGTGCGGGTTTCCTTGGCAATCACCGCTTCCTGCATGGCCTGGGCCAGCGCTGTGGCAGCCAGGTCGAGCGGCTCTCCGCTCCGCACTGAAAGCTCCTTGCCCGCAAAGCCGTGCCGAGGCAGCGGGGTGACGCTCACGTCGATGTCCACGAAGCTGAGCACCTGTGTGAGGTCAAGAAGGATCTCCCCTCCGGGGGCCGCCACGAGAGTCTGGGAGAACTCGCCGCTGCTGGTCGTTTCCCGCAGCGTTCCCTTGAGCTCCACATCGAACCGTTCGGCACTGTCCTCGATGGCCTTGCGGATGGAGGCCACCTGTTCCACCAGGCGGGCCTTGTCTTCCTCGAGCCCTTCGAGCTTCTTCTCCAGCCCCTGCCGGTACCGGGAGTTCTGCTGCTTGACCGCGCCGAAGTGGGGATTGTCCAGGGTGAACCGGATGTCGTCGATCTTCTTCTGCTTCTCCACCAGCCGGGACTCGAGCTGGCGGGCCGTGTCACCAAGCTGCCCGAAGTAGGGATTCTCGACCACGCGCTTGAGCGCGAACGGCTTTCCGGCGGAAGAGCGGGCGATGGGCTTGAGCACGTGCCCCGACAGGACAAACGCGTTCTCCCCGTCCCCGGAGCGCACGATGTGGCGGGGGAACAGGGACATGCGGCCCTCGAGGTAGCTGAGGATCCGCTGGCCCAGGGCCTCGTCCTCCGGAAAGAAGTTGAGCGGCTGAAGGCGGAAGGTGTAGCGGGCATCGAAGCCGGCGAGGAACCGCTCGAGCACGACCTCCATGCGCCAGTGGGCCGGGACTTCCCGGGCAAGGCCGAGCACCGCGAACAGCCGGGTCCCGAGGCGCCCGGTCTGGAGGAATTCGCCCACCCAGACGTCGAGCACGGCTCGGATCCGGTCGTGCGCTTCGGCCCTTGCCTGTGCCGGCAGGAATAGCGACAGGATGTAGGCGAGCTGGAGCTTCTCGGTCATCAGCGCGTTGGACAGCACGGTCTTGAGCTGGGTGAGCCCCTCCGACGAGGGGTTGGCGCCCAGCTCGAGGCCGAGGGCATCCGTGACCAGGCGGCCCCGTGGGCGGTAGTCTTCGCCGTCGGCATCGATGAAGAAGTCCGGGGCCGGCAGGGCCGACACGGACAGGAAGTTGCGCCCATTGGCCTTCACCGTCCCGTAGAACTCCTCCGAGAATGCCTCCCCCAGCCCCCCCGAGTTCAGGATCGAGGCGTCGAACGTGAACCGGTCCAGCGGGGCGATCGGCACGATCCCCGCCTTGGCCAGGGAGACGCAGCGGTGGCCGGTCCAGTTGTCCAGCACCGTGTCGTGCCACGACGAGAACCGGCCGATGGCACCGGGGGAGGATGGCGCCAGGACGATGCCTGCCTGGGCATTGCGGACGATGATGTTGCGCCGGAGATCGAGGCGGCCGCCCTGGAGGCGCAGCCCACCCCCCATGTTTCCGCTGACCAGGTTGCCCGTGAGCGAGACGACCGACCCGGTCCCGGCACTGACCACGCCTGCCCCCGTTCCCCCCGTGAACCTGCAGTCATCGAGGATGGCCCGCGACTCCGACAGCGCGGCCACCGCAACATCGGGGCCGACGGTCAGGGACCAGAAACCGATCCCGGACACGGTGATGTCGGAGCGGCTCGCATACAGGGCCGTTTCCTGGGCCACCACCAGGGACAGCCCGGCCCCGGCACCGACGATGGAGACTCGACGCCCCGAGACCACGACGGATTCCCGGTAGATCCCCGGTCCCACCTGGATGGTGGCACCATCCGGGGCCGCGACGATGGCGTCGGTCACGGAGGCGTAGCGGGTCTGTTTCCCCTCGATCGAGACCTGCCCCGGTTTCGAGGAATCTGCTTCCCGCAGGTACCGCGTCTCGAATGCGGCAATCACCGTATCCTCAGTGTAGCCGGGCCGCACGGTGAGCCGCCCGGCGCCGTTTCCACCGGCCGGACCGCAGGCGGCCAGGAGCACGAGAGCCAACGGGAGCAGCGAACGGGAGGACGGGTACCGTTTCATGCCCTCCGCGTATATCAGAAACCGTTGACACGGACAAGGGAAAACGATGTAATGGGACTACTTTGCGCGCAGGCGTCGAGCCTGCCGGAGGAACCAGCCAATGAGCGAAGACCTTATGCTGAATTACGCGCTTGAGCACCGCTTTCCGCACCCCGTGGCAGCGCCGTTCCGGAATGCCCGGACCGCGACGGGAGGCCCCGACCGGGCAGCTTTCCACCTGGCCGCGGTGGACGGCCTGGTGCGCTATCTCGGCTGCATCCTCCTGAGCGATTACTTCTCCAAGGCCCCGGCCCAGGACAAGGCCGCCCGGGCGGAGGAATACCTGCTCTATCCGACGCCCAAGCGGTGGGCGGAGCTGGTGCTGGAGCTTGCCGGCCAACTCGCGGGACGCGGGCCGTTCATTCCGGAGCTGTGCGGTGCCCTCGTGGGGCGCAACGGCAAGCCCACCCAGACCGGGAATTCGCTCCTCACCCTTGCCGAAACCGCGGCCGATCTGCTGGCGAACAAGGAGCTGCTGGTGGATGCCGTGAAGTCAGGCGAGACCGCGGACCTGCTCTCCGAGTCGCTCAACGAGGTCGTCCGGCCGCTCCTGTTTCTCCAGAATAATCCGCTGGTGGTGTTCCGGAGCCACGCGACGCCGGCCGAGTCGAGCGGTTTCCAGGGATTCATGATGCGCTGGATGGGCTGTCGGGCGCAGCCGCTCCCCGTCGGGATCGACTTCGAGGGAACCGTGCCCCAGGGCCAGGTCCTGCTCCTGTCGCTGGATGGGGACAAGGGGCTCGAGCTGTCTCCGTTCATGGCCGTGGCCAGCGGGCAGCCCCACCAGGCCGAGGGATTTTACATGGCCAGCGGGCTTCGGAACCGCAACACGCTGCGGCTGGAGAGCTTCGCCACCGGGCGGTTCATCACCCGGGCGCTGACCGGGAAGGACGGCCCGCTCACCCTTGCCGAGCACATGCTCTCGTGGGGAGACGGCGGACGCCTCGCTCGCCTCGCACCGACCGACGGCTCGGCCTCACGCCTGAAGTTCCAGAGCAAGCTGCTCCCATCCGAGAAGGTCCTCGAAGGGCGCTACCAGACCCTGGGGTTCGTGGGCCGCGGCGGCATCGGTGCCGTGTACCAGGTCCATGACCTCGAGGAGAAGTCGGACAAGGCCGTGAAGATCCTGTACCCGGACCTGTCACGGAACGAGTTCTTCACCCGCTACTTCCTCGAGACCGGCTCCATGCTGGCCCGGCTGTCCCACCGCAACCTGGTGCCGGTCTACGAGGCGGGGTACTCGTCGACCCTGCAGGAGAACCACATCGTCATGAAATACATGCGGGGCGGCTCGCTTGCCGAGCTGCTCGAGCGCCGGGAGACGCTGCCCCCGAGGGAGTGCATCCGCGTCGCTCTGTCGGTGCTCGAGGCCTTGCACCACCTGCACGAGAACAACCTGCTCCATGGCGGCATCCACCCGGGCAATATCCTGAAGGACGAGTCGGGCACGTGGTGCCTGGGCGACTTCGGGATCCTCCGCCTGCCCTCGTCGCGGGTTGCCGCATTCCGGCCGCTGGAGCGGCTCCACTCGCTGCGATACGCGTCGCCCGAGCTGCTTCTGGGCGGGCAGGCAAGCCCCGCGTCCGACCTGTATTCCCTGTCCATCGTGCTCTACGAGATGCTGACCGGACAGGTCCCGAGCAAGACCGAGTTCGTTCCCCCGTCGGAGCTGATCTTCCCGATTCCGGATGCGCTGGACCAGGTGCTCGAGAAGGCACTGGCCTACGACGCAAGGGACCGGCACGCCAACGCGATGGAGCTGTTTGCCGCGCTGGGCGGAATCGAGAGCGAGATGGGTTCCGAGTACCAGGTGAGCACCGTGGCGCAGGCCCAGCAGCTTCTCGGGCATCTCGGGGACGTGCACTTCGGGAGCCTGGAGAGCGTGGACCGTGACTTCTCGGAGGCAATGGCCAAGGGGGACTTCGAGGGGGCTGCACGGCTCCTCCAGGTCCGGGTCGAAGAGGTCTGGGACGTCGAGGAGAAGGTCTACTGGATGCAGCAGCTTGCCCAGCTCTACTTCGAGAAGCTGGACATGCCCGGAAAAGCCGTGTCGATCTACCGGGATTGCCTCGAGCTGGCACCGGACAACCCGGTGGCCACCCGGGCAATCATGGGGCACTTCGAGCGGACCGGGCAGTGGGACGAGCTGGCGGAGATCCTGGACGAGCTGCGCCAGGGAACGGAAAACGACCCGCTGGTGGCCGACTACCTCCGCCGCCTGGTGGACGTGTACCGCGACAAGCTCAAGGAGCCCGGTCGTGCAGCGGAGTACCTCGAGCTGCTCGTGGAGAAGACCGGGGCCAAGCCCGAGTGGATCGAGCTGCTGGTCCGGCTCAAGGAGGAGGTACAGGACTGGGCGGGTGCTGCAAGGGCATTGGAGAAGTGGCATGAGCTGGCCGCATCGCCTGCGGAACGTGCCGGGTTGCTGCGGCGTCTCGCCACCGTCTACCAGGATGAGCTCGATTCCCCCGATGCCGCGGTGCGGGTCTGGGAGCAACTGCTTGCGCTGGAACCTTCCGACAAGGGGGCCATGCAGGCGCTGCGCAAGCTCTATCGGGCCCAGTTCAGCTATGGCCGCCTCACCGACCTGCTCAAGAAGATGATCCAGGGTGGAGTGCCGGAGCAGGGCGAGCTCGTCGAGCTGTACCAGGAGCTCGGGGAGATGCTGTCGTCCTATGTCTATGATTCGAGGTCCGCTCTGTCGGTGTGGACCGAGCTTCTCCGGATCTCCCCCAGCAACCAGACGGCCCTGTCATACCTGGAGCGGCTCTACCTGCGCGAGGGGCAGAACGACAAGTATATCGGGGTGCTCGAGGCCAAGGCTGAAGTCACGGCAGACCCCGCGGAGAAGGCCGGCGTGCTCCTGTCTGCTGCCCTGGCCCGCGTGGAGTTCCTCTCAGACATCGCCGGAGCGAGAACCCTGCTGGAGCAGGGGCTTTCGCTGGCACCGCGGCACTCGGGGATCGAGGCCGCGCTGGAACGCCTCTATGATCAGCACCAGGACGTGGAGGCCCAGAGCCGCCTCCACCTCTCCCGGCTCGAGCGGGAGCAGGATCCGGCCGTCCGGCTGGACATCCTCTGGAAGCTGTCCGGCCTGTTCGAGAAGTCGGGAGAGCCCGCACAGGCCTCCCTCGAAGTCATGAAGCGGGCCCTGGCCGAAGCCATGTCGGACCCGGCCGTGCGGGTCGAGGTCGAGCGGCTGGCCGAGAAGGCCGGCTCCTGGGACGATCTCGTTGCCTTCTACGTGGAACAGCTCGCCCGCACCCAGCCGGGGACCGAGGAGCGCAACTACATCGCCGGACGGCTGGCATTCCACACGCTCCACTCCCTGCCCGACCGCGCCAAGGGGATCTTCGCCCTGACCGAGTCCGCACGGCTTGCTCCAGACAGTGAGCCGATCCTGCGGGCCCTGCTCTCCGTGTACCGGGAGCAGGAGAAGTGGGGGGACCTGGCCGGCACCCTCCTGTCCTATGTTCCCAAAGCGGAAGAGGCCCGGCGGCCCGAGCTCTTCGAGGAGGCCGTCTTGCTGGTGAAGAACCGGCTGACCGGCACGCAGGAAGGGCGCAGGCTGGTCGGGCGGCTGGTCGAGATGTCCTCGTCGTTCACCGGGACCCCGGGCAACTGGGCACTGGTGGAGGTCTGCCGGATGGAGGAGGACCATGCCTCCCTCATCGAGGTGGCCCAGAGGGAGCTCGACAAGGAGATGGATCCGCTGCGGGCGCAGAATCTCCGGCTCGACCTGGGCGAGGCGGCCATGCGGATGAAGGACCCGGGACGCGCCCGGATATGGCTCGAAGCCGCGCTGGAGAAAGCACCGCACGATTCCGACGTGCAGCAGGCGCTCCAGGATGCCCTGGCCATGGCCGAGGACTGGGCCGGGTTGCTGCGGCTCTACCGCCGACTGATCCCGGTGACCGAAGACACCCCGGTCAAGCTCGGTTATCTCGAAAAGGCTGCCCAGATCGAGCTGACCGTGTTCAACCGGGTCGAGAATGCCATCGAGCTGTTCCGGCAGCTTGTGGCCGAGGCCCCCAGAAAGATCGAGTACGTCCAGTCGCTTGCCGACGCGCTCACGCGGGCCGAGCGATTCACCGAGCTTGCCTGGCTCTACGAGCAGAACTCCCAGCATCTCAAGGGGGATGACCGCCGCGGGATGCTGCTGGCGCTGGCCAGCCTGTATGAAGAGCGGCTGTCCAATCCGGATGCTGCCATCCTGGCGTTGCGGCAGGTGCTCCGGCAGGCGCCGGACGACAACGAGGTCTTCGAGCGGGCCCGCTCGCTGTGCCTGAGCGAGAAGCGGTTCGATACGTTGCTCAAGCTGCTGGCGGAGCGGAGCCGGTCCGCACCGTACGAGGAGCGGTTGCGGCTCATGGTGGAGATGGCCCGCCTGTCGGCCATGGAGATGGGGCTCCTGCCCCCGGCCAAGAGCTATCTCGACGAGGTGCTGCGCGAGGAACCGGGGCACGAAGGGGCGTTCGAGCTGTACCGCCAGATCCTGGAGCGACAGGAGGACTGGCGCGGGCTTGCCGCGCTCATGGAATCCCAGTTCGCCCGGGTCGAGGATGAGCGCAAGCGGGTGGAGATCGGGCTTCACGCTGCCCGGCTCCTCGTCGAGCGGCTGGACCACAAGGTGCGGGCCTGCGAGATCCTCGAAAAGGTCTGGGAGCTTGACCCGAAGAACACCGGGGCCCCTCTCTCCCTGGTCGAGCTGTACGCGTCCCAGTCACGTTGGGACCGGGCTGCATCGATGCTCACGCTGCTGCATTCCGGCGAGGCCGACCTGTTCCCCGAGGAGCGGGCAAGGCTGGCCTTCCTGACAGGGCTCACGCACGAGGCGCTGCTGCGTCGCCCGCAGGCCATCGAAGCTTTCCGGGTAGCGTTGGATAGCGGATACCGGGCCGACGAGGCCAGGGAGAAGCTGGCCACGCTCCTCTACATGCAGGAGTCGTACGAGGAAGCCCGCACGTTCCTGACTGCCGTGCTCGATGGGGGACGGGTCGGCGGCGACCGGGCCCGCGACCTCAAGGCCATGCTGGCCGACGTGGACCGCAAGCTCGGTCGCATGGACCGCTCGCGGGAGCACCTGGAAGCGTTGCTGGCCCAGTCGCCGGGCGACAAGGAGAACCTGCGAAAGCTCATGGAAGTCTGCCGGGCCGACGGAGATCGTGAGGCCGAAGCCCGCTATCTCCGGCAGTACCTGGAAGTCGAGACCGATCCGGACAAGCGCTTCCCGCTCCTGGTGGGCCTGGGCGATCTCGCCAAGGAGATGCCGGGGAGGCAGGAGGAGGCCATCGCTGCCTACGAGAAGGCGTTTGCCATCAACCCCACGTCCCGGGGGGTCATCATCTCGCTGGGGCAGCTCCTGCTGGAGGCGGGCCGGTTCGAGGGAGCGGCCCGTGCCTTCCGGGAGGCCGAGAACCTGGAGACCGATCCCCGGCGGAAGGCGGCATTCGCCTTGACTCAGGGGGTGCTGTTCATCGAGAAGGCCGGCAACCCGGAGCAGGCGGCCATTCACTTGCGTCGCTGCCTCGAGCTCGACGTGTCCAAGATGGATGCGTTCACCATGCTCGAGAAGATCCTGGTCGAGCGGACCGACTGGGACGGGCAGAAAGAGCTGTACACGTTCATGTTGGGCAAGGTCGGTGACAAGGCAGCCTCGGAGCTCCTGTTCCGGCTGCACCTGAACCTCGGGCGCATCCTGCTCGAGAAGTTCTCCGATACCAAGGGTGCGCTCGACCATCTCGAGCAGGCCGCGGAGCTCAACCCCGAAGATGCCGAGGTCAACGAGCTCAAGGCCGGCATCTACATGCAGAGCGAAGGGGGGATGGAGCGCGCACTCGAGGAGTACCGCAAGCTCACCCAGGACGACCCGCACGATGCCAACCTCGTCCGGGCATTCCGCAAGACCAGCTCGCTCATGAAGCGCTTCGACGAGGCCTGGTATGCCTCTGCAATCCTCGACCTGCTCGGCGCTGCCAGCGTCAAGGAAAAGGCCTTCCTGCAGAAGTTCTCGTCCGCTGCCTTGAAGATCAAGCCCAAGGTGGTCGATGTCGATCGCTTCCGGTCGGACCTCGTGGCCTTCGAGGAGGACTGGGAGCTCACGGAGATCATCCGCATCCTGTTCGAGCGGATGTCCGGCAAGCTGTCGCTGGCCTCCCCCAAGTCGATGGGGTTTGGAAAGGCCCAGCTCGTGGACGAGGAAAAGGCCCCCATGGTCGTCAAGATGGTCGAGGTCGTGGCCAAGGTGCTGGGAATCCCCGCACCGCAGATGTACCTGCGGGAGACGGCCACCGGCGTGCTCAAGGAAGGGTGCTACCCGGCCACCCTGGTCGCGGGCAACGACTTCATCGAGGCTCGCAAAGGAAAGGAGCTCCGCTTCGAGCTGGCCCGGACGCTGGCACTGTTCGTTCCCCACCACATGGCCGTCGGCCTCATCGACCGGGACAACCTGCGGCTCCTGCTGAGCAACCTGCTCAAGCTGGCCGTGCCGGGCTTCCCCGAGCCGGCCGGTGATCCCCGTGCCAACGCGGACCTGCGGCGGGATATGGAAAAGGCCATCCCCGCAGCGGAGATGGGGCGGGTTCGGGAGTTGATCCTGAGCCTCAAGAACAAGGGCGGTGAGATGAGCGTGAAGCGCTGGCTCATCGGAATCGAGAAGACGTCGTGCCGGTTCGGCCTGCTGTTTGCCAACGACCTCCACGTGGCGGTCAACCTGGTGAAGGCCTCGCCGGTGCAGCTCTCGGCGGCGTCGAGGGAGGAGATCGTAGATGACCTGCTGAGCTACTCCGTCTCCGAGCCGTTCGCACGGTTGCGGACCTATCTCGGGATTTCGGTGGTGTAGGAGAGCAGGGCGTTGTTCATTTGACCGGAAAGCAACTCTGTCGAGGAGAAGGAGGGAGAGAGAAGATGGGTGGAGCGAACGTGATGACCGTGACGGACCAGGATTTCGAAGCGGTCGTGCTCAAGAGTGACAAGCTGGTGCTGGTGGATTTCTGGGCCACGTGGTGCGGCCCGTGCATGGCCCTGGGCCCGACGCTGGAAGGGCTGGCCTCCGAGAATCCGGGCAAGGTGGTGGTGGCGAAGCTGAACGTGGATTCGAGCCGGCAGGTTGCGTCGAGCTACCGGATCACCTCCATCCCCACGGTGCTCTTCTTCAAGGGGGGACGCCTGGTGGATTCCCTGGTCGGTGCCCGGCCCAAGTCGCAGTACCAGTCCATCATCAACAAGAACGCGTAGCAGGCGCGTTTCTTGACATGGATCCGGCTTGACCTAGAATGGCCCCGTGATTTGGAATTGGAGGACCGGCCATGACCAGCATCGTCGTCGAACTGCTTTCCCGCAAGATCCCCATCCGCACCGAGGATTCCGAGGAACACATCCGCGAGCTGGTGGCCTATCTCCAGGGAAAGATGGACGAGATCGACCCGGACCGGCACCTTCCCGAGATGACTCTGGCCATCCTCACCCTCCTCAATGCCGCGGATGACTTCTACAAGGAGCAGCAGCGCGTCCGCGAGCTCAAGGAAACCATCCGCGCAAAATCGAATTTTCTTCTGGAAAAAGTCGGCGAAAACCGGTATCTTTGCTGACCGAGCCTCCGTCTCGGAGGATGACATATGCGCTCTTGCGCGTGAGGTTGCAGGCGATGCTACAGCCCACACGGGCGTTTGCGGAAGGCAGTCGAGATAACCGTGTCGGCCCGATAGGACAGGCGCGATATGTGCTGTCCCTGGTCGCGTGGAGGAAGAACGCCATACTACCTTTGGGTGAGTTCGCGTCCTGAACCGCGCGGCATGCCGCCTTGCGATCCGTTGTCGTCTCCCCTGACCCTGGCTCCAGGTTTGCAGATGTCTGACCCTGATTGCCAGAGGTTGCACCCATGGTGGCCGTATACATTCTGATCGGGCTTTTGCTTGGCGGCGGTGCTGCCGCGTTCTACTTCTTCGTGCTGCGCAAGCGGGAGACCCAGGAGATGATGGGCGCCCGCACCCGCGCGGAAGGACTCGTCCTCGAAGCCGAGAAAAAGGCGGAGGAGGTCCGCAAGGAAGCCCATCTCGAGGCACGGGAGGTGGAAAACCGCGCCCACGAGTACGAGAACGAAACCCGGCAGCGGAGGATCGAGCTCCAACAGGTCGAGCAGCGGTTGCTCAAGCGGGAGGAGAGCATCGAGCGGAAGGGGGACCTCCTCGCCTCCAAGGAGGGGGAGCTCCAGGGCCGGGAAAAGAAGATCCAGGACAAGGAGAAATCCGCCCAGACCATGACCGAGAATTACGAGCGTCTCGTCGAGCAGGGGCGCAAGGAGCTGGAGCGGATTGCCGGCATGTCCGCTGAAGAGGCCCGACAGGCACTGGTCGGCGAGATGGTTGCCGAAGCTCGGCTCCAGGCTGCCAGAGACGTGAAGAGCATCGAGGACGAAGCCCGTGACCGCGCCGAAGCCAATTCCAAGAACATCATCGCATCCGCGATAAGCCGGTATGCGGGAGAGTTCGTCGCAGAGCAGGTGGTCACCGTGGTCAACCTGCCCAACGAGGAGATGAAGGGCCGGATCATCGGCAGGGAAGGCCGCAACATCCGCGCCTTCGAGGCGGCAACGGGCGTCGACCTCATCATCGACGACACGCCGGATGCCGTGGTCGTGTCCGGCTTCTCGTCCGTGCGCCGCGAGGTGGCCCGCCTGTCGCTCGAGAAGCTCATCAGCGACGGCCGCATCCACCCGTCCCGCATCGAGGAGATCGTCAAGAAGTGCGAGGCCGAGGTCGACACACTGATCAAGCAGGCCGGTGAGAAGGCCTCCATGGAGCTCAACGTGTATGGCCTCCATGCCGAGCTGGTCAAGTACCTGGGCCGGCTGCGCTACCGCACCAGCTACGGCCAGAACGTGCTGGCGCACTCCGTCGAGGTCGCATTCATCGCGGGGTTGCTCGCCGGTGAGCTGAACCAGAACGTCAAGATCGCCCGCCGGGCCGGCCTGCTCCACGACATCGGCAAGGCAGCGGACCAGGAGCAGGAAGGGCCGCACCACATCGTCGGCTGCAACCTCGCCAAGAAGTTCGGCGAATCGGCCCAGGTGGTGCAGGCCATCCGGGCGCACCACGAGCAGCCGGAGAGCATCCTGGACCACATCCTCATTGCGGCCGACGCGATCTCCGGTGCCCGTCCCGGTGCCCGACGCGAGCTGCTCGAGACCTACGTCAAGCGGCTCGATGACCTCGAAGCCCTGTCCAAGTCGTTCAAGGGGGTCGACGAGGCGTATGCGTTCCAGGCCGGCCGTGAAATCCGCGTGCTGGTCAGGCCCGACCAGGTCTCTGACGAGGAGCTGTCCGTCCTGGCCCACGACATCGCGGCCAAGATCGAACAGGACCTCACCTACCCCGGCCGCATCAAGGTCGCCGTCATCCGCCAGACCCGCGTGGAAGCCACGGCGAAGTAGCGAGATCCCCCCTCCTAGCCTCCCCCGATGGGGGAGGTCGCAGTGAGAAGGCACATCTGCAGTGGGCACTGCGGCCGCCCCACGTGGGGGCGGCGCGACGGGCATCGCCCGGAGCGGTGGGGGCATCTCGCCCTACTCGTACACCTTCTCTTCGGCATCGGCTTCGGCGGCATCGGCTTCGACATTGCGGGCATCGGAAGGCTTCTCGAGCACCTCGCGGTAGTATTCGTGCTGGATGATGAGGTTCATGATCTCGCTGGTCCCGGTCCAGATGGACATGATCCGGGCATCCCGCAGCATCTTCTCCACCGGGAAGACGTTGGTGTAGCCGATGCCTCCGAGCACCTGCATGGAGTGGTTGATGATCTCCCACGCCGATTCGGTGGCAAAGCGCTTGGCCTCGGATACCAGTCGCCGGGTGTAGCCCGTGCCACCGAACCGGTCCACCGCAGCCGCAGTCTGCTGCACCAGGGCACGGGCGGCGTCGAGCTTCATGATCGAGTCGGCTACCTGGAAGCTCACCCCCTGGAATTCCCGGATCTTCTGGCCGAATGCCTTGCGCTTGTCGGTGTAGCGGGTGGCAAGCTCCATCGCTGCGCGGGCGGTTCCGAGGGAGCCGGCCGCGGTGGTGAGCCGCTCCGGGATCATCATCTGGTAGAACACGTCCGCCCCCCGGTTGACCTGATGGACGACGTTTTCCACCGGCACCCGGACGTCCTTGAACTCGATGCGTCCGGCCCCGCCGCCACGGGTACCGAGCAGCCCGTACAGGTAGTGCACGTGCAGTCCCGGCCCCCGCTCCACGAGGAACGCGGTCAGCGACTTGTGCGGCTTGTCGTCTGCCGTCTTTGCGTAGACGAGGAACAGGTCCGCCCCCTCGGCCCCGACCACGAACCGCTTCTGGCCGTTCAGGACGAAGTGGTCGCCGTCCCGCACCGCCCTGGCCGTCGCACCGAAGAAGTCGGAGCCGCCCCTCGGCTCGGTGAGCGCCTCGGCCGGAAACGCGGTTCCCCTGGCCAGGCTGGACAGGTGCTTCTCCTTCTGCTCCCTGGTGCCGAACACGTGCAGCGCTTCCCCCACGATGCTCACCAGCGAGTAGAGGCAGGCCAGCGAGCTTCCCAGCACACCGACCTCCTCGAGGGCCACCACCTCGTCGGCCCACGGAAGCCCTCGGCCGCCGTATTCGGGGGCAAAGCGCAATCCCAGTAGCCCGGCTGCAGCCGCACCGCGCAGGTACCCTGTCGGGTAATGCACCTTCTCGGCATCCATGTCCCGCAGCAGCTCTCTCGGCACCGAGGCCACGAACCGGCGCACCTCGTCCCGGAGCTTCGCCTGTCCTTCGCTCAACAGTCTGTCCGTCATGTTCTCCTCTACCTGTTCTCGACCCAGAACGGCCCGAGTGCGAGCCGGTCCAGGCGGCCTGCGACAAAGGCACGAACGGCATCCCGGGGCGAACAGACGATGGGCTCGCCGTGCATGTTGAAGCTCGTGTTGATCAGCGTGGGGATGCCGGTTCTCTCGTGGAAGAGCCGCACGATCCGGTAGTAGCCCGGATCCGTCGCCTCCCGGATGAGCTGCGGCCGGGCGGTCCCGTCCACGTGCACCACCCCCGGCGCCGTGCGTTTCATCTCCCCCGTGCAGTCAAAGCAAACGGTCATGAACCGTGCGGACAGGCGGGCCTTGTCGAGCGCCACGTAGCACTTGTGCGCATGGTCTTCCAGCGTGACAGGGGCAAACGGCATGAACTCGGAGCGCATCAGCTTGCGGTTGAGCCAGTCGTTCACCGTGGGATCGTCGGGCCGGTGGAGGATGGTGCGGTGACCCAGCGCACGAGGACCGTATTCCATGGCTCCGTGGACCCGGGCGACGGAGCGTCCGGCCAGCAGCTCCTGCACGATGACCCGTTCGAGGTCTTTTGGCCGGGCAAACGTGAGGCGTGCTTCTTCCAGCGCCCGTCCCATCTCTTCCTCGGAGTAATCCGGGCCGAAGAAAACGTGCTCGATCGGGGCCGGCGGCGGAGCGGTGCCCCCGTTCTCCGCCAGGAAGCAGCGGGCCGCTCCAAATGCGATGCCCTGGTCGCTCATCGCCGGATGTACGAACAGCTCCTCCACCTCGGGAAGCTCCTGCAGTCGCAGGTTGAGCTTCACGTTTCCGAAGATGCCGCCGGCGAGCACGAGCTTCCTGCGGCCGGTGATCTGCATGGCCTTGCGCACGTAGCCGACCATGACCTCTTCGAAGCGTTTCTGCGTGGCTGCAGCGATTTCCGCAGGCGAGAAGCGGGCCAACTCGGCAAAGGGGCCTCGGTTCCGGCCGCGTTTCCAGAGCGGGTAGACCTCAAAGCCGGTTCCGGCCCGGTCCAGGGAGAAGAGCCGGCTCACCACGGGATAGGCCGGCCGCCAGTCCCCGTAGGCCGCCAGCCCCGTGACCTTTCCGGCCATCAGGCAGTGGAACCCGAGGAGCTGGGTGACTTCTCCGTAGAACTGGCCTGGAGACTCGATTGCCCGGCTGCCGTACAACTCCCGGCACCGTCCGCCCGAGCAATCGAAGACCTTGGCCGCGTACCCGTCCCCCATGTTGTCCGCGCTCACCGCGACGGCCTCGGGGAAACCGGCGGTGGAATAGGCGGAGTAGGCATGGGCCGTGTGGTGGTCGACGAAGCGGACCTTCCGCCCGTAGCGGGTGCGGAACGCGGCCCCGCTCACGGTGCGGGTTGCGGCCTGCAGCAACCGGCTGGCGGGAACCGCGTGCTGGAACGACAGGTAGGCCCGGTGGAGCGGGCCGAAGAAATCGTGCTCCCCGTCGGGCAGCAGGCCGGGAAGCCGGGCCAGGAAGTGGTGGGGATTGCCCGCAACGACCACGTCCGCCTCGGAAAGCCCGACCCCGTGCACGCGCTGCACGTGCTCCAGGCAGCGCGTGGGGAATCCGTGCTGGAACTTGTTCCTGGTAAACCGCTCTTCAGCCGCGGCAAACAGGACTTCCGTGTCGGACAGGAGCACCAGGCTCGAGTTCGAGTCCTCGTGGACCGAGAGGATCTTCACCTACTCCTCCAGGGCGCGGGTCCGCTTCTTGAAACGGGCAGCAAGCACTGCAGCGCACCCCACGTTGCAGGCCGAGGATGCCACCAGGAGCAGCGTCTCGGACAGGTTCGTGGACAGGAGCATGGCCAGCCCGAACGCCAGGATCGGCATGACCGTCACCACCAGGGCCATCCCGACCGACATGCGGACCGCCTGCCGGTGGTGGGGGAACAGGACCTTCCCCAGCAGCCAGGCGGGCAGCAGGAACACGTAGGCCAGCACAAACAGGTACCACGCATACAGCAGCACGTTCATGCGTCCCGCCCCCTCCTTCGCGGGTATGTCCTACCTATCACGGCCAGGGGGTGTCAGGCAAGGCCGTCATTGGCACACGTCGCCGCACAGCATCCTGGTATTCCTGGACGCCCCATCCGCCCTTCGGTGCGGGACGTGAGCTCACTTCAGCCCGAGGACGTGCCGGAGAGCCAGGAAGGAGGTGTAGGCGAGGGCCTTGGCCCTGCCGGTGCTCGACGACGCGATCTGCGCCAGCCGCACCGCCTTCTTCGGCCGAAGGTAGAAGCGCCGCAGGATGTCCCGGTGACGGGAAACGACTTCGGCGGGTGACAGGTGGCGGTGGCGGATGACCGGGGTCCGCAGGAAGCGGTAGTCGGCCCAGTCCGTCGTGGTCAGGAGGTCGTTTTCCCGGCAGTAGTCGAACAACGGAGTCCCGGGGTAGGGGGTGCAGAAGCTGAGTTGCAGGAAGTCGGGATCGAGGGAGAGCACCTCGTCGCGGGTCGCCTCGATGTCCTGGACCGCCTCCTCGGGCGTGTTGACCATCGCAAACCCGAGCGTCACAAGGCCGGCCTGGCGTGCGGCGGAAAACGCGTCCCGGATCTGGTCGAGGGTGGCCCCCTTCCCCAACATCTCCAGCACCGCTGGCGACCCGCTCTCGATTCCCATCTCGATCCGGGTCAGCCCCGCCCCCTTCATGGTCTGGAGGAGGGACAGGTCGACCATGTCGGGCCGGGTCAGGCAGGACCAGGTGACCTCGCCGGCAAGCCCCGACGTCACGAGCGCCTGGCAGAACGACTCGACCCAGCTCCTCGACGTGCTGAACGTGTCGTCCAGGAAGGAAAAGTGGCGCACCTTGTACCGGGCAGCCACGTCGGTCATCTCCGCCACCACGTTCTGCGGGGTCCTCCGACGCACCATGCGCCCTGCCAGCCTGGGGACGTTACAGTAGTTGCAGCCGGCCGGGCAGCCGCGCATCGCCACCATGCAGGTCGTAGGCCACGCATCGATGGTCCGGTAATGCCCGTTGGGAAGCAGGTCCCGGGCCGGAAACGGAAGCCGGTCGAGGTCCTGGACCGGCGGTGAAGGTGGATTCACGCAAGCGGGGCTCTTCCCGGTCGGATTCCGATGCGATTCGAGCCTGTACGCCACGCCGGGAATCCCCTCCGGAAGCTCCCCCTCGGCCAGCGTGGACATCAGCCGGTCGGCAATTTCCTCCCCTTCGCCGATCACGACCACGTCGATTCCCGGGAAGTGGCCCAGCGTGTCCTCCGGGAGCGCGCTTCCATGCGGCCCTCCCACCACCACCGGGACCGGCTGCGAAAACAGGTTGTGCACCATCTGGCCGAACCGGTCGGCCAGGGCAATGGACGGCGTCGCAGCCGTCGTGCCCACCACCTGGGGCCTCAGCTCACGAAGCTCCCTTGCCAGGTCCCCAAGCGTCACGCCCAGCGCGTTGGCATCGACCAGAGTGACGGAATGGCCGGCATCACGGAGGACCGCAGCGAGGTAGGCAAGCCCCATGGGAGGCCCCACCGACGTCTGGGCCACGGAGGCCATCTCCTCCTGGAACGGCAGATTCACCAGCGCAACCCGTGCCATCTCTCCGGCCTCCCTCCGCAGGCACCACCTCAGCGGTGCGGATCCACCGGACAATCGCCACCGTCGAGCGCGATTCCCTCCTTCCGCAAGGCCTCCCGCCACAGGTGGGCGAAGTACTTCCGGTGGAAGTCCCGGACCGGTCGGAACCGGGGGATCGCCATCCCCACGCCGGACAACGCTGCCTGCACTGCTGCGTGGTACGCGGCAAGGAAGGCCATCCCCAGCGCATAGCGCCTCCGCGAGATCGGCCGCCCCGCGTTCTTTCCTCCGCAGCACCCGGCCATGTCAGAACCCCCGTCCGGCCAGGTACGCGTCGATCACCGGCCGTTTCCCCGAAATGTATCGGGCCACGGTCTCCTCGTCGTGTCCTGGGGCCTTGTTGAACAGGATGTAGGGCAGGTAGTACAGCTCGCCCGGGATGCACGACGGCTGGATGCCAAGGTAGCGGTCCAGCACCGGAATGCCCAGGAAGAAGCCCTGCTCCCGGAGCCGCTTCCGCTTCTCGTCTCTCGTGATTCCATAGACCGGCACGAGGTACTCGATCCCGTAGTCCGCATAGAGCCAGTGGACCATCGACACCGACAGGAGCATCTGCTCCACCATCTCGTCCGAGTCCGCGGCCGAGCCGTCCGACATGTGTCCGATTCCGTTGTCCCTGCAATAGGCGATGGAGCGGGCATGCATGGCCAGCTTGCATCCCATGCACCACATGAATGCGGAGCCGAACCGGGCGTAGTCCTCCGACAGGGTCGACAGACAGATCCGTTCGAACAGGTCGCGAATCGATGCCTCGAAATGGACGAAACGGCCCGGGTGCCGGGCCTGCAGCTCAGCGAACCGCCGACGGGTGCGTCCGAAACCGTAGTGGCCGTAGCCGTTCCGGAAGGTGAGCAGGTGTACCTGGTCGAAGTCGGACAGCAACTCGATGGCGGCAACGGTGGAATCTACCCCGCCCGAGAACATCAGAGCGACCGATTTCCGCCTGCCCGCACCCATGCCGAGTCCTCCGCCGGAGGGCTGGTCAGATCTTCTTCTCCAGGTGACCGAAGTAAGCCTGCTCGACCTTCTCGTAGAAGTCGATGATGGCCCGCACATAGCGCCGCTTGTCGTGGTAGGAACCGGGGAAGAAGCTCCGCTTGAACCCGTAGATGATCGTGTCCTTCAGCTCCCGCTGGCGCAACCCGAACGTGTTGGCCGCCAGGTAGACCTCGTCCGTCACCGTCGTGTTCGACACGGTGCGGTTGTCCGTGCACAGCGTCGTGGACAGGTTCGACTTGCGCATCTTGTGGTAGGCATGCGAGTCGAGCGACTTGACCTTTGGATTGGTCTGGAGGTTCGAGGTCAGGCACACCTCGATGGTGATGCGCCGGTCCGCGATGTACTCGGAGAGCTGGCGGACGTACTTGTGGCGGTCTTCGATGGACTTGGCCTTGATCGAGCCCACGGAGAACAGGTAGTACCCGTGCCCGATGCGGTCGGTCTTGAGGTCGGTGATGGCCTGGAAGATCGACTCGGGGCCGTAGGCCTCGCCCGCGTGCACGGTCTTCTTGAGGAAGTGCCGGTGCGCATAGTCGAACGCTTCCTGGTGGTTTTCCGCAGGGTATCCCGCTTCCTCGCCGGCCAGGTCGAAGCCCACGATGGGGATTCCATCGTTTTCCCGCACCGATACCGCGGCACGGGCAAGCTCGAGCGACGCAAACGCGTAGATGGTCATCGGGCTGGCGTAGCGGTGCACGTTGAAGAGCTGTCCGTAGTACTCCGAGTAGTGCGGGTCGAACTTGCGCATGGCGCACGTGATGATCCCGTACTCGAATGCCGGGGCCCGTCCTTCCAGCACGTCTGTCTGGGTGTTCTGCTCGAGCTTGGCCCGATTGAGCCCTTTATTCACCGCGGCCAGCACCTCCCGCATCCCCTGCCGCTCGTTGATGTGGAGCTGGGGGGCGAAGCGGACCTCGACGTAGGCCACCCCCTCGTTGATGTTGTCCCAGGCGAACTCGTACGCAATCCGCTCGAGGTCCTCGGGGTCCTGCATCACCGCGGTCGTGAACACGAAGCCGTAGAGGTACTCCTTGAGGCTCTTGTAGCGGTCCTTGAACACCAGCTTGCGCAGCCCCTCTTCGGTGAACGAGGGGAGCTTCAGCTTGCGCCTGCGCGCAATGTCGATGAGCGTCGGGATCCGGACCGAGCCGTCCAGGTGGACGTGCAGGTCCGACTTCGGGATCGCCCGGATGAAGTCCTTGGGGTACATTTCCTTGACAGTCACCTTCGCCATTCCACTTCCTCCTACCACATCCTGAAGCCGTCGCTGAGGTACGGGTTCGTCTTCTTCTCCCGGCCGATGGAGGTCTGGCGCCCATGCCCCGGGACCACCACGACGTCCTCCGGGAGCTGCTTGAGGCGCTGGAGCGACTCCTGCATCTTCGCCATGTCTCCGCCCGGCAGGTCGGTCCTCCCGATGGAGCTTTCAAAGAGCACGTCGCCGCACACCAGCACAGGCTTGGGGCCCGAGAACAGGAAGGCCGTGCATCCGGGGCTATGGCCCGGCAGGTGCAGTGCGCTGAATTCCATGCTTCCGATGGTGAACCTGTCCCCTTCGGCCAGGTCGTGGTCGACTTGCGGGGCCTCCTCCATCGGGATCCCGAACATCAGGCATTGCCGGGACGTCGCGTCGGCAAGCTCCTTGTCGAGCGGGTGGAGGTACACAGGGGCCGACAGAGCAGACTTCACCCGGTTGGTGCCCGCCACGTGGTCCACGTGCCCGTGGGTCAGGAAGATCCCCTTGACCGCGATGCCCTTGGATTGAACGAAATCCAGGATCTTCCCGGCATCACCGCCGGTATCGAACAGCACTCCTTCTCCGGTCGTCTCGTCCCAGGCCACCACGCAGTTGGACTGGAACATCGTCACCGGGATCACCCTGAGCTGCATCGTTCCCCCTTCATGGACCGCCGCGTTCTCCCGAGCATTATAGGAACGCTGGCGCGCTAGTCAATCAGCCTCACGCCCGTGCGTGACGCACGAATCCCGAGCAGTTCACCAGCTGGATCGGATGCCCCGCCGACTTGATGATGTTGTCGAGCATCAGGTTCATTCCGACCGTGTCGCTGGCGATGTGGCCCGCGATGATCACGTTGACGTGGTGTTTCTTGGCCTCGTCCCGGTGCTCGTCGGACATGTGCATCTCGACGAGCGTGTTCACGCCGCTGCCGGCCAGGTTCTCGAGCAGCTTCTTGTTCCCCGACGTGCCTCCGGTCATGCTCACCAGCACCTTGCCGGCCTTGCGGTCCCGGTCTCCCAGCAGGATGCGCGGCCCGGCTCCCTGCTTTGCCCCTTCCTTGTACTCGGGGACTCCCTGGAGCAGATCCACGACGTCTCCGAGCCGCTTGGGCTTTTCCGCGTCCACCAGCCCCTGCAGGAAGCGGTGCACGTGGTTGTCTGCCGGAGTATGGGTGCACATGAACGGGATCCCCAGCAGCCTGGCCGCATCGGCGGCTCTCGTGTGGTTACCCGGCATGAGGCGCCTTTCGACCTCCTTGGCCCGGCTGTCCATCAGGTCTTCGGCCGCAGAAATCGGCACCCCGAACGCGGCCAGGATGTCGGCCTGCATGCCCATGACTTCGTGGAGGTTTCCGAGTGCCCGGCCGCTCGGGTGGTGCGCCAGGACCAGGTCCACCCGCTGTCCCCGCTCCCGGAGCCGATCCGCCAGCACGATCTCGCCGGCATCGATGTCGATACCGACCAGGACGCGCTCGATTTCCTCGTCGCCGGTTCCGTTCAGGATCCGCGTGTCGCCGTAGGGGTTCTCCAGCGATTCCGTGTCGAAGTACTCCTTCGCATCCCCCTTGAGCCCCTCGTACTTCTTCCTGCGCTGGTCGAGCCAGTCGCCGAGCCCCTCGCTGCCCCGAGGGTCCGCTGCCATCCCGGCCGCCACTGCCGCCTTGTAGAATTCCCGAAGCTTCATGTGCGCTCCTTGCGTTGTAAGAGCCGACGTCCGAGACAATATAGTGGCTTGGATTGGAGTGGGAAAGGGAAAAGAAGGACGGTGTCAGAGCAGGTCGACAGGGTCTGTGGTGCGCCAGGTTGTGAAGAGCCGGCCGGAGCTCGATCCGGGAGCGTGAGCAAGGCTCCCTCTGCCGCGCGCACCTGAAGAGGCCGCAGCAAACCGGGGGGCCGGATTGTCCGCCGAAGCTTCCGCGGTCTTGGCGACCTGCCACATGCCGTGTATGATGCCAGCAACCGGCCTTTCTCGCAGCCACTGACATCAGCATGGCGCGGCGGGAGCGAATCGCTGCGGCGCGTGGCGGGAGACACCAGAACGCAGCGGGCAAGACCGGTGCAATCGAGGATCTTGCGATGCCGATGGTCTCGGACAGCGGATTGCGCGTGGTCGACTTCTTTTGCGGTGCCGGCGGCTTGTCGTGCGGTTTCCGGCAGGCACGAATCCGAGTTGTCGCAGGGATTGACCTCGATGAACGTTGCAGGGGGACCTTCGATGCGAACTTCCCGGAAGCAGAGTTCCTTGTCGCCGATGTCTCGTCCCCCGCTCTGTCTGATGCCCTGGAATCCGTGGTGGCGAGGGGGGACGACGAGTTGATTTTCGCAGGCTGCAGTCCGTGCCAGTTCTGGAGCAAGGTCCCCACGGCCCGTGAGAAGTCCGGCGCCAGCAAGGCCCTTTTGAGGGATTTCGGTCGTTACGTATCCGAATGGCGTCCCGGCTATGTGGTCGTGGAGAACGTGCCGGGGTTGGCCGACCGTGGAGCGGAACTGGTTCTGAGGCCCTTTCTTCGTATGCTCCGCAAGAACGGGTATTCGTTTGCCCACGGCGTCGTCTCGGCAGCGGACTACGGTGTTCCCCAGATGCGCAGACGATTCCTCCTGCTGGCGACCCGGCTCCGTGGTGGACCGCTGCTTCTCCCGGAGCCACGGGAGTCAGCAGGACTGACAGTGCGCAGGTTTATAGGCGACCCGCTGCGTCTTCCCCCGATTTCTGCCGGTCACCGGGATCCGACGCCGCTGCGACACAGCGCGGCCGGGCTGTCGGCCACGAATCTGGAACGTCTGCGACGAACCCCTCCGAATGGAGGTGTCCGAAGTGCGTGGAGCAATGCTCAGGATCTCCAGATCCCGGCTTATGCGGGAAGGGACGGGAGTTTCCGGAATGTGTATGGACGTGTGTTCTGGGACCGTTTGTCGCCGACCATCACGACTCGGTTCAACAGTCTCTCGAACGGACGCTTCGGACACCCCGAGCAGGACCGAGCGCTGTCCCTGAGAGAGGGGGCTACACTCCAGACGTTCCCCCGGGATTTCGCGTTCCTGGGCTGCGAGGCCGATGTTGCTCGCCAGATCGGGAACGCAGTTCCGCCCGCCCTGGCGGAATGCGTGGGAAAGACGCTGGTTGAGCACCGGCAGTCCGTCCTCCACGCCACTGAAGCGGAGAGCGCCTGATGGCAACATTCAAGACAAGCGCCCGTCTCGTCGACCTGCTCGGTAGACAGCAGATTCACGGCATCCCGACTGCCATCAGTGAGCTCTTCAAGAACGCTCACGACGCCTACGCGACCCGGGTCGAGGTCGACTACTTCAAATATGATCCTCGGCGGATCCTGTATTTGCGGGACAACGGCGTCGGGATGACCGAGGAGGAGTTCTTCGACCGATGGCTCACGGTGGGCACGGACAGCAAAGTCCGCGGCTCATCCGGGCGCCCCTATGCTCCCCCGGACATGTCGCCGCGCACCATTCTCGGCGAGAAGGGGATCGGACGTCTGGCCGTAGCGGTGATGGGGCCGACCGTCCTGGTGCTCACTCGGGCCGTTCGCGGGGAAACGCGGCACCCGATCGTGGCTGCGCTAATCCACTGGGAGCTGTTCTCGATTCCGGGACTCAAGTTGGAGGACATCCCCGTCCCCACAGTGAAGTTCGAGAACGTCCCCGACCGAAAGGCGATCCGGGGACTGCGAACGGAGATTGTCGACGGAGTCGAGCGGCTCAAGCCCAAGATCGGTCTGGATCGCGCGGCGTCAATCCGGCTGGAAGTCGAGAAGTTCGATGTGGATCCGGCCGAGGACGAAGCGTTTCTCTCCGACCGTTTCCACGGGAGCCCGTCTCTTTCCAGAGGCTCTGGGACTTGGTTCGTCGTTGCCCCGACGGACGGAGGCCTCGACGCGGATCTGGCACCTCCGCCTGAGGATCCCACGGAGGCCCCGGCTCTTGACTGCACGCTCCTGGGATTCACAGATCAACTGGCTCAGGAGGGGGAGAGTGCCCCGCTGGCGACTGCGTTCCGAATTCACCACACGCAGGAACTGTGCGAGGATCGCTTTGAGGAGCGGGCGTTCTTCTCCCTCACGGAGTTCAACAACGCCGACCATACTGTAGTGGGCCAATTCGATGAGTCCGGGCAGTTCTCGGGGAAGGTGAGCGTCTACGGCGACACCGTGTCACATGTCATTCCCTGGCCTGACGGCCGCGGCGATCCGACCAGATGCGGTCCGTTCTCGATCGCCGTGGCCATGGTGCAAGGTACTTCCCGAGAGACAACACTGCCGTTCGACGAATGGACTGCGCTGACCAACAAGATGGACCTCTATGGGGGGCTGTACATCTACCGGGATGGAATTCGGGTCCAGCCTTACGGCAACTTCGAGTCGGACTGGCTCGGAGTGGAGAAGAGGCGGACCAAGAAAGCGTCCTACTACTACTTCTCTTTCCGCCGCATGTTCGGGAGCGTCACACTCAAGTCCCCCGAGAACAGTGAGCTCAAGGAGAAGGCCGGCCGCGAGGGGTTCCAACGCAATCTGGCCTACCGGCAATTCCGGGGCATCCTTATTGCTTTCTTTAAGCAGCTTGCACAGGACTTTTTCCGGAAGGGGTCGGACAGCCCATATGTGCAGCATTTCGAGAAGCGGAAGGCGGAGTTGGCGAAGCACTCCAGGGCGTTGGAGAGGCGGGAGCAGCAGAAAGCAGAGAAGAAGAGGGCGCTCGCTCAAGCCCTTGATGCGTTTTCCGCCGCGGTTGACCAGGACGAGGCGTCGAAGCGGTGCGAATGCGTGAAGACGTGGGTGCAGGAGCAGCTCGCCATTGCCCGGCAGGAGACGGGCGAGAGACTGGCTGCGGAATGCTACCGCATTGAGACTGAGGCAAGGAAGACACTGGACGGCATTCGAGAGCAGGCGCCGTTTAAGGTGGTGGTTCCGCGCGGAGTCGCCTTGCCCAGGGCGCTTGCCGAACGCGTCGAGGACTACCGAGCGAAGTTCCAGGAGTTGGGCGAGGCCTTCTTCCGGCCGGCGCTGGCTGGCGTGGAGTCTATGGTGGCCGACATGGCGAAGGGGATGCACGTCGCACTGGACAGGCGTCGCCGTGTGGAAGCCTCGGTCGTCGAGGTCGAGAGGAAGTATGCCACTGCCACACGCTCGGCGGCCCGTGAGACGGCGGAGAAGGCTAAGCACCTCGGAAACAAGGTCCGGGAACGAAGCGACCTTGCGATCACCGACGTAAGCAAGGTCGTGAGCGAGGTGAAGGCTGAAGTAGCTCGGACCGACCTGTCCGCCCTCTCCGACGACGAACTGGCGAAGCAGCGGAGCTCGCTCGAGAGCCGAATACAGGAGGCCGCCATCACCGAGCTCTCGCTTCTGGAGGCCCTTCGGGAGCGGATTTCCTATCTGACCGAAGCGTTGGATAGTGGTGACCCGGCCCAACTCGAGTCCGCTCTACTCGAAGCGGAGGCGATGGACCATCGGATCATGGAGTTGGAGGAGCGGTCGGACCTGGACATGGACCTTGTCCAGGTCGGGATGGCCATCGACGTGGTCAACCACGAGTTCGAGAACAGCATCCGTTCCATCCGCAACCAGTTGGGGGCTTTCAGGGCATGGGCTGACCGGACCAAGGGCCTGATGCCGGTCTACAAAGGCATCAGGGACTCCTTCGAGCATCTCGACGGTTACCTGACGATGTTCACCCCACTGAATCGCCGTCTCTATCGCAAGAAGGTGACCATCAGCGGTTCGGCCGTGGCGGATTATCTGGCCGGCCTGTTTCTCGAGCGTTTCAGGCGGCACTCGATCCGGTTGACGGCGACCGAGGGATTCCGGAGGGCCTCGTTCTTCTCATATCCGTCCACATTCTACCCGGTGTTCGTCAATCTGGTCGACAACGCGGTCTACTGGCTGAAGGGGGTGAAGGGGGACAGGACGATCACGCTGGACGTCGACGGGGAGGCCCTTCTGGTTAGGGACAATGGGCCCGGGGTGGCACCTCGAGATCGCGAAGCCATCTTCGAATGGAGGTTCTCCCGCAAGCCCGGCGGCCGCGGGCTCGGTCTGCCCATCAGTCGGGAGGCGCTGAAGAAAGTGGACTGGTCTCTGGAACTGGATGAACCGGCACCGGGGAAGGGAGCGTGTTTCCGGTTGGCGCCTCCAGCCGTTGCCCCGGTAGAGAGTGAGGAGGGGAGCCCCGATGCCTGATGAATTCCAGAACATTGCGAGGCAGGTGGCAAAGAGGTTCCTCCAGACCGTATTGGTCGTGGACGATCAGCCTACTTCGGTGCCGGCAGAAGCTCCAAATGGAGGAGCGCAGGAGCCGCCGCAGAGGAGCCTTCCCGATGCAGAGAAGGTGGAGGTGACCGCCCAGCAGGAAGAGGCGGAGCCGGAAGCCGGGCCGGAGTGGCAGTTGGGGTTGGACCCGAAAGCGCTGACCGAGGCGTTCGCCGAGATGGGGGTGGTCTGTGCGGTTCTCACGCCTTCTTCCAATGACCGGGACGGGTTTGTCCGTCGATACACCGCTGTCGCCGGTCGGGCCGACATCGTGGTGCTGGATTGGATCCTCGGGCAGAACGATGGGGGCGACGAAGCGATTCGCCTTCTCGGGGAGTTGGCGCAGGGGGAGCGGTCCAGACTGATCGCAATCTACACCGGCCAGTCCAATCTGAACCTGGTCCTCGATCCCCTGAAGCATGCTCAACTGCCCGGAGGAGCCAGACTTGTTGAGGCACGACAGGATCCCTGGTCACTTTGCAGCGGCCCCATCAGAGTGACGGTTTTCTCCAAGATCCAGCGAGGGAATGTGGATGGCCGCTATGTGGCCGAGTCGGATCTGCCGGAGAGGTTGGTGGACGAGTACGCCAAGATGAGCGGGGGCTTGCTGGGAAGCCTTGCCCTGGCCGCGTTGGCGGCCATCCGAGAAGACAGTCACGACATCCTGCGGCAGTTTCCGCTGGAGTTGGATGCGGCTTTCGTGGCCGAGTGGGCCGCACAGCACAAGGCCGACGAAGTCGAAGGACATTGGCTCCCCCTTGTTATGGACGAGGTCGAGGCGGCGATAGAGGACGATGCCGATGTCGCCCGCTTGCGCGGAGTTGAGGCCATTTGCTCGTGGGCCGGCATCGAGGCCCCTGGAGAGACGGGCGGACGGGAACTGGTGGTGGAACGGCTTTCGGGAAAGCTGCCAGGCGAGGTCGCGGAGCAACTGAGGAGGGGAAAGGCAGTCCGGGAGGACATAGAGGACTTGACTCGGAGCATCGGCAAGGTCGATGGGCTGCAGCCGGCAGCGGTCTTGCAAAGGGTAGGATTGATGTTCCAGAATCGTCGCCGGAACAACTCCTCGGCCAAAGTAATGCGCCCTGGCACCGTCGTCGAGATGAACGGCAAGTACTGGATTTGCGTGCAGCCGGCGTGCGATTGCATAGTCCGGGGAAAGGACCCGCGACGGCTGTTCTGGTTTGCTCAGATGGAGAAGGCGCCTTCGAAGAAGCCGTCCAAAGACGATGAAGAGGAACTCCCGCTGGACGAGGTGCGGCTTTGGAACCCTGATGCTAATGGGGCTGGAGGTGTTTCCGAGTGGCTGGTTCGTGTCGGTGCGCGTTCTGCGCGGCAGTTCGTGTTGGAGCGTACGACGGGGTCGTCCTTCGTTCGAGCCACGGAAAAGGGCGTTTTCGGTGCGTCGGTTCTCGACCTTCCGGATTCTCAGCGGGGGATGCACGCTGACGCGGGAGTGAGGAAGGTGGACTTGAAGTGGGTGATGGACCTGAAACCGCCTCGCGCGCAGGAAGTCACCGAGCGTCTCGCTCGTTCCCTCTCTCGAGTGGGGGTGACTCAGTCCGAGTGGCTTCGGGTCGGGAAGCGGAAGGCGACGAAATCCGGTGAGAAGAAGATTGGCGAGGCAGGACCTCCGACACCTACGGGCCAGACAACTGAGCTCGAGGGCACTCCCCCCCCAACGCCTACTCCTCAGTCCGAGGCTACTCCGCCGGTCGCTTCGTCCCCCGAGGACAAGAAACCGTCCGGCGAATAGCGGGCTCCCGTAGAGTGACCATGTGAATGTGGGCGGTGCCGGTGGGGCTCTCCGGCACGTCGACGCGCTCGACCCGCCAGCCGGGGTCATCGTCGGAAGCTCTGTTGGCCAGTGCGTTCGCGATAAGTTGCACTACAGCGTCCATCCGTCGATGTATGTCGTGTTCCCAGAACCTCAGCACGAGCCAGCCCATCTCGGTGAGCGTTGACGTTTGTCTCCGATCCCTCTCGACGTTTCCTCGGAGCTTCGTCGCCCAGAACTCCCGTTGCGTCCGTGGCGCAGAGTAGTGCTCCGGGCAGCCGTGCCAGAAGCATCCGTCGACGAAGACGACGACCCGCTGCCTGGGGAAAACCACGTCGGGCCGGCCAGGCAGCCCCCGAAGGCGGAGCCGGTAGCGATGGCCGCCTTGCCACAGCCGGGAACGAAGAAGCAACTCGGGTCGAGTGTCCGCGCCTCGAACTCGGGCCATCTGTTCCGACTTGGTCATCGGGCGGCGTGTCATTGCGTTTTCGGCCTCCTGCTCGGCTTCGCCAGAGGTCTTGCTGCCCTCCCCGTCCAAGCTAACAGAACTTGTGGACGCACGTCACTGGGCAAGTTCCGTTGGTGCGAAACGGCCCAAACGCCACGGAGAGCCGGTGGAAAAGGTCAAGGTGCGACAGCGTGCCGTTGTGCTTGTCGATTGGTCTGGACACACTACGAGCCTTCCGGCTACGCGTTCGTCGCAAGCGCAATCACGATCGCTGGCGGATGTGAGAAGGTGTTGTGCACCGTGCAGGCGTGGACCAGGCGGGACAGGCTCGTGCTCTGCCGCTCGGTCAGCGGGGCCGTCACCCGGACAGTCACCTTGTAGGAGCCGACCCGGTTGGGCTGGGTCGCGGACTGCCAGTCCACGTCCACGGCCAACCCCTCCAGCGACAGACCGTTGCGTCCCAGGAAGTCGGCCGCATAGACAGCGACACACCCTCCAAGCGCAGCGCCCATCAGCTCCACCGGAGTCATCCCCTCGTTCCCTCCGACCGGCCGGGGCTGGTCGGTCACCACCGTGTGTCCCCGCTGCTCGATCTCGAACTTGAACCCGCTCACATGGCGCACCTGCATGTTCCACCTCCCCATGTCACACCCTACCAGAGCCGGCAGCCCACGGAAAGTTACGTTGCTCAGGACCCGCGACGAAATGAGTTGCGTGGCAACGAGGTCCGCGTGTCTTTGCGTTTTGTCCCCGCTTCTCCTACAATGGCCGCCGGCAAGAGGGGGACGGATGCTCCAGTCACTGTTCGCAGCGGAGCGCAAGGTCCGGCGCTGGCGGGCGGCATTCCTGGCCGTGGTCGTCATCACCGGAATCCTGTGGATGCTGTGCGCGGTCGTCGCCGTGGTGAACCTGGCCCTGCTTGCGGCCTGGCTCCTTCCCGACCCGAGGAACGTCCTCCCCATCTCCCAGGCATTTCTCTCGAGCCTCGTGGTGCTGATCTCGATCTACGGGATTGCCCTTCCCCTGCGTCGGTACATGCCGTTGCGCCGGTTCGCATCCCGCCTGGATGCCGGCATCCGCAGGGAAGGCTACGTCCTGACCGCGTGCGAGGTGCTGGACCAGGTCCGCCTGGCAGGGGGAAGCCTGCGGGATGCGACGTCCGTGGACGGGCGGATCGCGGGGCAATCACCCGTCCTGCTCGAGCGGCTGGGGGAGCTGGCGCTCCGGGATCTTGCCGGTGCCAGCCTGGCCCTGGCCGTCCCGTACCGGCGGCTGTTCCACGGGCTCGTGGTGCTGATGGTGCTGCTGTCGGGATCGCTGGCTACGTTGATCTGGGTTCCGGACATGAGCCGGGATGCGCTCACCCGCCTGTTGAGCCGGCCCCGCAAGCCCGTGGCTGCCGTGGCGGTGGATGTCGGACCGCAGGCCCGCTCCGAATCGGGCGGAACCCCGCTGCCCCCCTGCCGGTCCGTCACCGTCGAGGTCACGCCGCCCGCGTACCTGGGCCGTCCTGCGTTTGCTGCCCAGTGGGGAGCGGCACTGCGCGTGCTGCCCGGAACGGTTCTTGCGATCACGTGTGAGGGTACCGGGCCCGGTGCTCCGGTCCTGGAGCAGGCGCTGGCCTCATCGATCAGGCGCATCGACCTGGCGGGCGGGGAGCAGCGCGGCGGGTACCGCTACTCCGCGAGCCTGTCGGTTCCGGAGCGGATGCGGTTGCGGATCCTCTCCGGCGGCGGAGGAGCAGCCCACCCGGGGTGGCTGTTCGTGGACCAGGTGCTCGATCAGCCACCGACCTGCACGCTGGTCCAGCCCGTGACCGATCTGCAGGTGAACCCCTCGGGTACCGTCTCGTTCCTCGTGGAGGCGGAGGACGACCTGGGGCTTGCCTCGGTGACCGCCGGTTTCCTGGTGGAGGGACTCGACGCGGTTCCATCGCACGTCGAGCTGGCGCGCTCTCCCGGCCAGAAACGGCTGGTGGTCCAGCGCGAGCTGCCGGTGAGTGCCTTTGGGGCCGATTCGGACGACCGGATCATCCTGTGGGTGGAGGTCGCGGACGGCAACCAGTTCCCCGCCCCGTCGGTCTGCACCACCGTGCGGCGGACTGTGACCGTGGCCTCCCCTTATGGTGCGCAGAAAGAGGTGATTTCGGCATTGGCCGAGCTGCGGAACCAGGCCGTGGACCTTGCCGGAGACGGGATCCAGGGACTGGGCGTGGAATCCCCGGACCCCGAGCCGGTGGGCCGGTTTTCCAGGGCCGCCCTACGCTACGGGCAGGCAGCGGGCAGGATCGCGGCCCACATGGCGCAATCCGGTCACTTCAAGCAGGAGGACGTGCGCCGGGTAGCCTCCCTCTCGGCCACCCTGGACGAGCTGACCCAGGCAGCCGGAACCCTGGACGGCCAGCCGGCCCGAGAGCTGGCGCTGGCCAGGTCCCTGCATGTCGAGGTCGAGCAGCAGGCGCTTGTGCTCGACGGCGTGGTCGAAAAGCTGCTGGGCGAGTTCCTCTTCTATCTCTCCGGAAGACTGCAGGCCGACCTTGCCAGGCTCCTGACCCTGGCCAGGGAAGGGGACCTCGATGCCCAGGCCGAACGCTCGGTCCGCCGAGGGATGCGCAAGCTCCAGCGCATGTCCACCAGGGCCGTCGAGTTCCGGGATTCCATCCGGCCCGCTCTGCCCCGCCTCTTCACCCCGGTGCTATCCGACGAGGCCGCGGATGGCGGGTTCGAGCAGATCGCAGCCCTGACCGGACGCCTCGCCGAGAGCCCGGCCAGCCCCAGTGACGACGAGTGGCGCGAGGGGCTCGAAGCGCTGTCCCTCGCTGTGGAGAAGGCCGCCCGGTCCATGGAGGGTTCCTACACCCGCAGCATGAGCCGGCTGTCCTCCTCGTTCCGCCAGGCCCAGGGGGACCTCACGCAGCGCCTCAAGCGGGCTCAGACCGCCAACCAGGCCATCCGCAAAGACCTGGAGCTCCTGGTGGCCGAGGTGGAAAAGGAGACCAGCGAGTACATCAAGCGCGCCCGCACCATCGAAGCCGTGCGCGACGTGGCCGACCTGGTCCGCTCCCTGTCCCGCCGTTCCAGGAAGTTCCGGGCATCGACCTACCTGCCGGTCGACCGGAAGATCGTGGTGGAATTCGCGGAGCGGCAGAAGCGGCTTTCCGACCTCGTGGGTGCGTTGAGGCTTGACGAGGCAGCTGCCGTCGCATCCGAGCTCGTCTCCCTCACCCAGTCCATGGAGTTCTCCCTGAAGCTGGCCATCCAGTACAGCAGCGACGTTGCCCTCGTGGAGCGCAGCCGGGACGAGCTGGAAAAGGCGCGGGAAGCCCGCCGCATCGCGGAGCACGCAGCCTCCAGGCTCGAGGCGATCCGCTCTCAGCGGCAGAAGCTGTTCAGCCTGCGGACCGAGCGGCTCGAAGAGCTGGCCCGCAAGCTGGACGAGGTGCATCAGCTCGTCACCCAGGCCGCACAGAGGGCCGGGGGGCTGAGGCGCATGTTCCCGATCTTCTTTGGCTGGTTCGCTCCTGCCCTGGAGCGGCTGGCCGAGGCCGTAGAGCAGACGCGAAGCAAGCTTTCCGCGTTTCTGCTGCAGGATGCGCTGAAGACCTGCGCGTTTGCGGACGAGACCCTGGCTCGGCTGCTCGAGGAGCTGGACAGCGCGGCCCGCAATGCAAGGTCGGCAAGCGCTCTGGGGGCCGGCGGGATCCAGCCGGCCCTCGACATCGAGGGGAAGGAGCACGTGACGTCCCGGGACCGGGTGCAGCGGTTGCTGTCCCTGGGAACCGGACTTGGAGGCCGAGAGGAATGGCGACTGGTGTTCGAATCCTACTGCGGACAGCTTGCACCCTAGCGTGCCTGCTGTGTGCCGCGACCGCGGGAGCGCAGGAAGTGCTCGACCGGTATGATGCCCTGCTGCTCCGCTGGGACGAGGCAGGGCTGCGCAGGCTGGCGCTGGAGACGGCACCGGCTGGGACGCGGGAGTTGGCCCTGGCTGCAGCGGCCTTCCTGTCGGGGGACCCCCGGGCACCGGAGCTGGCCGGCAACGCGGTCGGTGCCGCGGGAGAGGAGTCGAGACCCCGCGCCGAGTGGCTCCGGGATACCGTTGCGGCCTGGCATGCGCTTCTGGGGGGGTTCCACGTCCGGGAAGCATCGCCCAGGGTGCGCCTTCTCCTTCCATCCTCGCACCGGCAGTGGGGCAAGCAGGCGGCCCCGCACGCGGCGGGCATCATCGAGCCGGTTCTCGAGCTGTTTTCCGTTTCCGGTGAGCGTCCCGTCGAGGTCGTATTCGTCGAGAACCTGGAGCAGCTCTCGGTCGTGTCCCGAGTCCCGGTGGCCCGACTCGAGCGCAGCGGTACCGTGGCGACGACAGCGTTCCAGCGGATCTTTCTGCTCAGCCCCGCCTTCTTCGCCGACGGCTATCCCTGGCACGTCGTGCTCGGGCACGAGGCGGTCCACCTGGCCCTGCATCGGAAGGTCCCGGGGAAGGTGCCTCATTTCTTCGAGGAAGGACTGGCCTCCCTCCTGGAGGAGTGGGGGCGGACCGGGAAGGCGAAGGGACTGCTGCCGCTCGACAAGGCACTGCTGCAGCTTGCCGAAGAGAAGAACCTCTACCTGGACAAGGCCGTCCTCGACGCCCCCTACTGGCAGATCGAGGGGGGGCTGCTGGTCCGGCTGGCTTTTGTCCAGGCCCGTCTGGCCGCCGCACTCCTGCTCCAGAAGGGGGAGCGGGAGGCGTTGGCCCAGCTTCTCGACGCGGCAGCGGCCGGGACCCCGTTCGACGACATCCTCCGCAGCCTGTCCGGCGTGTCTCCGGATGCCTTCGCTGCACGGCTCAAGGCCCGGTGGCGTTCGGAGGCGAGCCGGGAGAATCTGCTGACCCTGCTGTATGAGGGGGGCAGCGAGTGGCTTCCCGAGAAGGCTCAGAAGGTGGCCGACGAGTCCGCTTCGCTGCTGACGCTCGGCGATTTGCTGTGGGGACGGGGGAGGAATGCCGCGGCCCTGGCCGTGTACTTGCGGCTTCCTCCGGAGCTGCAGGTCACTCCGGACGTGGTCTGGCGGATCGGCCGGCTCCTGGTCGACCTGGGCCGGATCGAGGAAGCCAGGACCCGCCTCGAAGGCCCGCTGGCCCTCTTTCCGCTCGATTCCCGGGTGCTGCACGCAGCGGCCCTCGTGCACCGGGCCGCAGGGAACGGAGGGGAAGCCCGGCGCTTCGAGCAGGAGGCCTGGCTCGTGAACCCCTTTGCAAAGGAAACGACCGAAGCGATAATGACCGCACCTGCATCGCCAGGAGAGGCAAAATGGGTGAAATGAACGACAGGGAGCTGGTGGAATTCGTGGCCGAGGTGGCCGGCCGTATCAAGGGGCAGCTCCAGCGCCGCATCGTGGGGCAGGAGGAAACGCTCGACCTCGTCATGGTTGCCCTGCTTTCCGGGGGGCACTGCCTCATCACCGGCGTGCCCGGGCTTGCCAAGACCCTCCTGGTCAAGTCGCTGGCCGAGGTGACCGAGCTCGGCTTCTCCCGCGTCCAGTTCACCCCGGACCTCATGCCCTCCGACATCACGGGCACCGAGGTCATCGAGGAGGACCGCGCCACCGGCCGCCGCGCGTTTACCTTCGTGCGCGGTCCCGTGTTCACGAACCTCCTGCTTGCAGACGAGGTCAACCGCACGCCGCCCAAGACCCAGGGGGCACTCCTCCAGGCCATGCAGGAGCTCCAGGTCACGGTCATGGGGAAGACCTACCCACTCGAGCCCCCGTTCCACGTCCTGGCCACCCAGAACCCCATCGAGCAGGAAGGCACCTATCCCCTGCCGGAGGCACTCCTCGACCGCTTCATGCTCAACATCCGCATGGACTACCCCTCGGTCGACGAGGAGCGCCGCATCGTCCGGATGCCCCGCACCGACATGGCACCGCTCGAACGGGTCGTGTCCAAGGAACGTCTCCTACAGGCCCAGGCCCTCATCGACCGGGTTCCAGTCGGCGACCACGTCGCGGAGTTTGTGGTCAAGATGGTTCGGGCCACCCGACCCGGTTCCGGGGCCCCGGACTACGTCAACGAGTTCATCCTGTGGGGGGCGGGGCCTCGGGCGGCCCAGAACCTCCTCGTCGCAGCCAAGGCGCGCTCGCTGCTGCTCGGCTCTCCCACCCCGCGCATCGAGGATGTCGCGTTCATCGCCGGCGCGGTCCTCAAGCACCGCCTGGTCATGACGTTCAAGGCCGAAACCGAACGGGTCGAGCCCGACGAGATCCTCAAGCAGCTGGTGAAGGAAGTTGGCTGAGCCCATCCGCAGGAACGGCAGCCGCGGCAAGCTCCCGCCGGCTGGCCGGGAAGCTGCTCCCCCCGAGCCGCTGATCGTCCTCGACCCGGAGGTTGAGCGGCGCCTGGCCGGGATCCGTTTCCACTTCCCCGAATCCATGGACGGCCGACTCACCGGCGTGCATCGCAGCGCACAGCCCGGCGTCAGCGTGGAGTTCTCGGACCACAAGGAATACTCGCCGGGGGATGACATCCGGCACCTGAACTGGAAGGTGTACGCCCGGTCGGACAAGTTCTACGTCCGGCAGTTCGCCAAGGATACCCACGCCACGGTCTGCCTGGTGCTGGACTGCTCCGGGTCGATGTTCTACCGCTCCCAGACCGTGGAGAGAAGCAAGGCCGAGCACGCAGCAGGCCTCGCTCTGGCACTGTGCTACCTGTTCCTCCGGCAGAACGACTCGGTCGGGCTGCTTTCGGTGAGGGGGCACCGGCTCACCGATTTCGTGCCCCCGCGCAGCCACGCGTCCCAGCTCGTCACCGTCCAGGAGCACCTGGACCGGGCGGTCACCGGCAAGGCCGCCTCTCCGGATCACAACGAAGGGCCCACGTCGCTCGCCGAGGGGCTCGAATTCCTGGTGTCCCGGCGGACCCGGCGCAGCGCGGTCATCGTGCTGTCCGACCTGTTCATGGACACGCCGGAGTTCCTGCCGTATCTGCGCTATCTCAAGTCGGGCGGCAGTCACGTGTGGCTGGTGCAGGTGCTCGACCCCGCGGAGCTCGACCTGCATCCGGGCAAGACCGAGCGTACCTTTCCGTTCCAGGGGGCCATGTTCTTCCGGTCGGTCGAGACCGGCCATGGGATCCTGATGGATGCCCGGCTGGCGAGGGCCGACTACCTGGCCCGCTTCAAGGCTTTCCAGGACGACCTCCACGAACGCTGTGCCGAGGCCGGAATCGAGCTGTCCCAGTGCAACACGGATACCGCACCGGCCGAGTTCATCCTCGAGCACCTCAAGAGGCGCCGATGAGCTTTGACCGGCCCGAATACCTCCTGGCCCTCATCCTCGTGCTGGTGCCCGCAGGGATGGCTCTGTCCCACTACGTCCGCTCCACGCGGGCCTCCTTCCCGGCCGTGTGGTTCCTGTTCGGCCGGGACCGCAAGCCGCTGGCAAGGCTGCGGCTCCGGCAGGCGCTCACCACGCTGGTCAGGGCAGGGCTCCTGGCGGCCGTCGTGCTGGCCTTTTCCGAGCCCCATTCGGAGCTGGGCGGTGCCGGTCTCTCCCAGGTCGGCAGTCCCAGGCTCCTCATCCTGCTCGACGTGTCGGCCAGCATGGGCGCGGTTGCCGACGGGTTAACTCCCCTCGACGAGGCGGTCCGCCAGGCATTGTCCCGCGTGGAAGCGCTCCCCGACCGGGGACGGGCTGCCCTGGTCGAATGCCCGGGCCCCACTCCCCGGCGGCTCCTCTGGCTCACCCGGCCGTCTGCAAAACGGCAGCTCGAAAACGTGGTGCAGGGGTATGGCCGCTGCCAGCCCGACCGCATGCTGGCCGAGCTGGCACCGCAGCTCCCGTCGCAGACGAGGGTGCTCTATGTCGGCGATCTCGCCGGTGCTCCCGAGGAGGCCGCCAACCTGGCACGCCTTCCCATTTCGCCCGAGCGCATCGAGACCGTGCAGGTGGCACTTCCGACCAGGCCCGACAACCTCTCCCTGGTCGAGCTCATTCCCGAGCGCACCTTCCTGACCGCCATCATCGCCAACCAGGGGACCGATGCCGAAGGGGAGCTTGCCCTGAGCTGTGCGGACCGCACCGAGAAGTTCCCGTTCCGGGTACCTGCCGGCACGACCGTGTCGGTCCGGGTGGCCCCCTCGCAGCAGATTGCAGCTGGGCTCTGCTCGATCTACCTGCCGCAGGACGGGATTGCTGCGGACAACGTGCTCTGGGTGGAATTCCAGCGGCGGGACCGCCTCAACGTCGTGCTGGTGGACGGAAACCCGGCAGTCGGTACCGCCCACTCCCCCTCGTTCTTCCTGGCCGCGGCGATGCGGTCATCCGGGGAACCGGTCGTCACGTTCCGAATCAGCCAGCCGGAATTCTCGTTCGACACGGCCAAGGTCGCGGACATGCTCGTCCTCATCGATCCGCAGCCCATGCCGTCGTACCTCGAGCAACGCCTGGCAGAGTTCGTTCGAGGGGGAGGGCGGCTCTGGCTCCTCGCCGGAAGCCAGACCTCCCGCTGGAACCCCGACAATCAACTCCTCCCCGGTGTTTCTTTCCGTTCCTGTGTGGCCGTGGCCGAGCACCCGTTCCTCCTCGGCTGGTACGACCGGGCCGACCCGGCGCTGGCCTTTCTTCAGCAGGCAGGGGAGTCGCTGGCCGCAAGCTGGACCAGCCTGCGACACGTTGCCCCATCGCTGTCCGCACGATCCACCCGGGTGCTGGCCAGGTTCACCGACCAGGTCCCGGCATTCCTCAAGATTCCGTCGGGCCGCGGGGAAATCCTCCTGTGGTCCATGGTCCCCGATGCCGACAACGGCGACTTCGCGTACCACCCGCTCTTTCCTCTCGCGGTCACGGCCTTCCTGAAGGAGGCGCTGCCGCCGTCCCAGGCCTGGCGCCTTCCCCCGTCGTGCGTCGTAGGCAGGACCTGCCGCCCGCTTCCCCCGGCCGACACGCCGAGGCGGTTCGAGGCCGGGGACGACCCCCGAACGTTCCTGGGCGCATCCAGCGCCGGCGAGGTGCTGTGCAGTCGCCCGGGACCCTACGTGTCGGTCGGAAAGGCCGGCCGGGAGCTGGCGTTCTCCTGTCGCATCCCCGACGAGGAGCTGTCGGCCGTCCCGCTGCCGGCTGCCCACGTGGCTGCGGTCTCCGATGCACCGTCGGGAGATGCTCCAAACCCCCTGCGCCGTCGCCACGGCCCACTCTTCCTTCTCGTCGCCATGGTGCTCGTGCTCCTGGAATCCTGGCTCGTGGGGGGACGCCGGTTCGCTGCCCGGTAGGGCATTCGAGTACCACGGGCGTCCGTTCAGAGAAGTCTCTTCTGTTGCGGCCGGTCGGGCCGCTTCGGCCGAGGGTTCGTGGCCGGCCGGGCCGAGTGGCAGGCAAGGTGGTCCACGATCCCGGCCAGGAACGGGGACTGGGCGGCCAGCCTTTCACGACCAAAGACCCTACGCCGACCTGCATGCGTGAGGACGAGGCGATCTCGAGCCCGCGTCATACCGACGTACAGCAGCCGGCGCTCCTCGACTGGGTCGACGGGGGCTCCCGACACACACCAGGGCAGCATCCCCTCTTCGAGGCCGCACACGAAGACCAGGGGGAACTCCAGCCCCTTGGCCGCGTGCAACGTGAGCAGCAAGACCCGCTCGGCATGGACGCCGACCAGCTCGCTCTCGCCCAGGTTACCCAGGTGCAGAGCGAGCTGCGCAGGGGAGCGGTGTTCGCCGCAGACCCGCCTCAGCAGCTCTGCGGCCCGCCGCTCATCATCCGGAATCGGCTCCGGACAGCATAGCGGAAGCAGGTGCTCCAGGCACGACTCGTCCTGCGCACCGATGCTGCGCAGCCGGGCCTGCAAGCGGGTCAGGGAGACCGCCCTGCCCTCGGCCTGACGTCGCTTGAGGAAGTCCTGCATGCGGATCTGCGCCAGCCGGTCCGCCGGTGCAAGCACGAACCGGCATACAGCGGCCAGTTCCCCGGCCAGTGCGGAAACCTCCCTCGGAACGCGGGCCGGCCGGCTCGTCGGGACGCCGAGCCGCAGCAACGCCTCCTCCACCGGATCCAGCAGGAACGATGCCCGCGCCAGCACCGCGATGTCCCCGAACGAGTACTCTCCTCTTGCCGTGGCGGCCACGCGGTCCGTGTTGAATGAGAAGCTCGCTGTTCCCCCGACCAGCTCCTCGATGGAGTGGGCGATGAGCTCGGCCTCGGCCGCACCCGTCGCAGCCGCCGCCACAGTGACCTCCTCCGCCGTGTCCCCGAGCGAACTGTCCCAGGCCGCAAGGCCGAGCATGGTCGAAGCCGCGCAGGCCAGCCCCCGCGGACAGCGGTACCCTGTCGAGAGCGTCACCCGGCGAACTCCGAAATCCGCCTCGAAGCGCTCGAAGAAGCGTGGACTCGCCCCTCGAAACCCGTAGATCGCCTGGTTCGGATCCCCGATCACGAGCACATCCTCCACGCCGCGTGCCACAGCGCGCACCAGGCGATACTGACCCGAATCGACATCCTGGAACTCGTCCACGAGCAGGTGACTCAGTCCGGCCAGAGGACCTGGAGGTGATTCTGCGGTTTGTGACGACTCCGCCCGCGCTTCCAGCAGCTCACCGGCTCTTGCCACCAGATCCGACAGGTCCACGAGCCCCCAGCGCTCGAGCTGGCGCCTGTAGGCACAGCGCAGCGCCGACGGACCGGCGACTGCGTCTGGCTCCGCCGAGTCGAGCTCCCCCTGGAGCTGCGAAAGCAGGGCTGCGGCATCACCCAGGGCCGGATGGGCAAAGACCATCTCCCGCACCACCATCTCGCGGTCGGCAGGCGTGCACACGGCCGGGGGCGACTTTCCCGACCGCCTCGCCTCCAGCGTGAGCAGGTGCAGGCACCAGGCGTGGATCGTCCCGATGAAGACCCGTTCCACCGTGCGTGCGTCCCCCACCAGCGTCTCCACCCGGCTCCTCATTTCTCCAGCCGCCTTGCGCGTGAACGTGAGCGCAACGATCGACTCCGGTAGTTCCCCTTGCGAGAGGAGGTGCGCGATCCGGTGCGTGAGCACCCGGGTCTTGCCGGTCCCGGGGCCTGCCAGGACCATCTGGAAGCCGCCTGGGGCCGTGACGACGGATTCCTGGACAGGGTTCAGGCCGGACGCGGGCGCGGACGATGCCGGGGAAGCGGGGGAAGCGGACGATGCCGGGGAAGCGGGGGAAGCGGGGGAAGCGGAGGGGGAAGAAGAACTGGAAGAGGAAGTCGGCGACGGCGACGAAGCGGGCTCGGATGACAAAGATTGGGATGGGGATGGGGTGAAGAGGGGGCGGGGGGCATGGGGCGAGCTCTCGTCCGGGAAGACCTTGACCGTCCCGAACTCACCATCGTAACCGCCGAGCAGGACGATCTCTCCCCTGCGGACCCGCTCGACCCCCTCGCGGAGGCGGTGGCCGCCCACCTTCTGGATCTCTTCCCCGGAAGCCTGGGTCAGGATGTGCAGCTCGGGTCCCAGCCGCTCCAGGAGCCGGCCCATCAGCTCCTCGACCCGGCGCGTGGTCCGTCCGGCCACCCCCAGGGTCTCGGCCACGATCTGGTCGAGCCCCACCAGGCTGCGGAAGTCCCGGGCCAGTGGGGAGCGCAGCCCCGCATCCCGGTCCGCAAGCTGTTCGACCCGGTTGAGCACTCCAACCGTCACCGGCTTGCCGCACACCGGACAGAGCCCCCCGGTCCGGGCCGTCTCTGCCGGCTCCATCCTGGTTTCGCACTTGCGGTGGCCGTCGAGGTGGTACTTGCCTTCCTCGGGGAAGAACTCGACCGTGCCGGCCAGCCCCTCCCCAGTGGACAGGGCCCGACGCAGCGCAGCCCAGGTCGGTTCCGAGTCGAACAGGGTCGCCTCCCGGGCCAGTTTCGAGGGAGAGTGAGCATCGGAGTTCGATATCAGCACATACCCATCCAGCGTCGATACCCGCCAGTTCATGGGCGGGTCAGACGACAGCCCGGTCTCCACCGCTGTGATGTGGCCGGCCAGATCCCGGTAGCACTCTCGGACCGAGTCGAAGCCGGACTTCGAGCCGAGCACGGAAAACCACGGCGTCCAGATGTGCGCAGGGATGCAGATCGCCTCGGGGTGGACGTCGAGCATGATCTCGAGCAGATCCCGGGAATCCAGCCCCAGGATCGGCCGGCCGTCGGACTTGAGGTTCCCGATCCGATCCAGCCGGGCATTGAGGCGGGCCACGCTGTCCAGGTCGGGCATGAGCAGCACGTTGTGTACCTTGCGGACTCGTTCTCCGGCCTTGTAGATGCTCGAAATCTCGGTCTGCAGCACGAACCGGACGTCTCCCCTGCAGGAAGCCGGGTTGCCGCCTGCCGACGCCGCGGCAAGGTCATCCCGCAGCCGATAGAGCCCCCCGGAGTCCTGCACGAGCTTGTCCGAGAGCTCGGCAAACCACGCCGGATGCGTGAAGTCACCGGTCCCCACCAGGAAGACCCCCTTGCGCATGGCCTCCCGGTGCAGGTGCTCCAGATCGAGGTCCGTCGCAGTGGCCCTCGAGTATTTCGAGTGGATGTGCAGATCCGCAGCGTACATGGCCCCCCTCCGCCGCGCACACTACCACTGAACCCGCTGCTGTGCTAGAAGCGGATTCCGGGAGCCGCCGGAGGGGAGCATGACGCGGATCGAATGGGAGGAGATGTGGCACGACTGGCTGCGCGGCGTCAGCCTCATCGCCCTGTGCGCGGTCCTTGCCGGGATCTACTTCCTCAAGCTGTTCAGCGAGCCGGTCTTCGGAATGGTGCTGTCGGTGACCGCCGTGGGGTTGAGCCTTACCGCAGTCATCCTGAACTGCGCCTCGTCCATGGTGCACCTGGTCGTCCGCGTGTCCGGTGCGGCCGTTGCCGTGGCTTGCGCCGCCGGGTTTCTCGTGCAGTCCGCACAGGTGCTCTTCCCCGGGCAGCCCGAGGCCCAGGTCCAACTGTCCCACCTGCAGCCGCAGGGAACACTGGAAGTCCCGGGCAGCGCGGGGCTCGGGTCGTTCCTGGTCGTCCGAGGACGGCCCGGGGCCTCCCCGAGCGGGCAGGACAGCCACGTGAAGGGGAGCATCCGCCTCGATGTCGGAGATGCCGGGCGGCAGGTTCCGGTCGCACTCTTTCGAGGCAGCCCCGGGGGAGGCGGAGGGAACAGCAAGGGACCCTCCATTTCCGCCCGGGAGGCCGACATGTGGTACATGGGCAATCTCCCCTCGGGGACCGCACGGGTCGAGCTTCGTGACCTGCGCCCCGAGGATGCCCTCCCCTTGACCGTGTCGCTCCACGTTCCGATGATATCTCCATCCCGGGTCGAATTCGCCTTGTGGGGGCTGGTCGGACTTGCTCTGATCCTGTCGATTCCGCTGCTGCGCAAGGGGCGTTTCCCTGCCGTAGTGCCGTTCTCCGCTGCCATAGGCGTGGTGGGGGAGCTGGTGCTCAATGGGCTGCCGCCCGACCGTCCGGTGCTCCCCCTGGTCGGAATGCTGCTGGGAGGCATCCTGGGCGGAGCGCTGGCCGGCTATCTCGCAACCCGATTGCTGGGCCGTCTCACCGGAGGCGGGCAGGAAATCGGTGCCAGGCCGAGGCGCAAATAGACCGTCTTACCAGTCGGCTTTCTCGTCGAGGCGATAGGGGTCCAACCCCCACTGCAGGAGAAGGGTCCTGCAGAGGGTCCCGAACTCGCCATAGGGGTCGAGGAAGCTCCCCTGGCGAAGCGTCCTCACTGCACCTTCCCGGTCGCCGGCCGCATCCTGGAGCACGCCGAGATGGTAGAGGGATTCCGCCAGTGAATCGCCAAACCCCAGATGCGTGCGGCGGACCGCAGCCTGGACCTTCTCGAGTGCGGGTCCGATCTCCCCTTTCCGGTAGAGCAGCCACCCCTCGGTATCCAGGTAAAAGGGGCTGTGGCTCGGCTCGCTGGCGATGGAGCGCCGGACCATCTGGAGGGCCCGGTCCGAGTCGGTGTTCTGCTTGGCCATGAGGTAGGCCAGGTTGTTGCCGAGTCCCGGATCCCAAGGGGTCTGCTCCAGGAACTGCTCGTACATCTTGCGCGCTTCGTCGTTCCGGCCTGCGTTCAGCTCGCCTTCGGCCAGGAGCGTGCGGTTCCAGAAGTCGTACGGATCGGCGGAGAGGAGTTGGCCGGCATAGCGGGCCATGAGCGCGACTGTCGCCTCCCTGGCCGATGCACTCGGCCGGTCTTCTTCGAGCATGGCCGACAGGGACTTGAGTGCCTCCCCGAGCACCTGGTCCCGGCTGTAGCCGAGCATGGTGCTCTCCAACAGCTTGTCGGCCAGGTCCGCATGGCCCGCAGCGGCCAGAATCCGCATGCCGGCCAGCACGAATGCCCAGGTCTCGCCAGACCCCACGATCTGCGCCTCGAACATCGGGAGCGCGGCTGCAGCGTCCCCGGCAAGCACCTTCTCGACCGCCTGGTAGTGGGCGCAGACCGCAGTCCGCCCCCGGGTGCATTCCTCCTGTTCGAGACGGAGCCTCAACTCCTTCGGGAAGAGTGCGGGGCGGCCGAGGAAGTACAAGAGGACGCCGGTGGTCAGCCCGGCCCGGTCCTTGGCGACTGAAAGCGCTTCGTCGAGCAGCCGTGCCCCCTCGTCGGCCCGTCCTGCACGCAGATGGTGTACCGCCGCGTTGGCCAGCGCATCCCCCGTCCGGAGCTTTCGGGCCAGTGATGCCGCAAGACCGAGGCGATCGTACTTGCCCAGGTTCTGCACCACTTCCGAGCCGCCGTCTTCACGGCTCCCCGCCGATTCCCGGTAGGATCGGAACAGCTCCAGAGCCCGATCCGTCCGCTCCGCCACCAGCGCAAGCTCGGCCGTGTTGAAGCGGAGCGCAAGGTTCGTCGGATCCGCCACAAGTGCCGCACCGTACAGGTCCAGCGCCAGGTCGAACACCATCCGCTCCCGTGCAAGCCCGCCGAACGTGATGAGCCCGTTTACCAGGCTGCCCTGCCGGTATGCCGCGCGCACCGCGAGCATCCGGGCATCGGTTTCCCTGCCCAGCCGGAGCAGCAGATCGAACATGAGCTGGGCCGATGCCAGGTCGTCCCCCAGCGTCCGGTGAAGAAGCTCCAACTGCTCCAGTGCCTCCTGATTGTACTCGTAGTCGACCAGGTTGCGCGCGATCTGGAGCCGTACTTCCCGATCCGCCCCGCTCTGGAGCAGCACTGACCGGTTGACCTCCCGAATCCCGTCCCGTCTGCCCGTCGCCGAATGCAGGCGGCACAGGGCCCGGTGGATCTCCCCGAGGCGGACCGGGTCCCCCCAGCTCAGCGACAGAGCGTGGACCAGCAGCAGCTCCGAAACCCCGTACTGCCCCACGTCCAGCAGGAGGCGCCCCGCCTGCACCGCCCCCGCAAGCGGGATCTGTCGGCTGTCCACCGCCTGTCTCGCCAACTGCCCGAGGTGGCCTACATTCCCGTCCAGCGCCGTGGCATAGGCGAACATGGCGAAGCACGGGCTCCCCGGCACCGCCCCACCGTTCTGCTCGAGCAGCCCGGCAAGCTGCCCCACCTGCCCTCGCCCTGCCGCCGAGTGAACCAGGGCCCGCCACTGCTTCTCCTCGACCTGCGGCTCGAGTCCGAGGCGACACAGCTCGCCCAGCTCGGCCTCCAGCGATTCCACTCCACTCCCGCGCACGAGCCCTTCGACCCGCCGGAAGCGAATGCGCACGTCGTCCGGAAACACGGTCAGAGCAGCGACGGCCAGTGCCGCGGATTCCGCACCCAGGTCCAGGTCGTCCAGGAACTGGAGCTGGATCTTCAGCGGCCCGTACTGCTCGTCCGGCATGTCTCCGTTCTGCTTGGGCAGGCCCATCCAGCGGGCCTCGTTGTACTTCTTCAGCCTTGCCAGGCCGGCATCCCGTTGTCCCGATGCCAGCAGCCTCACTCCCAGCAGGAGCGACACGTAGTCGTCGCCGGAATCCGCGACCGACTTGAGCTTCTCGATCCCCTGGGGGACCAGGTTGTACCGGAAGTAGAGACCGGCAATCTCAGAAACCAGGGAGGCATCCTTCCGGTTCAGCCGCGTGGCCTGGGCACCGAGTCTGGTCATGCGCTCCACGTCTCCGGCCCTGGCTGCCAGGGCAAATCCCTGCTCCAGCCCTTCCAGCACCTGCTGCCGGTCCTTGGACTTGACGAGCTGCTCCACGAGACGCTGGGCCTCCTCTTCCTGGTCCGCACGCACCAGCACGCCGAGCGCTTCCGTCGACAGGGCCTCGTTCAGGGCGACCGCCTTCTTGACGTGCTCCACCGCTGCATCCACCCGCCGCACGTCGCTTCCGGCAAACCCGGTCCGAGCGGCGAGCAGGTGGATCCCCGCATCCCGGGGGTAGCGCACGCTGCACTCCTCTACCGGGGCCAGCGCCAGGTCCGCCCGGCCGAAGCGCAGGCAATCCTCGACCCACGCCTCCAGTGCCTCGATCCCGCACCCGGAGGCCTGCACGGCCCGTCGGAATGCCGCCAGCCCGTCATCGAACCGCCCCGCCGACGCCAGCTCCCGGGCCAGCTCGAGCAGGCTCCGCTCGTCCGCACTGCTCTTCACCAGCTCATCGAGCAGGTCGGCTCCGATGCTGGAAAACCCCTTCTGCGCAAGTCTGCCTGCGGCAAGCCGGTGAGCATCGGCATCGCGCTCGCGTGCCGCCAGGAATCGGTCCGCCAGCTTGCGAAGCGTTCCCGCGACCGCATCCTTCGATTCGCCGTCCAGGAACGCAGTCAGAGCCAGAGCATCCACGAGCCCCGCGAACAGGTCGAAATCCCCCGGAGCCCGCTCGAACGCATCGCGGAAGAGCTCCAACCCCTGGTCGACTGCTGCCAGCCGCAACAGGAGTGCTCCTGCCAGGTGTTCCCCATGCCAGGACTCCACCAGCTCGAGCACCCGCTCCGCCAGCTTGTCGGCCGACTTCCCCTGCGCCAGCCAGGCATGCGCAAACAACCCGAGCAACAGCTCCCGGGAATCAGGCTCTGCGTCATCCAGCGCATCCCCCAGCATCGCGAGCAGCCGGGCCTTCGACAGCGGCCCCTCACCCTCCGAGTCCTTCCCTTCTTCGATCTTCGCCTTCGGAGTCTTCCCCCTCCTCCCCGAGTGGCCCAGGGCCTCCGCACATACGCGCTCGGCAGCATCCGGACGGCCCAGATCGATCAGCAGCACGGCGGCCGCAGGGACCAGCGGCGCAGAGTCCTCCCGGGCCAGCAGGTCGTCCAGCACCCGGATCCCTTCGTCCTGACGCCCCTGGGACAACAGCAGCGAGGCCAGCAGCAACCCCACCTCTCCCCTCGCCTCGGTCCCGGGACGCTCGTTAGCCGCACGCAGGATCTCCAGCGCTGCGGCCGGAGACCCCAGGAACAACACCCGTCGGCCGAGGTCCGCAAGTCCGGTTCCGTCCGTCCCCACCGCCCCGGCATGCTGACGCGCATACTCGAGGGCACGCTGCGGCTGCTGCGCCGCTGCAAAGAGCTCGCACAGCCGTCCCGTCAGCTCCGAAGAACGGAACACGCGCTGCCCTTTGCGCCCCTCCAGCTCCAGGAAGGCCGCATCGAGCACCGGATCGCCGGAGAACGACAGCAGCCGAAGGTATGCGCCCTCAGGATCCTCATGGCTGAACACGTACCGGGCCATCAGCCCTACGTCCGGCCTGCGGCAGCGCAGCGATGCCACCACCGCCCCTTCGAGGAGGACGACCGGGATCTCTCCGGGAACCGCAGCGGACAGCTCGTCGAGCGCAAAACAGGACAGCTCGGTCCCCGCCTGCGCCGAGGCCCGCTTCAGCAGTTGCTCCAGCGGGGGAACCTTGTCCATCCCCTCCGCAATCCCGACGTGCCATGCCTGGAACGCCCCCTTCGAGTCGAGCGAATCCCACAGGTATCCGCCAAGCGCCAGTGCCGCATCGGAGCGCTCCAGCGTGGAGGCCGCATCCAGAGCCCGCCGGGCCCACTGCGCTGCGGCCTTGAGTCCCCCCTTTTCATGGCACCACCGGGCAACGGCCAGGCACTGTGCCGCCTTGTCGAGCTGGCGGCTCCCTTCCGGCTTGACCAGGGCAAGCCCCCGCCCCGGCTCCTGGTCCTCGAGCAGCGTGGCGAGCTGCAGCAGCGCGTCGACGTTGCGCCCGTCCCGTGCGACTGCACGCTCGAGATAGCGGATGGCCTCGGGACGGCTCCCCTGGGAAACCAGGAAGCGGGCCACGCGGTCCAGCAGCGCCGCCGGGTTGCCCGACTTGTCCGATGTCAGCCGGTCGAACAGCTTCGTGGCTTCCGTCCGGTTCCCTGCAACCCACTCCAGCGCGGCCAGATAGTAGTCCGGAAGCCCCGTGGAATCTCCCCTCACCCCCTTCAGGACCTGGGCGCACTCCGCAGACAGCTTCCACTCGAGGCACAGCTCCCCGACCATGGTCACGGCCTCCGGTGTCCCCGCTTCCTCGGCCAGGTAGCCGGCGAGCACCTCCGATGCCTTCACCCGGTCAGGAAGCTTCCTCGACAGCCCGGTCAATGCCCGGTAGAACCGGAAGTCCTTTGGCGAGACACGCCGTCCCTCCTCGAGCACCCCGAAAGCATCCTCGAACCGGTCGAACCGCAGGTAGAGATCCGCAATCGCGACGGCCCGCTCGGCATCGCCCGGCGAGCCGGACAGCCAGGCCCTGGCTCTCGTCACCGCGTCGTCCGGTCTCCCCGCCTTGAGCAGGACTCGCACGAGGTCCAGCTCCAGCGTGGCCGGAGCCCCGGCCTGCCTGCCGCAACGCTCGAACAGCTCCACCGCTTCCGCCGCATGGAACGAGGCCTCGGCTTCGCTGCCCGCGGCGTGGAGCAACCCGGCCGTCCCCTCCGGTCCTGCCTTTTCCAGGGCGTCGGCGGCAGCCCGGAGACGCTCGGTCTCCCCCAGCCTCACCAGGGCCCCGGCCTCGAGCGGAAACGTCTTTTCGATGGGTACCCCCACACGCCGCATGATAGCGGCAACGTCCACCTGGCGGACGTGATCCCCCCGCTGCGCCAGCCGAACCGCATAGTCGGCCAACGCCTGCTCCGCAGCGGCCGAGTACCAGTCCTCCGCCCCGTACTGATATAGCAGCGCCAGTGCCCGCAAGTGCGCAAACGTCCCGGCCTGTCCCTTGGAATACAGCTCCGACAGCCGGGCTCCTGCCTCCCGTGCCACCAACCGGATCTCCTCGTGGAGCTCGTCCGAATGGTTCCATGCCAGCGCCAGGTGGTGCGCCCCTTTGACAAACTCATCGCTGCAGATCCAGGCCCTCGCCAACAGGTACTCGGACAGCGCCGACTTCTCGTGTTGGCCGACGTAGACGGTCAGCAGCGGCAGTGCCTGGCGGCAGTCGCCACGCACCAGCCTGCCCGCGGCATCCTGCAGCTCGGGCTGGTCCGCCAGCAGCTTCACTACCTGGGGAGGGAGCGGTCCCTCCGCTGCCGGTGGAGTACCGGCCCCCGAGCAGGAGCCGAGCAACGTCGCAGCCAACAGCACCGCCACAAGACTTGCGTCGCGAACCGACATGAGCACCTCCGAAGGGAAGACCCCCGTAGTTCGGCCATCATACCCCCAGGATCACCACGGGGCAACCGGCTTGCGCTCCCACAATCCACCGCCTGGATTCGGGGGATAGCACTTGACTTGGGATTGTGGGGGTAGGAGCAGGCTTCTTGGCTTTCCGAGGCGTCCGGCAAGGACTCTGCTGTCGCCTACGGAGATATAGTCCCAGGCAATCGCCCGGTTGGACAGGCTGTTAAGGCAGGCCAGCTCGATGTTGATCGTCCTACAGGCAGACTGAAGCGAATCTATCACCAAACGGTGGTCGTGCAATTTCTTCCTTGACGCAGCATGCGAAACCCGTAGTATCAACTCAGGACACTGTTTCCATTGGGGGAATGAGTATGTCGAAGACCACTGCGCCGAAGGTGCCCGCGGGCCTTGACACGTCACAGCCGCAAAGGGACAATGCACGTCGGGTCCTGATCGTGGAAAACAGGAAGTCCTTTGCGGATGGGTTGCGCATGGTCGTCGAGTCGGACGGGAGCTTCAAGGTTGCGGCAGTTGTCCCCGACCGTCTTGCGGCCCTGCGTGCCTGCAAGCAGGATGGCTTGGCGGCTGTCCTGGTCTCTTCCGTCGAGCAACAGGGGGG
>Ga0233425_10000632_pt1 | contig 88835 bp, 83 predicted proteins | sample Watercolumn_Towu_2_FD_181712 | JGI IMG/M metagenome (GOLD analysis project Ga0233425, IMG submission 181712) | Freshwater microbial communities from Lake Towuti, South Sulawesi, Indonesia - Watercolumn_Towuti2014_140_MG | ecosystem: Environmental > Aquatic > Freshwater > Lake | place... | reverse complement strand
TCTCCTTCGGCACCAACGACCTCACCCAGACGACGTGGGGCTTCAGCCGCGACGACGTCGAGGCCGAGTTCTTCGCGACCTACCTCGACAAGGGCGTCTTCACCGTGTCGCCGTTCGAGACCCTGGACGGCGACGGCGTCGGGCGCCTCGTCCAGATCGCCGCCGAGGAGGGACGCCGCAAGCGCCCCGACATCAAGCTCGGCGTCTGCGGCGAGCACGGCGGCGACCCCGAGTCGATCCACTTCTTCCACGGCGTCGGGCTCGACTACGTGTCGTGCTCGCCGTTCCGCGTCCCGGTCGCCCGCCTCGAGGCCGGCCGCGCCGCCATCGCCTCGGAGTCCAGCGACACCCGCTGACCCCGGGGAAGCACCCGCTGTGGATGGGTGAGCGACGCCTATAGCGTCCGCTCACCCATCCAGATCGAGGCTCTCGCCAGGCCACGTACCCGCTGTGGATGGGTGTGGCGTCGTAATGCCGACGCGAGACCCCTCCAGATCGGGCTGGTAGCGCCGGGCCAGGACCGCGCTTTGGATGGGTGAGCGACGTCTATGGCCTCCGCTCACCCATCCAGTTCGACGCGATCGGGCCTGGGACGTACCCGCTTTGGATGGGTGTGGCGTCGGTAAACCGACGCGAGACCCATCCAAAGCGGGTACGTGCGGGGGTCAGATGGTGCTGTCCGAGCCGGGTGCGCCCGGGAGCTGGTCGCCGAGGCCCGGAATCGGGCCGCCGTCCTGCGACGTCGTCCCGCCCTGCAGGCCCTGAGGCGCCTGGCCGCCGGGGCCGCCCGAGCCCATGCCCGGAGGCTGCGGCAGGGTGCCGGTCGAGCCAGTGCCGTCCTGCGTGCCCATGCCCGGCGGCAGCTGCATGCCGGAGGACCCGTCGTTGCTCTGGCCGCCCTGGCCCGGCAGCTGCGGCAGCGTGCCCGTGGTGCCGTCGCTGTCGTCGGTGCCCTGGCCCGGCATCTGCGGCAGCGTGCCGCTGGAGCCGTTGCCGCTCATGCCCTGCGGGCCGCCGTGGCGACCGCCGAACTGGCCGCCGTCGGGCTGCTCCTGCGACGAGCCCGTGGTGCCGGCGATCGCGACGCCGGTGACGGCCGCGCCGCCGACGAGGCCCGCGGCGACGAGCGCGACTGGCAGGCCCACGCGGCGCAGCAGCGTCGACGTCCGCGAGCCGGCGTCCGACGCCGCTGGGTCGGCGTACGCCGTCGTGCCGAACGGGGGCACGTTCATCACGCGGTCGTCGCCGTCGGGCGGGGCCGCCTGGTCGTACGGCGTCTGGTCGGTCATGGGTTCTCCTGCTGCCTCGGTTCTGGGGTCTGGTTCGGGCGGACGTCGGGATCGGCTGGCGATCGGCTGTGGCCGGCGTCCTCACGAGCGAGGGTGCGGTCCGAGACTGAGAGGACCCTGCGAGCCGCCCCGGTGCCCCGCTGAGCGACCCTGAGCCGGCGGCGCACGAACCTGAAGACCGTCTGAGGTCGACTCGCCTCGGGTTGGGGGTCGATGCGCGCTGTGTGCGACGCGTTCCGACCCCCCATGCGACGGGGCTGGGAGTCGGGGGTCGATGCGCGCTGTCTGCGACGCGATCCCACCCCCAACGCCGCGGGGCTCCGAGTTGGGGGTCGATGCGCGCTGTCTGCGACGCGATCCGACCCCCGACGCGACGTGGCTCGGAGTTGGGGGTCGATGCGCGCTCTCTACGACGCGATCCGACCCCCAACGCCGGGGGACGCCGATGACGGCGACGGGCCGGGACCTCGGTGGAGGTCCCGGCCCGTCGTGGGTGAGGAGAGGGTGGTGCGCGTCGTGCGTCAGGCGGAGGTGCTCGACGTCGTGCTGGCCGAGGGCTCGCCGCTCGGGGCGGTGCCGTCGGGACCGTCGCCGTCGCCGTGGCCCCGACCGCCGGCGGGGTGCGCCTCCTCGCCGGTGACGGCGTAGGACTTGTCGACCTCGACGGTCACGCGGGTGCCGTCGGCCTTGGTGACGTGGGCCTCGTAGACGCCGTCGGCGTCGGTCTCGAGGCGGTCGATGGTGGCGTCGGGGTACTTCGCGAGGACGGCGGCCTTCACCTTCGCGGCGACGTCGCCGGTGAGCTCGGTCTCGCCGGCGCCGGGGCCGCCCTTGCCGCCGTGGCCGCCGGGGCCGCGGCCGGAGAACGCCTGCTCGCCGGTGACGGTGAAGTCGGCGTCGACGGCGACGACCACCTGGGTGCCGTCGGCCTTGGTGATGTGGGCCTCGTAGACGCCCTCGGAATCGGTCTCGAGGCGGTCGATGGTGGCGTCGGGGTACTTCGCGAGGACGGCGGCCTTCACCTTGTCGGCGGTGTCGCCGGTGAGCGGCGTCTCCTGCGGGCGCGAGCCCTTCTGCCCGTTGGCGTCCGAGCCGTCCTGGTCGCCCTGCGGCGGCGTCATCGAGTAGCCGTTCGCCGACTGCGACGGCGTCGGCGAGGCCTCCGTGGCGCTCGCGGCGGCGGTGCCCGCGAGGACCGCGCCGCCGATGAGGCCGGCGGCCACGAGCGCGACGCCGGGGCCGAACTTGCGCATGCGGCCGGTGCCGGCGGTCTGCGGGGTCATCGTCTGGTCGTCCATGTCGTGGATCTCCTGTGTCTCAGGGTGGGTGCGCGACGCCGGTGGTGCTGGGCCGGCGGGTCAGCCGACGCCGTGGTGCTGCGCTGGCCGTGCCGCCGACGCCGGTGGCGCCGGGCGCGACGCGTGGGCTGGGGTCACCCCGCGCCGCCGTACGGCGAGGTGCTGGTCCGCCGTACTCGTGCGCCGGTCTCTCCGCCGCACATCCACGACTCTGCGCCGCCCACCTGTACGCACCTTCTGAACCGCACCCCGCAGCCCCTGAGCACACCTGTGGATCCGATGAAGGGTCCCAGTGACCAATAGAGCCGGACAGTTCCACCCTTCACGGCCGCCGCCGTCCACAGCCGGGTTCGAGATGAAGGTGACCTTGGTGCACTAGACCGGTCGTTTTCCGGACCTTCATCGCGCGGGCCGTCCACAGGCTCAGACGTCCTTGGCCGCCGTCGTCGGCGTCGCGGCGCTGCTCACCGACGTCGTCGTGGCCGGCGTCGCCGTGGAGCTGCCCGGGTGCGGCGCCATCCCGCCCGCGACCAGGACGACGGCGGCGGCGAGCCCGGCCGCCGCGGTGGTGAAGCCGATCGTCCAGCGCTCGGCGGCCCGGTCGGTGCCCGGGAAGGTCGTGGTGGTCGTCGTCCTCGGCATGGTGCGCCTCCTCGTCGTGCAGCGGCCCGACGCCGCCGATGCGACGAATCTGGCCGCGCTGCCTGAGAGGACGCCCCGGCTCACGCGATGCCGTCGCTGAGCACAGCCGATCCTCAGGGACGCCCTGTGGACGGCGGCGGCGGTGAAGGGGGGAAGTGTCTGGCTCTATTGGTCACTGGGACCCTTCATCTCGAACCCCGCTGCGGCGTGGAGATCGTCACGGTCGTTATCGGGAACCGGGGGAGGGCGGGGCCGCTGCCTGGGGGTTCGCCGTCCGGGCGGGGGCGCAGGAGGCCCGGAAGAACCAGGGACGACGTCGACGAAGCGGATCCGGAGCGTCGGAGGTTCGTGCGGACGCCGTCCATCGGTGACACTGGTGCGTGTGACCCTGACGAGTGAGCGGCCCGCCGACGCGCCCCAGCGCCGTCGTCGCTCGCCCCTGCGCCGGCTCGTCGGCGCCGTCGCGTCGGTCGTCCTGCTCGCGCTGGTGCTCGTGCCTCTCGCCGCGCTCGGCCTCGTGCTGGTCGAGTCGCAGCGCGACGACACCACGCCCACCGACGCGATCGTCGTCCTCGGCGCGGCGCAGTTCTGGGGCAAGCCGAGCCCGGTCCTCGAGGCACGGCTCGGCCATGCGCAGAGCCTGTACGCCGACGACGTCGCGCCCCGGATCATCACCGTCGGCGGCAAGCAGCCCGGCGACAACACCACCGAGGCGCAGGCCGGGAAGTCGTGGCTCGCGGGCAACGGGGTCCCGCGCTCGAGCGTCGTCGCCGTCCGGGAGGGCAGCGACACCCTCACCAGCCTCACCGCCGTCGCGGAGCTCATGGCCGAGAAGGGCTGGACGTCGGCCACGATCGTCACCGACCCCGCCCACGAGGCGCGCAGCCTCGCGATGGCCCGGGCGCTCGGCATCGAGGCCCACGGCTCGCCCACCCAGGAGGGCTCGGGCACGTCGGTGACCCTCGACTACGTCGCGCGCGAGACCGCCGGCCTCCTCTACTTCTGGGCCTTCGAGCGCCGCGACGTCCCCCAGATCGTCGGCACCTGATCGATTTGGATGGGTGAGCGACGCCTATAGCCGTCGCTGAGCCATCCAGAGCGGGTGCGACCCGAGCGGCTAGGGTCGGTCGCGATGGACAGGACCGCGTTCGACGACGACCGCCTCTCCGACGGCTACGCCGTCGAGGACGAGGAGCGCTGGGTCGTCGAGCCGCCCAAGCGCGCCGGGCGGACGGCGTTCGCGCGCGACCGCGCGAGGGTCCTCCACTCCGCAGCTCTCCGACGTCTCGCCGCCAAGACCCAGGTGCTCGCGGCGGGGGAGAGCGACTTCCTTCGCACGCGTCTCACGCACTCGCTCGAGTGCGCGCAGGTGGGCCGCGAGCTCGGCGCCGCGCTCGGCTGCGACCCCGACCTCGTCGAGGTCGCCTGCCTCTCGCACGACCTCGGCCACCCGCCCTTCGGCCACAACGGCGAGGACGCGCTCGACCAGGCGGCGCAGGCGATCGGCGGCTTCGAGGGCAACGCGCAGAGCCTGCGCATCCTCACCCGGCTCGAGGCGAAGTCGTTCGGCCCCGACGGCGGACCGCGCCCCGGCGAGCCCGTCGGCCTCAACCTCACCCGCGCCGCGCTCGACGCCGCCACCAAGTACCCGTGGCCGCGCCAGGACGGGCGCCGCAAGTTCGGCGTCTACGCCGACGACCTCGACGTCTTCACCTGGCTGCGCGACGGCGCGCCCGGCGAGCGCCAGTGCTTCGAGGCGCAGGTGATGGACTGGGCCGACGACGTCGCCTACTCGGTGCACGACGTCGAGGACGCCGTCGTCGCACGGCATCTCGACATCCGCGCCCTGCCCGGCGCCGGCGCGGCCACCGACCCCGAGGGCCTCATCGCGGTGGCCCGCGGCTATGCGCCCGACGTCGACGACGCGGAGCTCGGCGCCGCCGTCGAGCGCCTCACCGCGCTGCCGTTCTGGCCGACGTCGTACGACGGCACGCTGCGCGACCTCGCGGCGCTGAAGAACATGACGAGCCAGCTGATCGGACGCTTCTGCGCCGCGGCCGAGCGCGCCACCCGCGCCGAGCACGGCGACGGACGGCTGACGCGCTACGCCGCCGACCTCGTCGTCCCGCGCGAGCAGCGCCTCGAGGTCGCGGTGCTCAAGGCCGTGGCCAACCGCTGGGTGATGCAGCGCGAGGGCGCCGGCGACGTCTACGCCCGTCAGCGCGAGATCGTCCTCGAGCTCGTGGCCGCGCTGCGGCTGCGCGCGCCGGAGAACCTCGATCCGGCGTTCCGGCCGTCGTTCGAGTCGGCGTCCGACGACGCCGCGCGGCTGCGCGTCGTCGTCGACCAGGTCGCGAGCCTCACCGACCGCTCGATCGCCGCCTGGCACGCCGACCTCTGCGGCTGATCCGCAGCCTCGCCAGGACCACCCCACGCTCAGACTGATCAATGTCGCGTTGACGGGGCCCATAACGCACAGCTGATCAGTCTCAGCGAGGGGTCGGGGAACCACGGGGAGCTGCGCCTAGTCTCAGGGGAGACTCGAGGAGGTCGGCCCATGTCGGGGGAGAAGCAGAGCACGCGCGACAAGGCTGCGGCAGCGCGCAAGGCGGCCGAGGCCCAGGAGAAGGCGCGCACCCGTCGGATCCAGATCATCGGCGGAGCGGTGATCGCGCTGCTGGTCATCGGGATCATCGCCGTCGGCGTCATCGGCAGCCGCTCCAACAACGACCCCGACCCCGGCCTCGCGCTGCCGAGCCCCACTGCGGGCGCACCGCTTCCCCAGGGTGTCCTCGGAGCCGACGCCGCGCAGCCCTACGGCTGGCCCGCCAACCCCGACGCGTCGGCGAGCGTGCCGCTCGTCGTCGTCTGGGAGGACTTCCAGTGCCCGTTCTGCGGGCTGTTCGAGCGCTCCCAGGGCAAGGAGCTCGCGGCGGCGGCCGAGGCCGGGAAGATCAGGCTCATCTACCGGCCGGCCACGTTCCTCGACAACAACCTCCCGCAGAGCGGCCTCGCCTCGGCCCGGGCCACGAACGCGTGGGGCGCGGCGATCGACGCCGGCGTCGGCGTCGGCCTGAAGTACCACGAGCTGCTCTTCGCCAACCAGCCCGAGAGGGAGGGCGACGGCTACAGCGACCAGCTGCTCCTCGACCTCGGCAAGCAGGCGGGCCTGAGCGGCGCCGCGTACGACACGTTCGCGAAGCAGGTGACGGACAAGGCGTGGTTCGGCTGGGTCGCGAGCAGCTCGCAGCAGTTCTACGACGACAACGTCCCGGGCACGCCCAACGTGTCGGTCAACGGCCAGGAGGTCCCCGAGCAGTACCTCCAGTCGGGCCTCCTCGAGTACGTCCTCTCCCAGTCCTGACGTACCCGCTTCGGATGGGTCTCGCGTCGGTAGAGCGACGCCGCACCCATCCAAAGCGGGTCCTCTGCGCGAGGATCGCGGGGTGGGTCGGAAGCTGAGCTGGCGCGAGCGCGATTCTCGGCTCGGCGAGGACCTGCTCCGGCTGCTGCTCTGGGTCGGTACGCCGATCGCCTGCGTCGCGTTCCTGTGGGCCGGCGTCCCCGGCGTCGCGCCCGCCTGGGAGGCCCGCTTCGGCGGCGGCACGCCCGGCGTCTTCACCGCGCAGACCGAGTCGTGCGGCCGCTACGCCTGCCAGTGGACGGGGACGTTCGAGTCCGACGACGGCGCCGTCGTGCGCACCGGCGTCCCCATCGGCAGCGGCGCGCCCGAGCTCGGCCCCGGGCAGACGACGCCGGCCGTCGACACCGGCGGCGTCGTCGTCTACCCCGACGGCGGCGGCTGGGACTTCCTGCTCTCGAGCATCGTGCTGTTCCTCGCCGTCGGCGGCCTCGCGACCTGGGCCGCCGCCGTCGTCCGCGCCCTCCGCCGCCGCGTATAGCCCGCTCTGGATGGCTCTCGCGTCGGTATACCGACGCCACACCCATCCAGAGCGGGTCCTGGCTCCGAACAGCAGGCATGAGCAGGCACCGCCGATCTGTAGCCGCGCATGAGCGGGCAGTGAGGTGATCATCCGGATGGCGTCGGTGGTTCGCCGGATTCCGTCGTCCTGGCGCGACTCCGTAACGCCGGCGTGCCTACGGTCGATTCACAGGGGGCTAGGGAGACGCCATGCGGGGACCGTCGGCCGCGGATCGGCTCACCGACCGCCCTCGATCCGTGAGGAGGACGTCGCACGTGCATCGGACCCGTGAGGGACTCGTCGTGCGCACCGACGTCATGCCCCAGGTCGGGCGCGGCTGGTACGCCGACCCCGACGCCGACCCCGGCACCGACGCCGACGCACCCGGCGGCGCCCGCCCGCTGCGCTACTGGGACGGCAGCCGCTGGGCCCCGCCCGCGGGGCCGGCCGACCGCACGCTCGTGTGGGCCTGGTACGTCGTCACCTGCGTGCTGCCGGCCGTCGTCCTGCTGCTCGTGCCCGTGCTCGCGGTGGTCGCGGGCCACCACGACGTCGTCGACCGGTTCCTCCCGGCGCACGTCGACGGCACGGCGCAGGCGGCCCGCCTGGTGCAGGACGTCGTCCACGCGGCGGCCTGGACCGCCGTGATCGCCGCGTGCTGGGGCGCGGTGCTCGGGGGAGTCCTGTTCGCCGAGACCCGGCGGCGCTGCCGCACCGCCGTGCGCTGGTACGCCGCCGCCTGGTGGATCTCCGCCGGCCTCATCCTCGTGGCCCTCGTCATCACCGTGGCCGCGCCCGCCCTTGTCCCCACCCACTGACGCCGGCGGGGACACGCCGGGGCCCGAGTAGACATGCGAAGAGAATTTCGGGTATAACTCTTCGTGTGTGGGGTCGCAGGGTTATCGGTGGGGCGGGGCTGGCGCTGAGCGCGGTGCCCGCTGTCGTGGTCGCGGTGGCGGGCTCCGGCTCGTGGACGGCGCCGGTCGAGCTGGGTCCGCTCGGGACGTCGGAGATCGGGGTCGTCCTCGACCCCGTCCGCGCGATCCTCCTCGGGCTGGTGCTGCTGGTCAGCACCGTCGTCGCCGGGTACGTCAGCGCCAACCTCGTCGGGCAGCGCCGGGTGGGCCGGTTCGCCGGCCTGCAGGTGCTGCTCGCCGCGGCGCTCGTCCTCACCGTCGCCTCGCCGAGCCTCGTGCAGCTCGCGGTCGCCTGGACCGCGACGAGCTGGGCCGTGGCAGCGCTGGTGGGACACGCTGCGACCGCGCCGGCCCGCGCGGCCTCGCGCCGCGTCCTGCGCAGCCTCCTCATCGGCGACGCCGCCGTCTGGGCCTCGGTCGTCGTCGCGGCCGCCGCCGTCGGCACCACGAACCTCGACGCCGTCGAGCCGGGATCCCTTGCGGGCGTGGCCATCGCGGCCCTGCTCGTGATCGGCGGCCTCGTCCGCAGCGCCCAGGTGCCGGTGAACCGCTGGCTGCAGGAGACCACCGAGGCCCCGTCGCCGGTCAGCGCGCTGCTCCACGCCGGCGTGGTCAACGGCGTCGGCGTCGTCGTCCTCATCGCGTGGCCGCTGGTCGCCGAGTCGTGGCCGGCCCGCGCGATCGCCGTCGCCGCCGGTGCCGCCACCATCGCGGTCGGCTGGGCCACCTCGCGTGTGCGCCCCGACGTCAAGGGCCGCCTGGTCTCCTCGACCTCCGCGCAGATGGGCTACCTCGCCGTCGTCGCCGGCCTCGGCGTGCCCGCCGCGGTGCTCGTGCACATCGTCGGCCACGGCCTCTGGAAGGCCGCCCTGTTCCTCGGCGCCGGGTCCGCGGTCGACCGGGTGCGTCGCGCCGGCGCCGAGGCCCACGCCGCGAGCCGCGCGGCCGTCGCCGCTGCCGCCGCGATCGCGGCCGGCGTGGTCGTGGTGGCGGGCGCCCTGCCCTGGCCGGGCGAGAGCCTGCTCGCGACGCCGGCCACCCTGCTCCTCGTGGCCGCCGCGGCCCTCACCGCCGCCGTCGCCGCTGCCGGTGCGCTCGGCCGCGGCGGTGCGGCCAGCGCCCTCGCCGTCGCCGGGGTCACCGCCGCCGGCGCCGCCTACATCGTCATCGTGCGCGCGCTCGAGACCGCGCTCGCGGAGGAGCTCCCGCTGGCCGCGGCCGGCTGGGGCGAGCCGGGCTCGTGGATCGAGCTCGCGGTGGTCGCCGCCCTCGCCGCGGCCGCGCTCGTCGCCTGGCGCCTCGACCGCGCCGCGTCGCAGGGCGGCGCCGAGACGGTCGTCGCCTGGGCCGCCCGCCAGACCCTGCCCACCCCGCCGCTGCGCCGGGTGCCGGTCGACGCTTCGCAGCCGCAGGACGTCGTCGCCCTCGACGCCGCCGACGCCCGCGCCGCGGTCGACGTCGTGTCCGACGTCGTCGCCCCGCTCTGGCCGCTGCACGCCTTCGTCGCGAGCAACCCGCTCGCCGGCCTCGAGGTGCTGCCGTTCCGCGACGCCCTCGACGCCGCGTCGGTGTCGTGGGGCAGCCGCGCCGGGATCGACGCCGCCATGTTCCGCGCCGCGGTGCGCGCCGGCGTCGTCGACCGCGACGTCCTCGAGCGCGTCTGCGCCGAGGTGGCCCCCGGCCCCGACCTCGTCGTCAACTCGCCGGTGCGCACGCACACCGAGCTCGTCGAGGCGCTGCTCACCGACGACGCCGTCGAGCCCAAGGTCGTCCACGCGACCAGTGCCCGCCTCGAGCAGCTCGGCCGGTGGATGCGCTCGGTCGAGCCGGTGCGGACGCCGGGGGAGCGGGCCGTGCTCGCCGATCCGCGCCTCGCTGACGCGCAGCAGCGCGCCCGCGACCTCGTCTCGATGCACGCCGCCCGCGTGCTCGGCGACCCGGCATGGCCTGCGCTGCACGGGATCTGGGGCTCGGTGCTCGACGACGACGTCGACCGCGCCCTCGGCCTCGACGGCGCCTCGGCGGTCCTCGCCGGCCTGCCGCGCCACGCGCCCGACGCCATCGCGGTGCTCGCCGCGCGGATCCACGCGCAGGGCTTCGAGGTCGTCCCCGTCCTCACGCGCCTGCTCGCCCGCGACCCCGGCTTCGTCGCGCACCTGCAGTGGCGCCGCCGAGTCGGCCTCGACGTCGGCCACGACCGCATCGCCGACCTGCTGGCCGCGCAACTCGCGATGGACGTCGTCGTCGCGGCCGCCGGCCCGTCCGAGCTGCCCGCCGTCCAGGGCGACGACGAGCTCGCGGCCGCCGTCGCGGTGCTCGTCCGCGCGATCGGCCTCAACCTCGCCGAGACCAGCGACGACGTCCTCGTCGCCCTCTCCGAGGTGGCCGACGCCGTGCTGCTCGCGGGCCCGGAGATGCTGCGCCTGCGCGCGTGGGAGGAGTCGTACCGCGAGCCGCTGCTGGCCCGCATCGCCGGCCGTGCCGCCGCGCTCGCCGAGGGCGTGCGGACGACGCCGGAGTCGCCCGATGCCCAGGTGATCACCTGCATCGACGTCCGCTCCGAGCCGATGCGCCGCCGCCTCGAGGAGCTCGGCCCGTGGGAGACCCTCGGTGCCGCCGGCTTCTTCGGCATCCCGCTGCGCCACGTCGGCCCGGCCGGCGAGGTGAGCGACCGCCTGCCCGCGCTGCTGCTGCCCGACCGCCAGGTCGCCGAGACCGGCACCTGCTCGGTGGGCGCGGGCGCCGGCTCCTCGGTCGAGCACGCCGCGCACGCCCCCGACCACGTCGGCGGCGCCGCCTTCGCCCTGGCCGACGCCGCGGGCTGGGCCGCCGGCCCCTGGGCGGTGCTGCGCACCTTCGCCCCGCGCACGGCCGACCGCCTCGCGCGCCGCTGGCAGCGGTCGCACGCACCGGCGTCGACCCAGCTGCAGGTCGAGGGCGACGAGCTCTCGCCGCTCGGCTTCAGCCTCGACGAGCTCGCCGACCGCGCGCAGGCCTTCCTCGCCGTCTGCGGCCTCGACCGCCCGGCGCCGCTGGTGCTGCTCCTCGGCCACGGCGCGCACGTCACCAACCAGCCCCACATCGCGGCGTACGACTGCGGCGCCTGCGGCGGCAACCCCGGCGACGTCAGTGCGCGCACGATGGCGCTGGTGCTCAACGACGTGCGGGTGCGCGACCTGCTCGCCGAGCGCGGCGTGATCATCCCGGGCGACACGGTGTTCGCGGCCGCGCTGCACGGCACGACCGACGCGACCGTCGACGTCCTGAGCGACGTGCCGTCGTCGGTGCAGCCGGTGCTCGACCGCGTCGTCGCCGACCTGCGCCGGGCGCTGGCCGACGGCACCGACGTCGGGCTGCAGAGCACCCGTGCCGCCGACTGGGCGCAGGCCCGGCCCGAGTGGGGCCTGGCCCGCAACGCCGCGCTCATCATCGGCCCGCGCTCGCTCACGGCCGGGCTCGACCTCGACGGGCGCACCTTCCTGCACTCCTACCGCGCCGACCTCGACGCCGACGGCAGCAGCCTCGAGTTCCTGCTCACCGCGCCGATGGTGGTCGCGCAGTGGATCAGCTCGCAGTACTGGTCGACCACGGTCGACCCGGAGCGGTTCGGCGCCGGCGACAAGACGCTGCACAACATCGTCTGCCGCCCGGACTCCGGCCCGTCGCCGCTCACCGGCGTCCTCGTCGGTGCCCGCGGCGACCTGCGGATCGGCATCCCGTGGCAGGCAGTGTCGGAGAGCGCCCCCGTCGACGGCGCGTGGACGTCGCTGCCGCACCACGAGCCGCTGCGGCTGCTCGTCGTCGTCGCCGCGGAGCGGGCCTCGATCGACGCGGTCCTCGCCCGCCGCGAGGAGGCCGCCCGCCTCGTCGCCGGCGAGTGGGTCACCCTCGTCGCCGTCGACCCGACCACCGGCGAGCTCCAGCAGCGCCTCCCCGACGGCGCCTGGGCCGACGTCACCCCGGAGCCCGCCTCCGACGACGACCGAGTCACCGCCTGACCGGCCCGGCAAGGCCACGTCGAACCCAGCTTTTCCCGCGAAACCACCCCCGTTCTCGCGGGAAATCCTGGGTTCGGCGTGGCTCTGACGTCAGTTGGCGAGCTTGATCTGGATGTCGGTCACGCGGGCGGTGAAGCCGGGGCCGGACGGCGCTGCGGCGTAGATGCCGACGTCGAGCACACCGGGCATCCGGAACTGGCGGATCATCCGCCAGCCGTCGTCGGCGCTGTGGCGGACGAACGACTCGACGACGTCGCCGTTGCGCACCACGCGCAGCCAGCCGAGGCCGTCGACGTCGGACCGCGACCAGTCCGAGTCGTGCCGGGTGCGGACGCCGCCGACGCACAGCGACCCGTCGAGCTCGTAGCTGGTCTTGTACCAGTCGAGCTCGTTGCTCAGCACCACGAGACCGACCTGGTCGTACTGCGTCGCGAGGTCGGCGTCGAACCGCGCCGACAGGTCGACGTCGCCGCCGGCCCGGGTCACCAGCGAGTGCCCGTTGTGCACCGTGATCCCCGACGCCGTATGCCGCCAGTAGTCGGAGCCGTGGACGGCGGTCAGCGTCACCGCGCCCGCGTCGAGGTCGACGTCGGACTCGGTGATCCGCGTCCAGACCCACTCGTGCCCGGCCATGCCGCTGCTGCCCATGGCAGTCCTCCCCGTCCCGGTGCTCGCAGTGTGGCAGCGCCTGCCTGACACGCACGACGCAATCCGTCAGCGGCGCTCCCCCCGTTCCCGGGACGCCGCCGCCGGGCACCTCCACGCCGAACCCAGGAAATCCCGCGAAAACCACCCCCGTTTGCGGGATTTCCTGGGTTCGACGTGGGTCTTCAGGCGAGGAGGGTCAGTACCGGCTGGCGATGACGCCGTCGATGCGCACCGGCTTGCCGCTCGAGACGACGACCACCCGCACGTGGGCCTTGGTGGCGGCGAAGCGGGGGAGCAGCAGGATCTTCTTCGCGACGTACGGCCCGGCCAGCGAGATCCGGCCGATCTTGCGTCCCCCGGCGTAGTAGTCGACGGCGCCGCACGTCGGGCAGATGGTGGCGACGACGCCGCCGCGCGTGATGGGGCCGGGCAGCCCGACGTAGAGCGCGGCGCCCCGCGACGTCGTGCTCGAGACCGAGGCGGCCAGCCAGCGAGCCTCGTTGGTCCGGCGCCACCGGCCCTCGGTGAACAGGTCGCGGTCGTCCATCGGCAGCTCGGTGCAGCGCGGCGCCGTCGTCCCGGTGAGCGAGGCGTAGTCGCTGAACGCCAGGCGGAAGCAGTACCGCTGCCCGGTGAAGGCGACGTAGGTCCGCGAGCTCCCGCGCACGGCGTACGCCGCGACGAGCCAGGGCGACACCGGGTACGCCTCGAAGGCCGGTGCGAACGTCAGCTGCAGGTCGTTCTGCGCGATGCCGAGGCCCTCGCCGTCGCCGATGGACCACGACAGCGGGATGCGCCGGCTCAGCGAGTACCGCGGCAGGGCGTCGAGCGACCCCGTCGGGGCTGCGGTGTCGAGCGGCTCCACGCAGCTGCCGTGGTTGTGGAACTGCGCCCCCTCGGCGTCCGGGCACATCGAGCCGGTCCAGACCACGCCGGTGGTGGTGGCGCCGGTGAGGTCGGCCCGCAGCAGGTTGGCGCTCGTCAGGTCGGCGCCGGTCAGGTCCGCGCCCGAGAGGTCGGCGTCCTGCAGGTTGGCGCCGGTGAGATCCGCGCCCGCGAGGTCGCAGCCCGACCAGTCGACGCCGGGTGCGGCCGCCGGGCTCACTTCGCCGGCGGGCGACACCGTGGGACATGTGGCCGCCGACGCGCTCGGTGCGACGACGAGCGCCGTGCCTGCCACCAGCGCGGCGGCTGCGATGAGCGCAGCGGCACGTCCTCGACGCATGGTCGCCCCCGTTCCCCCGAGGGCCGCAGCGCAGCCCGACCCGCGCAGTGTGGCAGGCACGGCCACGCCGAACCCAGGATTCCCCGCGAAAGCCAGCCCGGATTAGCGGGATTTCCTGGGTTCGGCGTGGGTGGTCAGGCGCGCTGGGAGGCTAGGAGGGCTCGGAGCTCGGCGGTGGTGGGGGCGAAGCCGTCGACGCCCCAGCCGCCGTCGATGGTCTCCGACACCTGCACCCACGTGCGGGCCGCGGCCCCGGCGAGCGACTGCACTAGGGCGTGCAGGTCGGCCACGAGCCCGACGACGCCGTCGCGGGGGAGCGCGCCCGGGGGAGTGAGCACCTCGAACCGGACGATCGACGACGCATCGCCGGCGACGGTCCGGTAGTGCGACGACGGGACGACGTGCACGGTGACGCCGGTGTTGACGTCGAACGGCGGGGCCACCGGACGGCCCTCGTGCGCGAGCAGCGCGCGGCCGGCGGAGTCGGCGAGCGCGGCCAGCCCGGCGTCGTCGAGCAGGCCGGCCGGGACGGTGATGTCGATCATGGGCATGGCGGTCGTTCCTCTCAGAAGGGATCGGTACGACGGCCAGTCCACAACTTAGAGTTGACTCTAAGTCAAGGCCTGACGGATGCTGGCCCGGTGATGACCGTCGGAGAGCTCGCGGACCGCTCGGGAGTGCCCGCCACGACGCTGCGCTACTACGACGCCATCGGCCTGCTCGTGCCCCAGCGAGGCGCCGGCGGCCACCGCCGGTACGACGACTCCGCGCTCGAGGTGCTCGAGCTCGTCGGCCTGTGCCGGGCGGCCGGCCTCTCGCTCGACGACGCCCGAACCGTCGTCGGCGGCGACCCCGAGGCCCGCAAGCAGGTAGCCATCGACAGGCTCCAGGAGATCGAGGTCCTCATCGCCCAGCTGCAGGCCACCCGCGAGGTGCTCGCCCATTTCGCCGTCTGCCGCCACCGCTCGCCGGCGGGGCAGCAGGCCTGCAGAGGGATCGTGCGGGAGTCGCTCACCCGACTCCACGACGCCGTCCCGTCAGGTGCCGCCTGACCCCAGGCGCAGAGCCTCGTCAACTCAACGGCCGCAACGGGATCCGCCTCCGCGAGTTACAGCCTGAATGTTCGGTTTCGGGGCCTCGAAACCGAACACTGGCACTGTTACTCGCGAACGGACCGACGACGGGATGAGGACGCCATGGATCTCTGGGGCACGCCCGAGCGCCGCCTGCTGCGCGAGACCGCGCGCCGCTTCGCCGAGGAGCGGCTCGTGCCGCGCCTCGCCGAGTGGGAGGAGGCGGGCACGATCCCGCGCGAGGTCCATAAGGAGACGGCCGACGCCGGCCTGCTCGGCATCGGCTTCCCCGAGGAGATGGGCGGCTGCGGGGGCGACCCGATCGACGCCTTCGTCGTCGCCGAGGAGTTCATCCTCGCGGGCGGGTCGTCGGGCCTCATCGCCGCGCTGTTCACCCACGGCATCGCGCTGCCCCACATCGCGCTCTCCGGCCAGCAGCCGCTCATCGACCGCGTCGTCCGGCCGGTGCTCGCGGGCGAGGCGATCGCGTCGCTGGCGATCACCGAGCCCGAGGGCGGCTCCGACGTCGCCGGCCTGCGCACAAGGGCCGTCAAGGATGGCGACGACTACGTCGTCAACGGCGCCAAGCTCTACATCACCTCGGCCACCCGTGCGGACTTCATCACCACCGCCGTCCGCACCGGCGACGACGGCGCCGGCGGCATCTCGCTGCTCGTCGTCGAGACCGACCGCCCCGGCGTCACGGTGTCCGCGCCCCTGCACAAGATGGGCTGGCTCTGCTCCGACACCGGCGAGATCGCCTTCGACGACGTCCGTGTGCCGGCGTCCAACCTCGTCGGCGAGCCCGGCTCGGGCTTCCTGCAGATCGTCGGCCAGTTCGCCGCCGAGCGGCTCTCGATCGCCGTGCAGGCCTACGCCACCGCGCAGCGCTGCCTCGACCTCAGCCTGCAGTGGTGCGCCGACCGCTGGACCTTCGGCAAGCCGCTCGTCTCGCGCCAGGTCGTGGCCCACAAGCTCGCCGAGATGGCCCGCGACGTCGACGTCGCCCGCACCTACACCCGCGCCGTCGTCGCCGACTGGCAGGCGGGGGAGGACGTGCTCATGCGCGTCGCGATGGCCAAGAACACCGCCGTCGCCGCCTGCGACCGCGTGGCCGACGCCGCCGTGCAGCTGCACGGCGGGTTCGGCTACATGCGCGAGGCCGAGGTCGAGCGCCACTACCGCGACAGCCGCATCCTCGGCATCGGCGGCGGCACCAACGAGATCATGACCGAGATCGTCGCCAAGCTCCTCGTCCCGCGGGTCTGACCCACCGCCGAGACTTGATCGTGTGGGGTTATGGCAGGCCCATAACCCCTACACGATCCGTCTGAGCAGTGGGGTGGACGGCGGTCGGGCGCGGCGAGCACGGCGTCCGGCCGGCCTGACGCCGTCGACCGACGATCGCCAAGTACGGAGCAGACCGTCCGGAGGATAATGTCAAGTATCGTCGTCGCTAACCCAGATAACGTCTACTATGCTTGACGTAAGGAGGTGGCAGTCATGGCTGGACGCGCGTCCCCGAGGACGGTCCGCGCCGCCAGCCAGGTCGGCGGGAACATCGCGACCTGGCGTCGGCTGCTCGACCTGACCTCCGAGCAGGTGGCCGACCGCGCCGGCGTGAGCCGCGCGACCCTGTCCAAGCTGGAGAACGGCGACCTCGGCGTCGGCCTGGGCGTGGTGCTCGAGGTCCTGCGCGCCCTGGGCCAGCTCGACGCCCTGGTGGAGGCCACCGACCCGATGGGCACCGACCTCGGCCGCATCCGCTCGGAGCAGGCCATCCCCAAGCGCGTACGCGGTCGTCGGCCGTGATCGACCGGGTGCTCGTCTTCGTCGACCGCGCTGACGGCGAGCCCGCCGAGGTGGGCGAGGCGTTCTTCACCGCCAAGGGCGGTCGCCTGGTGTCGACCACGTTCCGGTACGACACGGGATGGCTGGCACGGCGCGGCAGCTTCCCCCTCGACCCTGATCTCCCGCTCGTCTCCGGGACGCTCAACGTGGCGGGCCTGCCCGGAGCCCTGCAGGACTGCTCCCCGGACCGGTGGGGCCGCAACCTCATCGCCAAGCAGCATCGGGCGCTCGCCCGTGAGCAGGGGCGCCGCGCCGCGACCCTGACGGAGCAGGACTACCTGGTGGGCGTGTCTGACTCCACGAGGCAGGGAGCGCTCCGGGTGAAGGCCGCGGAGGACGGCCCCTTCCTGGGCACGGGTGCCTCGGTGCCGCCGCTGCTGCAGCTGCCGCGGCTGCTGCGCGCGGCGGACAGCGTGGGCCGCTCGGACGACCTGCCCGCGATCAAGGAGCTGCTGGCCGCGGGCAGCGGGTCGCTCGGAGGTGCCCGTCCCAAGGCGTCCGTGATGGACGGCGACCGCCTGATGATCGCGAAGTTCCCGCATGCGGACGACGAGTGGGACGTCATGGCGTGGGAGAGGACCGCCCTGGACCTTGCGGCGTCCGCGGGCATCGCGGTGCCGCCGGCCCGGCTGACCGAGGCCGACGGCCGGTCGGTGCTGCTGGTCGAGCGGTTCGACCGCGACGACGACGGCACGCGCGTCGCGTTCATGAGCGCGATGACGATGCTGGGTGCGCGCGACGGCGATGTCCACGACTACCTCGAGATCGCCGACGCCATCCCCGAGCACAGTGCAGCCGCCCGCGACGACCTGCGCCAGCTGTGGCGGCGTGCCCTGTTCAGCGTGCTCATCAACAACGTCGACGACCACCTGCGCAACCACGCGTTCCTGCGCTCCGGGTCGGGATGGGTCCTCTCGCCGGTGTTCGACGTCAACCCCAACCCCGACCCAGGTACATCGCGGCAGACGACTATCGGCGGGGCCGCAGGTCGGGAGCAGGAGCTCGACGCGCTGCTCGAGTACGCCGCCGTGTTCGACCTGACGCCGGTGCAGGCGCGAGCTGCACTCGAGGAGGTGTCGGCTGCTGTCGCCGGTTGGCGCGACGTCGCTGCCGGGCACGGTGTGGCCGAGCAGGAGATCGACCGCTTCCGCGACGCGTTCTGGGTCCGCTGACCGCGGTCGTCACGAGCGGCGCAGCTGGCACCGCCATAACCCCCACACGATCAGTGCGAGGCCAGGGCGGCGGGGATCTTCTTCGAGAGCAGGGACTTCCAGCCGGCGCCGAGCACCAGGCGGACGGCGGCGGCGCGCAGCCCGCGGAAGCCGGTCTGCTCGACGGTCAGCCGCGACCGGGCCGCGCCGAGCGCCTCGACGACGAACGACACCTCCGTGGTGATGGGACCGCCCGCCCACGAGATCCGCAGCAGGCGCGGCGGGGACACCTCGAGCACCTCGCAGAGCACGACGCCGTCGTAGACCGGACGGCGGGGCGTGTCCTGGAAGGTGAAGCGGTGGCCCACGACGGGCTCGAAGTCGTTGGGCATCAGCCAGCTGGCGAGGCCGTCGCGGGTGGCGACGGCTTCCCAGAGCTCGTCGGCGTCGACGTCGTACTCGCGCGAGACCCTGATGTCGGCCACGGTCAGGATCCCTTCTTCTTGCGCTTGAGGGCGGCGTCGAGGGCGTCGAGGCGCTCGGCCCAGAACTGCCGGTACGCCGAGATCCACTCCTCCACCTCGAGCAGCGGCGCCGGCGTGAGGCGGTAGCGGTGCTCGCGGTCGTCGTCGTTCACCTCGACCAGCCCCGCCCGCACGAGCACCGAGATGTGCTGCGACACGGCTCCTTTGGTGTGGGGGAGCAGCGCATGCAGGTCGCCGAAGCTGCGCGGGCCGTCGAGCAGCGCGTTGAGGATCGCGCGACGCGAGGGGTCGGCCACGGCTCGGAAGACGTCGTGCTGCTCCGGCGCGACGGCGCGGGCGCTCATCGGGCCGCCGCCGCTCGGATCCAGCCGCGCTGCTCGTCGGTGAGCCGGTCGACGACGACGAACGACGACGTGATCGAGCCACCGCCCCACCCGCGCGTCGGCGCGGGCCCGGCGTCGGTGGGATCGAGGCGCAGCCCCACCTCGACGCCGTCGGGCCGGCCGCGCACCACCGCGAACTGCCGGCGGCCGGCGTACCCGACGTAGCCCTGGCACACGGTCGTGCGCACCGACGGCGACGCCTCGCGGACCGCCGCCTCCACCTCGGCGAGCAGCGCCCGCCGCGGATCGGACGCCGGGCCGAAGAGCCGCTCGAGCCGGACGGCGTCGGAGTCGAAGCCGCCGGCCGCGTGGCGGACGACGACCTGCGCGGTGACGTGGCCGAGCCCGTGCTCGGCCTTGAGCCAGCGGACCTGCTCGGAGGCAGGCCCGGCGGGGGCGTGGCTCAGGACGGCGAGCCACGCGTCGAGGTCGCGGCCGGTGCGCTCCTGGAGGTTGCGCACGACCGCGGCGTCCATCTCGGCGGGGGAGAGCCCCATCAGAACGCACCTCCCGGCACAGCGGGGAGGGCAGCGGTGAGTGACGTCATGTGTTTAGTGAACACCGAACAAAGTCAGCGCGCAAGAACCATGCCCCCGAGAGGGATCCCGGGGGCCTCGTGCGGTCGCGGAGACGTCCGACCTCAGGGCCGAGCGGCTAGCGCCATCGCAGCGGGGCGTCCCCCTGCTTGCCCGCGCTCGAGAACAGCGCCGAAGCCGCCCGGGGCAGGGCCAGTACGGCCCGACCCCAGAGGCTGCGACGCCGGCGGGGCCCCTCGCCTCGGACCGGTCCGTGAGCCATCGGACTCTCCTGTTGTGCGTGGCGCACTCCCACGTCGCGTCCCCCCTTCATCGGCGTGTGGACCCACCCTGCGGCACCCGACTGCGTCCGGCTTCCCGCGCGTCACCCAGCCGGAGCACCGCGACGATGGACGGGGGACAGGGACCTGTCCCCGTACCTGGATGTTCGCCGGATCGCGCCAATCCCGGGCGGTCGGCCGTCATGATGATCGACATAGCCGGATGACGAGGGGGTGGCATGGAGCCGGCCGAGCAGAACCAGTTCCGCATCCTCACGGTGTCGACGACGAACACCTGCCGCTCACCTGCGATGGAGATGCTGCTGCGCTGCGGTCTGCGCGGAGTCACGGACATCGCCATCGCGAGCGTGGGGACGGCGGCTGACGTGGGGAAGCCGTTGGACCCGATCATGGCCGGTCTGCTGGAGGAGGGCGGTCTGCTCATCGAGGGCTTCCGCGCGCGTCAGGTGCATGTGCGCCTTCTCGAGCGGGCTGACCTGATCCTGTGCGCCACCAGGCGGCATAGGACCGACGTCATGACCATGTCCCCGAGCTCTGTCCGCAAGACTTTCGCCTTGCGTGAGATCTCGCGGCTCGCGCCTGCCATCGATCAGCAGAGCATGCCCCGCCCAGACTCGGTCGCGCCCAGTGAGCGCATCCGAAGCGCCATGCCTCTGCTCCGCCTCGAACGCGGGGTTCGTGTGGCCAAGAGGCCCGAGGACGACGACGTCGAGGACCCGACCGGTCGTTCCCTCGAGTACCACCAGAAGGCGCTGGACCAGATGATCCCGGGCGTCGAAGCCCTGCTCGGCCTGACGTAGTTCGCCTGACGGGCCGGGTATCACCGCCAGCCGTTGTCGCTCCAACGGGGGTTGTCGGCTTGGAGGATGGCCAGGGCATTGGCGACCAGGCCGCAGAGGGTCTCGCCGTGGGTGACGACGTCGACTCCCTGCGGCGTGCGGTGCACGTGCCATACGACGGCGGAGGCGAGATCGACGCAGGCCGTTGATCGGTAGTCGCCTTGGCCGTGGTTGTCGAGCAGGGGGAGCAGCGTCGGGATCCAGGGCTGCTGACCGCGTCGCGGCCGCTGTTGGAACGCGGCCTCGGCCTGGGCCTCGCGCTCCTCGAACGCCTCGCGCAGGCCGAGGAGCCGCAGCTGGCCGGGCCCGATGGTGAACGGGTCCCAGGAGCCGTCGTGCCACGAGAACCACACCTCGGCCAGGGCCATGTCGACGCCGAGCCCGTGCACATGGCCGGCCGTGCGCACCGCCTCGGGATGCAGGCCCGCGTCGAGCAGCTCGGGCGGCACCCCGCGCTTGCGCCACTCGTCCTCCCACTCGAGCAGGAGCATGCCGAGCCGCAGCGACTCCGACTGCACGCGTCCGGGGTCGGGCCGGGCGGCGTCGGCCTGGTCGATGGGCTGGACGAGCTCGTCGGGATCCGGGTCGCTGTTCTCGAGGAAGGGGCCGTCGGGGCCGTAGGAGATCCAGCCGAAGGAGCCGCCGCTGCCGGCGCGCGATTCGAGGTCGGCGATGCGGACGTCGAGGTCGTCGACGTCGGAGCCGGGCATGACCTCCACGGCGAAGCCGACGCCCCAGCCGGCGTCGCCCCGCCAGGCGCCGTCGCGCCACTCCTCGGCCCACGGCTGGTCGAGGTAGGGGAGCTGCTCGGCGACCCAGCGCGACAGGGGCTTGTCGAGCAGGTGCATCCCGGGCGCGCCCGCGCCGGGCTCGGGATGCGTGCCGTACCAGACGAGCCCGGAGTCGAGGTCGACGCCGGCGGTCTCGCCGCCGTCGCCGGCCAGCAGCGGCAGGTAGCTGTCGATCCACGTCGTGAACAGGCCCGCGCCGCCGTACGACTCGGGCGGGAAGTCGGCCTCGTGGGCACGGACGACGGCCTTGGCCCGCTCGCGCTCGCGCAGGGATTCAGCGATCGAGAGCATCCGCGGGTGCGTGACGCCGGGCACGGTCCACCGCGGGTCGGCCGGGCCGTCGTGCCAGCCGAACCACGCCTCCGCGATCGCGGTGCTGGCCACGGGGAGGCCCTCGAGGGTGGCGCGGACGACGTCGGGCGGCAGGCCGGGCGCGAGCAGCTCGTCGACGGGCGCACCCCGTGCCTCCCAGGCCTCCTCCCATGCGGCCAGCAGCTGCGGCAGCCGCTCGCTCTCCGCCTGCACGGTCTCGGGGTCGGGCACCGACTCGGGCCCGCGCGGCAGGTAGTCCGGCGTCGGCTCGGGCTCCGGCTCCTCGGGCTCGAGGCCGCGCACCATGGCGAGCGCGCGCTCGCGGTCGGCGACGTACTGGCGGAAGTCCGGATCGTCGGGCATCCCCAACCGGCGCGGCACGGGATCGATGCCCGCGGCCGGCGGCACGCTCAGGCTGTCGAGCAGGGCGCTGGCCTGCTCGCGCATCTCGGCCTCGGTGAACGCCTGGGCGAACACCGCGCGCTGAGTCGCCTCGAGCGCTGCGGTCCTGCTGTCGGGGAGGCACGCGTCGCGCAGCGTCGAGATGGCGTTGAGCCGGAGCTCGGCGGCCATGAAGTAGGCCGACGAGAGCCCGCCGGCGCGCGAGGCATCGGTGCGGTAGCGCAGCGCGTGCTCGCGGTACAGCTCGTCGAAGAGGCTCTGGGCCGGCTCGAACGACGCCGCCGTGCCGCGGCCGAACTGCTCGAGCACCGCCTGGACGCGCGGGTCGGCCTCGATGTCCATGCCCTGGAGCGCTCTCGTTGCTGCCCACTCCGCGAGCGCGCGCTGCGCGAACTCGCCGGCGTCGGCGATGCGTCGTCCGAGCAGGGGCGCGTCGTAGGTCCACGGGCCGAGGTCGTCGGTGAGCACCCGGACCGTCTCGGGACGGGGGATCACGGGATGGAAGACCAGCTCGTCGGGGCTCGGTGCCGGGAGGAGCGGGAGCCCGGCGTACTGGGCGGCAAGCTCGAGGGCGAGGGGGCGGCCGTCCTGCCACTCGTCGGCCTCGTGGAGTGCGGCCAGGGCGGCGAGGACGTCGGCGGGCGGCGTGCCGAACGAGTACTCCGGCTGCGGCGTCTGGACGTCGACGGTGGCCATCGCGCCGTCGACGACGGCCGACCATGTCTGGCCGACGTCGTCGTTCCAGTAGAGGCTCGCCGCGGCTCCGCCGTCGCGGGCCAGCTCGAGCAGCACCTCCTGGCGCGAGCCCTCGAAGCCGTTGACCTCGATGGCGATCCAGCCCTCGCCGTAGGGCAGGACGGCCACGTTGTAGGGCAGGTACGCCTCGTCGAGCGGGTAGCTGGTGGACGTGTCGGCGCCGAAGGCCTCGAGCACCTGCTCGCGCGTGCGGCCGCTGATGAACGTGATGCACGCACCGAGCTCGAGGGGCGCCAGGCCGGCGTCGGCCAGCCAGTCCCACCGCGGCCCGGATCCGAACCAGTCGTCGCTCATGTCATCCCCCCGCTGGCGACCCTAGCCAGCCCGGATGTCCCCAGGGGCCGGATTGCGGCTCGTCACTGTCATATCGGTACCGATATGATGGGTGCATGGACGCCGCACGCCTGATCCGGGAGGCCAGGAGTCGAGCCGGGCTCACCCAGGCCGAGCTGGCCCGGATGGCCGGCACGTCGCAGCCCGCTGTCGCGGCCTACGAGTCGGGGCATCGATCGCCGTCGGTCCGCACGCTCGACAAGCTCGTGCGCGCCGCGGGCGCGTCGCTGCGCGTCGAACTGGTGGCGGCTCCGGCGTCCGAGGGCGCGCTTCTCCGCGAGATCCGTGCCCACCAGGCCCGCATCCGCGAGGCCGGTCGGCGGCGCGGGATCGCCAACGTCCGGGTGTTCGGGTCCACCGCACGCGGAGATGAGTCGTCGGCGTCCGACGTCGACCTGCTCGTCGACTTCGACGCCGCGCGCCACGGTGCCGCGCCCCTGGCCGGCTTCGCCGCGGACGTGGCCGAGATCGTGGGTCGTCCGGTGGACGTCTCCACCCTCGACCTGCTCCGTCCCGCCGTCCGGAAGCGTGCAGAGACCGAAGCCGTCCCCCTATGAGCAGAACGGTCCGGCAGCGTCTCGGAGACGTGCTCGACGCCGTCCGAAAGGCTCGCGCCGCCGACGATCAGCTCATGGAGGCCGACCGGCTCGGCGATGCGGCCAGGGTGGAGATCTCCTTCGACGCGGTGCTGATGAACCTGCTGGTCATCGGCGAGTCGCTCAAGGCCGTACCCGACGCCGTCCTGTCTCGAGCCGGACGTGCCGTGGCGCGACATCAAGGGGATGCGCGACGTCGTCGGGCACCAGTACCACCGGATCGTGCCAGCGGTGGTCCATGCGACTGTCCGCACCAGCCTGGATCCACTGGAGCAGGCGGTGCGGCGGCTGCTGGACATTCGGCTGCCTGGCGATCCTGACTCGTCGCAGCCCTGACCCCGGCACCCCAGCCCGTCGCTGAGACTGATCAACTTCGCGTTTACGGGGCTCTATTCGCAAAGTTGATCAGTCTGAGCACAGGGGGTCGGCTCAGCCGAAGACGTGCTGGTAGGTCTGCGTGTAGCGGGGCGCGTCGGAGCCCTGGATGCCGTAGGCGTCGCCGACGATCACGGTGACGGTGCTCTCGAGGCCCTTGAACCCCTGCAGCGGCTCCATCGGGCACTCGAGCGTCACCCCGGTGCCGGGCAGGACGCCGGCGGCGCAGAAGAGCACGCCCTCGGGGTGGTCCGCGCTCGTGATGGTCGCGTGCACGAGGACGTGGTCGTTGCCCTGCGGGTCGATGGTCCGCTCCCAGTCGGCGCCGATCGACACCGTGATGGCGGCTGTGTACTCCGTGCCGCTCTCGAGGGCCTTCGGCAGCCCGTCGGTGGCGCCGAAGGTCGGCGTCGATAGGGGCGGCTCGGCGGTGATCCGCTGCCACGCGGCCGGGACGGCGAACACCGCGACGATCGCCAGGAGCACCACGGCGACGATCGACGCCGCGATGAGGTGCTGACGCCGTCGCTCACGAGGGTCGAGCGCCGAGCCTGTGCCGGTGGTCTGCGTCGCGCCCATAGGTCCCCCTGACCGATGCCTACGCCGAGGATGACGTCGCCGCCCCTCACGCACGCCTTTCCCGCCCACACCCGCCGCTGAGACTGATCGACTTTGCGTTGAGGGGTCTCCATTCGCACAGTTGATCAGTCTGAGCGAAGGGGTTCCCCGGGCTAGTGGTCGCGGGTGGGGTTGTCGACGAGGCGGAGGTTCCAGACCACCCGCTCGCGCTTGGCCTGCAGCTCGGCGGGCTCGGGTGCGGCGGTGAGGTCGACGACGTCGCCCTCGGCTGCGAACCGGTCGAGCAGCTCGACCACCTCGGCGTCGACGGCCGCATTGTCGATGCCGCGCACCGAGCGGTAGCAGACGAGCGCGCACAGCGCGGCCGACTCGGGGTCGGGGTCGCAGGCATGGCGCAGGGCCTGCACCGCGGCGAGGGGGCGGTCGCGGCCGTCGTCGGAGCTGTGGGCCGCGCGCTCCGCATGCAGCTCGTCGAGCAGGCTCTCGGCCGGCGCGAACGTCGCGCGCGTGCCGCTGCCGAAGTCATCAAGCACCGCGCGGACCCGCTCGTCGTCGGCCACTCCGGCGTCGTCGACCGCCGCGCGCGCGAGGTGCTCGGCGAGGGCGCGCTGCGAGGACGGCGGTGCGTCGACGATGCGCTCGATGAGGCCGAGGCCGTCGGTGAGGTCGATGGGCGCGGGCAGCTCGTCCTCGATGGAGCGGACCACCGGGTGGAAGAGGATCTCCTCCGCCGGCGGCAGGTCGACGAGCGGCAGACCGGCGGCGCGGGCGGCGAGGCCGACGGCGAGCGGCCGCACGTCCTCCGGGCCGGCAGCGCGCGTGGCCTCGAGCACCGCGCGGACGTCGTCCATGATCGCGTTGTTGGGCTGGCCGTCCTTGGCGAGCGTCCACCGCGTCGGGCGGCCGTCGCGCCAGGTGGCGCTCGCGCCGGAGCCGCGCGCCGTGAGGCGGCTCAGCACCTCGGGCCGGCTGCCCTGCTGGCCGCGGTGCTCGAGGACGAGCCAGCCGTCGGCGCAGGGGAGGAGCGCGACCGACGGCGTCAGGCTCTCGTCGCTGGGCGCGCCGAGCACACCGGCCATGCCGCTGGCGCCGAACGCCTCGAGGATCGCGACGCGCTCGACGCCGCGCAGGAACGTGACCGTCGCGAACGAGCCCTCGCCGAGATGCCCGAGGCCGACGTCGTCGAGCCAGGGCCAGCCGGCCGGCAGCGGTGCCGGCGCGCCGTCGTCGACAGCGTCGACGTCGATCCGACCGCCCGGATGGTCGTCGGTGGACGCGTCGAAGCCCGTCATCGCAGATCCCCTCGCCCCCGTGCACCAGCCCCCGTGCCCGTCCCATCGGGAACCCTAGCCAGCACAAGGCTTTACGCCCGGTATCCGACCCGCGGGCGCCCGCGTGTATCGGGACAATCCGGACATGCTGCTGATCTTCGACCCGTGTGGGTGGCGGTCCGGCTGCCGCGTCGTCCGTCGTTCCGGGGACGCCGTCGGTGCAGCCGTGCCCGCAGCGTCACCGCAGGGTCACGGTTCGGGACCGTCTGGCTGCGGCCGGTCGGGTCACCCTCTGCTGGAGAGCAGCGCGTAGACGGTGACGCCGACGATCAGCACCGCGAGCGCGACCGCCGTCCAGTTCCACGCCGTGGGCCCCATGGCTTTCAGCGTCGTCGGCACGCTGCCCGGGTAGGTCGCCTCGCACTCGTCCGGAGACGCGAGCTGCACCTCGCGGTAGTCGACGCCGCGCGCCTCGAGCTCGGCGAACACCTCGCGCGGCCAGATGCGCTGGAGGTTGTGGTCGTCGTAGAGGTCGGTGAGGTCCATCGACGCCTGCGCGATGCGCACGAGGCACCGGCCGTCGGCCGCGGCGAGGAAGAGCAGCGTGGTCTCCGAGCTCGTCGAGGCGCCTGGCGCGAGCACCCTGAAGGTCGCCTTCACCACCGACGCGATCTGCTCGCCGCCTGCCTCGGCCTGGCCCGGCAGCGTGAACGTGCGCTCGCCGTCGCGGTCGCGCCAGACGACGTCGTCGCCCCGATCGGTCAGCGTCTGCTCGTTTGCGCGCTTGCCCACGCGCGTCTCGAGATCGAGCTGGTTGAGCCTCGCCGCCACGATCACGCGGCCGCCCGTCGTCTCCCCGTCCACAGTCGTCACTCTGCCGTCTTCGTTGCGTGCACCGCGGGCGACGCGGCCGTCAGGCCTCGGGGTCGCCGTGGGTGAGGTAGGCCCAGGTGCGCTCGAGGATGCCGCCGGTCCACACGGCTCGCTGGCTCGCCTCGCGGGTGCTGAGCGGCTGGGGCTCCTGGCCGGTGCTCAGGACCGCCAGCTCGGTGCGTGCGGCCTCCTCGAGGAACCAGGCCAGCGCAACGGCCTGCGGCAGGGACGATCCCGTCACCACCGCGCCGTTGCCGCGCATCACGATGGCCGGTGCCTTGCCCAGCTGCGTGGCGAGCTGCTTGGCCCGGCGGTCGTCGCGGATGAGCTGCGGGTCGTCCCACAGGGGCGGCGCGGGCGCGAAGTAGCTGCCGTTGCCGTCGAGAGCGCGGGGAGTACGGCCCAACGCCGAGAGCGTGCGCACGCCCGGCGGCTGCACGCGCACGACCGCCTCGACGTCGGCGCGCTTGGCGTAGATCGCCTGATGCGCCCGCACCTCGCCGAGGACGCCGTCGGGCAGCTCGCCCTTGATCGGCACGACGGTGCCGCGTTCCTGCTGGATCAGGCCCAGCGGCATCGGGGCTGTGACGAGGAAGGCGTCGGCGTCGAGCCGCACCGAGGCGTGGCCGAACGCCGTCACGAGTCCGTGCCGGGCGAGCGCGCGACCGCCCATCCGCAGCAGCCGGTTGGTGTTGGTCCCTGCGTCGGGCAGCGCGCCCACCGTGGCCGGGGCCCCCTGGGGCTGTGCCAGCAGCTCGCTGAGGCGGCCCAGGAAGTCGTTCCACCGCACCCGGAACTCCGGGCTGTCGGACGGGATGCCCGTGATCATCCCGGTGAGCGGCGCGGTGATGTGCGGGTAGATGGCCAGGCCCATCGCCGCCACCAGGATCAGGTCCGCGTCGAGGCCGGGCCAGAGCCCGTTGACCCGCTGCGCCTGCTTGATGAGGTCGATCTCGCGGGCGTAGATGTGTGCGCGCGCGTCGGCGGCGACCACGGTCTGTTGGGGATCGTTGGCGTCGACGCTGAGGGCGTCCCAGGCCATGAGGCGGGCGAAAGCAGGGTTCGACGCGAGCAGGTCGTGCAAGGCGGGCAGCAGGGTGCGGGCTGCATGGGCGTCGGCCGCCATCGCCTCGAGCGTGTCGAAGACAGGGTTGTGTCGGGTGGAGAACGTGTCGCCGAAGACGGCCTCGTAGAGGCCCTCCTTGCTGCCGTAGTACTTGTAGAGCGTCTTGACGTTGACCCCGGCGCGCTCCGCGACGCTCTCGACCCGGGCGCCGGCGAAGCCCTTCGCCGTGAACTCCTCGAGCGCGGACTCCAGCACCCGCCGCCGCGTGCCTGCGGCGTCGCGGGTGCGGGTCTCGGTCTCGCCCGTCTCTGCCTTGGCGCTCACGGTCCCTCGTCTGTATCGGGTAGCCCCCGGTGTGGCGGGAGGCGGCCATATTGTGCGCCGCCCGGTGCCCGTCCCGTGCGCGGCGCGCGCGAGGCGCACCGCACACGGGACAGGGACGTCACACGGCGATCCAGCCGCCGTCGACCGGAAGCACGGCGCCGTTGACGTAGCTCGACTCCGGCTGGCAGAGCCAGGCGACTGCCTCGCCGATCTCGTCGGGCTGGCCGAACCGCTTGAGCGCGGTTCTGCCGATGATCGGCTCGATGATCTCCGCAGGCACGGCTGCGGTCATCGCGGTGTCGATCGGCCCCGGGGCGACCGCGTTGATGCGCACTCCCTGGCCGCCGTACTCGGCTGCCGCCGCCTTCGTGAGTCCGACGACCCCGTGCTTGGACGCCGTGTACGCCGCCTGTCCCGCCGAAGCGGCGAGGCCCCAGATCGACGCCGTGTTCACGATGGCGCCGCCGGTCTTGAGGATCTCGGGGAGCTGGTACTTGAGGCCGTAGAAGATGCCGTTGAGGTTTACCGCGATGACGCGGCCCCAGTCGGCCTCGTCGAGGTCGGCGGTGAGCCCTGGCGCCGAGGTGCCGGCGTTGTTGTGGGCGAAGTCGAGCCGGCCGAAGCGCATGACGGCGGCAGCGACGGCTGCCTGCACCGACTGCGGGTCGGAGACGTCGGTGCGCTGGAAGTGCGCGCGCACGCCCATCGCCGTCAGGGTCTCCACCGTCTCCGCGGCGTCGTCCTCGAGGACGTCGCACACGAGCACGTCGGCGCCGCGCCGGCCGAACGCGTAGGCGCTGGCGCGGCCGATGCCGCGCGCTGCGCCGGTGACGAGCGCTGCCTTGCCGTCGAACACGGGGTCGGTCATGGGTCTCCTCTGCGTGGATGGGTGCGCGCGCCTACGCGCGGGCGAAGGCGTCGTTGTCGGTGAAGTCCTGCGGCGCCGGCGGGCCCCAGGCCCACGGCTTGACGTGCTGCTCCTTGCCGACCCACTTCTCGGTCACCTGGTCGATGTCGCACGAGTACTCGAACCAGAGGTTGTGCGGGCCGCGGAAGTAGTGGAAGAAGTTGGAGCCGAGGTTGTGCCGGCCGAAGCCCCACCCGTCGGTCCAGCCGTTACGGGCCATCTGCTCGGCACCCACCGCGATGGTGTCGACGGTGTCGACCTCCCACGCCGCGTGGTGCAGGCCGGGGCCGTCGGCCGTGACGAGCCCGAAGATGTGGTGATCACCCGTCGTGCCGTTGAGGAACGTCGCCTTGCCCTGGATGCGGTCCGAGAGCCGCAGGCCAAGGACCCCGATGTAGAACTGCTCCGACCGGTCCTGGTCGGACACGAAGGCCAGGCAGTGCATCAGCCTTCTCGGAGTTGCCTGCGTCGGGAGCAGCTCCCACATGGCGACGTCGACCCGTTCGCTGCGCCCCGCCTGGTTGGTGGCGAAGTACGGCGGGGGAGCTGCAGGGGCGGGCTCCGCGTCGACGAGGTGGAGCAGGTTGCCGTCGGGGTCGTGCAGCCACAGGCCCGACGGGTCCTCGCCCTCCGGAGCATCGACGAGCGCGACGCCCGCCTTCTCGATCTGGCGGGCCATCTCGTCGAGGCTGCCGGGGTCGACCCCGAACTCGACGTGGTGGATCTGCCGGTGCCGGCCCTCGCGCACGAGGATCTGGTCCTGGTCGCGCCCCTCGCAGCGCAGCACCAGGTGCTCGCCGCGCTCGGTGACGTCGAGGCCGAACGACGTCGAGAACTCTCGGACCGCGTCGACGTCGACCGTCTCGATCGACAGGTGGCGCAGGTTGCGGATGCGTGCCATGGGTTGTCCTCCGGTTCTCAGCCGCGCGAGCCGCGCTCGACGATGGGGTTGCTCAGGGAGCCGAGGCCGCCGACCTCGACGCGCACGACGTCACCGTGCTTCAGGAACTCGCCGCGGGGCGCACCGACGCCGGCGGGCGTGCCGGTGCCGATCACGTCGCCGGGCTCGAGGGTGATGCGCCTGCTGGCGTCGGAGACGAGCTGGCGCCAGCCGACGATGAGGTCGGCGGTGCAGCCGTCCTGCTTCAGCTCGTCGTTGACCCACAGCCGCACCGGCAGCGAGCCGGGGTCCTCGACCAGCCACGACGGCACGATCGCCGGCCCGATCGGCCAGAATGTGTCCTGCGACTTGGCGGCGATCCAGTCGAAGGCGAACGCCGGGTGCGGGAATGCCTGGCGGGGGAGCAGGCCGCGCGCGGTGATGTCGTTGGCGATGACGAACCCGGCGATGTGGGCGTCGACCTCGTCGACGCCGATGTCGCGGGCCCGACGTCCGATGACGACGCCGAGCTCGGCCTCCCAGTCCATGCCGTCGGCCGGGTCGCCCGAGATGAGCACCGGCTCGTCGGGGCCGATCACGGTGGTGGTGGGCGGGCTGAGGAAGAACCACGACTGCCAGCCGTCTGAGGGCTCGTTCCCCGTCATCTCCAGCACGTGGTCGCGGTAGTTCGCTCCGGCGCCCAGCAGCTTGCGGGGGTAGAGCAGCGGCGTGCGCAGCCGGTAGCCGGTGAGACGGGGGCGCGACTCGGGGCGGAACTGCCGCAGCGCGGCCGAGGCCTCCCGCCAGTCGTCGAGGATCGCCAGCACGGACGCGTAGCGCACCGGCAGGTCGACGACGCTGTCGTCAGCGACGACGTACGCAGCCGGGCGCCGGACGCCGTCGAGCTCGATGGTGCACAGGCCCCAGCTCACGGCGCGAACACCGCGAAGACTTTGGGGGAGTTGAAGACGTAGGTCTCCACCTTGCTGCTCCACGTGGGGGAGGGGCGCCCGACGGCCTCCATCGCGCCGAGCAGCGCGTACCAGTTGAGGAGCTCCTGCTGCCCGGAGTCCTCGAGCTGGTCGAGCGAGCGCGTGCGCCACACGTCGAGGTCGCCCTTGGCGAGCGCGTCGTAGAGCTCGCGGTCGGCCTCGATGTCCGGCTGCATCCGCCAGGTCTTGTCGACCATGAACGCGTGGCTCCAGCTCGACGACGCCACGAGCGCCACACGCAGGTCGCTGTCGCGCAACGCCCGTCCGACCGCGGCGCCCATGTCCATCACCCGCCAGGGCGGCGGCGACGGCGGGTCGTAATCGATCTCTGCACCGATGGGCGCGACGTAGCCCTTCTGCGCCACCACGCGGCGGCCGTAGCAGTTGATGGGGAAGCACAGCACCGGGTAGGGGAAGCCCCGGCGGTGGTAGTCGAGATAGAGCAGCGTGTTGAGGAACGCATGCGCCAGGCCGGGGTGGTGCAGCGGCCGGTAGGCGTACGAGACGTCGATGCCGGCGTCGAGGAGCTGGCTCGCGAGCCACCGGCCCTCGCGAGGCGCGCCCTTGACGGCCATCCGTGCCGAGGCGTCCTCGCCCCACACGTTGGCCTTGCCCTCCATGGCCGACGAGCCGGCGAGGTGCGCCCACGGCTCGATCACCATGTCGGGGTATGCCAGCACCGAGTACGGCGGGATGAGGTCCTCGCGGAAGTTCTCGTACTGGTCGTCACCCCAGATGATGACGAGGTCGGGCTCGAAATCGTCGATCGCCTTGCGGCACACGTCGAATCCCTCGACGAGCGAGGCCCGGTGCTCGGCCGCCGCCGCGACCCCGCGGTCGTCGCCCCACTCCTCGAGCATCACGGCCGGCCAGCCCGCCGGGTCCTTCGCGTGTGCCGGGATGGCCGGGTCCTCCAGCCGTGCCCGCAGCGGTCCGGCCATGTCGCTGTCGATGCCGGACAGGGGCGGGTAGTGCGACAGCCCGATCCCCAGCAGCTCCGCCATTACGTCTCTCCCACGTCGTCGATGCCTGGTCCCAGATGTGTTTTCGCCGCCAGGTCTTGGCAGGTCAGTATTCGCTGCCCTACGGTGCCAGTCAATGCTGACCACGACGGAAGGAGGAGGAATGTTCGAGTTCGAGCGCACGGTCGACGTCAATCCCGACCCCGACGACGTCCAGCTGAACCGGCACGAGGTTTGGTTGGGGCTGCTCATGAAGGCGGCCAACGCGCTGCCGTTCGTCCCGGCCATGGAGAAGTGCGAGGTCGTCGAGCGCGGCGACGGCTGGCTGGTGCGCGACATCCTGCTGTTCGGCTCGCCGATGACCGAGCGCGTGACCTTCGAGCCGGAGCGGCTCGTCACCTTCGAGCGGATCGCGGGCCCGACGCCCGGGACGATCGAGAACGAGATCGGCGAGGACGCCGACGGCCGACTCACCCTGCGCTTCGGCTTCCGCCTGCGCGCCGACGGGATCCCCGAGGGCAGCCAGGAGGAGGCCGACCACTTCGCGCCGAGCATCCCCGCCTACGACGGCGCCGTTGCCTCGACCCTCGCCGCGATGCGGCGCCTCGTCGCCGAGCGCGGCCGCGAGGCGCTCGAGCACCCGACCGACCTCTTCTGACCGGCCCGGTCCGACTCCCGACCCGTACTGCCCGAAACCCAACCCCGTTCACCCCAGGAAGGAACTGCCCTCATGACGCAGTGGATCGCCGACTACTACGGCGTCGTCGACCAGATGGACCTCGAGAAGCTGGCCGCGGTGACCAATCCCGACGTGGCTGTCTCGTTCGGCAACGCTCCGCGCACCGAGGGCTTCGACGCTCTCGCCGCCGGCCTCACGCCGCTGTGGGGCTCGCTCGACGACATGAAGCACAACGTCGTCCGTCTCTACGAGATCCCGGACGCCGACTACGGCGCCATCGAGGCGCAGATCGACTACACGCGCAAGGACGGCAAGGTCGTGCGGATCCCGTGCACCTCGACGCTGCACCGCGACACCGAGGGCCGGGTCGACGAGCTCAACGTCTACATCGACCTCGCGCCGCTCTTCTCCTGATCGCGGAGGGGCGCCCCAGCTGCCCGGCCCGGCGCCCCTCCGCCCTCCTCATCCACGCCACTCGAAGCCCAGGAGCACGCTGACATGACGCACGAGAACCGCCACGCCGGCCGCACGGCCCTCATCACGGGTGCCGCCACCGGCATCGGCCAGGAGTACGCCCGCCGCCTCGCTGAGGAAGGCGCCGACATCGTCGTCGTCGACCTCGCCGACGCGTCCGAGACCATCGCCCTGGTCGAGAAGGAGGGACGTCGGGGCCTCGCGATCCAGTGCGACGTCTCCGACCCCGAGCAGACCTCGACGCTCGCCGAGGAGGTCGGCTCGTTCGGCACGGTCGACATCCTCATCAACAACGCGGGCATCTACCCGTTCAGCAGCATCGATGAGCTGACCGTCGAGCAGTGGCACAAGGTCATGGCCGTCAACGTCGACTCCGTGTTCCTGGTGACCAAGCAGTTCCTGCCGGGCATGCGTGCCAACGGCTGGGGCCGCATCATCAACATGGCCTCGGCGATGTTCCACGGCGGCTTCGCCGGCACGCCCCACTACGTCGCCAGCAAGGGCGCCGTCATCGGCTTCACCCGAGCACTCGCCCCCGAGCTCGGCCCCGACGGCATCACCATCAACGCCCTCGCCCCGAGCCTCGTGCGCTCCGCGGGCACGAGCACCGGCTTCCACGACGAGGTGGGCATGTTCGACGCGATCGCCTCGATGCAGTCGATCAAGCGCACGCAGATGCCCGACGACCTCTCCGGCGTCGTGTCGTTCCTGGCGTCGGAGGACGGCCGGTTCATCAGCGGCCAGACGCTGGTGGTCGACGGCGGCCTCGTCCGCTCGTGACGTCGCTCGCGATGCCGGGTGCCGTCATGAAGGCGATGGTCATCCGCTCCTACGGCGGGCCCGAGGTGCTCGAGGCCGCCGAGCTGCCGGTACCTGAGCCGGGGCCGGGCGAGGCCCTGGTCAAGGTGGAGGCGGTCTCGGTCAACTCCTACCTCGACGTCGTCAACCGGGCGGGCGGCATGCACTACCGCACGCCGCCGCTGCCGACGGTCCTCGGATCGGAGCACGCGGGGGAGGTGGTGGCACTGGGCCCCGGCACCATCAGCCCCATCCCGGTGGGTGCGAAGGCGAGCGTCATCAACGCCATCCCCTGCGGGGTGTGCGACTGGTGCACGAGCGGCCGGCCCAACGGGTGCCCCGACGTCGAGATCATCGGCGTCACCCGGCAGGGGGCGTACGCGGAGTACACCGTGGTGCCGGTCGCCAACCTCCGTCTCGTTCCTCGGCATCTGAGCACGGTCGAGGCCGCGGGCATGAACGTCCTCGGCCCGCTCGCCGCGCAGCAGCTGCTCGAGGCGCGGGCTGAGGCTGGCGCGTGGGTGCTCGTCCAGGCGGCGGCGTCGCCGTCCGGCGTGATGGCCGCGCTCGTCGCGCACGCCCTGGGGATGCGGGTGGTAGGCACCAGCCGCACGCCCGCGAAGATCCCCGTGCTTGAGGCGCTCGGGCTCTTCGAGGCCGTCGTCGACAGCCGCGACGCCTCGGCCCATGGAGTGATCGCCGAGGTGTCGTCCGGGCACGGCATGGACGTCGTGATCGACAACGTCGGCGAGCCGTTGCTGTGGCGGCTGTCGCTCGACGCGCTGGCACCCATGGGATCGGTGGTCATCTCGGGCGCCAAGTTCGACGACGCCCTGCCGATCGACACCCGTCGGCTCTACCAGCGGGGCCAACGCATCATCGGCCTGCGCCAGTCGTCGCAGGAGGCCCGGTCGCTGTTCTGGACGCTGGTCGAGGAGCAGAGCCTCCACCCGATCATCGACCAGACGTTCGCCCTCGCCGACGTCGCATCCGCGCACCGTCGGATCGAGGCGGGCGAGAACATCGGCCGTCCGGTGGTCGTCGTCTGACGGCGCTCCCTCGGTGCGGCTCGGGGCCCTCACTGGGGGAGGGCTCCGAGCCGTCCCTTGCGCGGCCCACGCGGCCGTCAGCAGGTGCGGATCTGGCCGCGGCCCTGCGCGGTGATGGTGGCGGTTCGGGTGATGCCGAGCTGCCGGTAGGTGACGATCACCGACGGCACCGGCTCCGTCCGCGTCGGCTGGGTGCACTGCTTGAGCGTGCCGCGCACCGCGAACCGCAACTCGTCGCCGTCGCTCATCTCGCCTGCCTGGTCGATCGTCGCGCCCTTCCGGCCGAGGTCGACCTCGGCGTTCGCGAGACCCCCTGCGCCGACGGTGGCTCCGACCAGGGTGATGGGGAACCGGCTCATGCTCCTCATCGTGAGGACGTAGAAGATCTCGCTGCCGTCGGCCTGCCCGTAGGTCACCACGCCGTCGTCGGCCGCGCCGCCCGGGAAGCTCTGGAACGCGCCGTCCTCGAGGGCTGGAGTCCGCAGGAACCACACGCCGATCGCGACCACGGCGACGCCGGCCGCGAGCAGCACCCACAGCCGCGCCGACATCCGACGCCGCGTCGTGCGGTCGGCCATGCTCGCGCTGCTCATCGGTTCCCTCATCGTCTGGGCCAGCACTCAAGGATGCAGCGAGACGACGAGGTCCGCGCTCTGTGCCGGCGGCGTGCGCCGCGCCCGCGCCCGGACATGCCTCGGGGCCCTCTCCCTGTGAGGGATCGGGCTCCGAGGTCGGGGTCGGCGAACCGCTAGAACGGCGGTTCCTCTGCCTGGGCCAGGTCGCTCGGCGGTCCGTAGCGCAGGAGGTCGCGCAGGGTCCGACGTCCGGGCGGCGCGGGGCTGCCTGGCTCGTCGGGTCCGGCGTCGTCGGCGGGCGGGGATGCCCAGGGTCTGGGGGTGACCTTGAAGCCGACGGGTGGCAGCTGCACCCACCGGATCGTGTCGCGCTCGGGATCCTCGAGGTAGGGCGGGGGGATCGAGACGAACACCAGCCCCGACGCCGTGCTGAAGACGAGGTCGCTGTCGGCGCGCCCCTCGACGTCGACGAGGCCGTCGGTCTTGAGCTGGTGGCAGCGCGGGCACAGCCACTGGCAGTTCCAGGACGCGGTGGGGCCGCCCTTGAGGAACTCGACGACGTGGTCCATCTCGCCGCGGGTGGCCTTGCGGCCGCAGCAGCGGCAGGTGAACCGGTCGCGGCGGTTGACGTGGCGGCGGGCGCGGCCGGGGAGGTAGACCTCCGTGCCGTAGTCGAGCATCACGCCCATCGCGTCGACCGTGACCGGGCGGACCGACTCGGCCAGCTCGAGCAGTTCGCGCGCGGTCTCGGAGCTGACGGTCTCGTCGCCGAGCCGGGCGACGCCGTCCTTGCGGCCCTGCAGCGTGGCGACGTCCATGACGAGCTCGAGGCAGATCCGCATCGACGAGCGCGGGTTGTAGACGACGGTGCCGGTCGCGTCGACGGTGCCGATGAGCAGCGCGATGGCGGCGTCGCTCCTGGCCTGCGACGACGTGAGGCGCTCGCGCGCCGGCGCCGTGGCGCCCGCGGCTTGCGCCTCGGCGACGGCCTTCTCGTGCACGGCCTTGTCGGCCTCCTGCAGCTGCCGGCCGCCCTCGTCGAGGCGCGTCTTGACGGCCGTCATCTCCTCGGTGCGGCCGGTGAGCTGCATCGTGGTGAGGCCGTCGCCGTGGTCGGTGAACGTGACTCCGCGACGCCGTCGGGCCCGACGGCGTCGGGCCGCGGCGTCCTGGTCGAACCGCTTCACCAGAGCGCGCACGGTCTTGCGGAACGCGCCGGCCGGCTGGCTCTGCGCGGCCTTCAGCGCGTGGAACCCGATCTTCTGCAGCGCCTCGGGATCCTCGGTATCGCGGGTCTCGTCGTCGAGGATGCGGCAGTGGGTCAGCGAGATGTCGCCGGCCCGCAGGGCCAAGGGGAAGCCCGGGAACTCCTGCACGAGGCGGCGGAAGAAGGCGATCTGCGCGGCTGCGGAATCCTCCGTGCGGCGCGTGGCGTGGCCGACCTCCTTCGCCGAGAGCTGGTCGCGCCGGTAGTCGGGGTTCTCGAGCTCGCCGACGAAGTCGACCACCTGGCTCATGGTCTCGGCGGCCAGGAAGTTGGTGAGCCGGTCGGCCGCGGACATGAGCATGAGCCGTCCGGCGGGCTCGAGCTCGACCGCGCGGCATGACTCGATGGTGGCGAAGTCCGACCACTGCGGCGCACGGTCGAGCATCTCCGCCAGCGCGGTCATCGCCCGCTCGGCCGCGAACTCCGAGACGATCCCGTGGAACTCCGACTCGACGAGGCTCACCGTCACGCCGGGCGGCGCGGGGTAGGTCTCGGAGCGGAAATCCATGCCCTCAGGGTACTCGAACAGTTGTTCGATGCGCAAGAGCAACGCGCAACATTGTAGGCCTGATTTCGCTTGCAGCAGAACCACTTTGACGATTCGCCCTAGTCGCGCCGAAAGCCCGATTTCTAGGCCGACGACGACGCTCCGAGACCGAGCAGAAGAAGGACGAGAGCCATCAGCGCGACCAGCAGTGCGACGGCGAGAACGACGACGACATCACGATGGCGCACGCGCGCGAGATCGTCGGGCGACGGCTGCCGGACGCCGTGGAACCGTGCCGCCCAGTATCTCGGCCGCAGGGCGAAGACGAGCGAGCCGACGAGCAGGAGCAGCGGCAGGACGACGTCGGCGTTCATGGCGTCCCCTGCGGCCGGCGCGCGGCGCGAGCATCCCCCTGCATGCGGCCATGCTCCACCGAACGCGCCGCCTGCCGGGCGGGAACGGCGGTGCCAGGATGGGCGGGCGATCGAGCGAGAGGGAGCAGCGGATGCGACGGGAGCCGACGGAGACGTCGCGGGCGTTGGCGGCGTACGTCGTCGATGCGGTGGGCGGCACGCTCTCGGTGCATCGGTACTACAACCAGGACGAGACGGCCGACGTCGACATCCTCACCCTCGGGCCCGATGACGACGGCATCACGGTGCACTCGACGGTGTCGCTGCACGAGTCGCCGAACCACCTCGAGGGCAGGGACATCCGGGTCGAGCTCATCGTCGCGACCGACGGCTCGATCGTCGGCTGCCCGGAGGCGCTCGCGACCATGGCGCTGACGGTGACGACCGACAGCTGGCTCGCGGCACCGGGCGTGGTGTACCCCGACGTCTTCGGCATGTACGAGGAGGGGACGCCGTTCCCGCACGGGCTGCTGACCGACCCGTTCCCGTGGCCCGACCTCGCGCGGTGGGAGAACCCGGACGGCGCCGATGTCCACTGGCTGCTCGTCGTCCCGCTCGCCGAGTCGGAGCGGCAGCTGCTCCTGGCCGACGGCGAGGACGCGCTGCTCGAGCGCCTCGAGGCCGCCGACGCCCCCTTCTTCACCAGCCGCCGAGCCCCCGTCGCCTGATCGCCGCGCTCGGGGGACTGTGCGCGCGAAGTGCCCGGACGTTCGCCCACGACGTGCGACCATCGCAGCGACGAGGGGGACGGGGGACGCCGGTGCTGCCGATCCTGGGATGGGATGCGACGGAGCTGATCGCGGGCGCGGTCGCGCTTCTGGCCGGACTGGGCCTGTTCACCTACCTCGTCACCGTGGTGGCACGCGGCCAACGAGTCCCGTTCCTCGGGGAGCCGCCGTGGGGACGTCGGCGGATGTTCGACGTGGCCTTGTTCTTGACGATCTTCGGCATGCTTGCGGGCAGCGGCTGGCTGCGCATCGGCGTGGGCGCTGCGGGTTTCGCCTACCTCTACGCCGTCACGGCCGTCCACAACAAGCGGCTCCCGCAGCACGAACCGGACGACGTCGACGTCTCGTAGGGCTCAGGTCCGCGGCGGGGCAAGGGCGAGGACGCGGGTCGGGTCGGGGCGGGCGAGGCCGGGCGGCAGCGGGAGGGTCGGCCAGCGCCGGGAGTCGACGTCGAAGAGCGCGAGGAAGTGGTGCTCGAGGCCGGCGCGGTCGAAGGAGTCGGCGCAGTGCGCGCAGGCGAGATCGTCGCGGGCATGCAGGCGACGCGGCGTCCAGCGCAGCAGGCTGACGGCGACGTTCTCCGGATGCCGCGGGCACGGGGCGACGCCGAGCGAGGCGACGTACTCGCCGAGGCTGCAGCGGCGCCAGAGGTAGCCGCCGATCCCGAGCGCGAGCGGGAAGCGGAGGCCGAGCTGCTCGGACTCCGCCTCGTGGCCGGGGCGCGAGGGCTCGCTGACGATGTCGCAGACCCAGCCGGCCGGGAGCAGTAGGACGGCGGGACGCGTGCAGCCGTCGACGCGGCACGTGCGGTCGCCGGCGTCGGGGTCGGGCTCGGCGGCGTACCAGAGGACGGCGTCGGCGAGCTCGCACGGGTAGTGGACGGGCGGGCCGGTCGGACGCCGCAGCGGAGCGAGCGGCGCGGCATCGAAGGCTCGGACCCAGGAACCGACGTCGTGCATGCGGCAGCACCCCCCGGCTCTGCGCGTTGTCTCTGCCGCCGAGTGTGACCACGCCCAGCAGCCCAAGCCCCGCGTTCCCACGAACCGGGGACGCGCCCGCGCCGCTCCTGGCCGCGAGTAACAGTGTGAATGTTCGGTTTCGAGGCCTCGAAACCGAACATTCGCACTGTTACTCGAGGACCCACTCCTACCGGAGGCGGGTGGCTCGGAGGACGGTGTCGTCGGCGTGGTGGGAGCCGGCGCCGCCGTCGATGCGGCGGGGGCGGGTCTCGTCGACGTCGATGCGCCAGGCGTCGTCGGAGCGCAGGAGCTCGGCGACCATCGACGGCCACACGAAGTCGCGCGGGTCGAAGGGCTGGTCGTCGTGCGGCTCGTGGTGCTCCATGCCGGCGTGATGGATGAGCAGCAGCGTGCCGCCGGGGGCGACGGCGTCGAGGAGCGCGCGCTCGTTGGCGGCGTCGTCGGTGCGGGGGAGCGCCGGGTACTGCGCCGACACGAGGTCGAAGAACCCGGGCTCGAGCGGGGCCTCGGCGAGACCGGCGTGCACCCACGCGATCTCGACGCCGGCGTCCGCGGCGTGCTGGCGCGCTCGGGCCAGCGCGACGCCGGAGATCTCCAGCGCGGTGACCTGCCAGCCCTGCTGCGCGAGCCAGACGGCGTCGGCACCCTCGCCGCAGCCGACGTCGAGCACCGTGCCCGGCGTCATGCCCGACACCTCGTCGACCAGCCCGCCGTTGGGGTTGCCGCTCCAGATGCGGTCGCTCTCGGAGTAGCGCGCGTCCCAGCCGGCCTCATCCAGTCCCGGAGTCATGCCGCCATCCTGGCCTACCGCGCGACGGCGTCGAGGAGGGCCTGGACGTCGTCGTCGGAGGTGTAGACGTGCGGGCTCACGCGCACCTGGCTGGTGATGCCCTGGGCGCGGAAGTCGCGCAGCGCGTAGTCGGCGGTGGAGAGGCTGACGTTGACGCCGGCGGCCTTGATCTGGCGGACGAGGTCGGCGGCGTCGTGGCCCTCGACGGTGAAGACGACGATGCCGGTGCGGATGCGGCCGCGGTCGCGGACGACGGCGCCCGGGATCGCGGCGAGGCCCGACCGGATCTGGTCGGCGCGCGCCCGGATGATGTCGGACGTGACGTCGAGCCCGAGGTCGAGCGCGTAGTCGGCGGCAGCGCCGAGGCCGAGCAGCAGCGCGTAGGGCTTCTCCCACTGCTCGTACCGGGCGCCTCCGGAGGCGAGGGAGTAGGTCTCGTCGTCGGTCCACGTCGCGGAGTGCAGGTCGAGCAGCGCAGGCTCGAGCTGCAGTGCGCGGTCGGAGAGCGCGAGGAAGCCGGTGCCGCGCGGGCCGCGGAGGAACTTGCGGCCGGTGACGGAGACGAAGTCGGCACCGATATCGGGCAGGGAGAGCGGCATCTGGCCGATCGACTGGCAGGCATCGAGCACGTACCAGGCGCCGGTGCCCTGCAGCGCCGAGCCGATCTCCGACGCCGGGTTGAGCAGCCCGTTCTGGCTGGGCGCGTGGGTGATCGCGACGCACTTCACGCGGTCGTCGAGCATCGAGCGCAGCGCGTCGACGTCGACCACGCCGTCGGCGTCGTCCGGGATCGCCTCGACCGTGGCGCCGGCGTCGTGCGCGGCCTTGAGGATCGCGATGACGTTGCTGGCGTACTCGGCCTGGCTGATGAGGATGCGGTCGCCGCGCTCGAGCGGCACGGAGAGGAACGCGCGCAGCCACGAGTCGGTGGCGCTGCTCGTCAGCGCGATCGCCTCGGGCCCCACGCCGACGAGCCGGCCGAGGCTGGCGTAGACGGCGTCCATCCGCGACGACGCCTCGGCGTGCGCCTCGTACCCGCCGATCTCGGCCTCGCGCCGCAGGTGCTCGACGACGGTGTCGACGACGACCTGCGGCGGCAGCGCCGAGCCCGCGTTGTTGAGGTGCACGCGGGTGAGGCAGCCGGGGGTGTCGGCGCGGAGGCGCTCGAGCAGCGCGGTGTCATCCAGGGGCGACGTCATGGGCGCGATCCTGCCGCACGGGAGAGCGTCCGCATCGTGGTGGCGCGGCTCGTCGCTTCGTGATCAGGTGGTCGGGAACGAGGGGTGGAGGGACACCACATGCTGGAGCTGCGCGATCTGCGCAAGACGTTCCGGCGCGCGGCCGCATCGGCCGGCGCAGGATCGAAGAGGAAGGGCCGCGGGCAGGCGGCGCCGACCACGGAGCACGAGCCCGAGGTGATGGTCGCGCTCGACGGGCTGAGCCTGTCGGTGGCGCCGGGCCGGATCGTCGGGTTCGTCGGAGCCAACGGTGCGGGCAAGACGACGGCGATGCGCATCGCGCTCGGCGTCCTCGCGCCCGACTCCGGCGAGGTGCTCGTCGACGGCCGGCCTGCGACGAGCGACGACCGGCGCCGCTTCGGGTACATGCCGGAGGAGCGCGGCCTCTACCCGAAGATGCGGGTGGGCGACCAGATCGCGTATCTCGCACGGCTGCACGGCTACTCGGCCGTCGAGGCCGAGGCGAGCACCGGCCGCTGGCTCGACCGGCTCGGCGTCGCGGCCCGTCGCGACGACCGCGTCGAGTCGCTGAGCCTCGGCAACCAGCAGCGTGTGCAGCTCGCCGCCGCGCTCGTGCACCACCCGCGGTTCCTCGTGCTCGACGAGCCGTTCAGCGGGCTCGACCCGATCGGCGTCGACGTGATGAGCGACGTCCTGCGCAGCGCGGTGGCCGAGGGCGCGGGCGTGGTGTTCTCCAGCCACCAGCTCGAGCTCGTCGAGCGGCTGTGCGACGAGGTCGTCATCATCCGCTCGGGCCAGGTGGTCGCGGCCGGCACCGTCGCCGAGCTCGGCGGATCGAGCCGGCGCCGTCGGCTCTCGATGCTCACCAGCGCGGACCCGCGGGTGTGGCTGCCGTCGAGCTACTCGGTGGTCGACTCGTCGGTCGACGAGGGCCGGTGGCGCAGCGTCGTCGAGCTGCCGGACGGCGTCGACGCCGCAGCCGCGACGCGTGCCGCGGCCGAGGCCGGCGACCTGCTCGAGGCGACGCCGATCGAGACCAGCCTGACCGACATCTTCCGCGAGGTGGTGGCCCGATGAGCGCCCAGGACCAGACGACGCAGGCGTCGTCCGGCGCGTGGCGGCTGGTGGCCGCGCGCGAGTTCAACGAGCGGCGCAAGGAGCGCTCGTTCTACGTCTCGACGCTGGTGACGCTCGGCATCCTCGTCGTCGTCCTGCTGCTGCCCAAGCTGTTCGAGTCGGGCCCGCCGTCGGTGGCGTTCACCGGGCCCGACGCCGCTGCCGTGAGCGAGACGGCCGTGCGGATCGCCGAGGCGTCGGGCTTCGAGCTCTCGATCTCGGTCGACCCGGTGACCGATGCGAAGAAGGCCGTCGTCGACGGCAACGTCGACGTCGTCGTCACGCCCGAGGGCCTCGTGGTGAAGGAGACGATCGACCCCGGGCTGCAGGCCGTGCTCGACTCCGCGGTGCGGCAGGTGCGCACCGTCGACGCGCTCACCGCGGCCGGCCTCTCGCAGGAGCAGATCCAGTCGGCGCTCGCGAGCGGGGGAGCCGTGCCGGTGATCGCCGCCGAGCCGCGCGACGCCGAGGCCTCGCAGCGCCAGGGCTTCGCGTTCGCGGCGACGGCGATCCTCTACGGCCAGCTGCTCGGCTACGGGTTCTGGGTGGCCAGCGGCGTCGTCGAGGAGAAGGCCTCGCGGGTCGTCGAGGTGCTGCTCGCGACGATCCGGCCGCGGCAGCTGCTCGCGGGCAAGGTGCTCGGCATCGGCGCCCTCGGGCTCGTGCAGCTCATCGCGATCGCCGTGGTGGGCCTCGGCCTCGCCGTCGCGATCGGCAGCCTCACGTGGAGCGCGTCGCTGGGCGCCGCGATCCTGACCTCGTTCGCGTGGTTCCTGCTCGGCTTCGTCTTCTACGCCGCGGGCTACGCCGCCGGGGCCGCGCGGGTGTCGCGGCAGGAGGACCTGCAGAACGTCGTCACGCCGCTGAACCTCATGGCGATCGGCTCGTTCTTCGGCGCGATCCTCGCGCTCAACGCGGGCGACTCGTTCTGGGTGCAGGTGGTGTCGGTGATCCCTCCGTTCAGCGCGCTCATGCAGCCCTCGCTCATCGCGTCGGGCGACGCGACGGTGTGGAGCGTGGTGCTCGCCGTGGTGCTCATGCTGCTCGCGATCGTCGGCATGGTGGTGCTCGCGGCACGCGTCTACGAGCGGTCGGTGCTGCGCATCGGCGCACCCATCTCGCTGAAGGAGGCGCTGCGCTCCTGACGCCGACCGGTCAGCCCGTGAGCCTTTCGGGGGAGCCGGCTCAACGGCGGCTCACGGGTCTGTGAGGGGTCGCTGACCGATCCTCCGCGCGCGCGTGGACGTCCCTAGCGTCGGGACGGAACCTGTGCGAAGGAGCGCTCCCCGTGTCACGTCGTCCGTACGCCCGCCCAGCCGCTGCTGCGGTGCTGGTCGCCGTCCCCGCCCTCGTGGCCGCCGTCCTCGCGCCGGTCGCCTCGGCCGCGCCGGTGGCCCCGGCCGCCGCTCCGGCGAAGGCCGCTGCTCCGGCGTCGGTGCCGGGCGAGCTGCTCGTCGGCTACGAGCCCGGTACGTCGACGGCGCAGACCGCCGCCGTCCGCGCGCACGTGGGGTCGAAGCTCCTGCAGAAGGTCGTGGCCGGGACGTCGAAGCGCCGCGGCGTCGAGCGCGTGACCGTGCCCGCGGGCACCAGCCAGGCCGCCGCCATCGCCGCGCTCGAGGCGCAGCCGGGCGTGGCCTACGCCGAGCCCAACTGGATCCTCACCAAGGCCGACGTGTCCGACGACCCGTCGTACACCAACGGCTCGCTGTGGGGCATGGGCGGGAACCTGACGACCCCGTCGAGCACGTACGGCAGCCAGGCTGCGGAGGCCTGGCAGGCCGGCGCGACGGGGTCGTCGTCGGTCTACGTCGGCGTCATCGACGAGGGCATCGACGTCAGCCACCCCGACCTCGCCGCGAACATCTGGACCAACCCGTACGAGACCGTCAACGGCATCGACGACGACGGCAACGGCTACGTCGACGACGTCAACGGCTGGGACTTCGTCAACAACGACAAGGGCGTCTACGACGCGGGCTACGACAACCACGGCACGCACGTGTCGGGGACGATCGGCGGCGTCGGTGGCAACGGCGTCGGCGTGGCCGGCGTCAACTGGCACGTCACGGTGATCTCCGGCAAGTTCCTCGGCCCGAGCGGCGGCACCATCGCCAACGCGGTCAAGGCCGTGGAGTACATGACCGACCTCAAGGTCCGTCACGGCATGGACATCGTCGCCACGTCGAACTCGTGGGGCGGCGGTGGCTACTCCTCGGCGCTGCAGGACGCGATCAACCGCGCGGCCAAGAACGACATCCTCTTCATCGCCGCGGCCGGCAACTCCGGCACGAACAACGACGCGACGGCGTCGTACCCGGCGAACTACTCGTCGCTGAACGCCGGCTCGACCGTGACCGCGGCGACGTACGACAACGTCGTGTCGGTCGCCGCCATCGACAGCGCCGGCGCGATCGCGTCGTGGTCGCAGTACGGCGCGACGACGGTCGATCTCGGCGCCCCCGGCGTCTCGGTGCTCTCGACGCTCCCCGGCAACACCTACGGCGTCTACTCCGGCACCTCGATGGCCACGCCGCACGTCTCCGGCGCCGCCGCACTCATGGCCGCGACGTGGGGGCTGCGCGGTGCTGCGCTGAAGGCGGCACTGCTCAACGCCGTCACGCCGACGACGTCGCTCTCGGGCAAGACCCTCACCGGCGGCCGCCTCGACCTCTCCCGCGTGGCTCCGGGCACCGACGTCACCGCGCCGTCGTCCCCGATCGCCGGCCCGCAGTCGACGACGACCGGCAAGGCCGTGTCGATCACGTCGTCGGCGTCCGACGACCGCGGCGTCGCGTCGGTGGAGCTGTGGGCGACGCCGCCCGGCGGCACCGCGACCAAGCTCGCGACCGACACGGCGTACCCGTTCGCCTTCTCCTGGACGCCGGGCATCGCAGGCACGTGGACGCTGAAGACCGTCTCGACCGACGTCTCGGGCCTGACTGCTGAGGGCTCGCCGCTCTCGGTCTCGGTGACCGCCGCGGTGACGACGCCGACGGGTGTGCGGGTCTCGTCGCTCACGACCGTCGTCTCGGGCACGGCGCTGGTGATCACCGCGACCGTGGTCAACAACCTCGGGTCACCGGTGCGCTCGGCCAGCGTGGCGGCGTCGCTCTACAAGGTGGGCACGACGAAGCTCTACAAGAGCTTCACCGGCACGACCTCGAGCACCGGCGTCATCTCCTGGAAGGTCAGCTCGATCCCCACCGGCTGCTACTCCACCACCGTCACCTCCGTGAAGGCCACCGGCCTGGTCTGGGACAAGGTCAGCCCGGCCAGCGTCACCAGCCCCTGCCGCTGAAGATCCACGTCGAACCCAGCTAATCCCGCGAAACCGGCCCCGGTTTCGCGGGATTACCTGGGTTCGGCGTGGGTCTGAGGTCGGCCGTAGGATCGCGGCATGGCTGGCCGGATCCGTGACGAGGACATCGTCCTCGTGCGGGAGAAGGCCCGGATCGACGAGGTCGTGCGCGACTACGTCACGCTGAAGTCGGCGGGCGGCGGCAGCCTCAAGGGCCTGTGCCCCTTCCACGACGAGCGCAGCCCGTCGTTCAACGTCAGCCCGGCCAAGGGCGCCTGGTACTGCTTCGGGTGCGGCGAGGGCGGCGACGTCATCGGGTTCCTCCGCAAGGTCGACCACCTGTCGTTCACCGAGGCCGTGGAGAAGCTCGCGGGCCGCTACGGCGTCACCCTGCGCTACACCGAGGGCCCGGCCGGCGGCGGGGGACGTCCGCAGGGCGACCGGTCGAAGCTGGTCGAGGCCCACAAGGCCGCGGCCGCGTTCTACGCCGAGTCGCTGGGCTCGCCCGAGGCCGAGATCGGACGCCGGTTCCTCGACGAGCGCGGGTTCGACCGCGACGCCGCCCAGATGTTCGGCGTCGGCTTCGCGCCCGGCGGGTGGGACGCCCTCGTCGGCCACCTGCGCGGCAAGGGCTTCACCGACGAGCAGATGATCCTCGGCGGCCTCGCGGTGAAGGGGCAGCGCGGCGCCTACGACCGGTTCCGCGGCCGGCTCGTCTGGCCGATCCGTGACCTCTCCGGCGACGTCGTCGGCTTCGGTGCCCGGCGCCTGCGCGAGGACGACGACGGCCCCAAGTACCTCAACACGCCCGAGACGCCGATCTACAAGAAGAGCCAGGTGCTCTACGGCATCGACCTCGCGCGCAAGGACATCGCCAAGAACAAGCAGGCCGTCATCGTCGAGGGATACACCGACGTCATGGCCGCGCACCTGTCCGGCGTCACCACCGCCGTGGCCACCTGCGGCACGGCGTTCGGCTCCGACCACATCTCGGTGCTGCGGCGCCTGCTCATGGACGACGGCGTCTTCAGCGGCAAGGTGATCTTCACCTTCGACGGCGACGCCGCCGGGCAGAAGGCCGCGCAGCGCGCGTTCAGCGACGACCAGCGGTTCACCGCGCAGACCTTCGTCGCCGTCGAGCCGTCCGGGATGGACCCGTGCGAGCTGCGCATCGCCAAGGGCCCCGACGCCGTGCGCGACCTCGTCGAGGCGCGCGTGCCGCTGTTCGAGTTCGCGATCAAGGCCGAGCTCAAGGGCTACGACCTCGACCGCGCCGAGGGCCGCGTCGCCGGCCTCAAGGCCGCGGCCCCGGTCGTCGCCCGCATCCGCGACGAGGCGCTGCGCCCCGAGTACGTCCGGCTGCTGTCGGGCTGGCTCGGCATGCCCGACGACGAGGTGCGCCGGGCCGTCGCCGCTGCCGGCCGCGCTGCGCCGCCGGCGTCGCGCCGTCCGGCCGAGCCGGTCGTCCCCGCGCCCACGGGTGCGGCCGCCGGGCCTCCCCGCCTGCCCCGCCCGGATCCGCGCGACAAGGTCGCGGCCGTCGAGCGCGAGGCGCTCAAGGTCGCGCTGCAGGCTCCGCAGACCGCGGGCTCGTGGGTCGACGCGCTCGAGACCGAGGCGTTCCGCTCGCCGGCGTACGCCGCGGTGCACCAGGCGATCGTGGCTGCTGGCGGTGCGGCGTCCGGCCTGGCCGACCGCGCCTGGCTCGACGCCGTCCTGGCCGCGTGCCCCGACGACGCCGTGCGCTCGGTGGTGCACGAGCTCGCCGTCGAGCCGGTGCCCATGGACGAGATCGACGCCCGCTACGCGCAGTCGGTGATCGCCCGTCTCCTCGAGATCGACGCGTCACGCCGGATCGCCGACCTCAAGGCCCGGCTGCAGCGCATCGAGCCGGCGTCCGACCCCGACGGCTACCAGGCGCTGTTCGCCGACGTCCTCGCCCTCGAGCAGTACCGGCGCGGGCTGCGCGAGCAGGTGGCCGGAGGCACGACCTGATGGGCCGGCTTCGTCTGCGCGCGCCGTCGGAGATCCGGGCGCGGGTGCCGGGGGAGAAGGTCCTGGCATGGTGCCCGAGCGGCTCGTCGTCGTGCGTCGCGACCGAGACCGGCCTGCTGCTGCCCGAGGGCTCCGACCCCGCGCGGCTGTCGTGGGACCTCGTCCTGCGCGCGGTGTGGGGCGAGGACGGCGTCGACATCACCGCGCAGCGCACGGCCGGCGCGCGTCCCGAGACGTTCCATGTGTCGATGTCCGACGACGCCGAGAGCCTCGCGATGGTGACGCGCGAGCGGGTGAACGCCTCGATCGTCGTCCAGCACCATGCCGCGCTGGTGGGGTCGCAGGGCGCCCGGCTCGTGGCCCGTCGTATCCCGGGGTCGACCGACCTGCGGTGGTCGGTCGTCTTCGACCCGGGCCTCGACCCCTCCGACCCCGCCCTGCGCGCCGCCGCCGACCAGGCCCTCACCGACCTCCGCGCCAGCCTCGGCATCTGACCCGGCCGGCTCCTTCTACGCCTCACCCCTCTATCTGTCGCAAACCAGCGCGGGTTTGCGACAGATAGAGGGGTGAGGCGTAAGGGATCAGGCGGTGCGGGGGAGGTTGAGGGTCGCGAGGAGGTCCTCGTGGAGCTCGAACCAGACGCGGTGGAGGGAGTCGATGCCGACGCCATCGATCCAGCGGGTCTCGCCGCGCTCGGCCCGCGACAGCGCCGCGGCGTAGCGGGCGGCGTATCGGCTGAAGCGGGGGAGGGCGACGGCGAGGGGCTCCATCACCGTGGCGAGGGTGCGGCCGAGCAGGGTGAGCTCGTCGAGGACGCGGTCGTCCCAGCGCGGGTCGTCGTGGTCGTTGGCCGCGAGCGGACGTCCCGGCAGCGGGCGCACCTGCCAGTCGGTCAGCGCCGAATGGATCCGGGTGTTGAGCGGGAGGAAGTGCTCGTAGACGTCCTCGACGAGCGCCCGCGTGCCGGTCGCGTCGAGCTCGGCCGACAGCCGGCGCTCGCCCTCGGCCTTGCCGGCGTCGGTCAGCGTCCAGCCCTCGGTGCCGGCGAACGCCACCCGGCGGACCCAGCCGTAGGCCTCGAAGTCCAGCAGCAGCTCGGACGCCTGCTCGTGCGGCAGCCCCGCCCGGTGCGCCACGGCGGCGTCGTCGGCCATCCCGCCGAGGCGGACGGCGTGCAGCGCGAGCAGCTCGGGAGCGCTCACAGGGCTGGTCACGAGCCGCATCATGCCGTCCCTGCCCCGTGGGGCAGAAACGTCCTCACCCTGCGGTGGGACGGCCCTCGCTCAGCGTGAGGACGCCCCCGCGCAGCGTGCGTGCGGATCAGGCGTACACGGGCTCCGGCGCCGGCCCGTCCTGGTGGCGCCGACGTCGCAGCCACGCGACCGTGAGCGCCCGCACGGCCGCGACGCCGAGCGCCATCGACACCGCGAACGCCGAGTACTGCGCGATCTGGCCGGCCAGCGTGCCGTTGTAGCCGGCGAGCGCCTTCGAGACGCCGGCGACGACGAACCCGGACAGCATCGCGAGCGGGATGAAGGCCGCCGCGAGAGCGCGCACCGTCGCGCGGCGGGCCGCGTCGGCCCACACCCGCAGGTAGGCGCTCACGGCCAGCAGCAGGAAGGCCATCCCGGCGAGGGCAGCCACGACGTACCAGCTCACGAAGAACCACAGCGGCCACGAGACGAACGGGCGCGGGAACCCGTCGCCGGCCTCAGGAGGCGGCGGAACCTCGTTCCAGTCCCAGCCGGGCTGGAGCAGATCGGCGACGTACGCGCTCGTGGTCGCGACGTAGAGGCACGACGCCGCGAACATCATCGGGACGACGACGGCCAGCGCCACGAGCGCGCAGCCGAGCACGCGGTAGCGCGGCCGGACCAGGCCGCGGGCCGACGCCCAGGCACGGGCGAGGCCGGCCGCGTCGCCGCCGACGTAGGACTGCGCATCGACGCCGTCGGCCGCCGCGGCCTCGAGGTCGTCGAGCAGCTCGCGCTGCAGATCCTCGACGTCGGCGCGCGGCACCCCGAGCCGGCGCCACGTCCGCGTGCAGACCCTCAGCACCTCATCCACGGGACGCCCCCTTCTTGCCCGAAGCCGACGTAGACGCCGACGCCGCAGCCAGCACCGACCCGACCCCGTCGGAGAAGCGGCCCCACTCGGCCGTGCGCTGCTCGAGAACCTCGGCGCCGCTGCGGGTGAGGCGGTAGTACTTGCGCGGCGGGCCGCCGGCGCCCTCGCGCAGGAAGCCCTCGATGAGCCCGGCCCGCTCGAGCCGGCCGAGCGCCGGGTAGATCGAGCCCTCGGCGACGCCGAGGCCGGCGTCGGCGAGGTGGCGGGTCATCTCGTAGCCGTAGCGCGGCTCTTGCGCGAGGGTCGCGAGCAGGCACACGTCGAGCAGGCCCCTCAGCCACTGGGACGACGCCGCTGCCTCTGTCATGCACCGCAAGGTAGTGATCAGTGTCGTGCGGTGCAAGATAGTGACGCGTCCCACGTGTGGGTGTCCGGCGTCCGGCCCGTGCGGCGCCCGGCGCGCCTAGGTTGGCGGTATGGCCATCGCGCGCTTCCCGAGCGTCGTGCTCGACTGCCCGGACCCGGCCGAGCTCGCGGCGTTCTACGGCGCCTTGCTCGACTGGCCGGTGGAGGCGCGCGACGGGTGGGCCGACGTCCGGGCGGACTACGGGCAGTGCCTGTCCTTCCAGAAGGTGGAGGGCTACCGGCCGCCGGTCTGGCCGACGCAGGAGCTGCCGCAGCAGATGCATCTCGACGTCGTCGTCGACGACCTCGACGTCGCGGAGGCCGCGGTGATCCGGCTCGGCGCCGTGAAGCCCGAGCACCAGCCGGGGGAGACGTTCCGAGTGTTCCTCGACCCGGCCGGCCACCCGTTCTGCCTCTGCCTGGATTAGCGGTTCGGACTGAGTCGGAGGCCACACGCCCATCCGTGCCGCGCCGATTTCGGTCGTGGCCTGCGCCCTTGCTATCCTCCTCGGGCTGCGTCCGCGGGAGACCGGGGGAGCGGTGCACGATCCCGCGTAGCTCAATCGGCAGAGCTCCCGACTGTTAATCGGGCGGTTATTGGTTCGAGTCCAATCGCGGGAGCCAGCGAGGCCCTCCACCCACCGGGTGCGAGGGCCTTCGGCTTACATACGGCCCTTCGGGTCGGCGTCGAAGCGGGCGGTGATGCGCTGGGTGGGGATGCGCTCCTGCTGGCGGGCGAGGGCTGCGAGGGCCCGCTTGTCGGCGTCGAGGGGGCGCGAGGAGTCCAGGGCCCTCGGCCAGAGGCGACGGCGCCGGACGACGACGGTCTCGCCGGCGATCACCACGGCCTGGAACACCAGGGCCAGCAGGGCGAAGAGGCCGACGATCGTGGCGAAGCTGCCGTAGACCGGTCCTGACCGCGCGACGAAGCCGGGCAGCAGGGCCGCGCCGAAGGTGAGCAGCGTCGAGATCGCGACGCCGGCCGTGAGCAGCCCGGGCCACAGCGACGAGAAGTGGCGGTGCACCGGCACCAGCAGCGCGACCAGCCCCCAGATCACCAGCGCCGAGAGCGTGACGCCGCCGAGGAACAGCGCCGCGCGCGAGTAGACCGACAGCGCCGGCAGTGCGCCGACCACCACCGACTGCGCGCCGACGCCGACGACGCCGACCACGAGCAGGAGCAGCGCGGCGAACGTGCGCAGCGTGCGCGGCACGAACCCGAACCGGCGCCGGAACGGCACACCCGCGAGGTGGTTGAGGGTCTCGTAGGAGGAGTTCACGACGCCGAGGCCGGAGAACACCAGACCGATGATCGCGATCGCGAGCGGGATGCCGGAGTCGGGCAGCGCGCCGAGCGCCGACTCCACGGTCGGCTGCAGGTCGACCGGCACGACGGCGTCGATCAGCTCCGCCTGCAGCTCCGGGTCGTTGACGAGCAGGATGTTGAGGATCGCGACGACGAGCAGCAGCAGCGGGAACAGCGACAGGAACCCGTAGTACGTGAGCAGCGCGGCGTGCCGGGCGCCCTGGTCGTCGCCGTACTTCTTGGCCACGGCGTACGGGAAGCCGAGCACCGCGTGCCGGGCCTGGACGCCGTCGGCCCAGCGGGTCAGCCGCTCGACCAGGTTGCCGCCCGACTCCGGCGGCTCGGACGGCGCTGGGGCGGCGTCCGGCGCCGCGGCGTCGCGCTCGTCCCCGTCGGCCATGGCCCCATGCTGCCCGAGCCAGGCCGCCCTACCCGCGACCGCCCCGCTCGAGCCGGACCACGCCGGCTGGCCGCAGCGCCCCGGCTGGCCGTGAAGGTAGAAGTGTCCGGCTCTATGAGTCCAAGGGACCCTTCATCACGCACCTAGGCGAAGGGGAGCTCGTCGTGGATGGGGGCCGGGGGCGCGGCGGCGGTGGTGGGGCCGTGGGTGGGGGTGCCCGTGCCGTCGGCGCGGCGGCGGCTGGGCGGCAGGGTGTGGGAGAGCCAGGGGGCGCCGTCGCGGAGCCAGCCGAGGAGCTCGTCGCCGGGCACGGGCTTGGAGAACAGGTAGCCCTGCGCGCTGCTCACGCCCTCGGCCGTCACGGCGGTCAGCTGAGGCTCGGTCTCGACGCCCTCCGCGGTCACGTGCAGGCCGAGCCGTCGCCCCAGCGCGGCCACCGACGCGACGACGGCGGCGTCGGTCGTGTCCTGGAGCATCCCGTGCACGAACGTGCCGTCGATCTTCAGGCCGTCGACCGGCAGGGTCTTGATGAGCGACAGCGACGAGTAGCCGGTGCCGACGTCGTCGAGCACGACGGCGAGCCCCTTGTCGCGCGCGGTCGTGAGGGCGGCCGAGGCAGCAGCCGGGTTGGCGACGACGGCCTGCTCGGTGATCTCGAGGCCGATCCAGCCGAGCGGGGTGCGGTCGTGCTCGGCGGCATCGACGTGCAGCTCGATCACTGCCTCGAGCGGCAGCTGGCCGGCGGAGACGTTGGTGAAGACGCGGAAGCCGTCGCCCACCCACGACGCGGCCTCGTGCCGCCACGCGCGCGCCTGCCGCGCGATCTCGGAGTCGAGCTCGGTGGTCAGCCCGACCTCGGCCATGAGCGGCAGGAACATCCCGGGCGCGACGACGTCGCCGTCGGACCGGCGCCACCGGGCGAGCGCCTCGGCGCCGACGATGCGGCGCGTGCGCGGGTCGACGAGCGGCTGGTACCAGGCCTCGAACTGCTGCGACTCCAGCGCGTCGCGCAGCTCGTTCTCGCGCTCGAGCCTGGTCGACAGCGACTCCTCCATGCCGCGGTCGAAGAGCACGACGCGGTTGCGCCCGTCGTCCTTGGCGACGTAGAGCGCGGCGTCGGCGTAGCGCATGAGGTCGAGGGCCGACAGGCCGGGCGCCGAGAGGGCGACGCCGATGCTCACGTTGACCACGGTGCGGTGGCCGCCGACGACGAACGGCGGCTCGAACTCGCGGCGGATCCGCTCGGCGACGGCGAGCGCGACGTCGGCGTCGACGTCCGGTGCGACGAGGGTGAACTCGTCGCCGCCGAGGCGGGCGAGCAGGTCGTCGCCGCGCACGCACCGGCGCAGCCGCTCGGCCGCGGCCTGCAGCAGCGCATCGCCCTCGGCGTGGCCGAGCGAGTCGTTGACGACCTTGAAGCGGTCCAGGTCGAGGTAGAGCAGCGCGAGCTCGGTGCCTCGCTGCCGCGCGGATGCGACGCGCTGGTCGAGCACGTCGCGGAACAGGGCGCGGTTGGCCAGACCGGTGAGGTCGTCGTGGGTGGCGCGGTGCACGAGCCGGGCGTTGGCCTCGGACAGCTCGTCGGACAGCGCCTCCTCGACCAGCCGCCCGCCGACAGCCTCCAGCAGCGTGCGATGGATCTGCCGCCAGGCGATGTAGAGGATCGCCACGAACAGCACGCCCATGAGCGCGATCGACGTCGGCAGCAGCTCCGAGTACCGGCCCGACAGGATGATCGCGATCGTGCCGCCCATCGAGGGCAGGACGAGCGCGAGGAAGTACGGCCGGTGGCCCGCCGTCCCCGCCAGCGACAGCGCGGCAGCCGTGAGTGCGAACACGACGACGAGGTAGATCTCGTACTCGTTGTCCGGCTGCAGGACCAGGAACGCCGCCGGCCACGCCGTCGATACGAAGCACAGCAGGACGACGGCGGTCGCCTCCAGCACGCGGTAGGCGACGCGGGGCCGTCTCAGGGCTCGGATGAGCACCGACAGGGCGTACATGGCCAGGGCGGTGGCGATCACGTCGGCGACCACGTAGAGGACGCGGGCCCAGGCCGGGCTGTCGTCGTTGATCACGAGGACCAGCGTCAGGCAGGCGAGCGGGCCGATGGCGATGAGGGTGCGGGTGGCCAGCGACGCGCGGCGGACGAGCTCCCGCCGGGTCTCGTCGTCGGCCGCTGCGATGGCGGCGCGTGCATCCCCGTCGGCCACAGGTGAAGGGTAGGTGCGCCTCGCGCCCGGAGTCGCGCCCGGAGTGCCGGATCACGCATCGGGTCTGGGAGAGTCGGGCCGTGGTGCAGGTGCGGGAGATGCGGGCCGACGACGTCGTCGCGGCCGGCGAGGTGCACCGCCGCGCGTTCGCGGAGCAGACCGGCGACCCCTCGTTCGGCGAGGGCAGCGACGTCATCCGCACCCGGTTCGAGTCCGGCAACGTCGTCGGCTTCGTGGCCGACGACGGCGGCGCGATCGTCGGCTCGCTCCTGCTGACCCGCTGGGGCTCGTTCGGGGTGCTCGGCCCCCTGTCGGTCGACCCGTCGGCGCAGGGCCGGGGCATCGCGCAGCTGCTGCTCGACCGCGGCGTCGCCGAGCTCGACTCGTGGGAGCTCGCCGGGTCGGGCCTGTTCACGTTCGCCGACAGCCCCAAGCACCGCCATCTCTACGAGCGGTACGGCTTCGTCGATCGCGGGCCGGCGCACCTGTGGCGGCGTACGGCGTCGATGGCGGGGGAGTACGACGTCCTTCCTCCCGACGACCTGCAGGGCCGCGCGTCGTACCTCTGGACGCTGCGCCAGCTCACCTCGGCGCAGCTGGCCGGGTGGGACCTCACCGTCGAGGCGACGGCGATGCTCGAGCAGGGGCTGGGGTCTGTGGTGCTGCCGCCGCGCTACCGGGGTCTGGCGTTCGCGCTCTGCCACGTGGGCGCCGGCTCCGAGGCCGGGCCCGACTCCTGCTACGTCAAGGCCGCGGTCGTGCACCGCGACGGGTCCGACGTGCTCATGCGCGCGCTGCTCGAGGCTGTCGAGGCGTTCGCCGTCGACCACGGGTGGACGCGGGTCGAGGCCGGCGCACCGGCGTTGCGGACGATGGCGTCGCGGGCGCTGCTCGACTCGGGCTGGACGCCGTCGGGCGGGGGCATGGCGATGACGCGGCCCGGCGACGGGGGCGCGCTCGGCCCGGACGCCGGCGTCCTCGACGACTGGCGCTGAGGCCCGGAGCCCCACAGCAGCAACGAGAAACCGGAATCGCTCTTCGCCTCGGGCGGGCACCGCCCGTGACGTGGCGGGAAGCCGCCGCACCGATCGGCGGAGGGTGGCGTCCGCCCGCCATCACCCGTCAGGAGGATTTGCGGTCACGTAGCGGGATCGCAGCGAAAACGTGACCCGAGGTTGTGGTGCGGCGCCCACGCGGCGCCTAGGTTCGCGCCTGGACCGCGGACGATCTCCGCGGCCGCTTCACGCCGGGCCCGCGCACCGCGGCCCGGTCAACGTTTGGGGAGGGATAGTGCGTCGACCTGTCGTCGGCCTGCTCGGCCTCGCTCTGGTGTGCGGAACCATGGCCGCCACCGGAGGGGCTGCATCGGCCGTCCAGTCGCAGACACCCGGCGGAGGGGTTCCGTCGTCGGTGTCGAAGAGGGATGCGCAGATCCACGATCTGCCGAACCCGCTCGAGGACAAGCGCCGGGCCCAGCGCCAGGCCGCGCTCGAGAAGGTCCTGTCCGGCGAGGCGAAGATCGTCCAGCGCGGCGGCAGCTCGGTCGTCGACCTGGGCCCGGATGTCGGTGCGACCGCCGCCAACGCGTCGTCGCGCAAGGCGTCGAGCCACATGAACAAGACGCACAACTACGTCGAGCTGCAGCGCGAGACGACCGACCGGATCTTCGTGATCCTGGCCGAGTTCGGCAACGAGCGTCACCCCGACTACCCGGACGTCGACTCCGACCCGGACACCCCCGGGCCGACCGTCTTCGACGGCCCGCTGCGCAACCAGATCCCCAAGCCCGACAAGACCGACAACTCGACGGTCTGGCAGAAGGACTCGTCGCAGGCCTTCTTCAACAAGATGTACTTCGGCGAGGGCTGGGACGTCGAGTCGCTCAAGACCTACTACGAGCGCCAGTCGTCGGGCCGCTACTCGGTGGACGGCACCGTCACCAACTGGGTGAAGGTGAAGTACAACGAGGCGCGCTACGGCCGTAACGACTGCGGCGACATCGTCTGCACCAACACCTGGGAGCTCATCCGCGACGCCGCCAACGCGTGGGTCGCCGACCAGGAGGCCCAGGGCCGCAGCGCTGCCGACATCGCGGCGGAGCTCGCGACGTTCGACCAGTGGGACCGCTACGACGTCGACGGCGACGGCAACTTCAACGAGCCCGACGGCTACATCGACCACTTCCAGATCGTCCACGCCGGTGGCGACGAGGCCGACGGCGACCCGCTGCAGGGCGAGGACGCCATCTGGAGCCACCGCTGGTACGCCTTCCTCGACGGCTCGGCGGGCGACGGCCCGGCGTCCGCGCCGCTCGGCGGCACGGAGATCGGCGACACCGGCCTGTGGATCGGCGACTACACGATCCAGCCCGAGAACGGCGGCCTGTCGGTCTTCACCCACGAGTACGGCCACGACCTCGGTCTGCCAGACCACTACGACACCGCCGGCGGCCCGGACAACGGCGTCGACTGGTGGACGCTCATGGCGCAGAGCCGTGCGTGGCGCCCGGGCGACCAGGGCATCGGCACGCGCCCCGCTGACCTGTCGGCGTGGGACAAGCTGATGCTCGGCTGGCTCGACTACCGCTACGCCGAGGCGGGTCAGACCAAGACCCTCAAGCTCGGCCCGCACGAGTACAACACCAAGAACCCGCAGGCGCTCATCGTCGGCCTGCCCCCGAAGGACGTCACCCTCGACCTCGTCGAGCCGTTCGCCGGGAGCAACGACTGGTGGTCCGGCGCGGGCGACGAGCTCAACAACACGCTCACCCGCACCGTGTCCGTGCCCGCGGGCTCGTCGTCGCTGTCGTTCCAGGCCAACTGGGACATCGAGGACTGCGGCGACACCCCGTGCGACTACGCCTTCGTCGAGGTCGACGCCGGTGCCGGCTTCCAGGCCGTCCCGGTGCCCGGCATCACCAACCCGGCCGAGAACAACGGCATCGACGGCACGTCGGAGGGCTGGAAGGCCGGCACGGTCGACCTGTCGGCGTACGCCGGCAAGACGGTCAGCATCCGCTTCCGCTACGCGACCGACCCGGCCGCCGGCGGCATCGGGTTCTTCGCCGACGACGTCACGCTGAACCTCGGCGGCACGACCGACGTCGACGGTGCCGAGGACGCTGCGAACAGCGCGTGGACCGCTGACGGCTTCTCCGCCGTCGGTGCCACGTCGACGTTCCAGGCCAACCACTACTACATCGCGTCCTACCGGGCCTACACCTCGTACGACGCGTACCTCAAGACCGGTCCGTACAACTTCGGGTTCCTCAACACCAACGCCAACAAGGTGGAGCACTTCCCGTACCAGGACGGTCTGCTCATCTCGTACTGGGACACGTCCTACACGGACAACAACAAGAGCGAGCACCCCGGCGAGGGCCTGATCCTGCCGATCGACTCGCACCCCGTGCCCCTGATGCGCAACGACGGCACGCCGTGGCGCGCCCGCGTGCAGGTGTACGACGCCCCGTTCTCGGTGCAGCGCACGGACGCGCTCAAGCTGCACCTCAACGGCGTCACGAACTACATCCCGAGCCAGAAGGCGCAGCCTGTCTTCGACGACAGCCGGACCTACTGGTACGCGTCGGCCCCCACGGCCGGCGTGAAGGTGCCCGACGCGGGCGTCCGCATCAAGGTCATCAACCAGCAGAAGACCACGATGTGGATCAAGCTCACCCCGGGCTGATCTCGCACCACTGATCGACGAGCACGACGAGCGGGCCAGGCGCACAGCGCCTGGCCCGCTCGGCTTCCCCGCTCTGGATGGGTGTGGCGTCGGTATACCGACGCCACACCCATCCAAAGCGGGGACGTCACGGACGGGTGGTTGTGCGTGTCGTTGATCGTTCACGCATCTACCCTGCGGACGTGGCCGGGAGGAGCGGATCGGGTGCGGGCAGCCGTGGGCTGGTCCGTCCCGTCGCCATCTTCGCCCTGACGAGCGCGATCGCCGTCGCCGTCATCGGTGTGGCCGTGGTCGTCATCCTGCAGAACAGCTCGCGCGCCGAGGCCGAGCGCGACGCGCTGCGCACCACCGAGGCCTACGCCCGCGCGGTGGTGCAGCCCGCGCTCACGGACGCCGTCCTGGCCATGGAGCCGGCAGCGCTCGTGGAGTTCGCCCAGCAGATGGGTGCGCGCATCCAGGACGACCGCATTACCCGCACCAAGCTGTGGCGCGCCGACGGCACCGTGGTCTACAGCGACGAGCCGCGCCTGCAGGGGCAGACCTTCGAGCTCGACGGCGGCTCGCTCGACGTCCTCGAGAACGGCGGCACGGAGACCGAGATCGGCACGGCCGACGGGCCGGAGAACGTCTTCGACGCCTCCGACGAGGAGGTGCTCGAGGTCTACACGCAGGTGCGGACGCCGACGGGCCAGAACGCGCTGTTCGAGATCTACGTGCCCTACAGCGCCGTGCAGGCGGCCGGCTCGTCGATCTGGTGGGCCTTCGCGCCGGTGGTGGTGGGCGCGCTGCTGTTCCTCTGGCTCGTGCAGGTGCCCAACGCCTGGGGCATGGCGCGCCAGATCCGTGAGGCGCAGGACGACCGCGAGCGGCTGCTGCGCCGGGCCCTGCAGGCCTCGGACGCCGAACGGCGGCGCATCGCGAGCGACCTGCACAACGGCGTCGTGCAGACCATGGCCGGCACGGTCTTCACCCTCGGCGGCGTCGAGAAGCTGCTGCCCGGCGACACCCCCGCGGAGGCGCGCGGCCTGCTCGACGACGCCTCGACCGCGACGCGCTCGTCGATCCGCGAGCTGCGCAGCCTGCTGGTCGACATCTACCCGGCGCGCCTGTCGCAGGTGGGCCTCGAGGCTGCGGTGAAGGACCTGGCCGCACCGCTGCAGGCCCGCGAGGTCGACGTCGAGGTCGAGGTCGACCTGCCGGAGGAACCGCCGGAGACCGTCGCCGCCCTCATCTACCGCACGGCCCAGGAGGCGCTGCACAACGTGCGCGACCACTCCGGGGCCGAGCGGGTCGAGGTGCGGCTCGTCGCCGCGGGCGGCGGCTGGACCCTCGACGTCGACGACGACGGACGGGGCCTCGACGACGCCGCGCAGGCGCTCCTCGACCCGGCTGCCCCGCCGACGGAGACCGGCGAGCACATGGGACTGCGGCTGCTGCGCGAGCTGGCCGAGGACGAGGGCGGCGAGCTGTCGATCGGGCCGTCCGCCCTCGGCGGGGTCCGCGTGGGACTCATCATCGGGGCTGGGAACGACTCCAAGGGAGGCCGTCGTGGCCGCTGAACGTGTGCGCGTGATGATCGTCGACGACCACCCCATCGTGCGGTCGGGCCTGCGCGGGCTGATCGAGACGCAGGACGACCTCGCCCTCGTCGATTCCGTAGGCACGGGGGAGGCGGCCGTCGCGGTGGTGACCGCCCAAGACGTCGACGTGATCCTCATGGACCTCAAGCTCGACGGCATGAGCGGCATCGCCGCCACCCGTGCGGTTCTCGCCGTGTCGCCCGACACCGCCGTCGTCATGCTCACCACGTCGAGCGACCAGTCCGACATCGTCGAGGCGTTCGAGGCCGGCGCCCGCGGCTACATCCTCAAGGACGCCACGCCGGACGAGCTCGTCGAGGCGATCCACGCGGCCGCGCGCGGCGAGTCGCCGATGACGTGGCGCACCGCCCGCGCGCTGGTCGACGCGCGCAACGGCGTCGTGCAGGGCCGCGCCGACGCCGCGCCCGGCACCGACATCCCGCCGCTGACCGCGCGCGAGCTCGACGTGCTCACCGCCCTCCGCGACGGCCTCACGAACAAGATGATCGCCCGCCGACTCGGCATCTCCGAGGCCACGGTCAAGGCGCACCTCACGTCGGTGTTCCAGCGGCTCGGCGTCCGCGACCGCACGCAGGCGGCGCTCTGGATGCAGCGGAACCTCCCGTAGGCCCGAGCGGATCGGTCCTACGGGAGGTTCCTCCGTCTACTACTTGCCGGTGCCGGTGAGCTGCACGCTGCGGGAGGCCGGCAGCGTCGTGCTGTCGCCGGTCACCACCAGGGTCCCGGTGTAGGCGGTCGCCGCCGTCGGCCGGAACGAGACCGTCAGGTTGCAGCTGCGCCCTGCGGCGAGCACGGAGCCCAGGCAGTTCGCACCGGTGACGGTGAAGAACGCCGACTGCGCGCCCTGCACTGCCGCGCTGGTGATGCGGAACCCGGTGGTGCCGGTGTTCTTCACCGTGACCGTGGCCGTCTTGGTCGTGTTGCGGTTGACCGTGCCCAGCTTCACGGGGTCGGGCGACAGCGTGAAGGAGGACCCGGCACCGGTACCCGTGAGCGAGACGACGGTCTGCCCGCCGGTCGCGTTGTGGGTGATGGTGAGCGAGGCGGTGCGTGCGCCCGCCGAGCTCGGCGTGAAGGTGACGGCGATGGTGCAGCTGCCGCCGGGGAGCACCTGCGCCGGGCAGGCGCTCAGCGCGGTGTAGTCGGACGCCGCCCCGCCGGTGACCCCCGCGCCCAGGATCGACAGCGGCGCGTCGCCGGTGTTGGCGATGGTCGTCGTCAGCGTCGAGCTGTTCGGCGCCGTCACGGTGCCGAAGGCCAGAACGCCGGGAGTCACCCGGATCGCCGGCGCCGGGACTGCGTCGCCGAGCCCGGTGAGGGGCACCGAGACCGCCTGCCCGTTCGTGGCGGCACGCAGCGACGCTGTGCGCACGCCGGACGTGCGCGGCGAGAACGCGACGTCCACCGTGCAGGTGCCGTCGAGCGCGAGGGTCGCGCCCTGGCAGGTGCCGCCGACGATCGTGAAGTCGGCCGCATTGGCGCCGGTGAGCGTGACGCCGGTGATCGGCGTCTGGCCGAGGGCGGCGCTGGTCACCGTGACGGTGGTCGACCCGGTGGTGCTGCCGACCGGCGCGTGCCCGAAGGCGATCGAGGCGGTGTCGGCCTGCAGCGGGCCGGCGATCTTGCCGGAGACCAGGAAGCGGTCGCTGCTGGCGATCTCGTTGCCCGCACTGTCGGAGATCACGAACTCGTTGAGCGGGGAGCTGTCGCCGGGCCGGGTGTACGTGCCGCCGACGACGTGGTGGAAGGCGGCACCGTCGCCGAGGTAGCCCGCAGGCGGCGCGACGCCGTCGGCCGGGGACCAGCGCAGGAAGCTCTGGGCCGGACCGGAGGCGAGCGTGTCGCCGAAGGCGCACGGCGCGGCGCCGCACCCGACGTCGGTGGTGCCGACGTTGCGGGCGAAGCCGCCGTTGCCGTCGGTGGTCACGTCGACGCTGCCGTACGGCGTCTCGAAGGTGTACGGCGTGCTCGGGCACAGGCCGGAGGTGACCACGATGCGCACGCGGCCGAACGTCGTCTGGTCGCCCGCGACGGGGTCGCCGCCGGCGAACGAGCCCTCGAGCGCGACCCGCACGAAGGCCAGGCCCGCGGGCGTGCCGGCGCAGCCGGGGGTGGAGATCGGCTCGGAGTCGGCCACCGCGTAGAAGAACTCGCCGGGGAAGTTGTCCGGGAAGCTCAGCGCCTGCGCGGGGTCGTAGGTGGCATCGCCGAGGACGATGCAGTTGCCGCTCGTCGTGTCGAGGCACGGCTCGAGGCGGACGCCGTTCTCGTCCTGGTACCACTGCGGGAAGCCGTTGCCCGGGTCGAGGCCCGGGGACACCGCCGGCACGGCGTCGGAGCCGCGGCCGGTGAGGGCCAGCGAGTGGCTGAGCCCGGGGGCGTTGTCCTGCAGGACGAGCGACGCCGAGAGGGCGCCGGCGGCCTGCGGGTCGAACGCGATGTCGATCTCGCAGCTGTCGCCCGGGGCCACCGGTGCGTCGCACCGGTCGTGGACGATCGCGAACGAGGCTGCGCCGGGGCCCGCGAGGCTCGGCGGCGCGGTCATCGTCAGCGGCGCGGTGCCGCCGGCGTTGGACACGGTGACGGTCTGGTACGGGCTCGTGCGGCCGACGTGCAGCGGCGCGAAGTCGAGCGAGCGCGGTGCCAGGCTGATGGCGGCCGCGGTGCCCTGGGCCCCGCCGACGCCGCCCAGCGCGACCTGCAGCGGGCTGTTGAGCCCGGTGTGCCGCACGGCCAGCGTCATCGAGCGGTCGCCCGTGGCGGTCGGCGAGAAGCTGGCCGACACGTCGCAGGTGGCGCCGGGCACGAGGTCCGCGCCGGTGCACGAGTCGCCGGTCACCGCGAAGTCGGCGCCGTCGAAGCCGGTGAGCCCGACCTCGGTGACGCTGATCGGCGCGAGGCCGGTGTTGGTGTAGGTGACCTTCTCCGTGGCCGACGTCGAGCCGACGGGCACGGAGGAGAACGTCACCGACGGACGGTCGGCCTCGAGCGGGCCGCGCAGCTTGCCCGACACAGCGAACAGGTCGGTGCGGCCCACGGGCACGCCGTCACTGGCGCGGGTGACCTGGAAGTAGTTCGCCGGGGAGATGCCGTCGGGGGAGTAGGGCGCTCCGGTGATGCGGTGCAGCGTCGCGCCGTCGCCGATGTAGCCGGCCGGGGCGGCGGGGGCGACCGCCGGGTCCCAGCGCACGAAGCTGCCGAGGACGCGGCTGGAGATCGCATCGGCGAACACGCAGGGCGCGCCGGGCGCCGGCACGCAGCCGACGTCGTCGGTCGCGGCGCTGCGCTTCAGGCTGCCGCTCGTGTCGGTCGTGTAGGAGTCGGCGCCGTACGGCGAGGTGAAGATGTATTCCGTGCCCGGGCATAGCCCTCCCGTGACGGAGAACCGGACGCGGCCGAAGACCATCTGGTCGCCGTCCGCAGGCGCGGCGTCGACGAAGGTGCCCTCGACGGCCGAGCGCATGAGCGCCTTGCCCGGGGTGGCGGCGCACGCGGGGTCGCGGATGGCGACGACGTCGGACGTCGACACGGTGTAGAAGAACTCGCCCGGGAAGTTGGTCGGGAACTCGACGGGACGAGCCGGGTCGAAGAACTCGTCGGGCAGGACGACGCAGTTGGGGTCGTTCTGGTCGAGGCAGGGCACGACCTTCACGCCCGCCTCGTCGCGGTACCACTCGGGGAAGCCGTTGCCCTGCTTCTCGGCGGAGACGGCGGCGGCGCCGCCGGTGCCCGTGCCGGTCACGGCCACGGTGTCGAGACCGGTGCCGGCGTTGGAGGTGATGAGCAGGCGGGTCGGGTGGGCGCCGGACAGGAACGGGGTGAAGCCGACGTCGACGGTGCACGTCTGGCCGGGGTCGACGAACGCGCCGGTCGAGCAGCTGTCGCTGAGGATGCGGTACTGGTCGGGCTCGGGGTTGGTCACCGGGTCGAACGAGACGTCGGTGATGCCGAGGGGCGCAGTGCCGGTGTTGGTGATGACGAGCTGCTGCAGCGCGGCCGCGGTGCGGACGCGCACGTTGCCGAACGCCAGCGTCGGTGAGCTCAGCGACGCGACAGGTGCGGCGCCGGGGTTGGTGGCGGAGCCGGTGAGGTGGAAGACCTGGGGCGAGCGGATGCCGCCGGTCGAGGGCACCGTGAGCGTGACGGCGCGGCGGCCGGCGAGGCCGGTCGGCGCGAAGCGCAGCTGGTAGGTGCAGGACTGGTCGCGGGTCAGGACCTTGCCGTTGACGCAGCTGCCGCCGGTGATGGTGATCTCGGGCGACGACAGTGCCGCCGTGCCGATCGTGACGGGCGCGGTGTCGACGTTGGTGACGCTCACGGTCTTGCCGCTGGCCGAGCCGAGGCGGACGCCCCCGAAGTCGAACGGGTCGGGCGTGGAGACGAGCGGGCCGGCGAGCTTGCCCGCGACCGTGAACAGGTTGGTGGTGATGCCGGTGGGCGCACCGGCCGCGGTCTGGACGGTGAAGCTGTTGCCGTTGGTGCCGCCGACGACGGGGTGCAGCGTGGCGGCGCCGTCGCCGAGGTAGCCGGCGGGAGCAGCGGGCGCGACCGCCGGGTCCCAGCGCAGGAAGCCGCCGGCCGCCGCGGTGCCGAAGACCGGGCTCGTGGTCGCGGTGGCGAAGTTGCACAGCACGCCGGTGGCGGGAACGCAGCCGATGTCGACGGTGCCGACGTTGGCCGGGATGGCACCGGCCGCGTTGGTGGTCAGCGTCGTCGTGCCGAACGGGTGCTGGAAGCGGTACGTCGTCTGCGGGCACAGGCCGCTGGTGACCTTGATGCGGATGCGGCCGAAGACCATCCGGTCGGCGGCAGCGGGGGCGCCGTTGATGAACGCCGCCTCGAGGGCCAGCCGCACGCTCGCCTTGCCCGGCGAGGTGCCGGCGCAGCCGGGCGTGCTCAGGATGTCGGACTCGGCGAGGGCGTAGAAGAACTCGTCGGGGAAGTTGGTCGGGAATGACAGCGGTGCCGCGGGCGTGAAGCTCGCGCTCGCCAGGACGAGGCAGTTGGGGTCGAGCGTGTCGAGGCACTGCTCGACGCGGTTGCCCGCGCTGTCCTGGTACCAGAGCGGGAAGCCGTTGGTGGTGCTCACGCTCGGGGAGGCGAGCCCCGCGGCGCTGGCCGGCGCCGTGCCGCCGACCAGCACCGCGAGGAGCGTGAGGGGGAGCACGAGGACTCCCAGGACGGTGCGCAGCAGGCGGTTGTCCGCCCGGCGCACCGAGATCGTGGTGGATCCTGCGGCACTGTCCCGGCCCTTGGCCCAGTGCACGTGGTTGACGCGCATAGCGGTACCCCGACTTCCCCTAGCCCCCATGGACGGACGGGCCCGTCCACGCGGGCCCAGTGGCCCACCGGCGGGGTCGAGGCGGTTAGTAGACCTTGGTAGTACGACGGATGATCTCCGCTGCTGAACGTCGGGTCAGCGCCGAGATCGCCTGTGCTGCAACGGGTTTCGGGATGCATCGGAGGGTGTCGTACCGGCTACCGGACGTGAGCCACCCTGATGGGTGATGCCCGCCCCTCCCCACGACCGGTCATCCGGTGGTACCGGCAGGACGCGCTGCGGGCGCGTCGACCGGACGCCGACCGCCGCGACAGGCCCACCCTCGTCGTCGAGGCCGGCCGCCCGGCCTGGAAGACTGGCGGCCCCGGGGCGGTAGCTCAGCCGGTCAGAGCAGCGGACTCATAATCCGTCAGGTCGTGGGTTCGAGCCCCACCCGCCCCACGAAAGTCGTTGGATTCCGGCGACTTCTACTTGTCGCCGTCGGGGTTTGACACCAACCCTGACACCAACGCGGCGAGCACGGCGGAGTCGTCGACCAGCAGATGGCCGTAGACGTCCATGGTCAGGGACGCACGGCGATGGCCGAGCTGCTTGGCCACGACAGCAGGAGGGAGGGCCGAGAGGCCCGCGGTGGCCACGTAGTGGCGCAGGGCATGGAAAGAGCCCGGGAAGCCCACGGAGGCCGCCGCGGCACGGAACTCGCGCCGCACGTTGGCGGAGTGCTGCGGGGTGCCGACACTGGTCGGGAAGACCAGGTCCAGCTCGGTCCAGGCCGACTTCGCCCGCTGCCGGAGACACTCGACATGGGCTGCCTGCGCGGACAAGTGCCCGGAGACGGCGGGGGAGAGGGCGACCCGTCGCACACCGCCGGCCTTCGTTCGGTTCCCGACGACTGTCGCTCCCGACGCGGTCAGGGTCGTGGTGCTCCGGATGCTCCACGAGCCCCCGGTGAGGTCGAGGTCCGACCAGCGCACGGCGAGTGCCTCGCCGATGCGGCAGCCTGTGCCGACGATCAGCGCGACCAGGTGCTCGATGTCGGTGCCCGAAAGTGCTGCCAGCAGGTCACGGACCTGCTCGGTGGTCGGCGGGACGACTTCGGCTGTCCGGGGCGCAGCGTCCGGCACGCTGATCCCTCGGCCCGGGTTGGCGGTCAGCAGCCGCCCGCGGACGGCGTCGTCGAGGCAGGCCGACAGGGCGATGAGCGCCCCTTTGATGGTGGCGCCCGACAGACCTCGACCGGCGAGCGTGTGCGCCAGGTCGTCCACGTCGAGGGCAGTCAGGTCCCGGAGTCGCAGGCCGCCGATGATCGGAAGGACGTACGTCTTGAGCCGGTAGTCGTAGGCGGCGACCGTCGATTCGCGCCGGCGGCGGGCCGCGCGGCCCGACGAGGTCCAGTCCTCGACCCAGCTGCGGAGGGTCGCAGCCGAGTCGAGGACGGTCTCGCGACGCTCCGCCTTGGCCAGCATGCCGCGCCGCTTGCGGACCGCCTCGCCGCGCGACGCGGCGTAGGCCGTCCGGCGCTTGCCCGAGGTCGGATCCGTGACCCGGATCATCCAGCGGCCGTCGCTGCGCTGCACGATGGATCCCGCGCCGTTGCTCTGCTTCCGGCCACGGGGCCGGTCATCCTGATCCGACATGTCAGGCACCGAGCGCCGAGCCAGGCACACGTCGGCGGGCCACGAAATCCGCCAGGGCGTCGACGGGGATGCGGCGCAGATGGCCGATCTGGATGCTCTCCACTTCTCCCCGGGCGATGAGCCCGTACATCGTGCTCCGGCCGACGCCGAGCCGGCGCGCTGCCTGCTCGACGGTGAGAAGGACGCACGCGGGATCCATGCTGCGAGGGGTGGCGGATCGACGGGGCATAGCTCCTCCAGGGTTCGTCTAACGGTTGAGCCCAGGTCCATCGGGGGCCCGGGAGTGTGAGCGCGCAAGTGCGGCGGATGGAATCTGTGGACGACGCGCCGACGCGGGCTGCCGCGACAGGGGCGCGGGAGCGAGCTGCTCGGTGGCGGACGCCTCGGCACCCTTGGTGGCGAGGATCTGCTCGAGTGCCTCGCGCGCCGTCGTCGGAAGAGGCTCGCCTGCATCGCTGTGGTGGGCCTCGTCGGTCGCCTCGTGGTGGTCGAGGGGGACGTAGGCATGGTTGACGTGCCGGCCGCGGGTCATGGCGACATACAGGTGCTCGCGGGCCATGCCTGGTCCGGTGATGACGTGGGCGGTGTCGACGGTCGTGGACTGGGCGCGGTGGGCGGTGATGGCGTAGCCGAGCTCGACGTGCTCGGCCACGTAGTGCGCCGGAAGCCGCACCCACGCCGACGCGCTGTCCGCACTCGAGTCCTCCCCCCGGCCCTGGTTGGTGTCCTCGCCGCGCACGGGTAGGGCGTCGAGGGAGCCGTCGGGGTGCACAGCGATGACGGTGAAGACCTCGCCGTTGCAGACGTGCCCGCCGTCGGGCAGCCGCTGGGCGCGGTCGTTGCGGCGGGTGGTGATGCGGTCCCCGACCCCGGCGCTGGTGCCGTCCCACAGCTCCGCCCCTGCCGCGGTGGAGCGGCCGGTGGTGATGTTGTCGAGCCGGATGCGGGCGTTGAGCTCGCGGACGGTGGCGGTGTCGGCGGCGATGAGCAGCGAGTCCAGGCCGGCGTCGGTGTCGGCCCGCCACGCCGCCACGGCGGCGGCGAGGATGGTGTCGTGGTCGCCCTCGTGGAGACGGCCATGAGCGGTGTAGGCGTCGAGGGCGGCCGGGTCCCCGTGCCTCAGGAGCCGGGTGGCGTCGGCTTCCCACCGGTGCTGGAACCGCCACAGGTCGCTCAGCTCCGCGGTGCGGGTGCGCCGTGCCAGCAGCCCGAACGCGCCGCCCGCCTGCACGGCCGCGAGCTGGTGGTGGTCCCCGACCAGCAGCACCCCCGCCCCCGCAGCACTGGCCTGGGTGACGATCAGGTCCAGCTCAAGGGTCCCGGCCAGGGATGCCTCGTCCACGATCACCAGCTGCCCCGGGTGCAGGCGCCACCGGTCCGCCTCTGCGGCGGCCCGCTGCCACGCGACCGCCCGGGCGCGCCGCTGCTCCTGATCGGCCGGTGCCGGGCGAGGGGTCGCGAGGTCGGCGAGCAGCGCGGCACGGGCCTGGCCCGCGGGGCCGGTGGTCTCGTGCAGCCACTTCGCGGTCGTCTCGCACCTCACCCCCAGCGCCTGCGCCAGGCGCGCGGCGGCGGTCGCGGACGGGGCCAGCCCGACCACCGCCGGGCCCCGCCGCGGACCGGTGCTCCCGGGGCGGTGGCGGGCCCACAGGCGGGCGATGACCGTGAGCGTGGTCGTCTTCCCCGTGCCGGCGGGTCCGACGAGGACCTGCACGGCGCGCCCACCGGTGCAGACCTGCGCGACCGCGGCCGCCTGGTCGCCCGACAGCGGCACGAACCCGGCAGCCCGCACCCGCCGGTCCCGCGCGGCGTCGACGGGGCGGTCCCCATCGGTGGTGAGCGCGGCGACGACGGCAGCCACCGCCGCCGGGTCCAGCGCCGGCCCGGTGCTGGTGGCGGCGTCGAGGAGGCGGGTCTCGGCGTCGAGGATCGCGGGACTGGTGTAGCGGCGAGCCGTCGCCCCCCACTCCACCTCTGCCGTTGCCGCGTCGGCCCCGCCCGGCTCGGCCGTGCCCGCCGCGGCGTCTGTGAGTGCCGCGGCGGAGTCCGTCGCCACCGCGACGGAGTCCACCCGCGCCTGGGTTGGCGCCGCGACGGAGTCGGTGACGGAGTCGGAGTGGGTCACGGCGGGGCCGCCGGGCTCAGCCGCGGATGGGCGAGGTGAGCCGGTCGCGGCCGTGACGGAGTCGGTGACGGAGTCCAGGGCGACGCATTCGGAGATGGCGTGGGCGACGACGGCGGCGTGCAGTGCCGCCCGCTCCGTCGGGGAGGCCATGCGGAGGTGCTTGGTGAGCCGTGCGGTCTCCGCTTCGAGGTTCCACGCGTTCCACGTCGAGCGGCGCTCGGACACGCCCAGGACGACGAGGGCGGCGAGGTCGCGGCGGGACCGGGTCGAGATGTCGTGGGCGTGCAGGGCCCGGGTGTAGGTGCCGTCCAGAGCCGAAGCGAGCAGATCACGCGGTTCGCGACCCGTCACCACGCGGGCCCGCTGGCCCCAGGCGGTGAGCAGCTCCGCCCAGGCGTGCGGGGTCTTCGCGGGCCGGGTCGCCAGCGTCGCGGTCTGGCGCAGCCGGATCGTCTCGACCCGCGTCGGAGCGCGCCCATGCGTGATGTGGAACCCGGTGACCAGATCGTGCAGATGCTCAGTGATGTCCCTCGACCGGGTGGAGAACACCGCCAGGAGCGGGTCGTCGATGCCGTCGACCTCGAAGCCAGGGGTGCGGCGCGGGCCGCGGTCCCGCCAGGAGAACCCGACCCGGAGCCGGCGGGCGACCTCATCGGCCAGCAGCGCGTCGTAGGTCTCCGACAGGGCCACGGCGGCGGCGAACAGGACCTGCCCGTCCAGGGTCCGCCACGCTCCGTCGCCGCCCTGGACGCGGTTGGCGAGCACGACATGGGTGTGCAGGTTGGGGTCCCCCGCCCGGGTGTCCGGGTGGTCGAACGCCGCCGCCACCGCACCCCGCACCGGCACCCGGGTCTGTCCGCCCGGGCCGACTCGTGTCGCGGCGACCCGGGCCTCGAGGATCGCGAGGGTCTGGGCGACGGCGGCGTGATGGGCGCCCGCCACGGCGGCGCGGGTGTCAGGGTCGCCCAGGGCCCACAGGACGCTGATCGACTTCACAGCCGTGAACGTCAAGTCATACCCAGCGACCCCGGACGGGCGGCGCACCCCGTCCCGACCGGTCGTGGTCGGGAACCGTCGCCCCAGCGGCGTCCCGGTGACCGGGTCGACGGCATGGCCGAACACCGCGGTCATCGCGGCCTCCGACACCCTCGTCCCGGCCGCGATGCCGCCGCCGGCCAGGCCCTCGAGTCCGCGGCCGAGCCAGCGGCCCGGCGGGTTCCCCGATGCGGCGTAGTAGTCCACCAGCGCCAGCTGCCCTCGGTCCACGTCCGCCGACGCGGTGTGGCGCAGCAAGTACCGGAACCCGCCCGCCGCCGACAACCGATGCACCGACATCACCGCACGGATCACCGCCCTCAGCCACCGCCCAGTGAGCCGGGCGTCTGGATGAAGGTGCGCGGCCACGGCCCCCGACAGGAGACAGCGAACCCGCACGGGGTGCCGCGGCTAGCGGCGGACCCCGTTGCACGAGCACCGCGCCAGAGGCCGGGCCGTCCGACGCGGCGAAGCGCGCCCCGCGGCATGACAGTGCAAGACGAGTGCTGGCGGCTCAGGGCTGCGGGTCGAAGCCTTCGGTGTCGAGCCAGTCGCGTGCGCGTCCGAGCTGGCGTTCGCCGGACCAGACGCGCCAGTCGACGCAGTAGGTGTCGTGCCGGTCGAGTGCGGCCTTGAAGCGGCTGAACGCGCCGCGCCCTTCGATGGCGACCTGCAGCACCTCGCGGACGTGATCGTCCTCGACCGCGGCGCCGAAGTCGGCCATGTCCTTCCACGCCTCACGGCTGTCCCCGGGCACCGCCATCCACCGGTCGGACTCGAGCTCGTCGTCGTCGACGTCCTCAAGGCCGCCGTCTTCGAAGATCGCGGTCGGCCAAGACTCGCCCGTGGCGAGCTCCAGGTAGCCGCCGAGCTGGTGGCCGAGGACATCGCCGAGCATCTCGAGGTCGGCGACGATCTCCGTCCGTCCCGTCGGGGTGCCCAACCGGGCAGCGAGCAGGGTCTCGGCCGCTATGTCGTCCCCCGCCCAGCCGCGAGTCCTGAGCGCGGCGGCCAACTCATCGGCGCCGACCTCCGCGGACCGGTCCGCGCGCAGGGCGACCAGCGCCAACGGGACGGCAGCTTGGAGCAGGCCCACCCGGACCGCGTCCCGAACCGCTAGAACGCCCTTGCTCCCTCGTAGGCGGCGCTGCTCGATGTCTCGACGATGAGGACGCGGGCGCTCTCCTCGCCCTTCGCTCGCAGAAGCCGCTCGACATGTGTCACCAGCGAGGACCCCACGCCTCGTCGGTGGCTGCTCGGATCGGCGGCAAGGAAGTACAAGTTCCAGACTCGATCCCCGAAAGGCTCAGGGGCGACGTACGCCGCTCCTGCCACTTGACCGCCCGTGTCGGTTGCCACGAGCCAGCTGTGACCTTCCGCCTCACCGCTCAGGTAGCCGCTCAAGCCGTCGTCGAACCCGTCCATCTCGTCCGGCGCGAACATGCCGTTGCCCATGGCCAGCGCTCGAACCTGCCCAACGTCCTCGCCCTCAGCCGCACGCACGAAGACCGACTGAGGAACTTGAGAGCTGAGATCCATCCCAGGATCCTGCCTCGGCAAAGTGCTCGAAGGCGAGCGAGATCGGGACCTATGCCCGGCGGCGCGTCGCCGCGATGGGGAATGCCAACAGCAGGAGGCCCATCACGACCGGCCCCCACGAGGGGTACGTCACGAGCGTGATTGCAGACTCGCTGCCCTCGGCGAAGTAGGTGCATGACACGCCAGGCGGCGCCCACTGCCACGCGGGCTCCCCGTAACCGGAGCCGTCGTACCACAGCTGAGCGCAGGGCGAGATGAGCAGGTCGACCAGCCCTCGCAGCAAGTACCAGGCGAGCGCCAGCGCCCACACGATCCAGGCTGCAACCAACTGCCACGCGATCTGGCGCTTCTTGCTCGTCCCCGTCTCAGTCACCCGAGGCATGCTTCCAGGCGTGAGGCCCCGCGAGCGCGAACGGCTCATATACGCGCGGCCGGAGGCGACCTCAGGTCAAAAGCCGTGGCCCGGAGATACGCGACCCGAGTCCTCAAGCGTGAAGCCCAGAGAGGCAGTGCCGCCTTCCCAGATGCTCTCCAGGGCGTACTCGCCGGGGCGGGGGGCCAGCGTCATCGTCAGGCTCCGCGCTTGGCGATCCGGAGTCGTCACCTCCGATGTCGACAGAAGCTGAAGGCTCGCCCCAGCCTCACCCGAAGAGCCATCGAAGTACAGTGACTCGGTCACTGCGGCAGACGTCAACGCCACTCGCCACGTCTCGCTGGCGCGGCGGCCATCGGCCAGGCTGACGAGCAGGCCGACCTCCAGGACAACATCCCCGTTGTCCAAGGCTGCCTGAACACGGTGCCGACATCCCGACGGATCTATGGCGACGATTGCTTCAGTCCCTTCCATGAGGGTCCCCTCGCCCGTGGTGATGCAGAACGGTTCCCCTCTGTGTCAAGAGGCGGCTTCCGCGAGGGGTCTGGTCGGCGTAGCCTCGGTCGTGAACCCGGGTTGTGGCTTGTCCGAAGTGTTGCCCTTGGGGATTGGGTCAACCGCGCTGGCTGTGAGTGTCGCCCCCATCTGCCCTCCCGGGTTCGCCCTTGCCCGGTCCTCGACCATGGTGCGGAACACGACGTCGGACAGGCGTCGTTTGAGGCAGCGCAGCGAGCCCTTCTTGCCTTTGCCGGCGGCGAGCTTGCGCTCGTAGTAGGCCTTGCCGCGGGGGTCGTAGCGCTTGTTGGACAGGGCGACGACGTGCAGGGCGTTGTTGAGCCGGCGGTTGCCCGCGCGCGACAGGCGGTGGCGCACGACGTCGCCGCTGGACACCCATGAGTGCCTGGTGCAGGCGGTTCACCGCCTGGGTCCGGGAGCGGACCAGGTCGCGGCGGCGCTGGGACAGCAGCCGCATCACCACTGCTTCGTCGTCGACGGCGACCTCGCGCAGGCCCGCGGTCCGCAGCCCCACCACCGCGACCGCGTGGGCGTCGGTCGGGTCGTTCTTGCGGCCGTGGCCGGTGTCGATCGCCCGGACCCGGGTCGACAGCTTCGATGGCACGTCCACGACCCGCTCGCCGTCCGAGACCAGCCGCTGCGCGAGGTTCAGCCCGACACCGGTCGCGCCCTCCACCGCCCACGTGCGCTCGGGCCACCGCTTCACCAGCGCCAGCATCCGCCGGTAGTCCTCACGAGTGTTCTCGAACCTCGCCGTGAGCAGCACGTGCTCGTCGGAGCCGATCACCTCGATCGTGTTCGACCGCTTCGCCGGATCGACACCGATCACCACAGCCGCCATGCCCGTTCTCCTGTCGATAGAAGGAACGACGGGAGGGCATGCCTACCTCGGGCGACGCAGACCCCTCTCGAGCCACTTCCCGTCAACGGCGACCGGCGGAACGCACTCCGTTAAAGAACCACACGGAGACCGTGGGCAGGCACATCAAGAGCGATCCGCCGGCCGCCTGACTCACAGCCTGGCCCGGCCACGAGCTGTCCGGAAGTGAACAGGTAGGCACATCGGCGCGCCGCGCAGCGGCACGCTGTCGGCACATCGGAGCGGTTCAGCAGGGCACTTCGAAGGCGAACCACGCGTCACCGAGGTCAACCGAGTTGGTGGCGTCGCCTCCGCCAATCACCGACGGGTCTCCGCCTGGGAGGTACGCAAACCCTGACGTACCGCAGAAGCTGCTCGAATCATCGAACTGTGCGCGGTCGCCGTCCCGGCTGAATCCGATGATCTCGAAGGTGCCTACCTGCACAGGAGGTGACAGGTAGCCATCCCCGTTGGTTGCGGTGCCGAAGTCCGGCGAGGCCAGCGCTGCGGCGAACGCATCCTGACTGCCAGCCCAACGGACGTGAAGCGGCACGTTCGCGGAGAGCAGGAGCATGACCAACAAGCCCCCCAACGGGGCGACAGCCATCCACCAACGCAGGCGACGCTGAACCACCAGAGTCACGATGACCGCGATGAGCCATGCGACCGCCAATGAGGCCAGCAATACGAATAGCAGAAGCACGCTGGCGGTCGTCCCCGGCGAGCTGGACTCCCAAAGCAGACCAATCGCGAGGACCAGGCACAGCAGATGGAACACCCAGTTGAGGAGGCGAGATGCGTTAGCAGACCTCCGCGATACCGAGACCACCGTCTGGCTATCCATCCCCGTCATGCGAGTCAGAATGCCGGGTCTTGAGCCTGTTGGTCGAGCCCTCTCTGCAGGCGTTGGAGTGGCATCGCGGGTCATGGCGCGACCGCCGCTTCCGGGACGCCGAGGCGCCGGCAGGTGCCGCTCCCGCCTGGGAACACGACCAGTTCGCCCTCGACGATGCATGCGGTGAGCTCGTCAGGCGCGTTGGCGCCGCCGTCCTGGAACTCGGCACCGAGGACGCCTGCCTGCCGCATCGCGGCGCAGGCTTCGACCGCGTCCAGGGTCTCCCAGGTGCCGTCGGGGGCCTGCACCGCCCCGAAGGCGTACCGGTCCCAGACTGCGCGGTCCAGGCTGGCGACGGGGGCGCAGTAGCCGAGGTTAGCCTGGTCGGGCTGGGCGTAGAGAAGGACCGCGGTGGCCGTGCCCGCACCGGCCAGCAGCACGGCCGCGGCGCCCGCGACGACGGTCAGGATTCGGCGGCGGCGGCGTCGAGGCGCGGCCTGGTCGTGAATCTCCGCCATCACCACCGAGCGGATCTGCGCCGCCCTGCGGGGGTCCAGCTGTGGCGGCCATGAGCTGGAGTCAGTCATCTCCGTCCCCCTCCGAGCCATTCGCGTCTGGGTCGTAGCCGGCCGCGAGCAGGGCGTCTCGCAGGGTCCGCCGGGACCGGGAGAGCCGTGAGCGGACCGCTGCATGGGACAGGCCCAGGACGTCGGCGGCCTGTTGGTAGGTCAGGTCCTCGATCAGGCACAGCGACACGACCCTCCGGTCGGTGGCGCCCAGCGATGCGAGCGCGGCCGCCATCGCTCGAGCTCCGTCCGCGGTGCGCATCCTCTGCGCGACCTCGCCGCCGTGGTCCGGGACCGGGTCCGGCGGCGGGAGCTTGGCCAGGGCGGAGCGGTAGCGGCGGAGCCCACGGCGATGGTTGCGCGCGACGTTGGTCGCGGTCACCAGAAGCCACGGCAGCACGGTGCCGTCGACCACGCGGACCGCGTCCCGGCGCCGCCACGCCTCCATGAACACCACCGCGGTCAGATCGTCGGCGTCCTGCACGGTTCCCAGCTGGCGGGCGCAGTGCGCGTGGACTCGCACGACATGCAGGTCGTAGAGGCGCCCGAACGCCGCCGCATCGCCCTGGGCCGCGGCTGCGGCCAGGGCCGTCTCATCGGCGACCGCCACCCGATCCATACCCCCACATGTCCGCTCGCGTGCCATGGTCGCAGGCCCGCCCACGTCCACCGGGTACGACGTCGGCCGACGAAGCCCGCACAGGCCCCGACGGGCTATGTCCGCAGCACGGCAGCCGTCGCATCGCGGCGAGGACGCCGCCGGCGCTGCCGCCGTGCGACGGTCCCCCCGATTCGGACAAGAGCCGAGCAGGGGCGGTGCGACGGCGCCTGCTCCGCGGGGGTGAGCAGGCGCCGTCGCATCACCCCCCGCGCCCGTGCGGGCGCCGGAGATGCTGGAGGTCAGCATGGTGGGCATGAGCGCGACGCGGGAGCCGGCACGGCCGGATTCGGCAGGATCGAAGGCATGAGCCTCGGGGGAACGGGCCGGCGCACGGCTGTCGCGCTACTGCTGCTTCGGGCCTCGCGCTGAGCACGCTGCGGCAACGGATCCGCTCAGCGCCCGCCGCGACGACCAGGCCGCGGATCGACACGGCCACCCTCGCCGACCTCGGCGCCTGCATCGTCGATCGGATGCACGGCGGAACCGGCATCGACCGGGTCCAGGTCTTCCAGGCCGGCCGCGACGAGGCACTCAGCCTGCTCCTCGGCGGCGCAGGGCCAGCTGGGCCTGCCGGCGCCCCCAGCTACGTCATGTCGGTGACTGGTGCCGAGCCCCCCGACGACGGCATGGAGACCACCAGCGGTGGCGCCCAGCCAAGTGGATCCACGATCGGCGTGTGGATCATCGAGCCGGTCGACCGCGGCCCGGCGCTCGCAGGGAAGCCGGCCTGCCAGGGCGAGGACTGGGGCTCGGTCAAGGAGTCCCAGGGAGCCCCCGCACTCGACCTGCTCGGCGGGTCAGGCGATCTCCCGAAGCCGGCATACGACGTGGCTGCACGCCGGCGCACACGCCGGCCGCAGCACCCATCACCGATGAGGTCATGGCCAGCCTGGGACGGTGCCTCGTCGGGGCGCTCGTCGCGGAAGGCTCCGACCCCCAGGCGGTCGAGGTCTACACGACGACCTGGCGGCTGATCGGCGAAGCGACCGGCGCCGGGCCCGGAGACGGCGCCCTGGACGAGGCGGTGTACTTCCTGTGGGTGACCGGCGACCTCGAGCCCTTGGGCGGCTCATCAGCGGTCTCCCCGCCCAGAGATCTCGGCGGACTCATCGGCCAGTGGCTGGTCGAGCCGATCGCGCGCCCGGCCGACGGCCCGCCCTGCTGCGCCGGCAACTATGCAGGCGGCGCCAACGCCGCGATGCCGGCAGCCCTTACCCTGCTCGGCGCACCCACCGTCATGCCAGCGGCGTACTACACCGTGACGGCCGCCCACAGCTCGTAGAGCCGACACGAGACCGGGAGGCGCGAGCGACACTGCCTGGGGCTACTCGACAAGAAGTGAGCGCGATCGGCACTTCAAGGCTGAACCGAAACTGGCTTTAGGTCGAGGATCATCGACGGGATGATTCGGGTGTGAGGATCCATGCCGTGGTGCCGGACTGGTTGGTAGCGGACGACGAGATCGAGCGCCCCGTGGTCGGTGGCGTGCTCCACGGGGACTTCGAGGTCTGGGACGCGAGCTGGACCTACGAGCCTGTCGCCGGGTGCAGCGTGAGACTCATGGGGCACGACCCAGAGGGCCGGCCAGAGTCAGAGCTGGTCGGTATCGCACGACTCCTGCCCGACCGTGAGCTCTACGGCTTCTTCGTCGATACCGGTGAAGTCTGCGCCTACGTCTACACCGGCCCGTACGAGGCAGACGACGGCCCCATCAGCGCCCGTCCGCAGCCAATCGATGGTGAGCATGTGGCGGTCCGCGGGACGTTGGGTTTCGCACCCGAGTACGTCGCCGAGGGAACCTTCGTGCCGCTGAGGGCGCTGGATGGACGGCCGGACGCCGAGACATTCGTCCCGACCTGGTCCGTGATCGTGGTCGAGCAGCATCCGATCGGGAGCTGGCATGTCGAGATAGAGGCCACGGGCGCATAGCCTCTCACTGCCGCAGCCAGGCGGTATCGATACGGCCCACCGATGCCACGCAGGCCGTAAGTCGCCGCTCGCACGTGGGTCAGAACGGCATCTGCGCGCCACGCATTGCGTCGGGCCTCAGGCGGACGCCGAATCCGAGCCTGGACGGGGGCGACGGGGCTCCCTATCGCCTGCCATGCCCCCGTCCCCCCACTTGTCCCGCTCGTCGGTGCTCGTACGCCACGTGAACGGCGCAACCAGACGCAACCTCGCTGCCGTGCGATAGAGGTCGTGCCGGTCAACGGCGATCCCTGCCTGTGACACGAGGCGGGCTTCAGCCACGTCGCACGCAAGCCGGGCGTCCTTCGCTCGCACGGTGGTGGTGAGCACCACCGTGTCGGGCGCAATCGAAGAACCCATCCCGACTCGAATGTCCCTGCGTCCCTGGAGCGCCTGGAGAAGGTCCGACGCCGACTGCGCGTCGGGGCACACAACGTTGATGCAGCAGGCGAAGCGCGGCGTCATGATGGCATCATGCCTGCGTCCGCTTGCGAAGGCGTCCGGCGAAGTCCCGCGACTATGGGCGCCAGGGCGAGAGCGAGCAGCAGCACCGAGCCGATCACAGCGGGCGCGTTCCAGCGCGTCGTGCTGCAGTCCAGTAACTCGATGGAGTCGGCAACGTCCTCGCAGGTGCTCCAGTCCACGGACCAACCGGCGGTCCAGAAGAGCGCGGCACCGGCGACGAGCGCCAGAGCCCCGAGCCCCACGAGGAGCCATCGCCGGTGGCCGGTCTTCGCTTGCTCTTCCACATCCACCCCCGTCATGCGAGTCAGAATGCCGGAAAATGGGTGTCCGCGTACGCAGTCTGGCGGCCGTGCGAGCCGACGCCCACATTGCCCAATGAAGATCCGGCCTCAGCTCGGACAGCGAGCGCAATATCCGGCAGTATCACTCGCATGAGTACACGGGGGAACGCACGTCTCTGGGGCTGGGTACTGATCGCCCTGGCCGTCGCGGCTCTGCTCTGGGCCGGGCTCGAATGGTGGTACCAGGGCAACGGCCAGCAGGTTCTTGACGGGATGGCTCCGTCTGACTCAAGCACCATCCCGGTCGATTGGGATCAGGAGCGCCAGCAGAGCCAGGTTCGGATGGCATTGGCGCTGATCGTCGCTGCCGCCACGGCTGTCAGCGGCGTCCTTGTGTTGAAGCGGCGCAGCCGCGAGCCAGCGTCGGTCGCCTAAGTGCCTGATGGAGGGCGAGGCCCGCCGCGCGCTCAAACGCCACATCATCGACCTGGTCTTCGCCACCATCACCGCCGACACCCAGCGCGCACAGCGGAGCCCGGGACGACAGACGGGGGCGACTCATGAATCCAGCGCGGCTAGCCAATCCCCTACGGCCAACACTTCGGAGAGGTCAGAACCCGGGCTCCGAAAGCAGGCTACGCCAAGCGTCGCTTGACACACAGAGGCTTCGTTCGCGATCGCTGGTGCTCGTCGAGTTGGCCTCGACTGGTCGCGCCGAATTGGCTCTTTGTGCTCGCCCTCGCATGGCTCCGTGGTAGCCCGCTGATCCAGGTAGGGCGGGCCTGGCTTCCCGATGGTCGTGTTGGCAGTTGCGCTCCCCGGTTCTTGACACCAACCGTGACACCAACGCGCATCAGACTCCCCTGAACTGCCGCAACCTGACTGGGGTCATAATGCCTGGTACGCAACGGCATTGCGGCCGCACTCGCATCGCCGCGCACGAGCAGCTTCGACCCGTCAGGTCGTGGGTTCGAGCCCCACCCGCCCCACCGAGAAGTGCCCGCCGATGGCGGATGGCACTGTCGAGTGACGGATGGGCCATGTCCGAGGCGGCCGCGTGCGCGTAGCGTGGCGAGCCGAGGAGAGGGCGTGCTCCCATGGCCGGCTCAGTGCCGCGCTCGTCGTCAGGGTCGTTCTGCCCGATGTGCGGAGACGAGGTCCAGATCGACCTCCGCGGTGGCGCGGACTGCGCTCAGCACCATCGACGGGACCAGCGGGACCTGTGGCTGCAAGCCAGGGCGTCCCAGCTCATCAGCGAGGTGGATGTCTTCCTTTACCCCACGGATGCCGCGCCCGTGTGCGCCGGGCACGCCTGGGTGCTGACCGAGCGGATCGTCGGCGTCGACGTCCTGGAGTGCCGGCGCTGCCGCGCGTTGAGCCTGGCCGACGGCCGCTCAGGCGGGACCGGCCGCTGACCCTGCCCGGTGGTGCCGTCGTCCGACGAGGGCAGGCTGCCCTCGCTCATGTCGCTCTCCGGTCGCAAAGGCGGGGGATACCTCCCGGGGAGGGGGGTGCGTCCTCCACAATCGGGTGACGAGGTCCCCGGGGTCGGGCCGTGGACCGCGCACGAGGAGGAGCGACGGCATGCTGGTGTCGGACATCCTGAGGTCCAAGGGCTCGGACGTGTTCACGGTCGAGCCGGGCATCACCGTCCACGAGCTCGCGCGCGTGCTGGCCCAGCACCGCATCGGCTGCGTCGTGGTCTCGTCGGACGGCAGCAGCGTGGCGGGCATCGTCAGCGAGCGCGACGTCGTCCGTGCGCTCGAGGCCGCGGGCCCGTCGGCGCTCGACAAGCCGGTGTCCGAGGTCTGCACCCTCGAGGTGTTCACCGTGCAGCCCGGCGACAACATCGAGAAGGTCGCCACCCTCATGACCGACCAGCGCATCCGGCACCTGCCGGTCGTGGTCGACGGCGCGCTCACCGGCCTCGTGAGCATCGGCGACGTCGTCAAGGCGCGCCTGGCCGAGCTCGAGGAGGAGCGCGCCGCCCTCACGAACTACATCCAGGGCTGATCTGGCCGCTTCGGATGGGTGTGGCGTCGGTAGAGCGACGCGTCAGCCATCCAATGCGGGTGCGTCGAGGGCGTCGAGGTCCTGGGCGATCCACGTGGGCAGGTGGGCCATGAGGTGGTCGCGGACGGCTCGGGTCTTGAGCGCGTGGTCGTGGTGCACGGTGACGTCGACGCGGACCCCGTCGGACTCCGCGACCCGCTGCTCGCCGCCGAGGCGCAGGAACCGGTGGTACTGCTCGAGCTCTACCGTGCCGAGGGTGACGGTCACCCGGGTGCCGCCGCGGACGAGCGAGAGCAGCCTGCCGTCGGCCGACCCGACAGCGCCGACGCGCACGAGCGAGTTGCGCACGGCCTGGGCGCCGCGGCGCACGGGCCGGTTGTGGCGCACCCAGTGCCGGGCCCGCGACTGCAGGCTCGCGGTGCCGTCCTCGACGGCGGCGGTGCCGCTGACGCTCGGCCCCATCTCCGGCGGGTGCGAGCCCCAGATGAGCGGGTTCACCAGGTAGAGCGCGTCGGGCTGCAGGTCGTCGGCGGCCATGAGCGAGGCCCACGAGCCGGAGCAGTGCGCGAGCAGCAGGAGCGGCTCGTCGCCGCGGACGGCGCGGCCGGCGTCGACGGCGTCCCGCACGCAGGCGGCGTTGTAGTAGCGCGGGCCGTCGAGCGACGTGCCGTTGGGGGAGTCGCCGAGGTCGAGGTAGTCGTAGCGGACGACGCGCAGCCCCTGGTGCACGAGCGTGCGCGCGAGGTCGACCCACATCCGGGCCGGGCCGGCGTGGTACGTCGTCGCGGTGTCGGAGAGCAGCACGGTGCCGCGCACGCGGCCGTCGGCCGGCTCGGCCACGATGCCGAACAGCCGCCGCGGGCCGAGCGCCGTGGTGCGCTCGCGGACCGGGCCGCCCGGCGTGGGGACGACGGCGTCGGAGCGCGTCAGCGGCACGAGCGGCGAGCGCTCGGCCGGCAGCAGCTTCGACAGGTGCTGCGCGATCGCGGCCGTGGTGCGACGCGGCATCCGCGCCTCGAGCCGGACGGTGTCGAGCCACTGCTCGGCCTCGTCGGTCACGAGCACGTCGGCGTGCGGCGCGACGGCGTCGGCGGAGAACGACGCGCCCGCCTGCTCGGTCTCGCGCAGCACCAGCGTGGTGGGCTGCTCGGCCGGGATGGTGCTCAGCCGCAACGACTTCAGCGACGCGGCAGTGCCGGCGTCGATCCAGGTGCCGGGGCCCTCGACGCCGGCGTCGCGGGAGAACTGCTCGAAGCCCGACATCACGTGCAGCGCGCGGAGCCTCCGCAGGTACGCCGCGCCCGAGGGCCACGGGTCCCACAGCACGAGCTGGTCGAGCGGCCCGAGCCGGTCGAGGACGTCGGCGACGAGGACGGTGCCCAGTCGCAGCGCCACCACCGACACCGACAGCGCGCCGGACGAGCGCGCGTGCTCGACCGCCGCGACGACGCCGTCCCGCCACGACGGCACGCGGTCGCCCGGCTCGGTGGGCGGGATCGCGTCGCCGGAGTCGCCCGTGCCGGGCAGGTCGACGCGCACGACGGCGAGGCCCTCGGCCACGAGCTCGTCGGCCAGGATGCGCAGCGCGCGGTGCGCAACGAGCTGCTCGTCGCCGACCGTGCCGACGAGGACCACGACGCCGCGCGCCGACGGCACGGCCGCGGCGGCGCTCACCGGCAGGTGCCACGTCGCGAACATCGGCACGCCGCCCGGGCCCTCGAACCAGCCGGACGTCGTGCTCATGAGGCACCGCCGTCGACGGCCCGGATGCCGGTGTCGGCGCGGGAGTTCAGGGCGCGCACGCGCCCGGACGGTACGACGTCGGCCGGGCCGAGCAGCTCGACCTGGCGGGCCGACCCCGGCGCGAGGTGGAACCACGACTCGAGCGGCTCGTGCGCCTCGACGTCGAGGGCCACCCACTGGGCGAGCTCGCGCGAGGAGAGGTCGACGACCCACCGGTCGTCGACGAGCGAGGCCACGGCCTCGAGCCCGACGTCGGGCAGCACCGGGCGCGACTGGCCGCCGACGAGGTGCACCACCTCGACCGTGCCGCGCAGGCCCTCGGCCTGAAGCCGCACGTGGACGGCGTCGAACGCGGCGGGCCCGAAGCGGTAGGCGTGCAGCACGTCGCGGAACGCGCCGAGCATCCCGTCGACCGTGACGGTCGTGCCCGAGCGCGGCTCGACGTGGACGGCGGAGTAGCCCTTCTCCGCCACGCGCCCCTGGTGGTCGAGCAGCGCGAGCTCGAGCGTGCCGTCGAGCGGGGCGGCGGTGTCGTTGAGGACGTGCAGCCACAGGCCGTCGAGGCCCTCGTCGGTGGCGACGAGCGCGACCGGCGCCCAGGCGCGGCGCAGCGCGAGCAGCATCGACTTGGCCCGGCCGTCGGCGTCGAGCAGGCCCCAGCCCGCGCCGCGCACGACGTCGCGCGCCTGCAGCACCAGGCCGCCGCTGCTGCCCGAGCCGGGGCGCCGCCACTCGGTGAACACCTCGACGCCGAGGTGCGCGAGCGCCGCGCGCCCGAGGTCGAGGTAGCGCGACGGGTCGCTCGCGCGCACGGCCTCGGCGTCGACGCCGAACAGCTCGCGGACGTAGTGGTCGCGCACGTCCTCGAAGTCCCACGAGGCGCCGTTGTCGCGCGGGACGCCGGCCTTCCAGCGCGGCGTGTGGCCGGCGTCGGAGTCGGGCCAGCCCCAGCGCCGCAGCGTCGCGGCCTCGGGGGGAGCGGCGAACGCGACGCACTCGGCGGCGAAGCGGACGGCGGCGCGACGGGTCTCGTGCAGCGGGCGCAGGTAGCCGCCGACGCCGAACCAGTGCGCGACGCCGCGCGACGAGTGCGTCGGCAGGTCGCCGCCCGACGGGCTCGACGTCACGTACGGGACGCCCGGCGCCACGCGCGCGACGACGCGGGGGAAGGTCTCGACCAGCGCGCGCACGGTGCGGCGCTCGGAGGGCAGGCCCATCATCGTGGGCTGCTGCTCGGTCTCCGATCCGCCGCTCACGACGGCGAGCGACGGCCGGCCCTGCAGCGGGCGCAGCACCTCGGTGAGCTCGGCCGCGAGCTCGCGCTGCATCTCGTCGTCGTCGGGCGGGTCGAGGGTCGCGAGCATCGCGTCCTGCCAGACCAGCAGGCCGAGACGGTCGCACGCGTCCCAGAACGCCGGGCCCTCGTAGACCGCCGTGCCGGGTATGCGCACCATCGTCGCGCCGGCGGCGGCCAGCCGCTCGAGCTGCTCGACGACGCCGTCGTCGCCGAGGGACACGACGTCCGGCGGCGACCACACCGCGCCGCGCGCCACCACCGGGATCCCGTTGACGCGCAGCACGAGCAGGCCCTCGGGCTCCTCGAGCTCGACCGTGCGGAACCCGATGCGGCCCAGGCCATGCCGGTGGCCGTCGAGGTCGACGGCGACGTCGTAGAGCGGCTGGTCGCCGTAGCCCGCGGGCCACCACCGCTCGGCGTCCGGCACGTCGATGTCGACGGCGAGAACCGCCTCCTTGCCGGTGACGGCGACGTCGGCCGACCGCGTGCCGACGCGCACCGTGGCGACGGCGTCGTCCTCCTCGGTGCGGGCGAGCACGGCCTCGACGCGGACCGTCCAGACCCCGTCGCGCTCGGCGGTGCGCACCTCGCGGCGGACGACGTAGGGGTGGTCGAGCGGCTGCAGCACCACCGGGCGCCACGGGCCGACGGGAGCGTGGTGCGGGGCGAGCGTGGGCATCCGGCCGAGCGCGGTGGTGCGGAACCAGCGCAGGTTGCCGGGGGCGACGAGGTTGGTGCGCCAGCGGGCGCGCGGCCGCTTCTCCTCGAGCAGCGGGGTGAGCGCGGCGCAGCGGATCACGACGGTGTGCTCGCCGACCGGCAGCCCGACGTCGGCGGAGAAGCCGCGCAGCATGGACGGGCTCGACGCGAGGTGCGCGCCGTCGACCCAGACGTCCGAGACGGTCGCGACGCCGTCGAGGCGCAGCCGGTAGGCCCCGGGCTCGACGACGTGGACGCTCGTGCGCCACCACCAGTCGTGGGTGTCGTAGTCGACCGCCTGCGCGGCCTCGGGCCCGTCAGCCGCACGGACCGCCGACGCCGCGGTGCCCGGCACGACGGCGTCGTACCAGCGCAGATCGAGCGCGGCGAGGTCGTCGGGGTGCGCGGCGGCGCCCGGGGCGGTGGCAGCCGTCTGCCACCCGTCCCGCAGCACGAGGGCGGGGTCGGGGCTCATCCCTGCCGGTGCCACTCCTCGACGCGGCCGACCGCCGACGCCCAGCGCTCGGCGAGCGACGCGAACGGCGTGGCCAGGTCGACGCTGCGGCCGCGGGCGAGGCGCGCGGCCTGCAGCTGAACGGTCTTCATGCCCTGCGACACGGCGCGGAAGTCGGCGGCGGCGTCGTCGAGGCCGGCACCGGCGTGGGCGCCGAGCCAGGTGCAGAAGTCCGAGGCGAGCTCGGCCGTGGAGCCGCACTGGCGCAGCGTGCCGAACGCGTACTTGTGGAAGGCCTCGAGGCCCTCGGCCGCGAGCCAGGCGGCATCTGCCTGCACGCGCTCGCCGAGGTCGGCGACAGGGTTGCCGTCGGGACGGCGTGCGAGGTGGTCGCCCACGAGGCCGTGCACGCGGCCGACGAGATCGGCGTCGCGGCGCACCCGGTCGAGCCGGACGAGCTCGACGTAGGGCGGCAGCACGTCGGCGTCGAAGGTGCGGCCGAGCCGAAAGACGCCGTCGAAGTCGTCGCCGGAGAGCTCGAAGTAGCCGGCGTTGTGGAAGTAGCCGAGGCGCTTGCCGTCGACGTCGACCGCCTGCGGCACGATCGTGGTCTTCACGTGCTCGGTGCGGTACGACGCGCCCGCGGTGTCGGGCAGGTACCAGCCGTCGACCTCGACCGTGAGCAGGTTGCCGAGGCGCAGGTGCTCGACGACGTGGTCGAGCACGGGGCGCCACACGTTGAGCTCGGAGACCTCGATGCCGTAGAGCGCGCGGAGGTCCTCCGGCGGGTACTTGAGAAACGTCCACTGGTCGCCCTCGAACCGCGCCGACAGCGTGCAGGCTCCCGCCGCCCCGGGGTCGAGGCCCAGCGAGCTGAGCACCTCGATCCAGAGGTCGACGTAGCAGTTGGTCTCGGTCCAGTCGCGGTCGGCGGCGTGCAGTGCGCTCGGCACGAACGTCGCCGCCGTCACCGGCAGGAGCGAGACCGACGTGGTGGTCACGGCGTCGGATCCCCTACAGCCCCATGGCCGAGCGGACCTCGGCCGGCCACGCGTCGACGTCGAGGCCGTGGTGGCGGAACAGCGCGAGCGCGATCCGCTCCATGCCGAACCCGACGCAGGCGGAGTGGGCGGTCTCGCCGTCGGCGGTGCGGATGTCGAACGGCACGCCGAAGTGGTCCTGGTGGCAGTTGGCCGACACGACCGCGGTGCCCGGCTCGTCCTCGCCGTAGAGGTGCACGACGAGCTCGATCTTGAGGGCGGCGTCGCGCTGGTTGTGCGCGAGGAGCCGGCCGGCGCGGCCGAAGAACGGGTCGTTGGCCACCTCGGACGACGCCGGGAGGCCCAGCGTGGCGAGGACGTCGAGCCCGCGCGCGATCCACTTCTCGCGGTGCTCGAGCGCGTCGTCGGGCGTGCCGACGCGGACGTACTCGTGCATCCGGAACGCCTGCATGCGCGCGGGGTCCGCGGCCGGCTCGTGGCGGAAGCAGTAGGAGTAGACGTCGAGGATCTCGCCGCCCTCCGGCAGCGTGCCCGTCAGCGTCGGGTACACCTGGTGGCAGGCGGCCGGGATGAGCACGACCTCGCTGGGCACGAGCTCGGCGGTCCAGTCGGCGCCGGTCTCGTGCAGCGACAGCAGCCGCGCGTGGTCCTTGTCGTTGCCGACGAAGGTGTGCACTGAGCCGGTGAGGTTCGGGAACGAGGCGAGGTAGTCGGTGCGCTCGAAGACGGTGCGGGGGAGCACCGGCGGGAAGCGCAGCCGGCGCGCGCCCTGGTCGGCGCCGGCCGCGACGACGACGCGGTCGATGCCGTCGACGACGTCCTCGAACACGCCGGACCGGCCGTAGAGGCCGTCGACCTGCGTGCGGACGAGGAGGCCGGCGTCGATGAGCTGGTCGCGGAAGGCCTCGCGCGCGGACTCGAGGGTCACGGTCATGTCAGTCCTTGTGCACGAGGAGCAGCTGGGCGGTGTTGCCGGCGATGCGGTCGTTGTTGACCATGAGCGCGCCGCCGTACGCGTCGCGCAGCAGGCGACCCATCGCGAACGGGCCGTCCTCGCGGTAGCCGGCGATGCCGACGACGAGGAGGGCGCGGCTCACGATGTCGATGACGAGCGTCGACGCCGTGATCTTCACGTTGTTCATCGCGATCGCGAAGCCGACCGAGGTGAGGACGTCGTCGTCCTGCGCCACGGCGTCGAAGCGCGCGGCCGCGCCGTGGACGACCTCGGCGAGCTGCTGGTGGACGCCGACGACCTCGACGAGGCGGCTCGCGCCGGGCGGCGTGGTGCCGGGCTTGCTGCGCGCGGCCTTGCGCACGAAGCGGCGGGCGGTGTCGACGGCGGCGTCGGCGATACCGAGCCAGACGTGGCCCCAGAGGCTGTGCGAGACCGGCAGCATCGTGCGCGCCGACATGTCGCCGTAGGGGTCGTCGAGCACGTGCGAGATCGGGCCCTCGCTGCGCAGGACGAAGCCGGGGGAGCAGGTGCCGCGGAACCCGAGGGTGTCCCACACGCTGGTGGGCTCGAGCTGCAGGTCCTCCTTGAGGCAGACCACGAGCGACTGGTCGCTGGGCGGGCTGTCGGGGGTTGCGCGGGCGGTGACGAAGATGGCGTCGGCGTGCTCGGCGTAGGAGATGACCGGCGCGTTCTTCTCGAGGCGGTAGCGGTCGCCGACCTGCTCCACGGCGCACGAGCTCGTGCGGACGTCGCCGCCGATGCCGAGCTCGGTGGTGGCCGAGGCCAGCAGGATCTGCTCCTCGACGAGGCGGCGGCGCAGCTCGGCGAAGACCGGCGAACGGCCGTGGCGCACCAGGCAGGCGGCCTGGATGTGGTGCATCGCGAAGATCATCGCCGTCGAGGCGCAGTAGCGGCCGAGCTCCTGCGTCGCGAGGCCGACCTCGGCCAGCGACGCGCCCCAGCCGCCCTCCTCGACGCTGACGAGCGCCGACATCGCCCCGATCTCGCGCAGCGCGGCGAACGCCTCGTGCGGGAAGCGGGCCTCGGCGTCGACCGACGACGCCGCCGGGCCGGCGACGTCCTTGGCGACCTGCGCGACGAGCTCGACCAGCGACCGGTCGGTCGCCACGGCGGTCACGACTCGTCCTGGATCTCGGCGATGGCCGAGGCGATCGAGGCGATGCTGCCGAACGTCGCCTTCTTGAGCATGCGCTCGGGGAACTCGACGTCGAAGGCGTCCTCGAGCGCGAGCATCACGTTGACGCTCGCGTGCGAGGTGAGGCCCGCCGCGTAGAGGTCGGCCTCCGGGTCGAGCGAGGCGACGTCGACCGCGAGGCGGCCGTGCTCCTCGAGGACCGTGCGGACGGCGGAGTCGATGTCGGTGGCGAGGTCGCTCACGACGTTCCCTTCGTGTCTGACGCCGGCAGGGCGTCGTGGTTGGCGAGCCTCGCGGCATCGCGCAGCTGGTCGGCGCCGGGTGCGTCCCCGCACACGGCGACCACGGTGGCGGCGGCGTTCTCGCCGTCATGCGTCAGGGAGACCGCGAGCCCGGTGATCCCGGCCTCGCGCGCGAGCTCCTCGGCGAGCCCGGTCAGGTGCACGTCGCACGCCCCGGCGCCGTCGCGGACGATCTCGATCGAGGTCCACTCGGGCCGCTGCTCGGCGGGCCGCAGCACCTTGACCACGGCCTCCTTGGCCGCGAACCGCGCGGCGAGCCGCTCGGCCCGCACCCGCGGCTCGGCCTCGGCGTAGGCCTGCTCGGCCGGGGTGTAGATCCGGTCGAGGTAGCGGCTGCCGAACGACGCGACGGCGTCGGCGACCTCCGAGACGCGCACGAGGTCGACGCCCACGCGCACCGAGGCGCTGCTGGGCCGCTGCGCTGGCAGCGTCGGCGTCGTCATCGCGGATTCCCCTGCTTCCTTCGGCACGGTCTCCAGGCCCCCCTGGGAGCGTGCCCGCCCATGCTGCCGTCACGCTGCGTGCATCGGCATCCGCCGTACGGGCCATCTCTGAGCACGGCGCTACGCCGATCGGGCTACGGTGCGTGCACGGGGTGACCCTGCGAGCGATCTGGCGCGAGCATCGCAGCCGACCTGCCCCACGACCAGGCAACAGCCGCGGGACGACAACACGAACGCCCGGGAAACGCCCCCGGCCCCCACCCCGTTGCACCGCCCCCACACCGGCCCCCGCTCGCCTGGTTTCCGATGAAGTCACCTACCGGCCAGTCCGTCGTTCCTCCGGCCTGACCAGCGGGGGCCCACCCTTCGTGCACTAGACCGGTCGAATCCGGACCTTCACGCAAGCTTCTGGGCCATGTCTGCCTGGCGGGCTGTTGTCCACCGGTCCGTTGATCTCGGGCGTTGCCGGCCTGGCGGGCTGTTGTCGACGCGCCTGCTGGGTCGTGGCCTCTGTGGCCTGGTGGTCCACGTGGACGCCTTCTGCCGGTCCGTGGCGTTGTCGCACCGACCCTGCGGGTCGGAGGGGGCTGCGCAGTGCCGTGCTTCGATCGTCAGGCTTGAAATCTCAGCCCGGCACTGCCCAGCCCCCTCCTCCCGGCTCTGGCCTTTCCTGCCTGTGGGCTGCGGTCGACGATCCGCCGGACCGTGGCCTCTGTGGCCTGGTGATCCGTGTGGACGTGGTGCCCTGCTTCGTGGCGTTGGCTGACCGACCCTGCGGGTCGGAGGGGGCTGCGCAGTGCCGTGCTTCGATCGTCAGGCTTGAAATCTCAGCCCGGCACCGCCCAGCCCCCTCCTCCCGGCTCTGGCCTTTCCTGCCTGTGGGCTGGTGTCGACGACCTGCTGCCTTGTGGCCTCGTCGGCCTGTTGGTCTGTGGTCGGGTTTCGCTCTGGGGGAGGGACAGACATTGCGGGTCCCGGGCGGACGGGCTTCGCCCGGCGCCCGGTCCCCGCGCTGCCGCTCTGGACGGTCGCTTCTCGTCGTTGTGATGAAGGGTCCCAATGACCAATAGAGCCAGACATCTCTGCCCTTCATCGCCGGCTCTCGGATCATCGTTCCGGCGTGCTTTGGCCCGCTTGTGCGGG
>Ga0233425_10000631_pt1 | contig 88886 bp, 78 predicted proteins | sample Watercolumn_Towu_2_FD_181712 | JGI IMG/M metagenome (GOLD analysis project Ga0233425, IMG submission 181712) | Freshwater microbial communities from Lake Towuti, South Sulawesi, Indonesia - Watercolumn_Towuti2014_140_MG | ecosystem: Environmental > Aquatic > Freshwater > Lake | place... | reverse complement strand
GAGCTTGCGCCCGGCGTCCTGAAGATGGTCCGCGTCTGGGTCGCCCACACGCGGAAGATCATGGAAGGCGACAAGATGGCGGGCCGGCACGGCAACAAGGGCGTCATTGCCCGCATCCTGCCGGTCGAGGATATGCCGTACCTGCCCGACGGCACCCCGCTCGACGTGATCCTGAACCCGATCGGCGTGCCTTCGCGCATGAACCTCGGCCAGGTCCTGGAGACGCACCTTGGCTGGGCCGCCGACACGCTCGGTTTCCGGGCGGTCAGCCCGGTCTTCGACGGCGCCCGCAGCGACGTGATCGAAGACCAGCTGGCACGTGCCTGGTTCGTCCGTGAGTCGGGGGCGATCGATCAGCGGAAGCTGAACGGCCGTACGGCAAACGGCAGCATCGTGTACGAGCCAGCCACAAACGGCGCCGGCGGCACACGGGGATACGACCGGGAGAAGGTCGACGCCTGGCTCAAGGAGCGGGGCATCGAGGCCGCTCAGGTCTTCGACGACAGCAAACCCGGGTCCGCCCGCGACGCATGCCTCAAGCTGTTCCTCAAAGACAGGGGCGGCATCGACACCGCGAAGATGTCCAGCGAAGACCTGTTCGAGGCGGCGCTGAACCTGGACCGCCACCGCCACATCCCGGTGCCGATCTTCGGGAAGTCCCGCCTCTACGACGGCAGGTCCGGCGAGGCGTTCGACCAGCCGGTCACCGTCGGCATGATCTACATGCTCAAGTTGATCCACCTGGTCGAGGACAAGATCCACGCCCGGTCGACCGGCCCGTACTCACTCATCACCCAGCAGCCGCTGGGCGGCAAGGCGCAGTTCGGTGGCCAGCGCTTCGGCGAGATGGAGGTCTGGGCGCTCGAGGCCTACAGCGCCGCGTACAACCTCCAGGAGATGCTCACGGTCAAATCGGACGACGTCGTCGGCCGGGTCAAGACCTACGAGTCGGTCGTCAAGGGCGAGGACATCATCCAGCCCGGTGTTCCGGAGTCGTTCCACGTCCTCCTGAAGGAGCTGCAGGGACTCGGCCTGTCCGTGGAGCTGCTCAACGAGCCCGGCGACCCGTACGCGGTTGCGGCGCGGTCCGAGTTCAGTCCCGCGCTCCTGGCGGAGACTGGCGATGAGGACATCGAGGCTGCCGACGTCGGCGATATCGAGGCCGAGCCGGAGGGGGAGCCCGCGGCGGCGCCCGAGGAGGAGGAAGAGGAGGCGGTCGGCAGCATAGCGGCCGAAGAGGCAGATACGGCCGAGGCCGAGATACCCGAGGACGCCATGTTCGACGAGGAGAACGAGGCCGACACAGGCGACGACGAGGAGTCGGAGGGAGACGAGGCGGAGGAAGGGGAGTCGGAGGAGCCTGAGGGCAAGGCCGAGGACCCCGAGCCCGTCGAAGAACTCGAAGAGATCGACGACGACGATGACGACGCCGGCGATGACGAGGACGAGGACGAGGACGAGTAGATGACGACTGAGCCAGGGACCGAGTTCAACGCAATCCGGATTTCACTGGCATCGCCTGAACAGATCCGGGCATGGTCGTACGGCGAAGTCACCAAGCCGGAGACGATCAACTACCGCACGCTGCGACCCGAGAAGGACGGCCTGTTCTGCGAGCGCATCTTCGGGCCGACCAAGGACTGGGAGTGCTACTGCGGGAAGTACAAGAAGATCCGCTACAAAGGCGTCGTCTGCGACCGTTGCGGCGTCGAGATCGCACGCGCCAAGGTGCGCCGCGAGCGCATGGGCCACATTCGCCTGGCCGCGCCGGTTGCCCACATCTGGTTCTCGAAGGGCACGCCGTCACGGCTAGGACTCCTGCTGGACCTCTCGCCACGCAACCTGGAACGTGTCCTCTACTTTGCCCAGTACGTCGTGATCACGGTCGATGAAGAGGCGCGCCAGCGCGCCCTGTCGAGCCTCCAGGAGTTCCTGGAGAGCGAGTCGACGCGCCTGGAGGAAGCCCAGAACAACGAGATCTCCGAGCTTCGCAAGGCCAACGGGATCCCGGCGCCAGCCCCGGCGGAGGCTTCGGACAAGGATGCCTCCAAGGACGACGAGGACGAGGATGAGTCGGAGAGCCCGGACGCGCCCATCGCCAGCGAGCTCGCCGGCATCCGCTCGAAGTTCGGCAACGAAAAGGAACAGGTCGAGACCGACATCACTGCCAAGATCGAGGAGCTGGAGGGCATCAATCCTCTCGACCTCCTGACCGAGGCCAGGTACCGGGAGCTGCGCGACCGGTTCGGTGAGGTGTTCCGCGCCGGGATGGGCGCCGAAGCGGTGCTTGAGATCCTCCGCCGCACCGATCTGCAGCAGCTGCGCGCCGATCTGCAGAACGAGGTCAGGACGACCTCGGGTCAGCGCCGCAAGAAGGCGATCAAGCGCCTGCGAGTCATCGAGTCGTTCACCAAGAGCGGGAACAAGCCGGAGTGGATGGTGATGACCGTCCTGCCGGTGCTGCCCCCGGAGCTGCGGCCCATGGTCCAGCTGGATGGTGGCCGGTTCGCCACGAGCGACCTGAACGACCTGTACCGGCGCGTGATCAACCGGAACAACCGCCTGAAGAGGCTCATCGACCTGCAGGCACCCGACATCATCGTGCGCAACGAGAAGCGCATGCTCCAGGAAGCGGTCGACGCTCTCATCGACAACGGACGCCGCGGGCGGGCCATCTCCGGCAGCCACAACCACAAGCTGAAGTCACTGACCGATCTCCTGCGCGGCAAGCAGGGGCGGTTCCGGCAGAACCTGCTCGGCAAGCGCGTCGACTACTCGGGCCGCTCGGTCATCATCGTTGGCCCCCAGCTCAGGCTGCACGAGTGCGGATTGCCCAAGAAGATGGCGCTCGAGTTGTTCAAGCCGTTCGTCATGAACGCACTCGTCGTGCGCGGGTCCGCTCACAACATCAAGAGCGCGAAGCGCATGGCCGAACGGGCGCGCCCGGAGGTCTGGGACATCCTCGAGGAGGTCATCAAGAACCGTCCGGTGCTGCTGAACCGGGCGCCGACTCTGCACCGCCTGGGCATCCAGGCGTTCCAGCCAGTGCTCGTCGAGGGCAACGCCATCCAGATCCACCCGCTCGTCTGCACGGCGTTCAACGCCGACTTCGACGGCGACCAGATGGCAGTGCATGTACCGCTGTCGCGGGAGGCCGTGCTCGAGGCCCAGCGGCTGATGCTGAGCACCTACAACATGCTCTCGCCGGCGTCGGGCGATCCGATCGTGTCGCCGACCCTCGACATGGTGCTCGGCGTGTACTACCTGACGACCTCCGTTCCGGCCGAGGGTGAACCGAAGAAGTACTCCGACTTCGACGACGCCCGGCTGGCGTTCGAGTACGGCCACGTCAGCCTGCGCACCGAGGTCAAGGTGCGTGACATGGCGCACGGCGGCGATTGGATCACGACGTCAGTCGGCCGGATCCTGTTCAACGACGCCGTCCCCGAGGAGCTCGGGTTCGTCAACCGGGTTGTCGCCCGCGAGGCCCTCGAAGAGCTGGTCGGCGAGGCCTTCAACCGGCTCGGCAACGAGCGGACCGCCCTGTTCCTGGACCAGATCAAGGACCTGGGATTCCGGTACGCGACGCAGTCCGGGACGACCATTGCGATCAACGACATCGTGGTCCCGGCCCAGAAGGGACAGTTCCTGAAGGAGGCCGACTCCACCGTCAAGAAGCTCGAGGAGCAGTACCTCGAGGGGATGATCACGGACGACGAGCGCTATCGCGCCGCGGTCGATGCGTGGACGGGCGTGAGCGACCGCATGACGCAGGCGGTCCGGGACATGCTGCCCAACTACGGCGGCATTTACTGGATGCACGACTCGGGGGCGAAGGGTAACCTCGCGCAGATCAAGCAGATGGCCGGGATGCGCGGCCTCATGTCCGACCCCAAGGGACGGATCATCGAGCTGCCGATCCGGTCGAGCTTCCGTGAGGGGCTGTCCGTCCTTGAGTACTTCATCTCGACCCACGGCGGCCGCAAGGGACTCGCCGACACCGCCCTGCGCACGGCCGACTCCGGATACCTGACCCGGCGCCTCGCCGACGTCGCCCAGGACGTGATCGTTCTGTTCGACGATTGCGGCACCGGGAACGGCATCTGGGTCCGCGAGGCGACGGACACCACCGTCCAGGCCTCGCTCCAGGACCGGATCTTCAGCCGCCATGTGGCGCAGGCGGTCGTCGACCCGAAGACCGGCGAGGTGCTGTGCGACACGAACACGCCGATCGACCGCGTGCTGGCGAAGAAGATCGTCGACGCAGGCGTAATGGAAGTGTTCGTACGGTCACCGCTGACCTGCGAGGCGGCACGGGGCCTGTGCCAGAGGTGCTACGGCACGTCGCTGGCGACTGGCGACCGTGCGATGCAGGGCGAGGCGGCCGGCATCATCGCGGCGCAGTCGATCGGCGAGCCGGGCACGCAGTTGACGATGCGCACGTTCCACACCGGCGGCATCGCCGGCCAGGACATCACGAGCGGCCTTCCGCGTGTCGAGGAGCTCTTCGAGGCTCGCAACCCGCGCGGCATGGCCGTCCTGACCGAGATCGACGGCGAGGTCGAGGTCATCGAGACCCCCGATGGCCGCGAGGTCAAGGTGTCCGATGTTGAGGAGTTCAGCGAGTCGGTCGAGATACCGGCGTCGCACAAGGCGCTCGTCAAGACGGGCGACTGGGTGGATGTGGGGACGCCGATCCTGGCGGCCAAGAAGGTGACTGCCGGCAAAGCGGCCGCCGGCAAGGCGGCGGCGGGCGCCAAGGCAGGCGGGAAGTCAGCTGGCAAGTCGAAGGAGACCGCTCCCGCGCTTCCGGAAGAGATCACCGCAAGCGTCGCCGGCACGGTCAGGGTCACCAAGGCGGCGATCCAGGTGACCTGGGAGGAGCGCGAGGAGCGCGTCTACCCGATCCCGGCTGCCGCGCACGTGGCGATCCGCAGCGGCACCCGCGTGACGGCCGGCACCGCGCTGACGTCGGGCCCCAAGTCGCCGCAGGACATCCTGCGGATCGAAGGGCACGAGGCGGTGCAGACCTACCTGATCGGAGAAGTGCAGGGCGTGTACCGGTCCCAGGGTGTCCGGATTCACGACAAGCACATCGAAGTGATCATCCGCCAGATGCTGCGCAAGGTGCGGGTCGACAACCCGGGCGACACCGATCTGCTGCCCGGTGAGTTGATCGACCGCGTCGAGTACGAGCAGCGCAACGCCGCGATCCTGGCCGAGGGCGGCAACCCCGCCACGGCCAGTCCGGTGCTGCTGGGCGTGACCAGGGCCTCCCTGAACACCGATAGCTTCCTGGCCGCGGCTTCCTTCCAGGAGACGGCCCGGGTGCTGACCGAGGCCGCCGTGAACGGGGCGGTCGACCGGCTGCTCGGCCTCAAGGAGAACGTGATCATCGGCCGCCTGATCCCGGCCCGCATGGACCGGTCGGAGGACGGCCGCAAGAAGCTAGGCATCGACAAGCTCGGACCTCGGATCACCGGCACGCTGACCGGCACCACCGAGGCGCCGCCGACATTCGAGGAGGCGCTGAAGGTGCTTGGCGCGACCGAGGCGGACTTCGGCGCCCGCGCCGCCGCCGGCGCGGCCGCGCTGGCCGGTACTGGCGGGCGCGACGACGAGCTTGCTGCGGCGGCCGCCGCGCTCCGCCTGCGAGCTGCCAAGGACGGTGACGAGGAAGCAAGCGCGGCCGCGGAGTCGCTCATGAAGTCGACGTCGGGTGGCGATGCCGCCATGATGCTGAACTTCGATGAGGACGACGAGGACGACGACGAGGAACTGGAGCCGGAGGACGAGGAGTAGAATCCCGAAAGGGGGCGGTTAGCTCAGCTGGTCAGAGCGCAGCGTTGACATCGCTGAGGTCGTAGGTTCGAGTCCTTCACCGCCCACCAGTGGCGTCGTTGAAATCACGTGACCAGGGCATCGGTAAGACAGGGGCCGAGATGAGAATCCGGTCTACGGCGACTACGAAGGCGCGGTCACCCGGCTAACGCCGGGACGGCCGCGCCTTGTGACGCCCCGATTACGTCGGGGCGTCGTCGCGAGTAGGCCACCAGAATTCGAAATCCAGGAGAACCACCCCATGGCCCGCCGAAGCGCTGACCCCGCCCTGATCGACCTCCGCAAACGCGTCCGTCACTCGGCAGCCCACGTGCTCGCCGAAGCCGTCCTGAAGCTGTTCCCGAACGCAAGGCTCACGATCGGCCCGCCTACCGACGACGGCTTCTACTACGACTTCGATGTCGAACGTCCGTTCAATCCGGATGACCTCGAGAAGATCGAAGCTGCCATGCGCGAGTCGATTGCTTCCGACCACCGCTTCGAAGAGTCGGAGGTGGACCGCGCCGAAGCCCGGGACCGGGTCAAAGACAACCCCTACAAGCTGGAGATCATCGAAGGCATCCCCGAGGGAGAGAAGATCACGTTCGCCCGCCACGGCGGCTTCGTGGACCTCTGTCGGGGCGGTCACGTCGAATCGACCGGCGAGATCCGGGCCTTCAAGCTGCTGTCGACGGCTGGAGCCTACTGGCGGGGCGACGAGCGCAACCGGATGCTCCAGCGCATCTACGGGACGGCCTGGGAGTCGGGCGAGGAGCTCGAGAAGCACCTGGCGCAGCTGGCCGAAGCGGAGAAGCGGGACCATCGACGCCTCGGCGCCGAATTGCAGCTGTACTTCTTCGACCCGAGCGCCCCCGCGAGCCCGTTCTTCCTTCCCAGGGGCGCGACCGTCTACAACGCCCTGATCGACTATGTTCGCCAGCTGTACCGGAAGTACGGCTACCAGGAAGTCGTGACGCCGCAGATCCTGAACGTCGACCTCTGGAAGCGCTCGGGCCACTACGACAACTACCGGGAGAACATGTTCTTCGTCGAGATCGACGACCGTGAGTTCGGCGTGAAGCCGATGAACTGCCCGGCCCACGCCCTGATGTACGCGAGCTCCCTGCGGTCATACCGGGACCTGCCGGTCCGCTACGCCGACTTCGGCCGCCTCCACCGCTACGAGCGTTCGGGCGTGACTCACGGCCTGACCCGCGTGCGCAGCTTCTCGCAGGACGACGCCCACATCTTCGCCGCGCCCGACCAGATCGGGTCCGAGGTGTCGGGTTTCATCGCGCTGCTGCGGGAGGCGTACGGTGCCTTCCGGTTCGAGGACCTTCGAATCGCCCTCTCGCTACGGCCTGAGAAGAGGGTCGGCAGCGACGCAGCCTGGGACCGCGCCGAAGCTGCGCTCGAGGGCGTCCTCGGCGCCAGTGGTGTTGAGTTCGATCGGATGCCGGGCGAAGGGGCATTCTACGGGCCAAAGGTGGACTTCTTCGTGCCCGACGCGATCGGCCGTGAATGGCAGCTCGGGACAGTGCAGCTCGACTTCTCGCTCCCGGAGCGCTTCGACCTGGAGTACGTCGCCGAGGACGGGAGCCGGCAACGCCCGGTCGTAATCCACCGCGCGGCTCTGGGCTCGCTCGAACGCTTCATGGGTGTGCTGGTCGAACACACGGCAGGCGCGTTCCCGCTGTGGCTGGCACCGGTCCAGGCCGTAGTGATACCGATCACCGACCGCAACGCCGGGTACGCGGCAGAGGTCAGGGAAAAACTGGGCCGCGCCGGCCTCCGAGCTGACGTGGACCGTTCGAACGAGCGGATGAACGCGAAGATCAGGGCCGCACAGTTGCAGAAGGTCCCCTACATGCTCGTGATAGGCGATCGCGAACAGGCGGCCGGGCAGGTCTCGGTGCGCCGGCGCGCGGGGGGCGACCTGGGACCGAAGCCGGTCGACGACGTGGTGCGCATGCTCGCGGATGAGGCGGCCTCGAGGACCTGACATCGACCGCGGCCGCGTGTGGTGCACGTCCGCGGGAAATCGTGGCGCTCGTTTGACACGAGTACGCGGCGATGCAACACTTCGGTTCGCGACGGATTCCGACGGGGAGCCGGCGGAACACGCAGCAGGTGGGAGCTGCCGACCATGACGACTTCGTCCGAGGTCGCGATTAATCGCGGCCTGCGTGACGTCTACTTCGAACGGACACAGTCCTCGTTCATCGACGGCCGCGAGGGGAAACTCCTTTACCGCGGCTACAGCATCCACGACCTGGCCGAGCGGTCGACCTACGAGGAGACCGCATATCTCCTCCTGTACGGCAAGCTTCCGACACGTGCCGAGCTCGACCGTTTCGACGCCGAACTGAAGCGGCACCGGCAGATACCGCCACAGGTCTACGGGATCATCGAATCGGTCAGGGACTCCCACCCGATGGATGTCCTGCGGACCGCGGTGTCGGCCCTGGGCTCGTTCGATCCCGATCGCAAGGACAAGAGCCTCGAGGCGACCCTGCGCATGGGTATCAGGCTGAGCTCGCAGGTCCCGACGATCGTTACGGCGCACTACGCGATCCGGAACGGGCGCAAGCCGACCGCGCCGAGCCCGACCCTGGGCCACGCAGCCAACTTCCTGTACATGTTCAGCGGGAAGGCTCCGGCGCCTGCGGCCGCCCGGTTGATGGACAAGGACTTCGTCCTGCACGCCGAGCACGGCTCAAACGCCTCGTCCTTCACCGCCCGGGTCGTGGTCGGCACCGACGCCGACTTCCACGGGGCCATCACGGCCGCCGTCGCGGCCCTGGCCGGCCCCTCCCACGGCGGCGCGGCCGAAGGCGTGATGCGCATGGCGCTCGAGATCGGCGATGCGGGGAAGGCCGCCGACTACGTGAAGAACCTGCTGGCCTCCGGCGGCCGCGTAATGGGCTTCGGCCACCGCGTCTACCGGGCCGAGGACCCCCGAGCCCGGCACCTGCGCGACGACGTGCGGAAGCTCAGCGAGGAGATGGGCGAACCCCGCTGGTATCAGATCCTCGAGGCAGTCGTCGCGGCGATGAAACCGTACGCACGCCGCGGGATCCACGTGAATGTCGACTTCTACGCAGGGGCGATCTACTACCTGCTCGGAATCCCGGAGGACCTCTTTGTCCCGATATTCGCTGTCGGACGCGTGCCCGGCTGGACGCTGCAGGTGCTCGAGCAGCAGCGGAACAACATCCTGATCCGGCCCCGCATGGTCTACACCGGCCCGATGGACCTGCCATACGTGCCGATCGAGCAGCGCTGAGGCGCGGAGCGCCACCTCCCGCATCGTGAACCCGGTCGAAGAGCTACTGGCGCAGCGAGTACGCGCCGCCGGCGGGATCACGTTCGCCGAGTTCATGGAGGTCGCCCTCTACTCGCCCGGGGTCGGCTACTACTGCCTGCCGGATCGGATCTCTGCTCGGGGCGATTTCTACACCAGCCCAGAGGTGCATCCCGCGTTCGGCGCGCTTCTCTGCATCCAGCTCCGCGCGATGTGGAACCACCTCGGATGTCCCACGGCATTTCGAATCGTCGAGTTCGGTTCTGGTCGGGGTACCCTGGCAAGAGACATCGCAGCCTACGCCAATCGCCTCGACAACCGGTTCGCTGGCAGCCTCGTCTACGTGACACGCGACCGGGCACGGCCGTCCATCGCGACCCCTGTGGAGGGAGGCCCACGCCTCTCCGAACGGTCAAGGTCCCGGGTCGGATGCGTGTTGTCCAATGAACTGCTCGACGCCTTCCCGGTCCACCGGTTCGTCATTGAGAACGGGCGCGTCCGGGAGCTATACGTACATATATCCGATGACCGATTCTACGAAGTACCCGGCGATCCGTCATCGCCGCAGATCGAGGAGAGGCTGGCGAGCGTGACGCGCCGGCTGCCAGATGGCTTCATGGGCGAGGTCTGCCTTCTTGTCGACGAGTGGGCCGCGCAGGTGGCGTCGGAGCTCCAGACGGGATTCGTCGTCACGGTCGACTTCGGCCACGACCGCGAGGCCCTCTACTCCCACGAGCGCGGGAGGGGCACCATCCGCTGCTACTACCGCCACACGCTCAACGCCGACCCGTTCCGCCACGTCGGCGAGCAGGACATCTCGGCGCAGGTCGACTTCACCGCCGTCGACGACGCACTGCGGCGGGCGGGCTTCCTCCAGGTCGGCATGACCAACCAGGGCGAGTTCCTGACCCGCCTCGGCGCCCGCGATCTGCAATCCCGGTTTCGACTGGAATGCCGCTCGAACGCCGAGGTCACGCGGAACCGGGCCGCACTCCTGGAGTTGCTGAAGCCCGAAGGGCTAGGCGGCTTCCGCGTCGCCATCCATGCCCGTGGCGTCGCCGATGCGTCGGCGGTGGTTGGACCGTCTCCGGGAGTTGAGCTACCGGTCCCCTTGCTCGACCCTGCCGACGACCGTCTGCCCGTCCTCGAGGGGCGCTACCCGCACCTGGCCGGCGAGCTCAGCCGGAGCTGGGACGACCCAGCGCCCTGACCTCCTCCAGGATCTGGCGTGCATCAGGCAGCGTGCCCGGCACGTACTCGTGCACGTTCCTGATCACGCCTTCGGAGTCGATCACGAACACCGACCGCCGTTCCGTCCCGCGGTCCTCGTTGTAGACCCCGTACAGCGCCCCCACTTTGCCTTTGGGATGGAAGTCGGCCAGCAGCGGGAACGGGATCCCGCCCAGGCTGTTCGCCCAGGCCACGTTGGTCGGCACGCTGTCGACGCTCACCTCGAGGATCTGGGCGCCCGCAGCGACGTAGTCAGGATGGCTCTCGCGAAACGCGGAGACTTGCTTCGTTCAACCGCCGGTGAAGCACGCCGGGTGAAACGCGAGGACGACCGGCTTACCACGCAGCTTGCTGAGCGTCACCGGGTCGCCATTGTGCTGGGGAAGCACGAAGTCGGGTGCCTGCGTGCCCGCGGATAGCGCCATCTGGTCCTCCTCGCCGCCACGACCTGTCGGACTCAGAGCTTCTCACAACCGCGAGGCGGTCGGTGCCAGGCTCCAGATGCGGGAAGCGTTGCCACCGAGCATCGCCGCCTTCTCGCCGTCGGTGAGGAAGTCGAACCCCTCGCGTACGAGGCGCAGCTCGTCCGCCAGTGAGAGCCACCCGTGCTTCAACCTGTGACGCCCGGGGTAGCCGGTACCCCAGAGCATTCTCGATGGACCGAATGAGTCCCGGACACGCCGGATCACGTCGTGCACGTCGCGAAACGGGAACGGTCGCTTCGAGCGGTTCTTCACGTCCGACACCTTCACGAAGACGTTGGCGTGACGGGCGAGGGCGAGGACCGGGCGATACGAATCGAAGGCCGGAGCCTCGCTGACGTCCGGGTAGGCAAGGTGGTCGATGAGTATGGGAATGTCGGCGAACTCGCCCGCAATGGCGTCGATCTGCGGAGCGTGCGCGGGCCGCATGTGGACCTGGACGATCGCCCGGAGGGCGGCGAGCTCGCGCCAGAGAGGACGGTTGGACGGCGACGTGAGGACGGGAGTGTCGTAGTAGACGGGGTGCAGCCGGAAGCCAGCCATTCCACGCTCACGCATCCAGTAGCGGACTGTCCTGGCGTTGTCCAGAGCGAGCGGGTCGACGAGCCCCATGGCGACGTACCGGTCCGGCAGCCGCCGTGCAGAATCGGCGACGTACCCGTTGTCCCACGTCGACCAGCTGGTCTGCACCAGGACCGAACGGTCGACCCCGTTGGCGTCCATGTCGGCGATCAGCTGCTCGGCCGTTGCCGGCTCGTCCGGGAGCGACTTCCATCCCGGCGCCGTCGGCCCGATCGGCGCGATCGGCGGCATCTCCCAGACGTGGACATGCGTATCGACGATCACTTCTTCAGCGTCTGACGTCGCCGCCGCTGGCCCGGACGACTGCGTCGACCTCGTCAGCGGTAACGAGATTGAAGTCCCCGTGAATCGTGTGCGCGAGCCCGCCCGCAGCGACCGCGAAGTCGACCGTCCTCTGGCGATCGAAACCCGAAGCGATCCCGTGGATGATGCCCGCCGTGAAGCCATCCCCGCCGCCGACGCGATCGACGATGTCCAGTTCGTAGGTACGGCTCTGAGCTATCCCGGCCCCGTCGAAGAAGACGCCCAGCCAGGTGTTGCGGTCCGTCGTGTGGATGTCACGCACGGTCAGGGCGACCTTCTTGAAGCCAAGCGTCGCGACCGCCGCCTCGATGAATGGCCGGTACGCTTCCGGAGTCCGCTGTCCGGGCGGAATGTTGCCATCCCTGCCGATCAGACCCTGAAGCACCGGGTCGCGTCCGCTTCCGATGGCGACATCGACGTGCTTCATGATCGGCCCCATCACGCTCTTCGCCTTCTCGACCGTCCAGAGAGTAGCCCGGTAGTTGAAGTCGCAGCTGACGGTCAGTCCGGCCTTCCTCGCGGCTCCGGCCGCTTCGGCAACGGTCGCCGCAGCGCCTTCCGACAGCGCGCACGTAATTCCGGAGAAATGAAACCATTCCTTGCTGACGAACACGGCCGGCCAGTCGATCATGCCGGGGCGAAGCTCCGAAGCGGCGCTCCCTACCCGGTCGTAGACCACCTTTGACGCCCTCAGCCCTGCCCCGATCTCAAGGTAGTAGAGGCCGAGACGGCGCCCGTGCCGCAATACATGAGAGGTGTCGACTCCGAACTGGCGGACGTAGTTGATGGCGGCCTGTCCCACATCGTTGGGTGGGGAGGCCGAGACGTAGGACGCCTGGTGGCCGAACAGCGCAAGTGAGACGGCGACGTTGCACTCCGAGCCGCCATAGATGACGTCGAAGCTTCTTGCCTGGGACAGCCGTTCGTGCCGCGGGGTCGTGAGCCTGAGGAGCACCTCGCCGAACGTGACGACCTTCGCCACGGCTAGCCGTTCCTTCGGATCTCGGCGACCAGGTTGACCGCGGCGCGCGTGCGGCGGACGAGCGCGGCCCAGTCTCTCGACTTCACGATCTCGCTCGACACCAGCCGCGACCCGATCCCGACTGCGAATACGCCGGCCCGGAACCACCCCTCGAGCGACTCGCGGGAGACATCCACCCCGCCGGTTGGCATGATCGAAGACCAGGGCATCGGCCCCAGTACCGCTCGCACGAAGTCGGGCCCGCCGACCGAGTCACCGGGGAAGACCTTGACGATCTCGCAGCCGAGAGCCTCTGCGTTCGAGATCTCGGTTGCGGTCCCGCAACCCGGGATGTAGGCGACCTTGCGGCGGTTGCACAGGGTTACCACATCGGAATTCAGAGTGGGTCCGACGACGAAGCTCGCGCCGCCTGCGATGTAGAGGGCGGCGGTCGGCGCGTCGATGACCGTGCCCGCGCCGAGCACGACCCCCGGCAGCTTCGCCGCGCAGTGCTTCTCCAGAGAGGCGAATACGTCCAGCGCGAAGTCGCCCCGGTTGGTGAATTCGACGACCGAGGCTCCGCCCTCGTGGCACGCCCCCACGATCGACCTGGCCACATCGATGTCGGGGCTGTAAAACACTGGCACGACGCCTACCTGGCGGATTCGGGTCAGGACGTCGAGACGCGAAAAGCGGGCCACCGGGACAGAGTAGCGTCGGCGCCCGAGTCGCGCCACCGTCTGCTTTCTGTTGGTCGCCGGTGGGCGACCGGGATGCGCCGCCCACCGAATGCGGGCGGGCACGCATCTGCGGTCGCGTGTTGTTGCGGTGCGAGTGCCTGGCTGCCGGTCGTAGTCTGGCAACACGAACTCAACGACAGACGGGGCTCCGGAGACCGCAACGGGCAGGCCGGGCCGACGCCTCCAGCCCCGAGTCAGGAAATGGAACCGGATATGAACGCACCCCAGCGAGAGAGGGACCTGGCCGCCCACGTCCTGCCGGTCGTCGCTCTGTGCAGCCTGATGCTGGTGGCGATCATCGCCCTCGTCGTCGGAACCACGACTTAGGAGCCATCAACCTCCGCCGACAGGACGCACGACCTCCAATTGGTCGCCGTCGGCGAGTACGACGCTCTCGAACTCGTCCCGGCGCAGGACCGTGCCGTTCACTGCGACCGCAATACGCCCTCCGGCGAGACCCCTCGCCTGGAGGAAATCGACGAGCCGCGTTGGGCCCTCGATCTCGAGCTTCCGCCCGTTTACTGTTACGGCGATCATCGGCCCTCGATCGCCCGACGCAACTCGACCGCAGCCCAAAATGGGTCTGGCGCTCCCAGGATCGCGCCTACGACCGCGACCCCCGTCGCGCCCGCGGTCAACACATCGCCAGCGTTCGCCGCCGTTATGCCGCCAATTCCGACGACCTCCGCGTCCGTGGCGCGAACCACGTCCCGGACGAGCGGAAGTCCCCCAACCGGTGAGCCAGGATGCGTCGCCGAGGGGTAGATCGTACCGAGTACCAGGAAGTCTGCGGATGCCGCCTCTCTGGCGCCCTCGACCGAATGCACCGACCTGCCGATCAACAGCCGGTCGCGTGCGACTGACCTCGCCGCTTCGACCGGAATCGACTTCTCCCCTAGCTGCACGCCGTCCGCGCCCGCCGCGAGTGCGACATCGACCCGGTCGTTGACGATGAGCAGCGCACGGCTGCCGCAGACGGTCCGGAGTTCCCCTGCAAGCGCCAGTAAGTCGGCGGCCGGCAACTCCTTCTCTCGCAGCTGCACCACGTTGACCCCACCTTTGATCGCGAGGCCGACGGCGGCGACCAGCGACAGGCCAGAGGCCACCCGGCCGCCTGCGACCAGGCACAGTACAGGCCGCGGAAGGACCGCTATTTACGCGCCCGCCCTGACCGGTGTGGCGACGCCCTCGACCGGGCTTGACGCCGCCGCCGCTGCCCGCCGTTGCATGCGCCCTGCCAGGAACGCCTTGCGCCCAGCCTCCACGCCCAGCCTGAAGGCCTCGCCCATCAGCGCCGGGTCCCTGGCCTGGGCGATCGCCGTGTTCACTAGCACGGCGTCGGCGCCCAACTCCAGCACGCGGGCCGCATCCGACGGCACGCCCAGGCCGGCGTCCACGACGACCGGTACGTGCGCCCGCTCGATGATGATTGCGATCTCCTCGGCGGTGTGCACCCCCTGGCCCGAGCCGATCGGCGAGCCGAGTGGCATGACGGTCGCACATCCGGCAGCCTCGAGTTTCTGCGCCAGGACCGGATCGGCGTGGATGTACGGGAGGACCACGAAGCCCTCCTTGATCAGCCGCACGCAGGCGTCGTACGTCCCCACCGGGTCCGGGAGGAGGTACTTGGGGTCCGGGATGACCTCGACCTTGATCCAGTTCGAGCCGGTGACCTCCCTCGCCAGCTTTGCGGTGAACACGGCTTCATCGGCGGTCTTGCAGCCGGCAGTGTTGGGGAGGATCTGGTACCTGTCCCAGTCGATGTAATCGAGCACGGTCTTCTCGTTCGGGTTGTCGAGGTTGAGCCGGCGGATGGCGACGGTGATGATCTCGGTACCGGAGGCCTTCACGGACGCGGCCAGATCGTCCATGCTGCGGTGCTTGCCGGTGCCGGTCATCAACCGCGACCTGAAGCTCTTCCCGGCGATGACGAGAGGGTCGTCGTGAGAAGCGGCGGACGGCATTCGCGTCTCCCTTCGCTGGCATTACCCAGTGCAGGTTCAATGGGTCGTCCCGACCAGCCGGGACCTCTCAGCCTGACAGCGCCAAGCTCCCCAGATTCGCCATTATATCGATGCATCCGGGCCGATGCCGCAAACGTACTACGGGCGAGCGGCGCGCGGAACGGCCGCTCGGGTGTCCGCGGGCGACGAAAAGCGTTGCGAAGTCGGTGGCGAGGGCGCTTTTCTACAGCTACTCCCGAACGAGGTTGACATCGGGAGAAACACCATGCTAACGTGCCCTGCCAGCGCACGGCTTGTTCAGTACAAGGACCGTGCGCGTTTCAGTGTTTGGGCAAACGCGCTCGCACTGGAACGGTCCCGAAGCAGGCACCAAGGCCCGCGGCGGGAGGCTTGTGGGACCGGCATGGGGCCCACACGGGTTGGGGGGCCTGGAGCGCATCCCCTCGGGTGTCGTAGTCGGAAGTTAGTGAGCGACGGAGGGTACGTATGTTGATTCGTTCTCGTGGGTCCCGCCTGACAGCTGTCATGCTGGTCGCCGGCGGGCTTCTTGCAGCCCTGGCCATCGCGTGTGGCTCGGAGGCGCCGACCGCAACGCCTGTGCCGCCGACCAACACGCCCGCCCCGGTGGTCCAGCCGACATCCGCGGCGCCAACCGCCACGGCGACGGCACGGCCCGTGGCGACTGCGACCCCGGCGCCGACCAAGCCGGCGCAGTCGGGTGAGCTCGTCTACGCGATCCCCCAGATCTCTCCGATCGCCGGGCAGACCTGGCTGGCGCCGTACTCGGCGACATCGCCGATGGGCGTGCGCGACCCGTTCTACACCTATGACCCCAAGACAGGCGACGCGATGTCGTCAGAGGGGGCCATCATGAGCGGGTGGAGCGTTTCCGCGGACGGCCTGACGCTCACGATGAAGATGAGGACGGGCATCCCGTGGAACGCGCCACGGGGCTACGAAGCACTGCAGTCCCAGTTCGGGAACATGACGGCGCAGGACGTCGCCGACTTCCTGAACACGTGCAACGCCACGGTCACGCCGGACTCGACCTGTGGCGACGCCGGTGACTTTGCGGCGTACGGGTTCGAGACGAAGGTCATCGACGCGACGACCCTCGAGCAGAAGCTGACCTCGCCGACCTACTTCTGCACCCCGTATTCCGAGTTCGGATGCCTCAGCGCCGCCCAGCCAATGTCGCTGACGCTGCGCTCGATCAAGATCCTCGGCCGCACGACCGCCCAGGCCAACATGGTGGGCACCGGGCCGTTCAACGGCGGCCTCTGTATCGAGGGCAACCGCTGTGAGTCGTACGCGATCCCGAAGCACTGGTACAAGACGCCGGAGATCGCCAAGATCACGCTCGTCCAGGTACCAGAAGCGCAGACTCGCGTCGCGATGTTGCAGAACGCTCAGGCCGACATGGCCAACGCCGACTTCAAGAACGTGCCGTCGATCATGGCTGACTACGCCGCGGGCAAGGGCAAGATACGCTTCCTGCAGCTGCAGATCGGTGACCTGATCGGGCAGTCCCTGATCTACTCGGGGAACCTGTGGGAAGAGAAGAACTCCCGAACCGGCGACGACCTGAATCCGTGGGACAGCGCGGCCCTGGCGAAGGATTACGCCTGGATCGGCGACGTCTGGCAGGAGCTTAAGCCGGAGAAGGTCAAGTACAAGGACACGAACAACCCACCGGGCATGACCGACATGGAGCAGGCCCGACTGGTCAGGCTCGCTCTGGCGACGGTGATCGATCGCAAGTCGGTCAACAAGAACATCCTGGGTGACCTGGGCGACGTGCTCTACTCCGAGTACATAGGCCCTGGATACCCGGGTTGGGACCCGAAGCGGACTTCAGGCGTATGGGACTACGCCGGGAAGAGGACCGCCGCATCCGGCTCGCAGCAGCCGGTCGCGTGGGAGCTGAAGGACGGAAACGTCGCCGAGGCCAACCGACTCCTGGACCTTGCGGGATTCCCGAAGGACGCGAGCGGCGTTCGGCCGATAAGCGACTTTGTCCTGAACGTCTACTCGGCGGAAGCGGGTGACGTGTGCTTCACCGTTGCCGACTACGTCGTCTCCGTGATCAGCGGGCTCGGCATCAAGGTCGAACAGCGTCTGGAGGCGTACGGGCCGGTCATCAGCCCGCGCATGCGCCAGCGAATACAGTACTGGCCCGTGTTGAAGAACGGTGACGTGAACTCGAACGTCTGGCCGCTCAACTGGCCCAACCCGGTGGTCGACTCATCTCTGAGCCGGCCAGGCTGGGGCGTGGGCTTCGAGACACCGTACACCGCGGCGGCGGCCCTTGCGCTTAAAGCGGAGAGGGACCAGGCCAAGGCGGCCCAGACTCACCTGGACGTCATCGACTACATGGTCTACTGGCAGCTGTACAACGGCATTTTCCAGGTGCCGCGTGGCGTGCTGGTCGGGCCCAGGATCAAGTCCTGGAACAACCGGTACGAACACTACGGCGACCAGTCCGGCTCTAACCACCCGGAGTACATCGTCCTGAACTAGTAGAAACGATCCGACAGGTAGTAGCAGTTGCGGGAGGTTCCGGGACATTCCCGGAACCTCCCGCTATTTCGCCCCCCGGCGCTGCCGCAATCGGGGCAGTTCGGGTCGCCGTATGGACCAGCATTGGCAGATTCACTATGATGGCGGTCGTGGCCCGCTGGAACTGACCTGCTGACAAGGACGTACAAGAACAGCAATGGGACGTTTCTTGATGCGCCGCATGATGACTTCGATCGTGTCAGTCCTGGGCGCGACCATTGTCGTGTTCACGCTGGTCCATCTCGGTCCTGACCCACGGACCCTCTTTGTCCCGGACAGCGGCTACGGGATGTCGCGGCAGCAATGGGAGGATCTAGGGGACAAGCTGGGTTTCAACAAGCCGCTCCCGATCCAGTATCTGACCTGGCTTGGAAGAATCGTTCGCGGGGACCTCGGCGTCTCTCTGGCTCAGACGCGCGGGGTTTCAGAGATCATCGGCGGGAAGATCGGGGCGACCATTCAGCTTGCGATCGGCGGCTGGATATTTGCGGTGATACTGGGCGTCACGATGGGCGTCACGGCCGCCGTGAAGCGAGGCACCGTCTGGGACTATGCGGCCCGCGGGCTGGCAATTATCGGAATCGGCCTGCCCGCTTTCGTCAGCGGGCTGTTCCTGATTCTTCTGTTCGCGGTCAAGCTGCAGTGGCTGCCCGCCGGAACTCGTCCCCCGGATTTCGATATCAGGTACTACATCCTGCCGTCGGTCGCGCTGGGATGGCCGGCTGCAGCAGGCCTCATGCGGTTGGTTCGGACGTCCATGCTGGACGTGCTCGACTCCGAGTACATCAAGCTCGCGCGAGCAAAGGGCGTAAACGCCCGGACGGTCATCTGGAAGCACGCGCTGCGAAACTCGATGATCGCGCCGCTCACCTCCATGCTCATCCTGTTCGCCAACTGGCTGAACGGGGCGCTGGTCATCGAGGTGATATTTGGATGGCCCGGGATCGGGTTCACCGCGCTGTTCACGTCGGTGAACCAGAACGACTTCCCGGTGCTCCTGGGCACGGTATTCGTGTTCATCCTGATCTTTCTGACGTTCTCCTTCCTGGCGGACATCATCTACATGATCGTCGACCCACGGGTACGCCTGGGCGAGACCGCCAATTAGCCCGGGTCCGATCCAGTCTGCGCGAGGTTACGATCGCATGACCGCTGAAAACACCGCTGCGGCGATGGCCCCGGCAAAGCACGGAGCCACTGGTCCGTTGCCCCTCAGGGCGTGGTGGGTGCTTCGTCGCTACCCGGTGATTCCGGTGGTTATCCTCTTCATCCTGGTGTTCTCCGCTATCTTTGGCCCGTTCGTGGCACCTTACCCCACAAACAGCGGCGAGTTGAATGACAAGCTGCTCCCGCCGCTTTCCAACGGCCAGGCCGGTGATTTCCATCTCCTGGGAACCGACCACGTCGGGCGCGATGTTTTCAGCCGTCTGATGGGCGGCGCGCGCATAACCCTGTCGATCGCTGCGATCGCACTGTCGGTGGGAATCTCTGTCGGAACGACCCTCGGAGTCGTGTCTGGCTTCTTTGGAGGAATGGTCGACGAAGTCATCACGAGAATGGTCGACATCTGGTACGCGCTACCGTTCCTGCTGATCGCCCTGATCATGACATTCATCTTCGGCAAAAGCCTGGCGGTCATGCTAACCGTCCTCGCTCTGATCGCCTGGGCCGGATTCGTCAGGATCATCCGTGCTCAGGTGTTGGTGCTGCGCGAGATGGACTACGTCGACGCCGCGCGCATCGCGGGTGCCACCAACGTCCGGATCCTCTGGAAGCACATCGTGCCGGGCATCATCAACACCGCCGTTGTCATCGCTTCAATCAGCGTCGGTGGCCTTATCCTGGCCGAGGCCACTCTCAGCTTCGTAGGCGCGGGGATACAGCCCCCGACCCCGGCGTGGGGAGTCATGGTGAACGACGGCCGGAGCTACCTGCAGACTGCGTGGTGGCTTGTCGGCATGCCGGGTGTCGCGATCTTCATGGTCGTCATCTCGCTCAACTTCCTTGGCGACTGGCTGCGCGACCGCCTGGATCCGACGCTCCGCCAGATCGACTAGGACCGGGCTCGGGCATACAGCCCGTCGGGCCGCCGGCTACCTTTCGACGACCCAAACAACCGCGTTCGAAAAGTCGCCGCCCCAGCGGGACCCGTATTCATACTTGCCCGCTTTCGTGAACGTGAACTCGAACTTCGTCACCTCCCTGGAACCGAGCGGCCAGGCGAGGTTGCCCGACTGGAACTGATCGGGTGCGTTCTTGTCGGTGACGACCACGTTGTGTGCGAACTTGTCGACGTTAAACCACGTGATCGTCGTTCCGACCGCAATCTTGATGACCTGAGGGTCCATCTGGCCGGCGTTGCCGATGTTGACGGTCGCGGTCCCCGATAGAGCGTCCCCAGGCGGTGGGGCCTCCGAGATCGGGGTCGGTGTCGCCTTCGTGACGCCCGCCGCCTCGGCCTGCGCGGTGGCTGTCGCTCCCGCAGAGAACGTCGCTCGTATCTGGCCCGACAGGCTGCTCAGGTCGATACCGCCCGCCGCTTCCACAGTCTGTTGAGCGATGCGGGTTGCGGCATCCGCGGTCGCCCTGGTGACCGCGAACTGGGCCTTCACGATGTCAATGCTGGAGTCGGCACACGCCATCGAAGTGATGGTGATCAAGAGAGCCCCACCGATGATCAGGCCAAGGACGGCGAACAGGCGCATGTCTGTCTCCTATGTGCGCAAGATGGCAGTAGCGCTCTGGCAGATGACAGAATACACGTCACGTTGGGGCGTCTCGTGACGGGCGTACGGCCCTACTGGTGGACGAGGACTTGCCGCGGCTTGCCTGGCTCACCCGCGCCGACGATCCCGGCCTCCTCGAGCTCGTCCATCAGCCTTGCCGCGCGTGGATAGCCGATGCGCAGGCGCCGCTGGAGGAGCGAGGTCGACAGCCTGGTCTGCGACTGGGCGAGTTCCTGCGCTCTGTTGAGCAACGAGTCGTCGTCGCCGCCGTGGTCCCCATCCTCATCAGTCGCCTGAGGAGCCTCTTCCACCACCAGCTCGGGGATCCTGGGCCCGCCGCTTGTCCGCCATGTCCGCACGACGGACTCGACCTCGCCGTCAGTCAGGAACGCCCCCTGGATACGCATCGGCCGGGGCCGGTCGATCGGGAGGAACAGCATGTCGCCCCTGCCAAGCAGCCGCTCGGCCCCGTTCGAGTCGAGGATGGTCCTTGAGTCGACCTGCGAGCTCATCGCGAACGCGATGCGGCTCGGGAAGTTCGCCTTGATGAGGCCAGTAACGACGTCTACCGAGGGCCGCTGCGTAGCGACGATGAGATGGACGCCAGTCGCTCGGCCGAGCTGGGCGAGCCGGACTATCAGCCGCTCGACCTCGTTGGCCGATGTCAGCATGAGGTCGGCCAGCTCGTCGATGGCCACGACCAGATAGGGGAGCCGCGAGCCCGACTTCTCGTTGTACGCGGCTATGTTCTTGGCCCCGGCGGCCTCGAACAGGGCGTAGCGGGCCATCATCTCCTTGACCACCGCCTTCAGGACCCGCACCGCGCGGTCGGCCTCCACGACCGGGGGACAGGCAAGATGCGGGACCCCGGCATACGGAGTCAACTCGACGCGCTTGGGGTCGATCAGGATCATCTGAAGCTGGGCCGGCGTGCGCGTCAGCAGGAATCCCGAGATGATCGTGTTCATGCAGACACTCTTGCCGGAGCCGGTGGCGCCGGCGACCAGCAGATGCGGCATCTTCGTCAGGTCTGCCAGGACGTCGCCGCTGCTGCTGGCGATGCCGAGCGCGATCGGCAGCGCCGACTTCCGCTCGAACTCCTTGAAGGCGTCGGTCTGCATCACCGACCGCAGTGTGACGATGCTTGGATGTGCGTTCGGCACCTCGATTCCGACCAGGGACTCGCCGGGGATCGGCGCCTCGAAGCGGATGTTGGGCGACGCGAGGGCCAGGGCGAGGTCCTTCTCGCGTGCAAGGATCGTGTCGACTCGCACACGCTTGCGGCTTTGCTCATCCTCTTCCCAGCGATCGGTGCGGCCTGCCGCCCTGTGCCGCGACCGCTCCCAGCCAGGCGCGATACCGTACATCGTGACCGCCGGGCCGGCGGTGACCTGCGAAATCTTGACTTCCACGCCGTGCTCGGCCAGCGTGTCGACGATGAGATCGCTCGTGGCCTCGATTTCCGACTGAGGAATCGAGGCCGCCCGGCCCGACTTGAGCAAGTCGAGCGAAGGCAGCTTCCAGTTGTAGTGCGGTAGCGACGGCCGGACGGCCGGCTTCGTTCCGACGCCGGCAGCACCGGCGGCGGCAGCGCTGGCGGCGCCGGCGGCGCTGTGAAGAGCGCCACTCCCGTTGAGGGCACCGGGCGCCGACAATGGCGCGCCGGTCGAGGCGCGCAGTGCCGGGCCAACGGGGGCTGTGTCGCGGGCCCCGCCTGACCCGGATGCCGGCTCCGGTTCCATTGCAGTCGAAGGGCCGTCGTTCGTGGGCGGAGCCGGCCGAATCCCGGTGACCGGCGAACCGGCGTCCCGGCTGCGCACGACCTCGGTCGGCGGGAACTCGAGCATGCTCGCCTCGGTCTCGAACGCGGCGATGGCCGCGAGGCGCTCCGCCTCCCGGACCCGGCGGCGCTGCTCCGAGCGCTCGGCGAGGCGGGCGCGGACCATGGCGAGCCAGGAAGCGGTTGCCGCCGTCGAGCGAACCGCAAGGCGGCCGGAAGCGGCGGCGAAGGAGGCGGCACGGCGCGGCATGAAGATGGAGGCCGCCAGGAGCCCGACGGCGGCGACCCGGAGAGAGGCCAACAGGAGGTGGGGCACGCCAGGCTCCACGACTGGCCACTCGAACGGCGCGCGGGCGATGAGGCGGCCGACGTTGCCGCCGGAGGTGATCTGCCCGAGCACGGTCTCCACGGGATGGTTGAACATGCCGAGGAGACCTGTGAAAGCGAGGGCGCAAACAAAAGCGCCCGCGGCAAGGCGCCAGGAGGCGATCAGGCGGCGAGGCATCGCCACCGACATGTAGAGGGCGACGCCCGACCATACGCCTAGCGGTATGAGGCCCAACCCCAGCCACGCGACAAGGCGATCGCGCCACAGGACCGCGGCAACGACTGCGAGCGGAACGGCGGTCAGCGTGAAGCGGCCTGCTCCGGTCGTGAGCAGCCACTTCACAAGATTGGAACCGACGGCGCGGGACTTAGACGTCAATGATCACCGGCACGATTAGCGGCCGCCGCCTTGTCCGCTGATACAGGAACCGGCCGACGGACGACTTGATGAGCCCTTCGAAGCGGGTCAACTCTAGTCGGTCGTCTCCGGCCCGTTCAAGCTCGGTGGACAACTGCTTTAGCGTGTCTTCGACGAGCTTCGGGGCGTCGTTGGCATGCACGAACCCGGTCGAATTCAGGCGCGGCGCACCGACCATGCGTCCCGTCCGCCGCTCGCGGGCGACCGCCACGGTTACGATGCCGTCCCGCGATAGCGCCTGCCGCTCGGTGATTACGTTACCGGCTTCGTCCCACTCGCCCAGGCCATGTACATATATCTGTCCAGCCGGCGCCTCGCCGACGACCCTCCCGGCCTTGCCGTCGAGCTCAAGGATCTGACCGTCGGTTATCAGGAACACGTTGGCCTCCGCCACGCCCTGGTCGACCGCCAACTCGGTGTGCGCCCTCAGCATGCGGAACTCGCCGTGGACCGGGACGAAGTAGCGGGGTCGCGCGAGGTTAAGGACCGCTCTTAGCTCGTCACGCTGGGCGTGGCCGTGCACGTGGACGGTGTTCCCCTTGCTCGTGATCACCCGCACGTTGCGGCGGGCGAGCTCGTTGATCGTGTCGTAGACCGCAGTCTCGTTTCCGGGGATCGGCGTGGCTGAGATGACGACCGTGTCTCCAGCCCGGAGCTTGACCTCGGGATGCTCGCCGGTCGCCAGCCGCACGAGCGCCGACTCGGGCTCGCCCTGGCTGCCTGTGGTCATGAACACGACCCGATGGTCGGGAAGGCTGTTCGCCTCGTTGAGCGGAACCAGTACGCCCTCGGGCATGTCAAGGTGCCCCAGCTCGCGGGCGATACGGACCAGGTTCTGCATGCTGCGGCCAAGGAGCGCGACCTTCCGGCCCGTGGCGTCGGCGGAGTCGAGCACGATCTGTACACGCGCGATTTGCGATGCGAAGCTGGCGACGAATACCCGGCCCGAAGCTTCGGACACGTAGCGGTACAGGCCGTCGGCGACTACGCGATCCGAGGCCGACGACCCCTCTTCGTCGGCGTAGGTCGAGTCGGCCAGCAGCAGGAACACCCCGTCACCGCACAGGCGTGCCAGGCGACCGAAGTCGAACGGCTCGCCGATGACGGGATCGTGGTCGACCTTGAAGTCCCCGGTGTGGATGACCGTGCCGAGCGGAGTGCGCAGGGCTATGCCCATTGCGTCGGGAATGCTGTGGCAGACGCTGAACCACTCGGCCTCGAACGCACCGAGCCGCACCGGCGTCCCCGCAACGGCCACCCTCAGGTCGGCGCTGCCGAGGCGGCCGTGCTCCTTCAGCTTCTCCCGGATGATCTCGAGCGCCATCCTGGGCGCGTACACGGGCGCGGGGATGTCTCGGAGCACCCACGGCAGTGCGCCTACGTGGTCCTCATGGCCGTGCGTGATCAGGATGCCCTTGACATGGTCCGAGCGGTGGACGAGATACGACACGTTCGGGATCACCATCTCGACGCCGAGCATGTCCGACGACGGGAACTCGACGCCCGCGTCGATGATTACGATGTCGTCGCCGTACTCGAGAACGAGCATGTTGCGCCCGATCTCCCCGAGGCCGCCGAGGGGGACGACCCTCAGCCTGGCCGGACCGGACTGCGCGTTCTTCTGGATTGTCAAAGCTCTCCTTCGTGCCTTCCGGCAGACGCCGGTCAGAACAGTGGCAGCTGGGGCCGGGAATCGGCAGTTGGCCGTCTAGAGTCGTGGGCGGTCGTGCCGCTCCGATCGGGTAGTGGCGGGTTCGCAGCGGCCCCCGCCTCCGACGCCCTCTCCGGAGCTCCGGCGCCTGGGGCGAGCCTGAGCGAGGCGACGACCGCGTCGGGCAAGCGCCTGAAGTCGGCCTCCAGCACGGCCCGAATCGACGACGAACGCAGAGCGGCTGCCGGGTGGTAGAGGGGAAGCACGACACGGCCACGCCACACGAGGACTCGGCCGTGGTCGTTGGAGATGCGGCTGTCCGGAAAGAAGCGGGCAAGGGAGTGGCGGCCGAGCGTGACGATCACGCGTGGATTGAGGAGCCTGATCTGGGACTCGAGAAACGGGGCGCAGGCTGCGACTTCCTCAGGCGCGGGTTCGCGGTTTTCGGGCGGCCGGCACTTGACGACGTTCGTGATGAACACGTCCTCGCGGCGCATCGGGATCGAAGCCAGCAGCTCCTCGAGGAGCTGACCGGCCCGGCCCACGAACGGGCGTGCCTGCTGGTCCTCGTTGAAGCCCGGGCCCTCGCCGATGAACATCACGGCCGGTCTCGACGAACCTTCGCCCGGAACCGCATTGGTGCGGCTGCGGGACAGGGCGCAGCGCGTGCAGCGATGGACTTCGGCGGCGACCGCCTCGAGCGAGTCCCAGTGGTCTCCCGGCGGCAGTCCCGTACTGTGTCTCCGTCAGGGGAGGCCGGTGCGGGCCCTACCCGTCGGCGACGCCCTTGCCCTTCAGGAACTTCTCTACGTCAGCAACGGTGCGCAGGCTCTCTGCCTCCTCGTCGGAAATCTCGAGCTGCTTGTCGTCGGTGCTGAACTCTTCCTCGAGGGCCATGATGAGCTCCACGACGTCGAGGGAGTCGGCATTGAGGTCGTCGGTGAAGGAGCTTTCCGGCTTGACTGTCGTCGGATCGACGCTCAACTTCTCCGCCGTGATGTCCCGGATCCGCTCGAACACCGTGGCCATGCTCAACCTCCGGGGGCCTATCCTAGCACCGTTCCAAGCACGCCGTTGATGAATCTGGGCGAGCTTTCGGACGACAGTAGTTTGGCGAGCTCGACCGCCTCGTCGGCGACGACGCTCGGAGGAGTGCCGGGCCCCATCGCCAGCTCGGCCAGCGCGAGCCTGAGGATCGCACGGTCGACAGCCGCCAACTGGTCGACCGGCCAGGCGGGCGCCGCCTGCGCGATCGCGGCGTCGAGTTCCCGCCGCTTCGCCTCGACGTGGGCCACGAGCTGGGCCGCGAACCTGGCCGCCCTCGCCTTCAGTCCCGCGTCCGCGGCGCGCCGCTCCAGGGCACGGGCGGCCGGGTGGCCAGACACGTCCGACTCGTAGAGCGCCTGTACGGCGACCACGCGGGCCAGCCGGCGCGAACTCGACGCCCGGGTCGACCAGCGCTCCTCTGGTCGCTGACCGGGGGGCTCGCCCCGCCGACCAGGCCTACCGGCAACACCGCCCCGCCGGCCTGAGGCCTCGCTCTTCGCCACGATGGCCCCCACGATAGCGGGCGGGTTCAGGCGGCCAGACTCCGCGCCGCCGCAAGCGTTCCGATGTTGAAGAGGTCCACGGTCGCGTCGATACGCTTGACGAGGCCGGTCAGCACGCGGCCCGGACCGATCTCTACGAACTTGCGGATCCCGCCTTCTAGCATGACGGCTATCGACCGCTTCCACTGCACGCACGACGTTAGCTGACGCCTCAGCTCGTCCTTCACGTCGGCAGCCGACACGAGGACTCTGGCGCTGCAGTTCGCCACGATCGGGATCCTGGGATCGCTGAACCTCGTCCCCTCTATGACCTCGTTCAGGCCATCCTGTGCAGGCGCCATCAGGCCCGAGTGGAAGGCGCCTCCGACCGACAGCGGGATCGCTTTCCGCGCGCCCTTCGCAACGGCAAGCTCGATCGCGCGGCCCAGGTGCGGATGATCGCCGGCGATGATGACCTGGTCGCCGCCGTTGACGTTCGAGACATACGTGCCGGTCTGGCCGCATATCTCGATGGCCGCGGCCTCGTCGATCCCGATCAGCGCCGCCATGCCGCCAGGGCGGGTCTGGCAGGCTTCCTGCATCAGCCGTCCTCGGGCGACCACGAGCCGGGCCGTGTCGGCGACCGTCAGCACGCCGGCGACCGCCAGGGCCGAGTACTCGCCCAGGCTGTGGCCGGCGACCAGTGCAGGCCGGGGCTCGACGCCTCTGGCCTCGATCAGTGCGGCGTGACAGGCGAGCGACACGGCCATGATGGCGGGCTGGGCGTTCTCGGTCCGTACGAGTTCCGCCTCGGGTCCCTCGAACATGGTCTTGCTGAGCGGGCGGCCGAGGGTGGCATCCACCTCTTCGAACACGGCCCGCGCGGCTTGCGACTCCGCATACAGATCGCGGCCCATGCCGACTGCCTGGCTGCCCTGACCCGGAAACAGATATGCGACGTCGTCGCCCTCAACGGGTGACTTCGGCGCCGGGGCCATCGTGGGGTTCAGGACGACTCTGCCGTCGCCGCCGCCGACTCGCCCGGCTCGAATACCTGGCGGCCGTTATAGAAGCCGCAGTCCCGGCAGACCCGGTGAGGCATCGTCGTCGCGCCGCAATTCGGGCATTTGGACAGGTTGGGCGCGGTGCGGAAGTGGTGCGCAGAGCGGCCGCCCTGGCGCGCCTTCGTGTGCTTCTTCTTGGGATGTGGTGGCATTTGCTTCTCCGGGCGGCCTGGCCGCCCCCGTCTGACCTTACCTGACCTTCCGCCATTCCTGCGCCAGCGTCCCGAGCGTGCGGGCACCGGCGGTGAAGCCGTCATGGGCGCACGGCCGCACGTTGCGGTCGGCGTGGCATTCGGGGCAGATGCCCCGGCAGTCGGGCCTGCACACGGGCGCCATCGGCCGTACTGCGACGAGCGCTTGCCGTACGGCCTCGGTGAGATCGATCTCGTTACGGTCGTCGATCAGGAAGACGGTGTCGTCCAGACCGCCCGTGGCCTCGGGCCTCTCGTAGTCGATCCCTGCGCCCGGGAACCGGTTGACCGGGTAGTACTCCTCTTCTATCCGTGCCTTCAGACTCGTGACGACCGGGGTCAGGCACCGACTACAGACATCCGCGCCCGTGGCCTCGAACGCCGCCTCGACGAGGACGCCGCGGTCGGTGCGCATCATCCGCACCGGTCCGCTGACCTGCTCGAACCTGTCGCCTTCGTCGTGGACGGTGACCGGTTCGACTTCGTAGTTCCGGGTCGCTCCGACGCCTGCGCGGAGCAACCCTGCCACGTTGAAGCGCATTCTGGATAGTGTAACCTCTCGTCAACCGCTTACTCCAACTGCGGTCCGGCACCCTCTTCGGGTGGAGGCGCAAGGAGAGGCGAGTCGAGACAGGACTTCCGCGCTCGCCCGGCGACGGGCACCCATCGCGACCCGGCTGGCAGGTCGCCCGGGGCCCGACCTTCTCACTCGGCCGCTCCACGCCTACGCCCAAGTTTCCGGAGAACAGGCGATGGCCAGGCGAGTGACGACGCACGAAATCCGCGCCATGAAGGCGCGCGGCGAGCCGGTCCCCATGATCACCGCCTATGACTTCACCTCGGCGATGCTGGCCGAGCGCGCGGGCATTCCCGTCATCCTTGTCGGCGACAGCCTGGGCCAGGTGATACTCGGGTACGACTCGACGATCCCGGTAACGCTCGACGACATGGTGAGAGCGACTGGCGCGGTCGTCCGGGGGGCGCCCGGGGCGCTGGTCGTTGCCGATATGCCGTTCATGACCTATCAGGAGAGCGCGGAGCAGGCGTTGCGCTCGGCCGCCAGGGTCATGCAGGAGGCCGGCGCTCAGGCCGTCAAGCTGGAGGGGGGCCATCCGGTCGTTCCGACAGTGAAGCGGCTGTGCGAGGCCGGCATCGCCGTCATGGGCCACCTCGGACTGACGCCGCAGTCCCTCAACCAGATCGGAGGCTACCGCGTCCAGGGCAAGGACGAGGAATCGGCCGCCCGTATTCTCGACGACGCTCTGGCGCTCGAGCGGGCTGGGGCGTTCTCGGTAGTCCTCGAGCTCGTCCCGCCCGGACTCGCGGCCGAGATCACCGCCAGGCTTTCCATTCCGACGATCGGGATCGGCGCGGGTCCCCACTGCGATGGACAGGTTCAAGTCTGGCACGACCTCCTGGGGCTGAACCCGGACTTTCGACCGAAGCACGCGGGGCACTACGCCGACCTGGCGCCAACGGTGCAGGATGCGATCGGGCGGTACGCCGCCGACGTGCGCGCTCGCAAGTTCCCGTGATAGCGGTCGAGACGGCCGCAGAAATGCGGGCGGCACGTCTTGGACTTCCCGGCCCCGTCGGCTTCGTGCCGACGATGGGCGCGCTCCACGACGGCCACGTTGCGCTGGTGCGGCGCGCCCGGTCCGAGTCGGCCTCGGTCGTGACGTCGCTCTTCGTAAACCCGACCCAGTTCGGGCCGGGCGAGGATTTCGCCGGCTACCCGCGCGATCTGGGCCGCGATCTGTCGATCTTCGAAAACGCGGGCGCGGACGCGGTGTTTGTGCCAGCGGTCGAGGAGATGTACCCGGCTGGAAGCGCGGCATACGTTGACCCGGGTCCTCACGGCGAAGTGCTCGAGGGCAAGCACCGCCCGGGGCACTTCCGCGGCGTCGCGACGGTCGTCACGAAGCTGTTCGCAATCACGGCGCCGGACCGAGCCTACTTCGGTGAGAAAGACGCGCAGCAGCTTCGGATCGTGCGCGGGCTGGTCCGCGATCTAAGGCTGGGCGTGGAGATTGTCGGCGTGCCAACGGTCCGCGCCGCCGACGGCCTGGCGTTGAGCAGCCGGAACGTGCGCTTGAAGCCAGAGGAGCGGAGGCAGGCCGCCGCGCTCTACCGCGCTCTCAAAGCCGCCGGTGCCGCCTGGGCCGCCGGTGAACGCAGAGCCGATGCCATTCGCGCCGTCGTTCACGAGACGGTGATGTCGTCGCCCCTGGTGAGGCTCGAGTACGTGAGCGTCGCCGACGGCGATACGCTCGGGGAATTGACAATGATCGGGGATCGCCCGGCCCTCGTTTCCCTTGCAGCCCGGGTCGGCGTCACCAGGCTGATCGATAACATGACCGTACCGCCCGGCCTGTCGCCGGCCGGCACCGGCCGCGGATGATCGCGGCAAGACGGCACTGACGCTCTTCTTGGACATCCTCGTCACGAACGACGATGGCGCCCACGCGCCGGGGCTCTGGGCCCTGGTACGCGCGCTGCGGCCACTGGGGAACATCGTCGTCTGCGCGCCCGACCGCGACCGCAGCGGGGTGGGCCCCGCGCTCAGCGTTAACGAGCTCGTTCGGGCGAAGGAGCTCGTGTCGCCGGTCGACGGGGTACCTGTCTATGCGGTCGAGGGGACGCCGGGGGACGCGGCCGTCCTCGGCCTCCGTCGGTTCGCCCCGGGTCCGGTCGCGGTCGCGGTCAGCGGGATCAACCCGGGCTCCAACGTCGGCGAGGACGTGATCATCTCGGGCACGCTGGGAGCGGCGGTGCACACGTACATGAACGGCGTTCCCACGCTCGCCGTGTCGGTCGCCGGCGACACCGACCCGGCGGACCCGTTGGTCGCAGGGGTGGCACGCCAGGTCGTTGCGGCGATGGCGGAGCTTCGATCTCCGCTCTTCGTCAACCTGAACTTCCCGGAGCTCCCGCTCGGACCCGTCAAGGGTGTTCTGCGCACCGCGGTCGCGGCCCGCTTCCTGGAGGACGGCGTCGACTCGCTGCAGCGGGGGTACAGGACCTACTTCTGGCTGCTGAGGCGGGGCGGGCGCTCAGTCGACTCGACGGAGAAGGACACCGACGTCTGGGCGGTCCGCAACGGTTACATCTCCCTGTCGGCACTCCACCCCGAATTCGCCGGAGACGACACGGGTAGCCGGGTCGACGCCCTCGTGGAGGTCGCCAGGCGTGCCATCCGCGTTTGACACCCCCGAACGGGGATAACTAGAATCGGACGTGATTTGACACCATGCAGCGCGACCACGTCCCCGAGCGGGCGGTCGTCCCGCCGGCAGGTGTCCTACCCCCTGTGACGAAGTACGTGTTCGTGACCGGCGGCGTCGTCAGCTCCCTCGGCAAGGGCATTACAGTCGCGTCGATCGGGCGCATGCTTAAGGCGCGCGGCCTTCGCGTCTCCATCATGAAGCTGGACCCCTATCTGAACGTCGACCCCGGCACGATGTCCCCGTACCAGCACGGCGAGGTCTTCGTCACGGTCGACGGCTCGGAGACCGACCTCGACCTCGGGCATTACGAGCGGTTCATCGACGCCGAGCTCACATCGCTGTCGAACGTCACCGCGGGCCAGATCTACAGCGAGGTGATCAAGCGGGAGCGCCGCGGGGACTACCTGGGCGGGACGATCCAGACCGTCCCACACGTGACCAACGCCATCAAGGCGCGTATCAAGAAGCTCGCCGAGGCAACCCGGCCCGACGTGGTGGTCGTCGAGGTCGGCGGCACGGTCGGCGACATCGAGGGCCAGCCGTTCCTGGAAGCGATCCGCCAGATGCGCAACGAGGTGGGCGGCGAGAACACCCTATACATACATCTCACGCTGCTCCCGTATCTGAGCTCGACGCAGGAGCTCAAGACCAAGCCGACACAGCACAGCGTGACGGCGCTTCGCGGGTTGGGGATCCAGCCGGACGCAATCATCTGCCGCGCCGACCATCCGGTCGGGCAGTCGGTCCGGGAGAAGATCTCCCTCTACTGCGACGTTCCGGTCGAGGCCGTCATCGGGCTGCCGACGCTCGACACGGTCTATGCGGTGCCGCTACACCTCGAGCAGGAAGGTCTCGGAAAGTTCATCGCCAGGAGTCTCGACCTCGGCGGCGGCGACGCCGACCTGAGGTCCTGGTCGGACATGGTGGCCTTGATTCGCAAGCCGAAGCCGACTCTCAGGATCGCGATCGTCGGCAAGTACGTCGACCTGACCGATTCGTACCTGTCGGTCCAGGAAGCCCTCTTTCACGCCGGCCTGTACCACGACCGCCACATGGAGATCACCTGGGTCCCATCGGAGGAGGTCGAGCGGGTCGGTGCGGACCGGCTGTTAGGCGCGTACTCGGGAATCGTCGTTCCGGGCGGCTTCGGCCCTCGGGGGGTCGAAGGCATGGTGCAGACCGCCTCGTACGCGCGGGCGCGCGCGGTTCCATACCTCGGACTCTGCCTGGGCATGCAGGTGATGGTGATCGAATTCGCCCGGCATGCCCTGGGGCTTGAAAGAGCCAACTCCACGGAAATGGACCCCCGTTCCCCCGACCCCGTTATCGCGTACCTTCCGGGCCAGGAGGAGCTTTCGCAGACCGGCGGGACCATGCGCCTTGGCGCGTACCCGTGCAAGCTGCGCCCGCACAGCGTGGCAGAGCGGGCATACGCCACTCCACTCGTCCATGAGAGGCATCGGCACCGCTACGAGGTGAACAACGACTATCGGCTGCAGTTCGAAGAGGCCGGCCTGGTAGCAAGCGGGACCTCGCCGGACGAGTCGCTGGTCGAAATCTCGGAGGTGATGGGCCACCCGTTCATGCTCGGTACCCAGTTCCATCCGGAGTTCGCCTCGAGGCCCGACCGTCCGCACCCACTCTTCCGCGAGTTCGTGGCAGTCGCCAAGAGGGTCATTCGAGAAGGCGGACAGCCACCTCTCCCGTTCTCCGAGGCCATGAACGCTGCGGCGGTCCGCACCGAGGCCTCGTGACAATCGGCGTTCGCCTGTGCTAACGTGAGGAGACTTCCCGCGTCGCCGGTCCGTCCGGCGAGCCTTCTCTCCCGGTAACGTCGGACCAGTGCTGAAGCGTCGTTGACTGCTTCGCCAGTCCGCCGCCGAGTAATCTCCACCATGGAGGATCCACACCTGAACGTTCCACCTCGCCACAACCGCGGCGCCGGAAGGCGTCGCCGTCCAGCTTCCTATCGCAACCGGCCCCACGGCGTAAGCCCGGAACGGGGCAACGGGGCGGTGCCCGTCGCCGACTTCCCCGACGAGGACACGCCGTCCGTCTTCGGTGACCTGGCCAGCAAGAGCACCGCCGAGCTCCGCGAGCTCATCCCGCAACTCGGGCTCAAGATCGGCATGCCATCACGGCGCTCCGACATCGTGATGGGCCTCCTACAGCACTTCGCCGAGCAGAACAACCTGCTCCTGGGTGCGGGTGTGCTCGATCTGACCGGCGAGGGGTACGGCTTCCTCCGCAGCCCCGCTTCAAAGAACGGCCCCGACATCTACGTCTCGCAGTCGCAGGTCCGGAGGTTCGGCCTGCGCGGCGGGGACATGGTGGCAGGCCAGATCCGCGCCCCGAAGGAGGGCGAGCGCTACTACGGTCTCGTCCGGGTCGAGGTCGTGAACGGCTACGACCCCGAGACGTCGCGGCGCCGACCGGCGTTCGAAAAGCTAACGCCGCTGTTCCCAGAGAAGCAGATCAAGCTGGCGACGACCCCAAAAGTGATGTCGACCCGCCTGATCGATATGGTGGCCCCGATCGGGAAGGGGCAGCGGGCCCTGATCGTGTCACCGCCCAAGGCCGGCAAGACGGTCATCCTGAAGCAGATAGCGAGCGGGATCACGGCGAACCACCCGGAGATCTACCTGATCGTCGCCCTCATCGGTGAGCGCCCTGAAGAGGTCACCGACATGCGGCGGTCGGTCGATGGCGAGGTCTACAGCTCGACGTTCGACGAGCCCGTGGAGGAGCATTGCAGGGAAGCGGAACGCGCGCTCGAGCGCGCGAAGAGGCTTGTGGAGAGCGGCGAAGACGTCGTGATCCTCATGGACAGCCTCACCCGCCTGGCCAGGGCCTACAACCTTGCGGTGCCCAGTTCGGGAAAAACGTTGTCCGGCGGTATGGACCCTGTCGCCCTCTATCCGCCTAAGAATTTCTTCGGTGCGGCCCGCAACTGCGAGGAAGGCGGGAGTCTCACCATCGTCGCAACGTGTCTGGTCGACACGGGCAGCCGACTGGACGACCTCATCTACGAGGAGTTCAAGGGCACCGGCAACATGGAGGTCCACCTGGACCGCAAGCTGGCGGACCGCCGAATCTTCCCGGCGATCGACGTGCTGCGAAGCGGCACCCGGCGCGAGGAGCTCCTGCTCGACGAGCCGACCCTGAAGCAGATCTGGCTGCTACGCAGGATGGTGTCCATCATCTCCCAGGACTCGGCGTCCACAGAGGCCACCGAGCGTGTGCTCGAGCGGCTGTCGAAGACCCAGGACAACGCCGAGTTCCTCGTATCGATCAACAAGCCTGGCGGCCCGTAAGTATCGGCCGGCCATTTTTGGGGAAGAAACGCCTTCTTTTGTTCCCGCGTTGCGTTGACACTCAGATACGCCGCTGCGTATAGTGCGGGCCGTCACGAACGCTTCATTCGTAGCTTGTGAATGCCTTGACAGTACGAGTGAGCAGGTGCAAGAATCGCTAGGGTTTTTGCCTGGCAAAGGGTTCTGTGTGGCTTCGCGCGCGGACGCGAAGCGCGGATCAATAATCCTCAGGAACCGATAGGTCCGCAGGTCCGCCGGCAAGGCGGCGGTAATGTGGACGTAACGGAGACCGTCGGACACTGCACCGACGGGACCACAGCGTTTCGGCAGTGCTCTCTGCCACGGGGTGGTCGGGGAACCGGATAAGTTACGAGCAAGGGGGACAAACGCTGTGAAGTATTCGGCGAGATTGGTGACCGCTCTTGCAGCCGTCGCGCTGCTGATCGCGGTCCTGGTCGCGTTAGGAAAGACGACCAGGGACGCCCACGCGGCGGTCAACGGTACGATCTACCTGACCAACAACTGGTCGAAGCTGACCACCGAAGCGTCTCCGCCGAGCTCGACCGGCCGCACGTATGTCGGTTCGGGTAAGACGCTCTACGCCACGATTGAAGAGGTGAGCGTAACCGCCACCTCGACCGTGACGAACACCATCGAGACGGACTCGAACAAGGTGACGATCACGGTCGTCGATGCCGACGCGAACGTTCCGGTGGCCACAACCACGGTGGTGACGTTCCCCAGTTCGACGACGACCGCTGGTTCTTCCCGCAGCTTCACCCTGCCGCTTGCGTCGCCCATCATCGACCGCAACGGTAACGGCAGCGTCGTTAACGACGCTGGCGATGTGACGATCTCCGGCCTGACCTCGGGCGGGGCGTTCGTGTCCGGGGTGCTAGAGAGCGACGGGTCGTCCAACGGTGGCGTTGTCACGGTCACTGCGTCGTCGGATATCGGGGCAAGCGCGACGATGACGATCGGTTGGTCCACCAGCGCAATTGACACTCTGACCACCGGTGTAACCCACTGGTCGAGCCAGGGTGCCACAGAGATCACGATCACTCTCACGGAGACCGGCAGAAGCACGGGCCGTTTCGAGGCCACGCTGACGCTGTTCGACAACGAGAGCGGCACCGCGTCATCCGCTACGACCCGTGGGATTCAGAGCGGCGGTATTCTGACGGTCCAGTACAACGACCCAACGCCGGCAACAACCGGCGCGACGGTCAAAGTGCAAGCTCAGCTCGTCGTCGAATCGGTCGCGCCAGTGCTGAGCGTCACCGGTCCGGCCAACAACCTTGAGACGAAGGACCGCCAGATTCCCTTCTCCGGCACTGCTTCAGACGCGACGTCAGGTTTGAGGGTGAGTCGGCAGATCATCTTCATCGACAACACCGACGATGCGGCCAACGCAACGGCGGTCAGCACGGTGACGACGGGCAACCCGCACCTGCAGGTAACGGCGACGTTGACCACAGGCACTGCCGACGGGGCGACCGCGACGAGCTGGTCGTTCACGCCCGGTTCCACGCAGCTGCTTCCGAACACGGCGATAACGACGCCGAACCACATCGTTGACTGGCAGTTCCGATCATCCGACCTCGCGGGTAACGTGTCGTTCATCGACTCGGACACGACGACGGCGGGGGTCCAGAACTACAAGGTCAAGATCGATCAGGTCAGGCCGTTCATCACCGACGCGTTCACCGGCCACTTCTGGGACACCAGCCTCACGACACCGGCGCTGGGCCAGAACAAGGCCACCAGCATCGAGGTCCTGTTCGACGGAAACGTGGATGCGAGCTCGATCGCGGCGGCCGACTTCGAGGTCGTGATCGACGGAACTACCCATGTGCCCTCGGCGGCGGAAACGTTCTCCGGCGCCAAGGACAGCGTGTTCCTGACGGTTCCGCCGATCGTTGCGAGCTCCAAGCCGACCGTGAAGATCGTCGGCCAGATTGCGGACTCGGCGGGGAACATTGAGACCACTGGCTCCAAGGCAGCGGTCGATTCCCTGGCGCCGTCGCTAACCGTGGCACTGTCAGGCGGATCGTCGACGGCTAGCCCGACCTCGATCACCAACGACGCCATCACGGTGACGATCACGTCCGACGAGGCGTTGAGCGCCGATCCGACCGTCCAGGTGTACGCGCCAGGCAGCGCAGCCGAAGGCGCGGCAGTGTCCGCCGTTAGCCAGGGCGGAAACGTCTGGAAGGCCACGTTGACCAAGACGTCGTCGGCCGGTGCACGAGCCGAAGGCAAGAAGGCGATCGTCGTGAGCGCCACCGACCAGGCGACGGCAGCGTCCCGCAAGAGCACCGCCATCTCGCCGAACTCGGGTACGAAGGGCAATGCCGACACGACCAACTCGGCTGCCATCACGTACACGTTGGACACGGTGGTCCCGGCCCTTGCCATCAGCCCGGCTGATGCGAGCACGATCGACGACCTGCGGCCATTCGTGATCCTGGACTGGGGTGAGGCGATCGCCACGGTCAACAAGATCACCTTCAACGGTACGGACGTCTCGGCGTCAATAGCCAAGTCAAGCGACCGGAAGAAGTGGATCTACAAGCCGTCGGCCGACCTCAGCCTGGCGAAGCACACGATCGTGGCGCAGGCGACCGACGACGCGGGCAACAAGAGCGCGGAGCTGACCAGGACCTTCACGGTCGCCGCACGTGCTGCGTTCTCGCTGCCCCTCAACCCAGGGTGGAACCTCGTTTCACTCCGGGGTGAGCCCGCCGACACGTCGATCAACACAGTCGTGACGGTCAGCGACGTCACCACGGTGATCGCGTACGACCCGGCTGCCAAGGGCGGGCCGTGGCTCGTGGCGACCCGTGGGACCGACGGCAAGCTGGCCGGCAGTCTGACGACGCTCGACGCACAGCACGGGTACTGGGTGAACACGACGTCCTTCGAGCCGATCAAGGTGCTTGACCCGAAGCCGGTAGGTGGCACGCTGCCGCCTGCGATCCCGGTCGCCGCCGGTTGGAACATCATTCCGGCCCGCGACGTCACGGGGACGCTGGCTGCCGCGGCGACGATCACGACGGCGGACAAGTACTTCACCGGCACGAAGGTGACAAGGGCGTACAAGTTCGACACGCTCACCGGCAAGTTCGTCGGACTGGTGCTGACGGGGACGACCCCGAGCGACATCAAGGTCGGCGAGGCCTACTGGGCGTACTTCACGGAAGCGGGAGCGGTCATTCCGTAACCGCGGCCTAGGTCCGGGACCTAAACAGGGCGCCCTCTCCTCGGAATCCGGGGAGAGGGCGCCTTGGTGTATGACGCCGACAAGGGAGATGATTCGAGGATGATCCGCCGTCCAGTGTTTTCGCTCGTGGCTGGCATTGCGCTGGCGCTAGGGTTCGTGTTCTTGGCAACCGGGGGCACGGCGCACGCTCAGACGCCTACTCCGACCGTGGATCCCGTGATCCCTACGCTTCGGCTGATCATCTACAAGGGGACCGCCACGGTCGCGGGGTCTCCAGCCCCTGACGGGCTCCCGATAACAGCAAGGATCGCAGCCACCGCGTACGTTTCCCAGCCGGTGCTGACCAAGGGGGGCGCGTATACCGCGATCGTGGTGGGACCCTCGAAGGAGTCCGAGGGTCGGGCGGTTGAGTTCTTTCTCGACGGCCAGGTGAAGGCCGCCCAGGGAGATGTATTCACGCCACAGGGCGATTTCCCCATAGTCAAAACGCTCAACCTGACGTTTGCGAATCTCCCGGTCCCCACACCTACACCCACTCCGGTGCCGGTAACGCCAGCCCTCTATTCGGGAATCGCGATTACGGGCGCGGGCGTCGTGCCCGCCGGGCTTCCAATCGTTCTCAAGATCCTCGACTACACATCGAGCCCGGCGATTACCACAGAAGGGGGCAAGTTCAGCCTGACGGCAAACCCGGGAACGATCAAGTACAAGGGCCAGCCGGTGGAGTTCTTCATAGGGGCGTTCCGGGCGGACCAGAGTTTCCCATTTGACCCTGGAGTGTTCCGGACCGACGTGAACCTCACGTTCTCGGTCGTTCCCACGCCCACTCCTACTCCGACGCCCACACCTACGGCAACGCCTACGCCTACTCCGACGCCCACGGCGACGCCTACTCCGACGCCCACGGCGACGCCTACCCCGACGCCGACGCCGGTACCGACGGCAACGCCGGCGCCGACCAGGACGCCGACGCCGACGCCAGCGCCGACCGCCACAGCTACCGCCACAGCGACGCCGACGCCGCTGCCGACGCTGACGCCGACGCCCGTGCCGCCGACGCCGACCGCGACGCCGGCGCCTACGGGCGGCTGTCAGCGGGGCGCGCCGGGGACGATCGGCGCCGAGGGCATCGGCATGCTCGCGATGGCGGGAGCGCTGCTCGGCTGGCGGCTGTGGCGGAGGCGGGACGCGTCGGCGTAGCGCCGCCGGCTATCTGAGCCGTAGCGAGTCCAGGAACCGCCTGGCGCGGTCCGGCCAGTCGACTGTCGTCCCCTGGGCGCCGGCGTCTATCAGGCGCCGCAAGTCGCCCTCGTCTTTGACGCCCCAACCGCGGACTGTGAACCCGCGGTCGAGCGCCAGCTCAACCGTCTCGGCGGTGGCCGTAGCGGCCCGGGGATAGAGGCCCTGCAGCCTGTTCGCACGGGCCTGCGCAATGGCGTCGTCGTCGATCTGAGCGACGAGCCACCCGTGCCGCAGTTCCGGCAGGAGCTCGCGGGACCGCAGGAGCTGGTCCTCGGAGAACGACGTGATCGTCAGGCCCGGCACGGCGTATGGCTCGCCCGCGGCGAAGCCAAGCCACCCTCGGCGTAGCAGCAGCTCCGCCACAGCTCCCGGGAGCGCTTCTTCGCGGGACTTGAGTTCAAGGTGGATGTGGGCTCGGCCGGCGTAGCGCTCCAGGACTTCGCCGAGCGTCGGTACACGGGTCCGCCCGGCGAACCAGCCCCCGGGGGCCCTCGCACCTGCATCGAGCGCCTGGATTTCCTCGAGCGTCAGCCTGGCGACCGCGCCAGCTCCGTCGGTGGTGCGGTCGACGGTGTCATCGTGAATGACGACCACCGCACCGTCGTTCGTGAGCTGGGCATCAAGCTCGAAGTTGCCGAATCCCGCCTCGATCGCCATGTCGAATGCCGGAATGGTGTTCTCCGGCGCCCTCGAAGAGAAACCTCGATGGGCGATCAGCGAAAACGACATCCGGGCGCAGCCAACCGAAGATCGTGCGGGCCTACCGCCGCGTGGCGGGTGCCGCGACCCGGAACGGCGTGAGGACGCCCAGTTCCCGTGCCCTCTTGAGGGCGGCGGCCTTCTCGCCGGCGGTCAGCCGGTTCACCGGCGGCCGGGCCTCTCCGCAGTCGATCCCGATCCGGGCGCCGATCACGGCCTTGGCGACGTGTGAGGCGGCCCCAAACATGATGACCAGGTCGACGATCTCCCGGGTGTCCCGTTGAAGCGACATCGCCGTCTGCGTGTCGCCCCGCTCCCAGGCGTCGAACAGCTCTCGATAGAGCTTCGGCGCAATGCTCGGCGGCGCGTCGACGACCCCGATTGCGCCGGTGGTAAGGGCTGGGAGGAGGAGTCGCCCGCTTCCCGTGAACACCTTCATGCCCATGTCCGCGTACATCCGGATGTGCGAGAAGTCGACGGCCGAGTGCTTCAGGCCAATCAGCTGGGGCACGGCCTTCCCGACTCTCTCGAGGAGCGGCGGCACCAGCTCGACGTTGGTCAGCTGGGGCAGGTTGTACGCAAAGAAGGGGAGGTCGGCAGCATCGGCGACGGCCTGGTAGTGCTCGATGATCGATCGCTCTGAAGGCCGGTAGAAGAACGGCGGCACGCAGCAGATCGCGTCGCACCCGGCTTCGCGCGCAGCCCGCGCAGCCTTGACCGCGCTCGCGGTCGTCGGGGCGCCGACGTGCATAATCGTGTATGCGCGGCCACGGCACGTCTCGGCGGCCACCCGTGCGACCGCTGCTCGTTCCTGGTCGTCGAAGATCGCTCCCTCTCCGGTGCCGCCGGCGACCCAGAAGCCGTGGACCCCGCCGGCGATGTTGTCTTCCAGCACGGCTCGGAGCGCACGTTCGTTGATGCCGCCATCGGCCGTCATCGGCGTCGGATTCGCGGCGAACACCCCACGCCACTTCGAATCAGAAGGGGCCTTCCCGTTGCGGGATCCCGCGCGGCCGTTGCTGCCTGGTGGCTGGCTGTTGCTGGATCGTCGACCGGGTCGGGTCATGTCGTCCTCCAAATATCGGAAACGAGCGCCGGCAGCCCGGGGGAAGAATCGTAGTGCCGGCTCTCCAGTGTGTGGAAGGGCAGGCGCAGTGTAGAGGAATCCCAGGTTGTGCGAGGATTGAGGACGATGGACGTGTGGATCGCCCGGGGTGTTTGAGTCGCTTTCTGACAAGCTGACCGGCGTACTCGGGAAGCTTACCGGCAAGGGCCGGATCTCCGAGAAGGACGTCGATGAAGCGCTGCGGGCGGTGCGGCTCGCCCTTCTCGAGGCCGACGTCGATTTCCGGGTCGTCGGCCAGTTCACGAAGGCGATACGCGAGCGGGCTACCGGCACCGATGTGTTCAGCTCACTGACAGCCGGGCAGACGGTCGTCAAGATCGTTCACGAAGAGCTCACAAGGGTGCTCGGGGGCGAGGCGGTCGACCTGGCCCGGGGGGACCAGCCGCCGACCGTCGTGATGCTGGTGGGGCTGCAGGGCGCGGGTAAGACGACCACGGCGGCGAAGCTGGCCCTGCATATCCGCAAGACGCGCAAACAGGACGTGATGCTGGCGGCGTGCGACCTGAAGCGCCCGGCCGCGATCGATCAACTCGTCCAGCTCGGCACGCAGCTGAGCATCCCCGTCTATTCGGAGGGGACAGATTCGACCGCTCGCCGCGTGGCTGAGAACGCGGTCAAGGCGGCGCAGGCGCAGCACACCTACTGGCTGATCCTGGATACCGCGGGCCGCTTGCACATCGACGAAGAGCTAATGGTCGAGCTCGCGGAGATCAAGAAGGCGGTCTCGCCGGTCGAGAGCCTGCTGGTCGTCGACGCGATGGCGGGCCAGGACGCCGTGAGGTCCGGCACCGACTTCCATGCAAGGGTCGGACTGACCGGCATCGTTATGACGAAGATGGACGGCGATGCCCGTGGTGGTGCGGCGCTCTCGATGCGCTCCGTTACCGGAGTGCCCATCAAGTTCATCGGTGTCGGGGAGAAGCCCGACGGCCTCGAGGCGTATCACCCGGACCGGCTCGCCTCGCGCATCCTCGGCATGGGCGACATCGCGGGCCTGATCGAGAAGGCGCAGCAGGAGCTGGACCTCGAACAGGCACAGAAGCTCGAGCGCAAACTCAAGAAGGCCCAGTTCGACCTCGAAGACTTCCTTCAGCAGATCCAGCAGGTCCGGAAAATGGGTCCGCTGACCGACATCCTCGGCATGATCCCCGGAATGGGTGCGTTGCGGGGCAAGATCGACCCGAAAAACATCGACGAGAAACGCATCTCCCGAGCGGAGGCGATCGTGTTATCCATGACGGTCGCCGAGCGCCGGGATCCGAAGTTGATAAACGGGTCTCGCCGCCGGAGGATTGCGATGGGCAGTGGAACGTCGCCGTCGGAGGTTAATCAGCTCCTCAACCAGTTCTTCGAGATGCAGAAATTGATGCGACGGATGGCGACCGGCGGCGGCCGCAGAGCGATGATGGGGATGCTGGCCGGGAAACGCTGACCTGCCGATCACGAGTCCCGCAGGCACAACCGGCAGTAGCCGGCGGGCAACGCCCGACCAGGAAAGGAATTGGGCAGGCCACCCTCAACCGGGCCGGGGCTTTCCTTGACGCCGGGCGAGACGGCTACTTAACATTGCAATCGGGCGGATGCCCGTTGAGCCAGAAGGAGACGGCTCGAAAAACATAGACCTCAGGCGGTCGAGGAGGCATTGATGGACCTCGTCCTGACCGCCGTCATTACGGCCCTCGTTGTCGCGCTACTGGCAGGGGCCATCGGTTTCTACATCAGAAACGCGCTCGTCACGCGCAGCGCCCGTGCGGCGCTCGAAGCGGCCCAGGATCAGATTCGCCGGGCGGAGGAACGCAGCAAGGAGATCCTTCTCGAAGCCAAGGAACAGGCCATTCAGGCCAGGTCCGCGCTTGAGCAGGAACTCAGGGCCAGACGGCAGGAACTTCAGAAGCAGGAACAGCGGCTAGAGCAACGCGAAGAGAATCTGGACAAGCGAACCTCCGGGCTTGATTCGAGAGAATCGAGGCTACGAAACCAGGAGGCGCAGTCCGAGAGAAAAACTCAAGAACTCGAGGCGATCAAACAGGAAGAAGCCAGGCGCCTCGAGGCGGTGTCCGGGATGTCCTTGTCCGATGCGAAGGAGTTGCTCCTTCAGCGCGCGGAAGAGAGCATCCAATTCGAGATGGCGCGCCGGATGCGTGACGCCGAAGAACAGTACCACGACCGGGCGGATGCGGTCGCGCGCGAAATAATTGCGGGCTCGATCCAACGGCTGGCATCGGAAGTCGTCTCGGAATCGACAGTGGCGTCGGTGCAGATTCCCAACGACGAGATGAAGGGCCGGCTGATTGGCCGCGAGGGGCGGAACATCCGTGCGATCGAGGCGGCGACCGGGGTCGACCTGATCATCGACGACACCCCGGAGACCGTGACGATCTCGTGCTTCGACCCGATCCGGCGGGAGGTGGCGAGGCGCGCCCTGGAGAAGCTGATCCAGGACGGTCGCATCCACCCGGCCAGGATCGAGGAGATCGTACAACGGGCCCAGGCCGACGTGAACGAGGTGATCAGGAAATCCGGCGAGCAGGCCATGCTCGACGCCAACGTCAAGGGACTCCACCCGGAGCTCGTCAAGATGATGGGCCGGCTCAAGTACCGGTACAGCTACGGCGAGAACGTCCTCCAGCACAGCGTGGAGGTCTCGCTGCTGGCGTCGCTGGTCGCCTCGGAGCTGGGGGCGAAGGCGAACATCGCTCGCACTGCCGGGTTCCTGCACGACGTCGGCAAGGCGCTGACCCATGAGGTCGAAGGTCCCCATGCGGAGATCGGCGCCGATCTCGTGGCGAAGTACGGGATGCCCGATGACATCCAGAAGGCGATCCGGGAGCACCACGACCGCGAGATGACCACGGTCGAGTCGTTCATCGTCGCCGCGGCCGATGCCATAAGTGCGGCCCGGCCGGGCGCCCGGCGCGACACGGTCGAGCACTACATCCAACGTCTCGAAGCCCTGGAGAACGTAGCTCGCGGTTTCGCCGGAGTCGAGCGATGCTACGCGATCCAGGCCGGCCGTGAGATCCGGGTTATGGTGAAGCCGGAGGAGATCGACGACGCCCGAGCGTCGGTGCTTGCGCGCGACATCGTGAAGCGGATCGAGGAGACCCTCGCGTACCCCGGCCAGATCAAGGTGGTCGTCATCCGGGAGTCGCGCACCGTCGAGTTCGCCCGCTAGCGCCGTGCGCGTGCTCATGGTCGGGGACGTGGTCGGGCGGCCGGGCCGCCAGGCCCTCGCCGGGCTTCTGCCGGGCCTGCGGGACGCGCTGGGGATCGATCTTGCGGTCGTGCAGGGCGAGAACATCGCGGCGGGGTTCGGGCTCACGCACGACACGGTGCGTGAGCTACTCGATGCGGGTGCCGATGTCATCACGACGGGCAACCACGTGTGGGACCGGAAGGAGTTCATCCCGCTGCTCGAAGAGTCGGAGCTTCCGGTCATCCGCCCGATGAACTACCCGGAGACCGCTCCCGGCCGGGGTCACATCGACCTGGGACGCGCGGTCGTCGTGAACCTGATCGGGAGGGTCTTCGTGGGCGAGGCGGATTCGCCGTTCGCCGTCGTGGACCGGTTCCTGAAGACACCGGCGGCGGTCGGCCGCCCGATCCTGGTCGATTTCCATGCGGAGGCCACCTCCGAGAAGCAGGCGATGGGCTGGTATCTGGACGGCAGGGTCTGCGCCGTGGTCGGCACGCACACGCACGTGGCGACGGCCGATCCCAGGATCCTGCCGAAGGGGACCGCGTACGTCACCGATCTGGGCATGGTCGGCCCGGTCGACTCCGTGATCGGCATGGAGCCGGATGACGCGCTGTACCGGTTCCTGAACAACGTCCCGCGGCATCTTCGGGTCGCGGAGGGGCGTTGCCGGTTCAACTCCGTGATGATCGAGGTCGACGACGCCACGGGGGAGCCCCGTGAGATCGAGCGTGTCGACCGGGAGTTCGAGCCTTGAGCCGTACCCCGGAGGTCGACCTCCACCTGCACACGACCGCGTCCGACGGCCGCTTGGGCCCGGCGCGGCTGATCGATCAGGTCGCTGCGACTGCCCTCAAGGTCGTCGCCATCACCGACCACGACACGACTGACGGGCTGGCCGAAGCGTTCGAACGCGCGGCCCTGCACCCGCACCTCCGGCTCATCCCCGGCATCGAGCTGAGCGCGGAGAGCGGCGATTCCGAGGTGCACCTGCTCGGGTACTTCATCGACGTCGCCGACCCCGAGCTGCAGAGCTTGCTCGGGCGCATGCGTGAGGCGCGGGTCGATGCGGCGCGGCGCACCGTCGAGAAGCTGGCGATGCTGGGCGTCGGCGTGGAGTGGCGCCGGGTCCAGGAACTGGCAAACGGTGCGATCGGAAGGCCCCACATCGCGCGGGCGATGATCGAGGCGGGGCACGTGAAGTCGATGCAGGAGGCATTCGAACGGTACCTCGGCGACGATGGCGTCGCCCGGGTGCCTCGCGAGAAGCTCTCCGCGCTCGACGCACTTGCGCTCGTGCACCGGGTGGGTGGGGCCGCCGCGATAGCGCATCCGCGCACCGTTGCAGAGATCGATCGTGTCGTCGCCGAGCTTGCGGGCGCCGGGCTCGACGGGATCGAGGTCTTCGCTGAGAAGTACATGCCGGACCAGCGGGCGCAATACCGAGCGCTGGCGAAGAGATACGGACTTCTGGAGTGTGGCGGCAGCGACTACCACGCCAACGGGAATGAGGGTGAGATCGTCCCGGGCGCTCCGGGCGTCCTGGCGCCGCAGCTCGAGGTAGTCGGGCAGCTGGAGGCTCGGGCGGCGCGAGCCGCTCCCGGCCGGTACCGCCGCGCAGGCGTCTAGGGGCCCGTCATGTCCACCGGCGAGGTCGTGCTGGCGGGGGTAGCCGGCTACCTGTGGGGCTCGGTGCCGTCGGCATACCTGCTGGTGCGGGCTTTCAAGGGGATCGATCTCCGCCGGCATGGCAGCGGCAACATCGGGATATCTAACGCCGCGCAGGCGGCCGGCGCGAGTGTGGTGGCGCCGCTGGTCGTCTACGACGCATTCATCAAGGGGTGGCTGCCTGTCTTCCTGGCATCGGGCGTCGTGTGGGACCTCGGCGTCACGGCCCAGGTCGCCATCGCAGTAGGCGTGGTGGCAGGTCATAACTGGCCGCTCTACCTGCGCTTTCACGGCGGGCGGGGGGTTACCCCGTCGCTGGGCGCCCTGCTCGCGCTCAACTGGCCCTTGCTGGTCGCCATCGGGGCGGTCGCCGGTTCGATCTCGGCGGCAACTCGCAACACGCCGGTGGCCTGGCTGGTCGCCACGCTCGCCCTGCCCGTGTTCGCGGCCATCGGCCTCGCACTCCCCGCAGGATCCGTGTTCCGGACGTCAGCGGGCCTGGTCGTGTTCGCCATCGTGTACCTCTTCCTGATGCTGCTACGTCGGGTCCAGGGCAGCTGGCCGGGCGAACAGCCGCCACGTCCGGCGGGCCTGTCGCGGGGCAGAGTGCTTCTCAACCGGCTTCTGCTCGACCGTGACACGGCCGATCGCGACGAATGGCTCAGGCGGGGATCGCGTACCGGCGACGGGCCGGAGGACCGGCTGAGCCCGACATGACCGAAACCGTACCTGCTCCCCAACACTGCAAGCGGCACTCCGATGTCGACAGCAACCTGCGTTGCCCGCGCTGTAACGACCTGATATGCCCGAAGTGTCTCGTCCATACACCTGTGGGCGCGCGCTGTCCAGACTGCGCGCGGCTGCGCGTAAACCCCGCCTTCGACGTCTCCGGCGCCGTGGCAGTGCGGTCGATCGCGGGGGCCGTCGGGGCGTCGGCCGCGGCGTGGGGGCTCTACTTCCTCATCGTCTCGTGGGCGGGAGGGCTCGGGTTCCTGCTCTGGCTCGTGGCGCCGCTCGGGATCGGGTATGTCGTCGCCGAGGCTGCCTACCGGTCCGCCGGCTACCGGCGGCACCCTCGCCTCCAGTGGGTCTCGGGCGGCTCGGTCGTCGCCGGCTTCGTGATCGCCTTCCTCGTAGTCGCCGCCCTCGTGTCGTCTCGGGACCTCGTCCCTGGCCTGGCGCAGGCGCTCGTCCGCTACGCCCTCGGCATCCTGGTCGCGGTCGCCGTCGCCGTGTACCGCAGCCGCCTGTGAAGTGGCGGGTCGGCGCGTTGCGGGCCCCCGGACCGATGCGATAGAGTAAGCGGCTCCGGAGGAATGGCGATGGGCATACCCGAAACAGGTTTTCTCGTGGTGTCGCGCCCACGCCTCCGCGCGCCCCGCTGACCTGCGGGGCCGGCAACTGAGCCAACGAGGCCGTGGGCGAATCCCACGGCCGATTTGTTTCCGGGGCCAGACGATGGTGAGAATGGAATCCTCAGGACCGGTGCGTCCGGTAGTGCGGGCCGTCAGGCTCGAGAAGCGGTTCAAGCAGAACGTGGCTGTGAACCAGATCACGTTCGACGTGCGCGCCGGCGAGACTTTCGGGCTGCTCGGTCCGAACGGCGCCGGTAAGACGACCACTATGCGGATGATGGCCTGCATGTCGCCGCCGACATCGGGCGAGCTTACGGTGAACGGCCTCGACGTCTACCGACGGTCGAGGGAGGTGCGCGATTCGCTCGGCGTCGTGTCGCAGCACGACGGGCTGGACCCGGACCTGAGCGCCCGGGACAACCTGATCGTGCACGCCCGTTATTTCGGGTTGAGGGGGGCGGCGGCGCGTGCGCGAGCGGACGAGGTGCTCGAGTTCTTTGGCCTCACCGGGCGGGCTGGCGACGAGGTCGACAACCTCTCGGGCGGGCTGAAGCGGCGCCTGGGCATCGCCAGGGCCTTCATGCACCGGCCGAGCATGGTCATCCTGGACGAGCCGACGACCGGCCTGGACCCGCAGAGCCGCAACCGCGTATGGGAGCAGCTGGCGATCCTGAAGCAGGCCGGCGTGACGATCGCAATGTCGACCCACTACATGGAGGAGGCCACCGCGCTCTGCGACCGGCTGGTGGTGATCGACCACGGGCGGATCCTGGCCGAAGGTTCACCGGCCGAGGTGGTGCGCAGGTACGCCGGCGAGCAGACCGCGATCGTGCGTGTCGACGCCGGGATGCGCCAGTCGCTCGCGGCGCGCCTGAGCGGGCAGGGCTACCAGGTCTTCGACCACGCGACGTGGCTCGCCGTGCACGGACGCGATGGCGAGCGGCCGCAGGTGGACGGCATGGACCCTGCGAGGATCGTCTACCGGGCTTCGACGCTCGAGGACGCGTTCCTCGCACTGACCGGGAGAGAGCTGAGGGACGAATGATGGCAGCTGTTGCATCTCGACGCTCGGTGGCGAGGGCGGACGTCAGGCTCCGGAACGTCGCCGGGGTGTGGCTGCGGCACGCCACCGCGTTCAAGCGGGGCTACCTGATCGAGATCAGCGCCATCCTGATCGAGCCGCTGCTCATCCTGCTCGCCATCGGTTTCGGCGTGGGCAGGCTGGTCGGTGAGGTGTCCGACGTCAGCTACGCCGTGTTCGTGGCCCCCGGCATCGTCGTCGGAAACGCGATGTGGCACTCGCTGTTCGAATGCTCCTGGGGCGCCTTCCGGCGGATGCAGCTGCACCGGGTCTACGACTCGATCCTGACGGCGCCCGTGAGCATCAGAGAGCTGGCCGCCGGCGAGATCGCCTGGGGCGCTACCCGGTCGCTGATGACGACCGCGGCGGTGCTGGTTGCGGCCAGTGCGTTCGGGTTGATCGACTCGCCGCTAGGCGCCGGGATCGTATTGATCGGAGTGTTGACCGGCCTCACGTTCGGCGGGATGGGACTGTTCTTCGCCTCGATAGCGCCGACGACCCACTCGCTGACTCTAGTCTTCACGCTGGTCGGCACTCCCCTGTTCTTCTTCGGTGGCGTGTTCTTCCCGATCGAGTCGTTGCCCGACTTCCTCGAGCCGGTCGCATGGGCGCTTCCGTTGACACCTGCCGTTCAGGCGGCCCGGGGGCTGTCGACCGGTCACTTCGGGCTGACCGAGTTGCTCTGCGTCGTGTATCTGGCGGCGCTCGCGGCGACCTTCTATCCGCTGGCGGTCTGGCGCCTTCGCCGGAGGCTGATCGTCTAGCGGGTCCTACGGGCCCGCCGGGACTCGCGTACCAGCCAGGCGACACCGCCGAGGATCACGAGCGCGGCGCCCGCGTACACGAGCGTCGGCGCTGCCAGCCCGCGACCGGAGCGGGCGCGGGGACGCACGGTCAGCGGGAAAGTGAACGTGCCCTCGCCCGCGGCCGCCTTCACCTCGACTCGCACCGACCACTCTCCGGCCTCGTCGGGTTCCGCGTTGCCAACGTATGTGCCGGGGTTGGTCGGCGCCGCCAGGGCAGGCGTGATCAGCTCGTCACGCCCCCCTCTTCCGAGCATCACTTCGACCCGTGCCCCGCTCACCGGCATGCCCGATGCGAGCGCCGAGGGGCGGACCAGGAACTGCACCTTCCCCGCGACGGGCTCGGCGGGCAACACTTCGACCGAGACGCGGTAGGGGCCGGCGACGCCGTCGTGGACACCGCTGGCACCCTGCGCGACCGCCGTGCGAAAGCTGCCTGCCAGCAGCGTCGCAACGATGGCCAGGCAGCCGGCGATGGCGAGGGTGGCGGCGTATGCGTTGGCAGCGGCGGGGAACGCGGCGGCTGGCAGGACGCGCATCACGCAGATTGTAGGCGTGGCCCGCGGACCCGACGCGGCGCAGGAGAGGGTCAAGTAGAATCGGCCGGTTGCTTCGTGACCGGCCGGTTGCTTCGTGAAAGGGGGAGCCGCAATGGCGCAGATCCGTCCGAACAAGGCGAAGGCAAAACTCCGCGCCGGTGGGATCGTCAACGTGATCGGCGGTCTGAACGACTCCGACATGGTCGATGCGGCCGGGACTCTCGGGGTGGATGCCGTCTGGTTCGAGGGCGAGCACGGAGGCGTCGACTTCCAGGACATCTCCGACCTTACGCGGGCCTGCGACCTGTGGGGTCTGACCTCGATCGTGCGGGTCGGATTCAACAACGCCAACGTGATCTACCGGACCCTCGACCGCGGGGCGCAGGGAATAGTTGTCCCCCACGTCAACACGCGTGCCGAGGCCGAAGCGGTGGTCGACGCGGCCAAGTTTGCCCCGATCGGTCACCGGGGCATGTTCACCAGCCGCCAGGGCTACGGGGTCGGCGACTATCTGAAGGTTGCGAACGAACAGACGATGGTCGTCGTACTCATCGAAGACATCGTTGCGATCCGAAACCTCGACGACATCTTGAAGGTGGAACACATTGATGTCTTCCTGGTCGCGCCGTCCGACCTGGCGCAGTCGATGGGGCACATCGGCGACATGGGGCATCCGGAGGTCCAAAAAGTGATCGACGAGGCTGCGGCGCGGATCAGTCGTGCCGGCAGGGTGGCGGGCCATATAGCGACCGCGGACACCGCCGGGCCCCTGGTGCGCAAGGGATTCCGCTTCCTCCTCGCCAACAGCGGCGACTGGCTGGCGAGAGGCGCGCAACAGTACCTGTCGGCCGTGCAAACGGCGAAGAAATGATGCGCGGGCTCAAAGCGCGGCAGTCCGTCCGAGTCTCGGCCGTCGTGCTGGCTCTGGCGGCCGTGCTCCTGGTTGCCTGCCGCGGTGGGGCGCGCACGCCTCGAGGTGTCGAGATACCGGTCTTCACCCCGACTCCCGCGCCGCAGGTCTGCCTCAACGACCGCTATCCGGCCGGGACCCCTGAGTTCGCCGGCGACCAATTTGCTTACAGCACGCTGGCCAGCGGGCTCCAGGTATTCGACGTCTCCGCGGGTACCGGTGCGACTCCGGCGTCGAGCGACGCCGTCAGCGTGAGGTTCACCGGGTTCCTCCCGGACGGCTGCATCTTCACCACCAGCTATCTGCAGGAGGGGCCGGTCGACATCGACCTCACGGCGTCCATCGAGGGGATCCGGGAGGGTGTTTCGACGATGCAGGTAGGCGGGCAACGGCGTCTGCGGATCCCCGCCACACTGGCATACGGCGCCCAGGGGTTCCCGGGCAGGGTGCCGGCCAACTCGCCGGTGATTTTCGCCATCGACCTCGGCGGGATCGTCGACAGGTCGGCGACTGGCACGCCCCAGACCGCCACGACCACCCCTTCAGCCCCGTGACGGCGTCGCGTCGGGCGTCCACGCCGGATGCGATGTCGGTCCACCGCTCGTCGCTCGTGGTCGACACGCACATCGATACGCTCACGCACCTGGTCGCGCGTTCGCCCGACTTTTCCAGTCGGCTGGACGCGGGACGCGTCGACATTCCGCGCCTGCGGGAGGGCGGGGTCGGCGCAGCGTACTTCGCGATCTGGATCGACGAAGGGACGCCCGATGCGGAGGCGTTGACGTACACGCTTCACTCGCTCGACGTCATGCACGAGACCGCCGCCAAGTACCCATCGGCCCTCGAGATCGCGCTCACGGCCGGTGACGTGGAACGCATACACGCCTCCGGCAAGACCGCGATCGTGATCACAATCGAAGGCGGGCGGGTCATCTGCCACGACCTCCGCGTGCTGAGGGCGCTGCATTCGCTGGGGGTGCGGTCGCTTACCCTGGCGTGGGGCGCGGCGACCACGTGGATGGACTCGTGGAACGAGGAGAAGCACGGCGGTCTCACTTCGTTCGGCCGTGACGTGGTCGTCGAGATGAACCGGCTCGGCATGCTGGTCGACGTCTCACACGCTTCCGACCGGGCGTTCTGGCAGATACTCGAGACGTCGCAACGGCCGGTGTTCGCGTCGCACTCGTCGTGCCGGGCCCTCACCCCGACGATGCGGAACATGACCGACGACATGATGCGGGCCATGGCCGAGCGGGGCGGCGTCGTCAACGTCAACTTCGGGTCCGGATTCCTCACGGCGGTGCCCGAGCAAGTGCACCCCGCCCGGTTTGGCCCGCCGCAGCCCCCGCCCCGTGACCTGTTCGACCGCGTTGGCTGGAAGTTGCCGGCACCCGGGGTCCCATTCGAGCGCCTGCTCGTTCACTTCGAGCACGCGATCCGAATGGCAGGTTCGGGTCATGTCGGCATCGGGTCCGACTTCGACGGCGTCAAGTCGGTGCCCCAGGGCATGGAGGACATTTCAAAGCTGCCGGCAATCACGGAGGCTCTGCTCATGCGAGGGCATGCCGAGGCGACAGTCAGGAACGTGCTGGGCATGAACAACGTGCGCCTCCTTCGGGATGTGATCGGCGCGTAAGGGGTCCGCAATGACGGGACTGCGTGACCGGATCGGTTTCGACGCCGGAAGCCGGCGCGTCGAAGATGCCATCGATTGGGGTGGTCGCGAGGGATTTCACCATATCGACTTCAACGCCGACATCGGCCCGAACCACCTCCACGAGTGGAGCGACCAGCGGGTCACGTCGGTGAAGGACAGGGCGGCGGCAAAGGGGATCGAGCTGGTCCTCCATACACTGTCGGCCGTTAATGTCGCCGAGTTCTCGCCATTCATGGCGCCGGCCGCGGACCAGTACCTGATCGGCAACCTGAAGCTGGCCCGGCGGCTTGGAGTCCGCCGGATGATCGTTCACGCCGGTCTGCACTTCGGCAATAACATCCCGCAGCGGAGGCAGGCTTCGCTCGACCGGCTCACCCGGATTGCCCGCCAGGCAAGGGAGGACGGAGTCACGCTGCTCCTCGAGAACCTGAACCGGGAGCCCGACGACGCCGAGGTCCATTACCTGGCGTACAACGTCGAGGAGTGCCGGCCGTATTTCCAGGCGCTCCCGCCAACCTCGCTGGGCTGGGCATTCACGGCCAACCACGCACACCTCGTGCCGGAGGGCGTGGCCGGGTTCCTGGACGCGTTCGGGATCGAGCGGATCGGCGAGGTCCGGCTGGCCGACTGTCGCGGGGACAAAGAGGAGCACCTGCTGCCGGGCCAGGGGACCCTCGACTTCTCGTACCTGTTCCGGCGGCTGGAGGGCGAGGGGTACCGGGGACACTATTCGATGGCGTTCGGCTCCGACCAGGACAAGCTGCGAGCAAGGGACTCCTTCGCGGGCCTCGTTTGATGCAGCTGCCAGTGGCGCCGTCGCTCCTTCGCACCCCCCTCTACGAGTCTCACGTTCGGGCTGGTGCGCGCATGGTCCCGTTCGCGGGCTGGGAGATGCCGGTCAGCTATCCGGCGGGCATCCTCGCCGAGGTCAGGGCGGTGCGGACCGCCGCCGGCATGTTCGACGTATCGCACATGGGAAGGCTCCGGGTACGGGGCGAGGCCGCGGCGCGGTTCCTGGACACAGTCTGCAGCGCCGATGTCAGCGGCCTGGGACATGGCCGGTCGAAGTACCACGTGATCTGCAACGAGCGAGGCGGGATCATCGACGACGCCATCGTCTACCGTCTGACCGACGACGAATGTCTGCTGGTCGTCAACGCGGGCAACAAGCAGGCCGTGCTTGACTGGGTGTTGCCGAGGGCCCGGGCGTTCGCGGTGGCTGTCAGAGACACCTCCGCTGAGTTCGCGATGGTGGCGGTCCAGGGACCGGAGGCGGTCGGCATCCTCGACCGGCTGACCGGCGGCGTGGCTTCGGGGGTCAGGCCGTTCCGGATCGGGACGATCGTGATCGACGGGGTCGCCATGCTCGCCGGCCGGACCGGATACACCGGCGAGGACGGATTCGAGGTGATGCCTCCCGCGACGGCAGCAGCGGCGATCTGGGACCGGCTGGGGGCAGCGGGCGTTCAGCCCTGCGGACTCGGCGCCCGTGATGTCTGCCGGCTCGAAGCGGGCCTGATGCTGCACGGCGTCGACATGACGGTCGACAATAATCCGATCGAGGCCGGGCTCGAACGCTTCGTGTACCTGGACTCGCCGGGCTATGTTGCCGCAGGGGCGCTCCGCCAGCTACGCGAACGGGGCACGCCTCGAGTGATCGTCGGCATTCGCATGCTCGAGCGGGCCATTCCGAGGCACGGCTATGCGATCTTCGCCGGCCGTGGCGCCGCGGTCGGCCCGTCCGAAGGCGGCAGCGAGGGGGATGTTCAGGTTGGTGTCGTGACCTCCGGGACGCATTCGCCCACGCTTGACGCTGATATAGGGATGGGCTACGTTGACCGGGCCTTTTCAACCCCCGGCACGAGGCTCGAGATCGATGTCCGCGGCCGGCGCGCGGGCGCCGGGACGGTGCCTCTGCCGTTCTACTCTCGCAGGCGGAGCTGACGCCACAGAAGATGGCCCCGAACAACCCACAGGACCTGAAATACAGCACCGAGCATGAATGGGCCCGCCTGCAGGGCGAGACCGCGGTCATCGGGATCACGCATTTCGCCCAGGACTCGCTGGGCGACATCGTCTACATCAGCCTTCCAGACGTCGGCTCCAGGGTGAGGCAGTCCCAGAAGATGGGCGAGGTCGAGTCGGTAAAGGCGGTCAGCGATCTGTTCTCGCCGGTGAGCGGCAAGGTGGTCGAACGGAACGAGGCCGCGCTGAAGAGTCCGGAGCTTGTGAACCGCGAGCCGTTCGGGGGCGGCTGGCTGATCAAGGTGCAGCTCACCGACACGTCGGAGACCGTGAAACTGCTCGATGCGGCGGCGTACGACAGGCTGACCGCGGGCGGGCACTAGGTGACGACCGCCCCGCGCCAGCCTGCACGCGCGCCGGCGCAGTTTTCGCCCTACATCCCAAACACCGACGACGACCGCTCGGCGATGCTGGCGGCGATCGGCGTCGAGCAGTTCGAGGAACTGGTCCTGGACATCCCGTCGGAGAAGCGGTTCCCGAAGCTGAAGCTCAGGCCCGCGGCGGCCGAACTCGACCTCGCCCGCGAGATTGGCGAGCTGGCGGCCCGTGACCAGCATGCGGGCAGATATGCGTGCTTCCTCGGCGCAGGCGCTTATCGGCACTTCATCCCCGCCGTGGTCAAACGGCTGGTGGCGCGTGGCGAGTTCATGACGTCGTACACCCCTTACCAGCCGGAGGTGGCGCAGGGGACCCTGCAGACGGCGTTCGAGTTCCAGACCCTGGTCGCGCAGCTCCTGGGGATGGAGGTCGCAAACGCCGGGATGTACGACGGGCCGACGGCGTTCGCCGAGGGCGCCCTGATGGCCTGCCGGGTGACTCATCGCGGCAAGCTGGCCGTGCTGGGCACGGTGAGCCCGCGCATGGTCGAGGTCCTGCAGTCGTACACCAGGTCGCAAGGGGTGTCGGTCGAGGTGCTGTCCGAAGACGAGCATGAGGTGCCGGGTGATGCGGCCGCCCTGCTCATCCAGAGCCCGAACGGGGTCGGGATCGTGGAGGACCTCGCGGGGCTGGCGAAGGCCGCCCACGATTCCGGCGCGCTGGCCGTTGCCTCGGTCAACCCGACCTCGGCCGCGCTGTTCCGCTCTCCCGGTGAATGCGACGTCGATATCGCAACTGCCGAGGGGCAGGCGCTCGGCGTGCCGCTCGGCTTTGGCGGTCCGTATGTCGGCCTCTTCGCCTGCAAAGCGGAGCACGTCCGCCAGATGCCGGGCCGGATCGTTGGCCGCACCACGGACACACGCGGCAACATCGGCTACGTCTTGACGCTGCAGACCCGCGAGCAGCACATCCGGCGCGAGCGCGCGACATCGAACATCTGCACGAGCACCCAGCTGGTCGGCCTCAGCGTCACCGCCTATCTGGCCACTATGGGCAAGAAGGGCCTGCGGGAAGTCGCCGAGCTCTGCTACCACAAGGCCCACTACGCGGCCGAGATGATCTACCGCATCCCCGGCTACTCGCTGCCGGTCGCCGGCACCTTCTTCAACGAGTTCGTGGTCGGATGTCCGGTTCCGCCGCGCGAGATCAACGAGCGGCTGCTCGAAGCCGGGACCATCGGCGGGCTTGACGTCAGCGATCGCGTTCCGGACGGGATGCTCTTCTGCGTGACCGAGATGAACACGAAGGAAGAGATCGACGCCCTGGGCGCCGCCCTGCGGGAGATCGGAGCAGGGTTGCGATGAGCCGGTTCACCCCGGCTTCGCTCGACCGTCGCCTCCTCATGGAGCGCTCGGTGGCGGGCCGGCGCGCCGTGCGAATGCCGGCGTCCGACGTCCCGCGCGCCCAGTTGCCGGCGGCGTCGATGTTGCGGAGAGAGCTCGACCTGCCCGAGCTATCGGAGCTCGAGCTGGTCCGGTACTTCACCCTGCTCAGCCAGCTGAACTTCTCGATCGATACCAACTTCTATCCGCTCGGTTCGTGCACGATGAAGTACAACCCGAAGCTGAACGACGAGATGGCATCGTTGCCGGGGATGGCGGAGATCCATCCGCTACAGCCCGCGGCGTCGGTACAGGGTGCGCTGCGGCTGATGTTCGAGCTGCAGGAGATGCTGGGCGAGATCACGGGTCTGCCCGGCGTGTGCCTCGCGCCCCTGGCCGGCGCTCAAGGAGAGTATGCAGGCCTGCTGGTCGCCCGGGCGTACCACCGGTCCAGGCGCGACGGCGAACGCAGAGTGGCGCTGATCCCCGACAGCGCCCACGGCACGAACCCGGCGTCGGCCTCGATGGCCGGGCTGGAGGTCGTGACCGTGCCTTCGGACGCGAGCGGCAACGTCGACCTCGGTGCCCTCAAGAAGGCCGCCGACGGCCGGGCTGCGGTCCTGATGCTCACGCTGCCCAGCACGGTCGGCCTGTTCGAGCAGAACGTCCTCGACGTCACGAAGACCGTCCACGATGCGGGCGGCCTCGTGTACGCCGACGGCGCCAATCTCAACGCCCTTCTCGGGATGGCAAGGCTCGGCGACCTCGGCTTCGACATCGCGCACTCGAACCTCCACAAGACCTTCTCGACCCCTCACGGGGGCGGAGGGCCGGGCGCAGGGCCTGTGCTGGTGTCGGCGGCGCTCGCGGACTTCCTGCCGACTCCGGTCGTCACCAGGACCGGCGACGAGTACCAGCTGGCGGCGCCGAAGAGCACGGTTGGCAGGCTGAACGGCTTCCACGGCAGCTTCGGTATCCTGGTGAGGGCGTACGCCTACATCCGTACCATGGGGCTCGAGGGCATGCGCCAGATCAGCGAGAACGCGATCATCAACGCCAACTACATCCAGGCGAAGCTGGCGTCGGACTACGACCTAGCGTTTGCCGGCAGGCGCAGCATGCACGAGGTCGTGTTCAGCGCGAAGCGCCAGAAGGCGAAGGGCGTCAGCGCCCTGGATATCGCGAAGCGGCTGATCGATCACGGCGTGCACCCGCCGACCATGTACTTCCCGCTCATCGTTCCCGAGGCATTGATGGTGGAGCCCACCGAGACCGAGAGCCGGGAGACGATCGACGCCTTCATCGACGTGATGCGGAAGATCGCCCGCGAGGTCGACGAGGACCCGGATGTGGTCAGGTCAGCCCCGCACGACACGCCGAACACGCGGCTGGACGAGGCGACGGCCGCGCGCAGGCCGTATCTCCGCTGGCGAGGCGACGGCGGCTGAGATGGCGTCCGAGGGCGAGCGGCCCGTTCGTGAGTTCGTCAAGTACACCTTCTTCAAGGTGGATCCAGCGTGGCGATCGCAGGACGACGCCCGAAGACAGGCCGACAAGCGCGAGTTCGCCGCCGTGGTCGATGAGATCGCCGGGTTCTGCTGGCTGCGCACCTACAGCCTGGTCGGTCTGAGAGGGGACGTCGACCTGCTCGTGCGCCAGGCCGCCCCGACCGTCGACACGTTTCAGTCGACCATCTCGCGCTTGCTCTCGACCGGCCTCGGGCGGCGCATGGCCACGCCCTACTCCTATCTGGCGATGACCCGCCAGTCGCCGTATCGCACCCATCGCCACCCCGAGATGGAGGGGCGGGACCGGCGCTCGTGGGACCTGAAGTACTTCATCGTGTACCCGATGGTGAAGAAGCGGAACTGGTACGGCCTGCCGGCGGAAGAGCGTCAGAGGCTGATGGGCGAGCACTTCAAGATCGGGCACCGGTATCCGTCGATAAAGATCAACACGGCATACTCGTTCGGGCTCGACGACCCGGAGTTCGTGCTCGGCTTCGAGATGGACGACCCGGGCGAGTTCCTTCAGCTGGTCGAGGAGCTGCGGATGATCCCGACCTCGCAGTACACCGAGTCGGAAACGCCGATCTTCACCTCGGTCCGGCTGCCTGTCCGCGAAGCTCTCGAAACGCTGGGCTGAGGCCCGGGCCCCGCCCGGAACAACCCGTGCGGAAGAGGCGGAACTTGACGGCCTGGGCTAATGCTTGGCCGTGATCCCCGTGTTGTTGCCGGGCGACGACGACTTGTAGTCGTAGTCGTAGTTGACCTTGATGAACGGCTTTTCCTTCTCGGGTACCTGGTCCTCGGCGAATATCGCGTTGACCGGGCACACCGGCTCGCAAGCCGCGCAGTCGATGCACTCCTCGGGGTTGATGTACAGCTGGTGATCGCCCGCCTTGGAGTAGATGCAGTCGACCGGGCAGACGTCGACGCAGGCGCCGTCGACAACGTCGACACAGGGACTCGTGATGATGTAGGTCATGCGGCGATTATATGTACCACCACTGCGCCGTTCAATCCGAACGAAGCTGGTACATTCTCTGATGATGACCGCCGCACGCCGGGAAAAGGTGCTCATCGTCGACGATGAGGCCGGCTCGGACCTGATGAACTCGGTCCGGCGCAAGCTGGACCGGGAGGGGTTCGAGACCGTGGTCGTCCATCCTCAATCGAAGCTGGCGAGCGGGGATGACTTCGAGGCCGAGGCGCTGATGGCGATCGACACCGTGCGGCCTTCGGCGGTCCTGCTCGACGTGCGGTTCGGCGACCACCCCGACGACCGTTTCAAGGGCCTCGGGATCCTCAGGAAGATCGTCGAGAAGGCGCCGGACCTTCCGGTGCTCATGTTCACGCAGTACGCCAGGGGACCGCAGCGTGACACTGCCGCGGCGGGCAGCCTCAGGTTCAACTCGTCCGTCGACTTCATCGACAAGCTCGCCAGCCCCGACGAGGTCGCCCTCAGGCTCAGGCGCCTGATCGGCCGCACCCCGGAACTGATCCGCATCGGCGACGACTACGTGGTCGATGGCCAGGCGGGAGTCGTGTACGCCGTCCGCGGCGGTGAGCGGAGCCCGATACGGTCGGTGCAGGGCATGAAGTTCTCGATCCTGCTCGAGCTGGCAAGCGCCTGGTACCGGAGCCCCGGCGAGCTGGTGCCGTTCTGGAAGCTGGAGCGTTTCTCGGAGGGCGAGGACTCCCGTGCGTCGCTCAGGGTCAGGGTCCGCGAGATCAAGGATGCCCTTGGCGAGGCTGCCGGGAAGAAGTACGGCCCGGCCGACCTGATCGTCAACGTCCGCAACCGCGGGTACGTGCTCGTCGTACCGAAGTAGCGGGGCGTTCGTGTTTTCTGGGCTACCTGCGGGTCCGAAGGTGGCGCTGGGGTTGGGGGCGGTAGCCGTCTTGCTCGGAGCGGTCGCTGTGGCGGCTTCGCCCCTGCTGGGCGGCGCCGTGTCCGAGTCGCTCTGGATCATCGAGCCGCTTGCCGTCGCCGGGGCCGGTCTCCTGGTCACCGGCCTGGTGGTCGGATTCGCGGCGCTTGCCGTGACCATTCGCGTCGGAAAGCCGGCCGACGACACCGGGACGCGCCGACGCTGGAGCCAGATGACCCAGCACTACTTCGATGTGTTCGGGCACGACATGGGGAGGCCGATCCGGCGCATCCTCGGCAAGGAACGGGACGTTCGGGCAAGGCTGGCGGAGTCGAAAAAGTCGGTCGATCCGGCCGTCCAGGAGCTCCTGGACGAGATCGAGCAGCAGGCGCCGACTTTTCGCCTTATGGTGTCGAACATACAGGTGCTCGTGCAGCTGGAGGACGAGGGGAGCCGCCCGCAGACCGACCCGGTGGCGCCCGCCCAGGTCGTACGGAACGTGGTCGACAGGTACGTGGGCATCGGCCGGGAGCGGGGAATCAACCTGAGCTGGTGGTCGGAGCCGGCAGAGTTCGGGCTGGAGTACTGCGACGCCGCGGCGCTCGACCACATAGTGACGAACCTGATCGACAACGCCGTCCGCTATGCCGGATCGCAGGTCGAGGTCCGGCTGACCCGGAACCCTACCCACTTTTTCGTGCGGGTCTGGGACGACGGACCTGGCATCCCGGAGCACTTCCTCCCGCACATCTTCGACCGCGGATGGACTCCGGAGGTCGCGAGCAGGCAGGAGCGCACGACGTCGGGGCTGGGGCTCCATATCGCCCGCACCTTGGCCAGACGCGCTGGCGGTGATCTGACGGTCGACACGGTCGTCGCCGGCAACCCCGCACATCACACCGCGTTCACACTGGCTTTACCCAGAGTGAACCCCGATCATGCCTCCGGGAACCGGTAACGCACGAGTAACGTCTATACAGAGACACTGGCGCCCGGCCGGTGGTTGGCGGACCCGGCTCTACCGGAGGGCCGGGGGCTCGGAGGGGCCTCGAAGGATGTTTCGTCCGGGCGCATCCTGCGTCCTGATTCTCGGCGTCGCTGCGCTGGCCGCCCTGGCCGGCGCCGCGTGCAGCGGCACGGTCGGCCGCGGTACCCCGGTGCCGGGCCGTACGCCGGAGCCGGCCGCTCGCACGACCACCGCTACCGCTACCGCCTCCCTCACATCGCCATCGGCGACAGCAACCGCACTGGCGCCAACGCCCGCTCGCTCGCCCTCGCCGGCCACGGCCTCGCCAGTGACCCCGACCCGTGCGCCGTCCCCCAGCCCGACCGCGCCCGTCGTCACGCTCACTCCCCGCCTCGTGCTGCCTACCGCCACGCCGACCGCGGTCGTGGGCAACCCGGTCGCGACGGTCTCGACGGAGCTGACGCTCGACATCTTCGGGATCGGCGAGGAGACGATCGTCAAGGGCGCCTCGATCATCGTTGCCGGCCGCACCCGTGCCGACGCCGTCCTCAGCATCAACGGCGTGATCATCCCGCTCAACGCCGACGGCCGCTTCGAGGTCACGGTGGCCCTCAACATGGGCCCGAACCTGATCGAGGTGGTCGCCAGCGACCCGTCCGGCAATCAGAAGAGCCGCGTGCTCGCCGTGATTGCGCTACCGGAAGCCTGATACATGCCGCATCGGGGTAGGGGAGACGTTCGAGCCGGTCGTAGTAACACACGAGTAATCCCGGTCCCCGTAACGTCGACTTTGATGGGCAACAAGTTGTACGCATCAGTCTTGAAGAAAGCGTTCTTCGGGGCGATCGTGGCGCTGTTGGCGATCGCAGGCAACACGGGTCTCCACGAGCCGCGGGCTGCCAGTGCGGCCGCGGGTGATATTGCCGCCGTGTTCGGGACGGTCCTCAAGGTCGACCCGCCGGTGATCTCGCTGGCGACCGACAACGCGGTCCTGAAGATGTCCGTGAACAGCGCAACGACGATCAAGCTTGGCGAGGTCCCGGCCACGGTGAACGACATCGCGGTCGGGGACCGCATTGCCGCGACCGCCATCGAGCAGGCGGGCGGCGTGCTGCTCGCCCAGAGCATTCTGGTGCGCCCACGCGATGGCATCCAGGTCAGGCACCTGGTCGGCATCGTCATCGCGTCCGGGGACGGCAAGGCGACCGTTCTGGACCGCGACCGGAACTCGGTCACCTTCTTCCTGCCACCCGGCGTGGCGCTTCCCGCTCTCGGCGATGCCATCACCGTTGTGACGAGGCGGGATCCGATCTCCGGGCGGACCGAGGCGCAGGCCACCGAGCGCGCGCAGAACGTGATCGACCGCATTGCGAACCAGCTCGACATACTTCAGGACCAGCTTGAGGTCGAGGCGATCGAGAAGGCCGTGCGCCTGAGAGAGCTGCTCCAGGAGGACACGCAGAAGCACCTGAGCGCTCTGGCCGAGGCGGCCGGCAAGGTGAAGTCGAACGATGGCCGGGTCAGCGAGAAGGTGCGGGACGGGGCCGCCGAGCTCCTCGAGGCCGCGCGGGCCCGCTATGCCGAGTCGGCCGCGAAGCACGGCGTTGAGATCGGGGACATCCAGGTGGAGGGCACGATCGCGGCCGTGTTCGAGGCTTCGGTCACGCTGCGACTGCGGGGTGGCGGCGAGGTCGACTTCGCGATCGACGGGAAGACCCGGATCATGGTCGACGGTTCTGAGAACGCCACGGTGGCTGACCTCGATGTTGGCATGTACGCGGTGGTCGGATTCGACCCCGAGGGCGACCCGAACGCTCCCGTGGCCCGCAAGATCAAGGCGAGCGAGCCGAAGCTCGGAAGCGATATCGCGGCAAACCTGGAGATCAGCGGGCTGGCGCAGTTCGACGGCGTCATCTCGCATGTGGAGCTCGAAACGGCCCTGGACGACATCAAGGCTGTCGTCATCGTGGTAAACGACGATCGAGGGGCCAGGGTCGTGGTCAAGGCTGCCGTGGACACCGAGATCACCGTGAACGGCGTCGCGACGACGGCTGCGAGCCTGAAACCCGGACTGCGTGCCACCGTGTCGCTCCGCGAAGGTCTCGTGGCGAGGTCGATCCGCGCCTACTCGCCCGACGAAGGCCAGCGGGCCATCGAGGGGGAGATAAGGAAGGTAGACATCGAGAACGGCGTGGTGTTGATCGCGCCAGCGAAGGGTCAGCCGGTTGCCGTGTCCCTCGGCAATGAAAGCAAGATTGAAAGGGACGGACACGCCGCCGGCCTGGCCGACGTCCAGGTCAATGACCTGGTGCTGGGTGGCAGCCGCTATCACAAGGCCACCGGCGAGATCGTCCGGCTGGTGCTTCGATCGCCTCGACTGACGATCGAGGGATCGATCTCGGGCATCAGCCTCGAGGAACACGCAGTTTCGCTGCGGCCCCGGAACGGGGACCCCGTCCGGCTCCTGGTCGTCAATGAGACCGAGATCTATGTGAAGGGTGGCGAGCCCCTCAAGTTCTCAGACCTGAAGCCCGGGCTCCAGGTCGTCGCCTCGTGGCGCGCGGCCCTTATCGACGGCGTCGTGCGCAACCAGGCGACCAGCATCGTGGTCATCAGGTCGGAGTTCGAGACGGTCAAGGGTGTCGTCGCGAAAGTCGACGCTGGCGCGGGAGCGCTGGTGATCGAGACGGATGCGGGCGTGCTGGTCGAGGTCCACCTTCCGGGCGGCGACCGCAAAGCATCGCTTGTCAAGAACGGACGTTCGATCGACTCGCTCAGGCCAGTCGAGCCCGGTGACGAAGTGCACAAGGCGGCGTATGTCGCCGACCGCGGGACCTTGACCTCGCTGGTCGTCGTCACGCCAGCCGCGGTCAATGTGCGCGGTCAGCTGACGGGCGTCGATCCGGTGGCCGGCGTGATCAAGCTGGCAATCGGCAAGGACAAGACGCTTAGCCTCGCCATCACGGCTAGGAGCGTATTCACGTTCCAGGGCGAGGCCGTACCCCTCGATCGCATCGCGGGCCACCCCCGCGTAGCGCTTGTCGCCCTGTACGTGGTGAAGGGAGCGCCGGCGGGGACCGACGGAACGCTCCTGACGGCCGAGGTCGTCATCCTGGGCGAGCCGGAAAAGCCGGTCGCTGCACCCACGCCGGTCAGAGTCGAGACGGTCGTCACCGGGGTCGTGCGGGTCATCGAGGGCGACGTCTGGGTGATCAACGACGTCAAGTTCAAGGTCGTACGCGGGACCACGAAGATCGACGGCAAGGGCGTGGTCGGAGCGGTGGCCAAGGCGAACCTGGTCGGTGAGCGCGGCGGTGAGCTGATCGCAACCCAGATCTTCGTGAGGGAGGCGCCTCAGGCGGTGGCGACCGCGACGCCGAAGCCAGCGCCTGCGAAGACGCCGGACGCGACGCCTCAGGTGACCGTCATCACCGGGACGATCCAGCGGATCGACGGCGATATCTGGATAGTCCGCGATACCGCATTCGTGAGGACAGCGAGGACGGTCGTCAAAGGCGAGATACGCGTCGGCGCGGCCGTGAAGATGGTTGTCCGGAAGGCGGACGACGGCTCGATCGTCATCGTCGAGGCGACCGTCGCCGCGGTCGATGGGACGGGTGGACCTAATGCTGGCGACAAGCCGCCGGTAACGGCGACGCCAGCTGCCGCAGATGAGCAGACGCTCGACGGCAAGATCGAAAAGGTGGATGGCGACGTGCTGGTCATCAACGGGCTGCGCGTGCTGGTCGTCCCCCATGTACTCGAGCGGCGAGAGGTAGGCCTCCGGATCAAGTGCGTCGTCAAGCGAACCGAGAGGGCGGTGCTCGAGGCAGTACGCTGCGTCGTGGTCACTCAGCCGGAGAAGACGCCAACGCCCGTGGTGGCCGTGCCGGTGTTCAAGACGGTCACCGGGCTGCTGACGTCGATTGACATCGCCGCGCGCGTGCTGGTGATCGATGGCGTCAAATACGCGGTGGCCGGAGACGCGCGGATCGACGGCAGACCGGCAGCCGGCGCGCGAGTGAAGGCGCTCGTCAGGGTAGACGGCAATACGCTGGTCGTGGTCGCGGCGACGATCTACGTTGAAGCGTCCGCCACCGGGACAACCGTGAAGCCGACGGCTGTCCCAGTGTCGACCATCACGATCGTGAAGACGCCACAGGCGGAGATCAGGACCCTGACCGGCGTGATCAGCGCAATCGACGGCCGCGTCTGGGTGGTCGACGGACGCAAGCTGCTACTCACCGACGCCTCGAAGGTCGACGGCCGGCCGGTCGTCGGCGCTCAGGCGAAGGTTCAGGTCAGGATCGACGGCGACACCTGGACGGTGCTGATGGCGGTGGTGACGGCGGCCCCCACGGTGGCGCCGGGAGCTACGGTCCGGCCCTGACCTCCGCTGCGCTCAGCGCCCGGCCTTCGCCGCGTTGAGCGCACCGACGATCGCATCGACGTCGTAGACGCAGCCGCCCCAGGTGCCGCCGCTAGCCTGCTGGAGCGCCGCCCACAGGCGGGTGTCGTCCGGTAGCTGCGGGTGCGGGCGCAGGTCGCGCGGGTCGGGCCGCCTCGCCAACTCGTCGCTGCCCCACCTGGCCCCGTGGTCGCCGTTCGCATCGCCAACCAGGTCGATCGACCCCTCGAGCCGGTTCCGATCGACCACGATCCTGATCAGGTCGCCGTCGCGCACCTTCCCGATCGGGCCTCCCGCGAGCGCCTCAGGCCCCACGTGGCCGATGCACGCCCCGGTCGAAACGCCGGAGAACCGTGCGTCGGTGACCAGCGCGACGTGCTTGCCATACGACAGGTAGCGCAGTGCCGCCGTGATCTGGAAGACCTCCTCCATGCCCGAACCCAGGGGGCCCGCGCAGGTGAGCAGCATCACGTCGCCGGCCTTCACGCGTTCGGGACCCGTGCTCTTGATCGCCCTGATTGCTGCGGCCTCAGAGCGAAACACGCGGGCGGGGCCGGTCTTGCGGTAGACCCCGTCGGGGTCGACCACCGACGGGTCGATCGCCGTGCTCTTGATCACCGAGCCCTCGGGCGCCAGGTTCCCGCGCGGGAAGGTGACCGTCGAGGTCAGACCCTTCGAGCGCGCCCGGTCCGGGGCCATGATGACGTTGTCGGGATCGACGCCTTCGACGTCCTTCAGCCGCTGCCTGACGACCCTGCGACGCTCGGACGCCTCCCACCAGTCCAGGTTCTCGCCGAGCGTCCGGCCGGTCGCCGTCATGGCGCCCAGCTTCAGCAGGCCTAGCCTTCGCAGGTGCAACATCACCTCAGGTACGCCGCCGGCCGCGAACAGCATCGACGTCGGGTGTCCGACGGGTCCGTTCGGGAGCACGTCGACGATCCTCGGCACCAGCTTGTTCACCCGGATCCAGTCCTCGACGAGCATCCGGCGCCGCCCCGCCGAGTGCGCTATCGCCGGCATGTGGAGCACCAGGTTTGTCGACCCGCCTGTCGCGGCATGCACGATGAGGGCGTTTTCGAAGGCAGAGTCGGTCAGGATGTCGGAGCTCTTGATGCCGCGTCGCTCGAGCAGCACGAGGGCCTTGACCGATCGCCGGGCGTTGTCGAGCCAGATCGGATGTCCTGAAGGCGCCAGCGCCGAGTGTGTCACGGCGAGCCCCAGCGCTTCAGCCATGGCCTGTGACGTGCCGGCCGTGCCGAAGAACTGGCACCCCCCGCCCGGAGATGCGCAGGCACGGCAGCCGACGTCCTGGGCATATTCCAGGGTGACCTCGCCCTGGGCGAACCGTGCCCCGATCGACTGGATGCGGCCGGCATCCTCGCCGTCCCTCGGGGCCAGGGTCACGCCGCCCGGGACGATCACCGCGGGCATCCCGGGCAGGCCCGCTATCGCCATCATCATGGCCGGCAGTCCCTTGTCGCAGGTGGCGATGCCCAGGACCCCGCGGGCCGTCGGCAGCGACCTCACGTGGCGGCGAAAGACCGTCGCGGCGTCGTTGCGGTAAGCGAGGCTATCGAGCATCGCGATGGTGCCCTGGCTTCGGCCGTCACAGGGGTCGGTGCAGTAGGCGGCGAACGGCACTGAGCGAAGCGATCGGAACTGCTCGGCCGCCTCTTTGACCAGCACGCTGAGCTCGAAGTGGCCCGTGTGATATCCGAGGGCAATCGGGTGCCCGTCCTCGGCGCGCATCCCACCCGCGGTGGACAGGATCAGGAACTGCTTGCGTAGCAGCTCGGCAGGGTCCCAACCCATTCCTGCGTTGTGGCTGAATCCGAAGATGTTCCCGCTCGGTTCCTCGATCAACATGTCTGCCGTGAACGGCAGCTTTCCCCTGGGTCCCTCGGCACGCGCCGCGATCTGCCAAAGGGACGGGTCTCGAACTCCGTAGACGTCGTCGGCGGACACAACAGCGGTGTCGTGCTCGCTCGGGACGGGACGGGTCGTCATCTGGCCCACACTCCCTCTCGTCAATCGGTAGAAGCGCCGTCGGCCGGTTGGCTGGGCGGCGCCTTCGGCGACAGATTAGATCACGTTGGGCGGGCGTATCCTATGCCGGCCCTTCGAAACGTGCACCGCAAACGGGCCCGCCGGCCTGCGCCGGCCCACACCGGAGTCACCGCGAAGTGAAGATCACCGACCTCCAGTTCCACGTCTACGCTCCCATTCCTGCGCTGCCCTGGTCGTTCGTCGAGGTCCATACCGACGAGGGCGTCGTCGGGCTCGGCGAGTGCACCGACTACCGGGGCACGCCACTGCTGGCCGACGGAATCGAGGCGATCAAGCCGATCGTGGTCGGCGCCGATCCCGCCAACATCGAGGAGATCTGGCAACGCATCTTCCGGCACTACACGACATTTAGCGGCCGCGGATACATCTCCCACCTGATCAGCGGGATCGATGTTGCTCTGTGGGACCTCAGGGGCAAGGTCCTTGGCCAGCCGATCTACCGGCTGATCGGCGGCCCCGTGCGCGAGACGGTCCCGCTCTACACGCACATCCAGGACCAGTGGTACGAGGGAGTCACCATCGCCGACGCCGTCAGGTGGGCGAAGGAGACGAAGGCCGACGGCTATGAGGCCTTCAAGACCGACCCGTTCAAGTGGCAGGGCCAGCGCCTGGGCGGCGGTCACTGGGGCGCCAACCGGGTCGAGTACCTGAATCCGAAGTCGATCGCCGAGGCGGTCGATTGGATCGCGGCGGTGCGGGAGGCGGTCGGCGACGACTACGAGCTGATGGTGGACGCCCACGGCAGGTTCGACGTCGCCAGCGCGATCAAGGGCGCCCGGGCGCTCGAGCCGTTCAACCTGATCTGGTACGAGGAGCCAGTCCCGCCCGAGAGCTTCGCCGCCCTCAGGGAGGTGCGCGAGGCCACGAGCATCCCCATCTGCGTCGGCGAGCGGCTATTCACTCGCTACGACTTCGTGCCGGTGTTCGAGCAGCGTCTCGCCGACTTCATCATGCCCGACATCCTGTGGACCGGGGGGATCTCCGAGATCAAGAAGATAGCGGCGATGGCCGAGGCCTATTACGTGCGCATCAGCCCGCACGACGCCCTGGGCCCGGTGTCGATCATGGCTGGTGCCCACGTCTCGATCACGACCCCCAACTTCTACAGGCTGGAGTGCCTGCACCGCTGGTTCCCCGACTTCGCGAAGATCATCACGCCCATGTTCACGGTGCGGAGCGGCGCGATCGTGCTGTCGGACCGGCCGGGGCTCGGCTTCGAGCTGGACCACGAGGCCGCCGCCCGGTACCGGGTCGATCCGCATTCGCCGGCGGCGACACCCGGCAGCTCGGAGTCGCCGACCTCACGCCGGCGCGCAGGCGCTGCGGTCTCGCGAGGGAGAGCTCGACGATGAAGATCACTGACATCAAACCGTATCTGACCATGCCGAACGAGGGCCTGGCCTGGCTGTTCGTCGAAGTCGAGACCGACGAGGGGGTGACAGGACTGGGCGAGTGCACCGACTACCTTGCGAACCCGCACCTGGTGAGGGGGCTGGAGGCGGTCAAGCCGCTCGTCGTTGGCGCCGACCCGTCGCACATCGAGGAGGTCTGGCAGCGCATATTCCATGCCTACAGCGACCTGAACGGGCGCGGCTACGTGTCACACCTGATCAGCGCCATCGACATCGCCCTGTGGGACATCAAGGGCAAGGTGCTGGGCGCGCCGATCTACGATCTCCTGGGCGGGCCCGTGCGCGACTGCGTCCCGCTTTACACGCACGTCCCTGACCAGGGCAACGGATCGACCCCGATCGCCGAGATGATCGCCGCCGCGAAGCAGACAAAGGCTGACGGCTACAGGGCGATCAAGACCGACCCCTTCAAATGGCAGTGGGACCGGCGGGCCTATCACCGTGGGGCGCACCTGGTCGAGCGGCTCAGCCCCCAGGCCATCGCCGAGTCGGTCCGGTGGATGGAGGCGCTGCGGGATGCAGTCGGCCCGGAGTACGAGTTGCTGGTCGACGCCCACGCCCGGTTCGACGTCGCATCTGCGATCGCCGGCGCAAACGCCCTCGAGCACGTGGACCTGATCTGGTTCGAGGAGCCGGTCCACGTCGAGAGCAACGGCGCCCTCAAGCAGGTGCGCGAGAACACTCGCCTGCCGCTGTGCGTCGGCGAGCGCCACTTCACCCGCTGGGACTACACGGAGATCCTGCGCGACCGGCTCGTCGACTACATCATGCCCGACGTCGCCTGGTGCGGCGGGATCAGCGAGCTCCGTCGCATAGCGGCCCAGGCGGAGCCTCACTACATCCGCGTGAGCCCGCACGACGCCCTTGGGCCGATTTCGATCGCCGCCGGGTTCCAGGTGTGCATGGCGATGCCGAACCTGTACCGGCAGGAGTGCGTCCACACCTGGTTCGACACCTTCGCAAAGCTGATCACGCCGATGTTCGACGTGCGCGACGGCGCGATCTACCCGAACGGCCGCCCGGGCCTTGGCATCGAGCTCAATCGGCGCGAGGTCGACCGGCACCGCGTCGACGTCGACGACCCTCGCGCACTGCCGCGCTGGTGGTGGTCGGCGACCGGCGCCGAGCCCGTGTCGGGCAGGCCGATGCGGGGCGCGAAACGGGGAGTCACCCGGGGCACCCGACGCACAACGAGGCGCCGCTGACATGCAACTGTTCCAGTACGACCGCGCGAGCGAGGTCATGGACCGGGCCGGAGTCGACCTGATCCTGGCGTCGAGCCGCCCCAACGTCGGCTACCTCGCCGACTACTGGCATGTCGTCAGCGACGAGTTTTACGTCCTCTGGGACCTGAACGTCGTCCATCAGACGTTTGCCGGCGTTCCGAAGGACCGCTCGAAGGGGCCATTCCTGGTCGCCGGCGCCGACGAGACGACCGTGCTGGAACGCCACGACCCCTGGATCAAGGAGCGCCACTACTGGGGACCCGGCTACTACGTCCAGACGTGGAAAGAAACCAATCCGGACCCGGGTAACCCGTCGGAGACTGCAGCGATCGTGATCGGCGAGAAGGGCCTGTCGGGCGGGACGATCGCGGTCGAGATGAAGTACATCGGCGCGGGCTATCTGGAGCGCTTGAAGAAGCTCCTGCCCCGTGCGAGGTTCGTCGATGCCGAGCCTCTCCTGTGGAGGATGCGCCTGGTCAAGACGCCGGAGGAGGTCCGGCGAACTCGGGAGGCGTGCGCGCGCACGTGCACAGTCTGGTTGCAGCTTATGCACGAGCTCGAGCCGGGCATGACGGAGACGGACCTCGCCCGGTTGTTCACGACCCGGTTCGTCGAGGCCGGGATGACCCCCGAGCGCTCGTACATCATGTTCGGGCCGTCGGGCCGCAAGCTGATCAACGGCACTCCGATCCCGACCGACACCCCGCTGAAGCGCGGGTATTTCGTTCGATGCGACGTCCAGGGCCGTTACGACGGCTACCTGTGCAATCTGTCGCGCGTGATCGGATTCGGCGAGGTCACCCCTGCCATGGCGGGCGCGCAGGCGCTGGTCACGCGAATGGTGGACGACCTTGCGCCGTACCTGCGGCCCGGCACCCGGGCGAGCCGCATCCGCGAGCTGGAGCTGCCGATGTACGGGGGGACCGGGTTCCGGCCGGTTGTGCCGTACACGGGACACGGCGTTGGCAGGGTCGTCCACGAGCCACCGTACCTGTACGAGAAGGATCCGACCGTACTGGAGCCCGGCATCGTCGTGACGCTGGAACCTACGGTAACGTTCACCGAAGGTGGCGACTTCAACATCTCGATCGAGGACCAGTACGTGATCACCGAGTCGGGCAACGAGTGCCTGACGACCGGCGCCCCGCATGACCTGTATCTCTGACGCGGGAAAGGAGCACAGCGTTGGCGATCCTTAGGCTTGAGGAGATCGGGACGGTCAGGTCGCCCGTCAAAGCCCCGGTGGAGGCCGGCTGGGCGGAAGTCGTGTCCGATCTTGTGGTCGAGAAGCGCTTCGCGGGCGGCCTCAAGGGCATTGAAGAGTTCTCGCACGTGCTTGTCGTGTTCCTGATGCACCAGGCGTGGTTCGACCCGGCGGACCTGGTGGGCCGGCCCGGTGGCCGTAGCGACCTCCCGGAAGTCGGCATCTTCGCCCAGCGCGCGTTGCACCGGCCGAATCCCATCGGCACCAGTGCGGTGAAGATCGAGGCGGTCCGAGGCAACATCGTCACGGTCCGCGGCCTGGACGCCATCGACGGCACGGCTCTCCTCGACATCAAGCCCTACTTCCCGGACTTCGACAGGATCGAGCGGCCGGTGGTACCGGACTGGGTCGGCCGCCTCATGCGAGGCTACTTCTGAGACCTCATAAAATCCTCACGCGGCCAGATGGCCGCTTCACATCGGCATCACGGCGCTGGTGTTCACCTTGTCCGGGCGGGGGCTGGAAGGGCAGGCAATGATCAAGAAGATCCTGGTTCCTCTCGACGGTTCGGAACTGGCGGAGCGGACGCTTGGCGCCGCGGCCGACCTCGCCACAAGGCTGACGGCATCGCTGGTGCTGGTCACGGTTCTCGACAAGTCCGTGGCGGCAAAGCCCGCCGCGGGAGCGGCCGGCGCCGGCGGAAAGACCCGCGTCAACCAACCGGCGACTGAACGGGCCGACATCGTGGCGGGGAAGTACCTCGAAGACCGTGCGGCACAGCTCAAGATCCCGAACCCAGTGAACTCGCTCGTCAGATTCGGGGACGCGGCGTCGGTGATTGTCGACGTTGCCGGTTCCGAGAAGGCAGACCTGATTGCCATGACTACCCGGGGCCGCTCCGGGCTGGTACGGGGCCTCCTGGGCAGCGTGACCGACCGCGTGGTCCAGATCTCGCGGCTGCCCGTGCTGGTCATGCGGCCTGAGACCGCCATTTCCTATGGCCAGCCGGTCCGGCCGCTGGCACATGTGATCGTTCCCCTCGACGGTTCGGACAGGGCCGAGCGCGCCCTTCCCCTCGCGGAGGTAATGGCCCGGGCATACGGCGCCAGGCTCGATCTGGTCCGGGTTGTGTCGCTGCTGCAGGTTGGCTACGCCGCTGAGATGTACGCCCCGCCGGCCGGCTACGACCCGTATTCGCGGGAGGAGCTCGAGAAGGACGCCGCCGACTACCTGGAGCGGGTCGCAGCGGCGGAGCGGAAGAAGGGCTTCAAGGTCGAATGCCACGTGTCATATGGCAACCCCCGCGCCCAGGTCGTCGACATCGTGTCTGGCCTGGCCGAGTCGCTGATCGTTCTCACGACACGTGGGCACTCGGGTGCGACGCGCTGGGTACTCGGCAGCACGGCCGACGGACTGATTCGGACCGCGCCGGTCCCGACTCTGGTCGTCAGGGGCGAAGCGTAGCCCCCCGCCGGGAGTTCCCCTTAGAATCGGCTGCAGGCACGGCCGCCGCGGCAAGGGATCCAGGTGGCCGGCCGGGGGAGATTCCATGCCTGGTCGAAAGGCGCGTCGCATGGCTGGCGCGCAGCCGGCGGCGGCATCCGTCAAGCATGCGATCGTCTACGCCGCCGCGAGCGGTGATCCCGTCCTGCCGGCCGACGTCAGCGAGTCCGAACGCGCCCTTGCCACCCTCCCACATCTCGCGCGAGTCCTGGTGGACTCGGACTACGCCGCCATCACCGTGCTGGGAGAGGGCGGAGTCATCGAGCGGATGTACGTGTCCGGCATTTCCCCGGACAAGGTCGAGGGGATGGGGCCCCCGCCATCCGGCAGGGGCGTGCTCGGGCTGATGGGCACCGAGACGTCCGCGCTACGGGTCGACCGCATCTCCTCGCACTCCCGCTCGATCGGGTTCCCGGCCGGCCATCCGCCGATGGAGTCGCTGCTGGGTGTGGCCGTGCAACGTGACGGAGTACACCTGGCCAACCTGTACCTGACGCGGCGCCCCGGCCGCCCGGCGTTTACGGTCGACGACCAGAAGCTGGTCGAAACGGCGTCGCATCACGTAGCGGCAGCACTCGAGAACGCCCGGTTGTACGCCGAGGAATCACGCCTGCGGCGAGATGCCGAGGCGGAGCGGCGCCGGCTCCAGGCGCTGGCGGAGGCGGCTCCGGCGGGCGTGATCGTCGTCGACGCGGCGACCGACGAGATCCTGCTCGTCAACGACGAAGTCACGAAGATCTTCGCGATGCCGGTCCACGCGGGGATGAAGAGGGGCTCGTTGCACCGGCACTTCGTATACCGGCGCCCGGATGGCACGATCGTCGCGCCCAGAGACCTCCCGCTGTACCGCGCGATCCGCGAAGGCGAGCCCGTCCGCTCGCAGGAGGTCATCTTCGAACGGAAGGGGGGCAACTCGACTCCGATCTGGATCAACGCCGCCCCGGTCAAGGACGACGACGGCAAGGTGGTCGCCGCGATCGCGGTCTTCCAGGACATCACACAGCTCAAGGCGCTCGATGCTGCCAAGAACGACTTCCTGTCGATGATCACACACGACCTGCGGTCGCCACTCGCCACCCTCAAGGGCCTGAGCTCGGAAGCGCTTGCCAGGTCAGCCGCCGACCCGGAGCTGAGAGAGGTCGTGCAGGCGGTCGACGACGAGATCGATCAGATGACCGAGCTCGTCGGAAACCTGCTCGACATGTCGAGAATTGAGGCGGGCGCCTACCCGCTGGAACGCGAGCAGTGTCATCTGGTGGACATCTGCGGCGACGCCCTCAGGCGGATACGGCGCTCGCGCCAGTGGGCGTCGAGAGAGGTCATCCTGAACGTTCCGTCGACGCTGCCCTTGATCTATGCGGACCCCGTCCAGATCGGCCGCGTGATCGATAACCTGGCGGGTAACGCCCTCAAGTACAGCGACAGGGCGGTGCACATCTCGGCGAAAAGGGCCGAGAGGGGCAGTGAGATCGTCGTCGAAGTCCAGGACGATGGGATCGGAATCCCGCCGAACGAGATCGGCAACCTGTTCAACAAGTTCTACCGGGTGACCTCGGCCGGCCGCAAGGGCAGAGGCGCCGGACTGGGGCTCGCGATTTGCAAGGCGATCGTAGACGCGCACGGAGGCAAGATCGGGGTGCGGTCCGTACCGCGAGAAGGCTCCACTTTCTGGTTCAGTGTTCCGATACGTCTGTGACGCTGCCGTGATCCTGGGTTCGGGGCGGCCTGGAGAAAAGCGATGGTGACGAGCAGGCGCAGGACCAAGCCGGGGGTGCTGATCACGGACGACGACGTCCAGATCAGGCGGCTGCTCGCCCGGTACCTGGCGTCGGAGGGGTTCGAGGTGTGGACCGCGGAGAACGGCGAGGAAGCCCTCTACCTGGCATCGCTTCACCAGCCTGACGTGATCGTCCTGGATCTGGCTATGCCCGTGATGGACGGCTTCACCGCGCTGACCAGGCTGCGCGAGTGGTACAAGGCGCCTGTGATCATTCTCTCCGCGACCGACCAGGAGCGTGAGAAGGTGCGGGCGCTCGACCTGGGCGCCGACGACTACATGACGAAGCCGTTCGGGCCGGCCGAGCTGGCGGCGCGTGTCCGGGCGTCATTGAGGCGCGCCGACCGGCTTGCGAAGGCCGACGAACGGGATGGGGCGGTCGTCGAGACCGGCGAGATCGTGGTCGACCTGGGTGCGCGCGTCGTCAAGCGTGGAGGCGACGAGGTGCACCTGACGCGCACGGAGTACGACCTGCTTCGCATGCTAGCGACGAACCCCAACAAGGTGCTTACGCACCGGCAGCTACTGCAGGGCGTCTGGGGACCCGAGTACGGTGAAGAGACCGAATACCTGCGGACCTTCATCAAGCAGCTGCGGCGGAAGCTTGAGGTCGACCCGTCCAGGCCCGTGCACATTCTCACGGAGCCGGGCGTCGGCTACCGCTTCGCCACCGCGCAAGCGTAGTCCGCTCCAAACAGGCGCAATGTCAGGTCCCCGCCTGCCCGGATGCAGGCGCACTGGCCGCGACGCGAAGAGGCCCCGGCGTTGCGTCGGGGCCCCCTCGTCTGCGCCGGGCGGTAGGCTGGGTGTGCGCCCGGCCGGATCAAGCACCTGCGGGCTGGCGAGGTGCCCGCGCTTGGCCGGTGCTTGGACCGTCATGGTTGAACGGCCCGCACATGGTCGCCCGGTGGGCGTGAGGCGCCCGTGACGGACGACCCCGAAACCGTGAGGACTTCATGAGAATTTCGGCGGGATCACGAGCACGGGCCGGCCTGACGACCGGATCACCTTGTCCGTTACGCTGCCAAGCACCCAGCGGGTCAGGCCCGACCGGCCGCGCGTGCCGATTACCAGCAGGCTCGCCGGCCACCGCCTGCTTAGCTTGACGAGGGCGCGGTCGGCCGGCCCGGCGACGACATCGAGGGCGACGGTGATGCCTTCCTCTCGAAGCCCCGCGGCCTTGCGGTCCAGGTATTGCTGCGCCTCCTCCCGCAGGTGCCGGCGCGTGAGTTCGAGCTCGCCATAGGGGGCGTCGACGCTCACCCCTGCCACCGGGGGTTCGTACGCCCGGACCAGGCGGAGGTCGCCACCGACCCGCTCGGCGATCGCCGCCGCCGGACCGATGCATCCTTCGGCCAGTTTCGAGCCGTCGAGCGCCGCCAGCACGACTGCGGGGAAACGGGAGTGCAGGCGCTCGCTCGGCTCGATCGAGTCCGGCCGCACGATCAGCATCGGCAGGTCGGCGGCGTGGACCACCCGATCGGTGGTGCTTCCCAGCAGGCCGCGCCCGATCCCGACGCGGCCATGCGTCGACATTGCGATCATGTCGCAACCCGTCTCGTGGGCGGCGCGGATGATCTCCGCCGGCGGGTCGCCGTGCAGGACCGACGTCCCCGCGCCCACGCCGGATCGCCTGACACCGGCGGCGATCCGCTCCAGGCGGCTCGCGGCACGATCGGGGAGCCGGTCGCCGACCGCCACCAGGGTGGCGTCGAACTCGTGGCGAAGCTCGGACTGGGGCTTTGAGCCGTTCACCTGGAACTCGACCAGCTGGCCACGGTCGATCAGGGAGCCGACCGGCTCGTCGTCGTCGCCGATGACCGTTATCAGCTCGAGTTCCGCGCCGAGCCTCTTTGCGAAGCTCGACACCCACGGGAGTATGCCGGCGGAAAGCGTCGAACTGTCCAGCGGTACGAGGATCTTACGGAAGGGCGCATCGGCCATCGGATGGGGACTCCCCGGCTCCGGCAATTGCAAAGGAGGTTAGCCGGGGGTGCGTGAGGAACCCGTGACGCCGGGCGAACTGGCGTGAGGCGTCCGTGAGGAATCGGCGCGCGGGCCGAGCCAACCGCCGACGAGCAGGCCGGCGACGCCGAGCCCGAGAGCCCACGCGATCCCCTCGACACCCGTGTAGGCCAGCAGCGCCAGGCAGCAGATCCCCGCCGTCGCGGGAAGCAGATAGTCGGTGACGACCGTACGTGCCGACAGCGCGGCCCTCACGCGTGCGAGGTGGCGGACCAGGGCGAAGTTGACCACCGCGAAGCTGAGGAGGATCGCCGCGTTGGTGATCCGCGCCACACGCTCGAGGTCGCCGATCAATGCGAACGCAACGGCGATGACGGTCGTCACGATCAGCGCCGCCCACGGAGTCCTCCGGGCACCGATCCTGCCCAGCCAGGCCGGGAGGGCCTTTGCCTCGGCCATCCCCTGCAGGGCGCGCGACCCCGCGATGAGCAACAAAAGGACGGTGTTCGCGGTCGCGGCCAGGGCAATGAGTGTCAGCACGATCCGAGCGTTGCCGCCCAGGGCGATGCGCGCCACTTCACCGAGCGGCGCGGTCGAGCCGGCGAGGCGCTCCCAGCCGATGGCACTTGCTGCGGACACGGCCACTCCGACATAGATCACCGAGGAGACCAGGAACGCGATCGCGAGGGCGATCGGCAGGGTACGTTCCGGCTGTTTCGCCTCCTCGGCGAGGTTGCCCAACTCGTCGAAGCCCAGGTAGGCGAAGAAGATCAGCGCGGAAGCCGCCCACACGCCCGAGAACCCGCGCGGTGTGGCCAGGTAGTCGACCGACCCCCAGTGGGGGACGCCGATGAGGATGATGAATACCAGGCCGCCGACTTCCAGCAGCGTGAATGCGACGACGATCCGGATCGATTCGCCGATGCCCCACCAGGCCAGCACGGCCGCGGCGCCTATCAGGAGGACCGCGCCGGCGACGACTGTGATCGGCGTTACCGATTCCAGGTAGCCGCCGAACCCGATGGCCACCGCACCAACCGAGACGAGGTCGGCCCAGATCATCAGCCAGCCGGCGGTGAACCCGATGCGTGGGCCGAAGCCCAGGGTCGCGTACTGGAACTCCGGCGAGTTCTTCGGCCGCATGCGGACGAACCTGGCGTAGGTCAGTGCGGTCAGGCCGGCGATCACGGCCGCGATCGCGAACGAGGCCCACATGGCGTTGCCGGCTTCGTCGGCCGCCGGGCCGATCAGGGCGTAGATGCCGGCGCCCAGGATCACCCCTACCCCCGAGAGCGACACGGCCCAGAGATTGAGCTTCCTGTCGAGACTTCTCACACAAACCTCACCCGCAGAGGGTCCGTCTTCACGCGTTGGTCACGCGGCGAAGGTCAAACTGTTACCGGGCTCCCGGCCACCTTGCCTGTGCAGGCAGGTCCCTCGAATCGCCGACAACCGGGAGCCCGCATGTCGTTTGACCGGAGGTCGGCGGTGAATGGTGAACGGGAGGGGGTCGACGAGCCAATGTACAAGAAAATCCTCGTTCCGATGGATGGATCGGCCACGAGCGAGGGCGTCGCGGGCTGGGTGACGACGCTCGCCCGTCGAATCTCGGCCGAGACGGTGCTTCTGTCGGTGGTTGATCCGGACCGGATTCAGATGCCGGGCCGGGCCTCGGTAGTGGCCCGCGAGACTCACTCGCGCGTCCACGCCGCGACCGGCGCGGGCCCGCGCCGGCAGGGCACGGCGTGGCCACTTGAGGTGGCCCCGGAGAGCGGGCCACCGCAGATGGCGCCAGCTTCCGGCACGCAGCTCGTGGAGGCCGCGGTCGCCGCCGCCGACAGTCACCTCGCGCGGCAGAACCGGCGCCTCGCCGCCTCGGACGTCAAGATCGCGACGAAGGTCGTCGTCGGATCGCCGGCGCAGTGCATCGTGGAGCAGGCGAAGGAGATCGGAGCGGACCTGATCGCCATGGCCACGCACCGTGAGTCGCCCGTCGCACGCGGCGTGCTCGGGAGTGTGACCGACCGGGTGCTGCATTCCACCGATCTGCCGGTCCTGGCAGTGCATCCGAAGGGGCAGGCAGCGACCGGGTCCGAGGCGGCGGCGCCGAAGGTCGTCCTCGTCCCGCTCGACGGCTCGGGGCGCTCGGCGGCCGTCGTGCCGATCGCCATCGACCTGGCTGCAGCGCTGGGTGCCCGGATCGAGTTCCTCAGCATCGTCTGGCGCTACTACGGCGCCGGTTGGCCGGATGCTGACTGGTTGACTGCGGAGCAGATTGGGCCGGAATCCCGGCAGGAGGTCTTCAGGTACCTGGACACGTTCGTTCACGAGGCGGCGGGACGCGGCTTGACCGCGCACGCCAGGGCGATGTTCGGTAACCCTGCCGGGCGGATCATCGAGGAGTCGGACGCGGTCGAGGGTGCGCTGATTGTGATGAGCACACGCGGTGCGACCGGGTTCACTCGATGGGCGCTTGGAAGCGTTACCGATAAGGTGATCCGGTCGTCCGGGCAGCCGGTCCTGGTCGTCCCTCCGCCGGCGTAACGGTCCGGTACTGTCGGAGGCCGATGGGTCGCAGGTGAGGCGCAGGAGCATCCGGGCAACCTCGCAGCCGCGCTGGCTCCTGATCGCGGCGGCCGGAAGTGCCGCGGCGATCGCCATCGTGGTGGCGGTTCTGGCCGCCGGGGGCGTCCTCGGCGGCCGCTCTCGTACCACAGCCGCCGGGGACCTTTCGCCCGCGCTCGCAAACCGGCTGGCCGGTGAAGCACGCGCGCTCGGAAGCGCGGCTGCTCCCGTGACGGTCCTGGAGTTCGCCGACTTCCAGTGCCCGTACTGCCGGGCGTTCTGGGCCGTTCCGCTCCAGCAGCTGAAGCGCGAGTTCGTCGACTCGGGCCTGGCCCGCCTCGCGTTCAGGCACGCGATCGTGGTCGGTCCCGAGTCGGTCCTGGCCGCCGAAGCAGCCGAATGCGCGGCGGACCAGGGCAGGTTCTTCGAGTATCACGATGTACTGTTCGACGCTCAGGGGCCGGAGAATGCCGGCTATCTGACCCCGGCGCGCCTGAGCGGATTCGCCGGCCGGATTGGCCTCGATATCCAAACATTCGAAAAGTGCCTGTCGGAACGCCGGCATCGGGACCGGGTCAACCGCGCCTCCGACGAGGGCGGGGACGCCGGGATCAACTCCACGCCGTCGTTGTTCGTGAACGGGCGGCGCATCGCGAACCCGTTCGACTACGCCGCGCTCAGGGCGGCCGTCCTCGCCGCATCAGGCCGCGGAGGATGATCCGGCCGCTGTCGCTTACCCTCGCGCTCGCCGGCGCAGGCATCACGGCCTACCTGACGGTAGAGCACGGGCGGGGCGGCGCTCCGGTCTGCGCGATCGGGCACGGATGCGAGGTCGTAGCGGCGAGTGGCTACGCCCGCCTGGGCAGCGTCCCCACAGCCGCGCTCGGCCTGCTCATGTACCTGTTGATTGCGCTGGCGCAGGGCATGCTCATGCTCGACCCTCCGCGCAGCGTGGGCCTGCGCATCCGCCAGTTCGCCGCCGCGCTCGCGGTCGTCGGCACCGGTTTCTCCGCCTGGCTTACGTACGTCGAGTTCGCGGTGCTCCACGCGTTCTGCTTCTGGTGCACGGCTTCGGCTGTCACAGTCGCGTTGCTCGCCCTGATCACGGGTGTGGACTTGCTGTCAGCAATGCGAGCCGGTCGGATTCCGGCGCCCATCACCGGTGCCGTGCTGGAGGAAACGCAATGAGAACGAGAAGGTTCGTAGCGCTGGCCGGTGGCCTTCTGTTGCTTGCGTTCGGCGCCATTCAGCTCGTTCCCTACGGGCGTGATCATACGAACCCGGCCGTCGTCTCCGAACCTCGCTGGGATAGCCAGCGGACACGCTCGCTGGCGGTGAAATCCTGCTTCGACTGCCACAGGAATGAGACGGTATGGCCGTGGTACTCCAACGTCGCGCCTCTGTCATGGCAACTCCAGGACCATGTCGACGAAGGGCGCCGGGTCTTGAACTTCTCGGACTGGGGCGCCGGCCAGGAGGAAGCGGGGGAGGCCGCGGAGACAGTCGCCGAGGGGTCGATGCCACCGATCTCATACCGGCTGACGCATCCGTCGTCCCGGCTGTCGATGGTGGAGAGGCAGGCCTTGATCGACGGCCTGCTGCTCACCTTCAGGATCGGTGGCAAGCGCGTTCGTGATGCATTGTTCCGCGGCCTCGCGATTGCCGGCAAGGATTAGCTGGCGGGCCACGCGGACCGAAAGGTCCACGAACAGCCGGTGCAATCGGGCGCGTTCAGCAACGATCGAGTCGTCACTGCAGTCATTGCCGAGGAACGGGCCGCGGTAGAGCCCGACCGCATCGATGCCCGCCTGGACCGCCTCCTGGCGACGCCCAAGGAGGACCAGGTCAAGGAAGCTCGTCCGCGCCCGCTCGAACTCATTGCTGTCGATCCACAACTGAGACCGGTCGAGCCAGATCCGGTCTCCGCCTGCCACCACGAACGACGCCGCGTCTACGTCCTGGTCCAAACCGTGGCGGAGCGAGTGAAGGACGGCTCGCAGATTCGAGGCCGCCCTCAACCGCGGTGAATCCGGCCAGAGCGCTGCAGCCAGCTCCGCGCGGGTGGCGACATGCCCATCTCTTGCCGCCAGTATCTTGAGGACTTCGAACGCCGACTTCCGTCCGAACGCCGTCGGCGGGATTAGGGTGCCATCTACCTCGACTGAGAATCCCCCCAGCGTATGGATCCGTATGCGCTGGGTATCGCCACCCTGCGGGTACCAGCGCATGAAGAGGCCCAGATGGCCGGCCAGCGACCGCAGTGTGCGCGCCGCATCGGGGATCGAGAAGCCGGGCGGCCTTCCCGCCACGGTAAGCGCGCCGACAAGTCGAGAGTCGCGGTGAACCGGGGCGGTTACCGCCCACAGACCGGCTTCCCGGACGGTGTCCACTGGCGCGCCCAGAGGCGAGATGGCCAGCCGCCGGTCCCTCAGGGATTCAATGGTCACCGCGTCGCGTCCCGCCGGAGAGCCGGGAACGACCTGGTGCCACGTCGGTTCCCCGATCGCCGCACTCCTTACCAGGGCGCCGGTGGACCCCGCGGCAAGCCGTACCTCACCTGCATGCGCGCCAGTAACGCGCAGTGCGCTCGCAAGCACAGCCAGTGCCGCCCCGGCCGTGTTGACTGCGTGCTGCAGGGCAGGCACGAGGCGTGTTGCGACCTCCTCGGCAAGCGCCGCCCCAGACTCGTTCGAGGCAGCCTCTGATTCGAACACGGCGAGGCTCAACGGGCTTCCCAGCAATGCCGCCCGGACGAGCAGGCACGATGTCCGCCCGTTGCCGCGCCCGAGACCGGCGAGCCGGCGGACGTCCAGCCAGTTCCCGTTTGACCGCGCCGTGACCGGACAAGCCTCCTCGCAGGGCGACCCCGTACCCGCGTCCGTCGCCCGCACGACCTCGAAGCAAGCCCGGCCCATCCCGCAGCCCCGGCCCAGCCCCAGGTGTTCGACGGCGGCGCTGTTCATGCCGATCACTCTGGCCCGGTCGTCCAGGACCAGCGCTGGCTGGCCGATCGCGGAGAGCAGGTTGAGTGGCATGGCTTTCACGAACACTACCGATGCTCTGTGAGGAAAACGTGAGGGGCCCCTCGGCGGCATGAGGGAACCGTGAACGTTGTAACGGTCATGTAACGGTGCCCGCGTAGCTTTGCAACAGTTCGGGCAGCGGACCGGCCATTACTGCCGGGCCGGGAAGTTGAGGAGCCGGCCACTTGGACAAGAGAGACCTCTCCAGGCGGGCGTTCCTGAAGGCAGGTCTGGCAACCGCCGGCGCTGGCGCCGCGGCCGTGTTCCTGGGCAAGCTCGCCTTTCTACAGGGGATCGAGCACATCGACAATCCCCTGGCCTTCTATCCGAACCGCGACTGGGAGCGGGCCTACCGGGACCTGTACCGGTCCGATCAGTCGTTCGTCTTCCTCTGTGCGCCCAACGACACCCACAACTGCCTGTTGAGGGCGTATTCGAAGCGGAACGTCGTCACACGTGTCGAGGCGTCATACGCCTACGGCGAGGCTGTCGACCTGTACGGGAATCGCTCATCCCACCGCTGGGAGCCGAGGGCCTGCAACAAGGGCCTGTCGCTGATCCGCAAGTTCTACGGCGACCGGCGGATCAAGGGCGCGATCGTGCGCAAAGGGCTCCTGGACTGGGTCCGGGCCGGCTTTCCGCGGGGCGCGGACGGCAGGCCTCCTGCTTCCTACTTCAACCGCGGCCAGGACGAGTTCTTCAAGGTGACCTGGGACGAGGCGTTCGACCTGGTTGCGAAAGCCCAGGTCAACATCGCGACTACTTACAGCGGAGACGCGGGTGAGAAGAAGCTACGGGACCAGGGCTACGACCCGGACATGGTCGACACGGTCCATGGGTCGGGAACCCGCACGCTGAAGTACCGGGGCGGGATGCCGTTCCTCGGCGCCACCCGACTGATGGGCTTCTACCGCGAGGCCAACATGATGGCCCTGCTCGACGCAAGGATCCGCGGTGTTAGCGCGGACCAGGCGGCCGGCGGCCGCGTCCTCGACTCCTATTCCTGGCACACGGACCTGCCCCCGGGCCACCCGATGGTGACCGGGCAGCAGACGGTCGATTTCGACCTGTTCACGGTCGAGAACGCCTCCCTGGTAACGATCTGGGGCATGAACTGGATCTCGACCAAGATGCCCGACAGCCACTGGCTCACCGAGTCCAGGCTCAAGGGTGCGAAGGTCGTCGTGATCGCCTGCGAGTACCAGTCGACTGCCAACAAGGCCGACGAGATCGTCATCATCCGGCCGGGAACGGACGCGGCCCTGGCGCTGGGGCTCGTGCATGTGATGCTCCGAGACCGGACGTACGACGTCGATGAGGTGAAGGCGAACACGGACCTGCCTCTCCTGGTGCGCATGGACACCCTCAAGACGCTCCGGGCCGCAGAAGTGTTCCCCGGCTACAAGGCGGCGACGCTGGACAACTACGTCCACCTGCTCAAGGCCGGCGAGAAAGCGCCCCCCAACCGCCTACAGGACGCGCAGTTCCTCCCCGAAGCACTGCGCAACGAGTGGGGCGACTTCGTCGTGTGGGACACGAAGAAGGGTGGGCCGGCGGCCCTCACGCGTGACCTCGTAGGCAAGCGGTTCAAGGACGCCGGGATCGACCCGGCGCTCGAAGGCGCCTTCTCCGTGCGGACAGTCGATGGAAAAGACATCCAGGTGCGCCCGGTGTTCGACCTGGTGAAGGAGTACACCGCGCAGCTGGACCCGCAGACGGTGTCGGAGGTCACCTGGGCTCCGGTCTCGGCAATCGAGTCCCTGGCCGCCCAGATAGCCGCGAACAGGGGCAAGACCCTGCTCATCCATGGCATGGGCCCCAATCACTTCTTCAACAACGACCTGAAGGACCGGGCCCTGCTCCTCGTGGGCTCGCTGACCCGGAACATGGGCGGTTTCGGCGGAACCCCGGGCTCCTACGCGGGCAACTACCGTGCCGGGTACTTCAACGGGCTACCGCACTACATTGCGGAGGACCCGTTCGAGCCGGTGCTCGACCCTCAGGCGACGCCCGCGCCGAAGGCTTACTACAAGACCGAGTCAGCGCACTACTACAACTACGGTGACCGGCCCCTGCGGGTGGGCAATAAGAACTTCACCGGAAAGACGCACATGCCGAGCCCGACCAAGATGATCTGGTGGGGCAACTCGAACTCCCTGCTCGGCAACATCAAGTGGGCGTACGACGTCGTCCACAACACCCTCCCGAAGATCGAGATGCTCGTGGTCAACGACTGGTGGTGGAACTGGTCGTGCGAGTACGCCGACGTCGTCTTCGGGATCGACTCCTGGCTCGAGTTCAAGCATCCCGACCTGGCCGGTTCCGTGAGCAATCCGTTCGTGACCGTGTTCCCTCGCACGCCGATCCCGCGCATGTTCGACACCCGGTCCGACATCGAAACGCTCGCGGGCGTCGGCAACAAGCTCGCTGATCTCACCGGCGACCGACGCTTCAGCGACTACTGGCACTTCGTGAACACGAACCAGGTCGAGGTCTACCTGCAGAGGATCGTCGACAACAGCACGACCCTGCGCGGATACGACTTCATGGAGATGGAAGCGCTCGCAAAGCGAGGGGTGCCGACTCCGATGCTCTCGCGGACCTACCCGAAGGTGGTCGGATGGGAGCAGGCCAACGAGAGCAAGCCCTGGTACACGAAGACCGGCCGCGCAGAGTACTACCGCGACGAGGACGAGTTCATAGAGCACGGTGAGAACCTGCCGGTGTTCCGGGAGCCGGTCGACGCCACCGAGCACGAGCCAAACGTGATCCTCAGCGGGCCGCATCCGGCGCTTCGCCAGGCGACCCCGGACAAGTACGGACTGGCCGAGGACGACCTGAGGGTGGAAACGCGGCAGGTCCGGAACGTCGCGAAGTCGTGGAGTGCCCTGAAGAGCACATCTCATCCACTGGCGAAACAGGGGTACCGGTTCCTGTTCATCACCCCGAAGTACCGCCACGGGGTCCATACGACGCCAACTGACGTCGACACGGTCGCCGCCTATTTCGGCCCGTTCGGCGACCCGTACCGCCACGACAAGCGGACGCCGTGGGTGAACGAGGGCTACGCCGACATCAACCCATTCGACGCGAAGGAGATCGGAGTCGACGACGGCGACTACATCTGGGTCGATGCCGACCCGGAGGACCGACCGTACCGGGGATGGAAGCAGGGTGACCCCGACTACAAGGTGGGCCGGCTCATGTGCCGGGCCAGGTACTACCCAGGGATACCGCGGGGCGTCGTACGGATGTGGTTCCACATGTACCAGGCCAGTCATGGGACGGTGAAGGCCCACGAGAGCCGGCCGGACGGTCTCGCCAAGAACGAGCAGACGAAGTATCAGTCGGTGTTCCGCTACGGCGGGCACCAGTCGACCACGCGGGCCTGGCTCCGGCCCACGCTACAGACCGACTCCCTCGTCCGGAAGCCAGCGATGGGCCAGGTGCTCGGCAAAGGCTTCGAGGCGGACGTCCATTGCACGGTCGGAGCGCCCAAGGAGTCCTACGTCAGGATCACGCGGGCCGAGAGCGGCGGTATTGGCGGCGTCGGGCTGTGGCGGCCGGCGACCCTCGGAATCCGGCCGACGTACGAGACCGCCGCGTACCGGGACTACCTGGAAGGCAGATACGTCAGCACGAAGTAGGGGCGACACATGCCAAAGGTCTTCAACTGGCAGCTGAACCGCGAGATGGAGTACCCCTACCCCGGGGCGCTGCCGAAACGCCAGTTCGCCGCGGTCTTCGACCTGAACAAGTGCATCGCGTGCCAGACTTGCACGTTCGCCTGCAAGAACTCCTGGACCGTCGGCCGCGGGCAGGAGTACATGTTCTGGAACAACGTCGAAACCAAGCCCTACGGTGGCTTCCCGATCGCGTGGGACGCCCGCCTCCTCCAGATGCTCGGCCCGCAGACCTGGGCCGGCGACACCTACACCGGCAAGACGATCTTCGAGGCGGCGCCGGCGGACAGGGCCGTCCTCGGCTTCCTGCCCGAGGAGATGGACTGGGTACACCCCAACATCGGCGAGGACGAGACCAGCGGCATCGTCGAACGGGGGATGCACCTCACGATCCCCCACAAGGTATGGAACTTCTACCTGCCACGGATCTGCAACCACTGCTCGTTCCCGGCGTGCCTCGCCGCGTGCCCGCGCAAGGCGATTTACAAGCGCCCGGAGGATGGAATCGTGCTGCTCGACCAGGAGCGGTGCCGCGGCTATCGGGAGTGCGTGCGTGCCTGCCCGTACAAGAAGGTGATGTATAACGGCCTGACGCGTATTTCTGAGAAGTGCATCGCCTGCTTCCCGCTGATCGAACAAGGCCGACAGACACAGTGCATCATCAACTGCATCGGCAAGATCCGGGTCGCGGGGTGGATCCACCAGCCGGCGGACGCCGACCTGGAGAGCCCGGTGGACTTCATGGTCCACGAGCGGAAGGTCGCACTGCCACTCTATCCGCAGTTCGGGCTCATGATGAACGTCTACTACATACCGCCGGTGCATGTGCCGCTGCCGTATCTCCGGCAGATGTTCGGCCCCGGGGTCGAGCGGGCCATCGAGACCTACCGGGCCGTCGAGGACGACGAGCAACTGCTCGGCGTGTTCCTCCTGCTTGGCTCGACGGACAAGTGGATCGACAAGTTCCGTGTACGGGATGGCCAGGCCTTCGGCTACGACTCGAAGGGGGCCGAGATCGTCCGGGTCCCGCTGAAGGAACCGACCTACGTCCGCCCGTTCTTCGACGCCTCTCGGAATGTCTACCGGCACAACATCACGTAGGCGCGACGCGATGAAAACCCGAGGCAAACAGGCGGCAGCAGCAGGGGGCCTGGCCGTCGTCGGTACGCTGGCCGGGCTGATGACATGGGGCGGCGTGGCGTTCGCTCAGACCCAGAGCCAGCTCACATCCGCCTACGTAGCGACCGGCCTGCCAAGGCTCGACCCGGCGTCTCCAGCCTGGGCGAATGCCCCCGAGATCGAGGTCCCGCTGACTGCCCAGGCGGCGGTGCTCCCGATACTCGGCACTCCCAGCGTCCCGTCCATGCGGGTGAAGTCCCTACACGATGGCCAGTGGATCACGTTCCGCCTTGAGTGGTCCGATGACACGAAGGACATGCAGGCGACCGCGCAGGACGACTTCCGCGACGCCGCTGCGATCCAGCTACCACTGGATCACTCCCTGCCGGGCGTGTGCATGGGCGTCCGGGGTCAGACCGTCAACCTGTGGCACTGGAAAGCCGACTGGCAGAACGACATCGACAACGGCTTTCAGGACATCACCGCCGCGTTCCCGAACTTCTGGAAGGACTACTACCCGTTTGCGGTCGGCGATCCGCCCTTCAGAGCCCCGACCGACTTCACCGATCCTGACGCGCGACGCTTCATCGTGGGATGGCAGGCCGGCAACGCATTCTCCGACCCGGTCCGCGTCACACCGGTCGAGGAGATGATCGCCGAGGGATTCGGCACCGGCACCCATCGCGAGGAGCAGGGTGTCCTCGGGCGCGGGGTGTGGGCGGATGGCAAGTGGGCAGTCGTGTTCGAGCGACCGCTCGTGACCAGCTCGGAGATGCAGTCCCAGCTGCGGCCGGGCGGTACCGCCATGATGGCAGTCGCCGCCTGGAACGGCGCCAACGGAGAGGTCGGCTCGCGCAAGCAGATTTCGTCCGACTTCCGGCTGTCGATCGCCGCGCCCGCAGGGGCGTCTGCGGTCACCATTCCGCCCGCCCCGCGCCAGAACATGTACTGGGTCCCGGTCACCGTGGCGGTCGTCTTCGGCGCTCTCACGATCGCGGCCGCGCTTGCGGGTCACCTGGCCGGAGCTTTCCGCAGACAGCGCGCGGACACGGCCCGATGACGGTACTTCCCTGGGACGCCCCGCCTGCCATCAGGAGGGCGGAGCATGTGCGGCTGCTGAGCCGCGGGTTCTCATACCCGGACCACGGCGCGATCGACGAGCTGGCTCCGCTCAGGGATGCGGCGCCGGGCTTCAATCCGACGACGTACGACCCTGGACAGCTCCAGACCGAATACACGGCCCTCTTTGCCCGCAACGTGCCATGCCCGCTCAACGCTTCGGCCTACGGGACTGGCGGCATGGGCGCGGTCCAGGACCTGGCCCGTGTCGCTGCCTTCTACGGCGCCTTCGGTTTTCAGGTGTCAACCGGCGCTCGAGAACTGCCGGATCACCTCTGCATCGAGCTCGAGTTCCTGGCGGCGCTGTACGCGAAGGAGGCATTCGCGCAGGAGTGCGGCTGGGCGGACCGCGTTCGAACCTGCAGGGAGGCGCGGGCGAAGTTCGCCTCACAGCACATGGCGTCGTGGGTCACTCAGCTTGGCTCCCGCCTCGAGAAGCACGCTCGGACGCAGTTCTATCCGACGATCTGCGGCCTGGTCGAAGACCTCGTGGCGGCCGAGACCGGGTCCACGCCCCCAGGTGACGGGAGATGACCGGCGCCCTCACAGTAGCCGTACGCACCCTGGCACTAGTCGCCCTGGGGGAGTTCCTGCTCGTCCGTATCGCGCTCAGGCTCGGCCCCGCGTTCCCATCCGGCCGGGTCGTCGACACCGGGTTCGATGTCGTGTTCTGGCTTGGCCTGTGGCTGATGAACGCCGCTGGTGCGCTGGCAATCGCGGTCGTGGCGATCCAGGCCGCTCAAACCCGGAGGGACCGCCTGACCGGCTCCGCCCCTGGCGTCGTCGCCGCCGTGGCCACCGGCATCGTGCTGGCAGCGTGGGTCCTGTCGTTGGTCGGCACTTCGTCGACGCGGTTGCTCCTGGTCCAGGTGGCGGCGATATCCACCGCCGCGGTTGCGATGGCGGCGCTCTCCGCCTGGCGAGGCTGGCGGCGCTGGTGGCTGCTCTCGGTTGCCGCGGCCTACGTCGCTGCCGGCGGCCATTTCATCGCCCGCGTCGCGGCGACGCCCTGGGCTCCCACCGGGGCTATCACCATGGCCGAACTACTCGCCCTTTCCGCCGCGGTGCTTGCCCCGACCGTGTGGCAGGCCGGCTGGCGCCCGCGCGCGGCTGTCGCCGCCGCGGCGATTGTTCTTGTCTGGGCCGGGTTTGCCGGAGGGCAGCCTCACATCGCCCGCTTCCTGGTCATCTGGGACCTGGGGTTGAGCAGCCCGCTGCCGTGGTGGGCGTTCGGCCTGGCCCTGGGGGGCCTGACCTACGCGGTCGTGGGCTCCGGGTTCCGCCTCGGGGCGCTCGGCTTCGCCGTGGTTGCCCTTGCGGGCTTCAGGCTCGACTACACGTACTTCGGGTTGCTGGCCCTCGCCGGATTCGCCGTCCTCGCTTCGTCACCGGCGCCGTTCACGACGCTGGCGCCGCGGACCGGCAGAGCCGCCCTGGCTATTCGACCTGGAACGTGACGTTGCGCACGATCTGGCCGTCGACCGCCACGCGCGCTACGTAGGGGTTTGGCGGAAGGTCCCCGAATAGGACCCTGACGTCACCGTCACGGATCGCGATCGACGTGCTCAGGACGATCTTGCCGCCGCCTTTCCTTTCCACCAGACACACCTGAGCCGTCGTTGACCTGATCCCTGAAGCTGCAAGCTCGAGCGCTTCGCCCTTCTTGAATACGAGTTCCGAGTCGTTCCCGGGTATGCCCGGGCTGCCGGCGGCGGTGCGGACTGTCATGTCACTGAACGTGGCCGCGAATGCCGCGGGGTCCGCGGCCCCCGAACCGAACGGGCATGACTCAGGCGGCTTGAGCGAGCCGCACCCGGCAAGCGCCACGAGGACGCCGACCGAAGCGCCGGCCAGGAGAGAGAGGCGGGCGAATGCTGGTACCAATGCTTGACCGGTCTGTGCCACCACCGGCAACCACAGATCGGCGCAGACCGGATGCCCGGAGTCTAGCTTGTCCTGTCTCCGAGATCCGGCGACAGTTTCCCACTGTTAGAACGCCCAGATCTTAGCCTTCCCGAGGACCTGTTCCGGGGTCCTTCCACGGTTCCATCTGCCGGTGTGTGCCCGGTCGTTGTTGTA